>Ga0209916_1000367_pt1 | contig 77442 bp, 67 predicted proteins | sample ThiBio_1000_plan_FD_183956 | JGI IMG/M metagenome (GOLD analysis project Ga0209916, IMG submission 183956) | Wastewater bioreactor microbial communities from Cape Town, South Africa - Thiocy_solids_2 (SPAdes) | ecosystem: Engineered > Bioreactor > Thiocyanate-remediating > Anaerobic-Aerobic ... | reverse complement strand
TGGCCCGCGAGGACGGCATCGAGGTGGTCGAGCGCGACATCCCGCGCGAGTACCTGTACCTGGCCGACGAGGTGCTGATGTGCGGCACCGCCGCCGAGATCACCCCGATCCGCTCGGTCGACGGCAAACAGGTCGGCGCCGGCAAGGCCGGCCGCGTCACGCTGCGCCTGCAGGAGCTGTTCTTCGGCCTGTTCGACGGACGCACCCACGACAAGTGGGGTTGGCTGGAACAGGTCTGAGCGGCATCGACCGATGAAAAAACCCCGCCTCTCGGCGGGTTTTTTTCTGGTTCACATCAGGTTGCGGCCGTGGAACAGCTCCTCGATTTCGCGCCGCAGCAGCGACTCGATCCGCTGGCGCTCCTTGAACGACAGGTCGTCGGCGTGCGACTCGAACAGGTAGGTGTCCAGGTCGAAGTCCTTGATGTGCATCTTCGTGTGGAACATGTTCTCCTGGTACACGTTGACGTCGAACATCTCGTACTTCTGCCGGATGTGCCGCGCCAGGTAGTCCTGCACCGAGTTGATCTTGTGGTCGATGAAGTGCTTCTTGCCCTTCACGTCGCGGGTGAAGCCGCGCACGCGGTAGTCGCACACCACGATGTCCGACTCGAAGCTGTCGATCAGGTAGTTCAACGCCTTCAGCGGCGAAATCACGCCGCAGGTGGCGACGTCGATGTCCGCGCGGAAGGTGGCGATGCCGTTGTGCGGATGCGTTTCCGGGTAGGTGTGGACGGTGATGTGGCTCTTGTCCATGTGCGCCACCACCGCGCCGGCGATCGAGTCGCGGCCCAGCTTCTCCACCACCGGCTCCTCAGAGATCAGGATGGTCACCGACGCGCCCTGCGGGTCGTAGTCCTGGCGCGCGATGTTGAGGATGTTGGCGCCGATGATCTCGGCCACGTCGGTGAGGATCTGGGTCAGCCGGTCGGCGTCGTACTGCTCGTCGATGTACTCGATGTAGCGCTGGCGCTGCTCTTCGGACACCGCGTAGCAGATGTCGTAGATGTTGAAACTCAGCGCCTTGGTCAGGTTGTTGAAACCCTGCAGGCGAAGACGGGGGAGCGGTTTGACCACGAGCGACTCTCCATGACCGTGACGGCCGGCTGTAGAGGCGGGTTAGCGACAAGGGTCCCCGCGATTGGTATGAAGCACAGGCCAGCGCCTGCGACCCTTGGTTGGTGGCATGCTTTCGACGCTGCCGCTGTCGAAAGACCGCGAAGTATGCGGCAAACGCGTCAGGAAATGAACCTGCAGCCAGCGGGCATGTTTGCCATAATGCGGGGCAAGCTGACGTGATTGTGGTCACGCTTGCCGCGGTGGCGACAAGCGCCGCAGAACCTTGCCTGACTGAGGAGTCGACGTGGCCCCACATCTGAAATACCAGTTGCAACAGGCCTTCGAGCGCTCGCAGGCCCCGTTGGGCTTCGCCCCCGACCCCGCCTCGATGGAGCGTTTCCTGGCGCTGTGCCACCGCCGCCGCTACCCCGGCAAGACCGCGATCATCCGCCCTGGCGATCCGGCCAACACGCTCTATTACGTGGTCGAGGGCTCGCTGGCGGTCTGCACCGAGGACGAGCAGGGCCGCGAACTGATCCTCGCCTACATCAGCCGCGGCCAGTTCATCGGCGAGATGGGTCTGTTCGTGGAGCAGGCCCAGCGCGAATCGGTGGTGCGCTCGCGCACGCCGTGCGAGATGGCGGAAGTCAGCTACGAGCGGCTGTTCCAGCTGATGGAGGGCCCGCTGCGCGAGGAATGCCCCAAGATCCTGTTCGCGATCGGGGCGCAACTGACCAATCGCCTGCTGCGCACCTCGCGCCAGGTCAGCCGCATGGCGTTCATGGACGTCACCAACCGCATCTCGCGCACCCTGCTCGACCTGTGCGAGGAGCCCGATGCGATGACCCACCCTGACGGCACGCAGATCCGTATTTCGCGCCAGGAAGTGAGCCGCATCGTGGGCTGCTCGCGCGAGATGGTCGGGCGCGTGCTCAAGCAGCTCGAGGAGCAGCGCATGATCGACGTCTCCGGCAAGACCATCGTGATCCGCGGCACCCGCTGATCAAGCCACGCCGGCGCCGCCCCGGTTCGTCTGAACCGGTTTTTTACGGCTGCCGGTCAAGCATGGTGCCCCGCCCCGGCTGCGAGACGGCGCTTGGACTTCGCACAGTTCTTCCTCTTCGTCGGCGTCGGCCTGCTCGCCCAGGTGGTGGACGGTGCGCTGGGCATGGCCTACGGGCTGGTGTCCAACGCGATCCTGCTGGCGCTGGGGCTGCCGCCGGCGGTGGCCAGCGCCACCGTGCACACCGCCGAGATCGCCACCACCTGCGCCTCCGGCGCCTCGCATGCGTGGTTCGGCAACGTGCGCTGGCCGCTGTTCTGGCAGCTGGCGGTACCCGGGGCGATCGGCGGCGTGCTCGGCGCCACCTTTCTGGCCAGCGTGCCCGGCGAGACGATCCGTCCGTTCATCAACGCCTACCTGCTGATCCTCGGCACGATGGTGCTGCTGCGCGCGTTCGGCAAGCGGCTGAGCCGGCACCGGGTGCAGCATCCCGGCGTGCTCGGCCTCTTCGCCGGCCTGCTCGACGCGATCGGCGGCGGCGGCTGGGGGCCGCTGGCCACCAGTACCCTGATGGCGCGCGGCGGCGGCGTGCGCAGCACGATCGGCTCGGTCAACGCGGCGGAGTTCGTGGTGACCGCGTCGATCTCCGCCACCCTGGCGTGGCACGTCGGCATCGGACATTGGCCGATCGTGCTGGGCCTGCTCACCGGGGGCGTGCTGGCCGCGCCGTTTGCCGCCTGGCTGGTGCGCCACCTACCCGAGCGCGCGGTGATGGCTGCGGTGGGTGTGCTGATCGTGGCGATCAGCCTGGTGCAGCTCGTGCGCGCGTAGGGCGGGTACCGCCCGCCCCCGCCTTTTGCAGGAGCGCACCCTGTGCGCGATGCTTTTTGACGGGCGTCGGGATTCGAAGAGCATCGCGCACAGGGTGCGCTCCTACAGTTTCTCCAGGGCTCCGCCCTACCCGCCGCGCCGCACCGAATCCCGGTCTCTCGCAAGCCTCAGAACCACTCGACGCGGGTCAGCGTGCGACCGAGTGCCTTCTCCACCTTCTTGCACAGTGCCGGCGTGCCATTGACCAGCACTGCCTCGGCGGCCTGCTTGAGCATCGCCACGTCGTGCATCGAATCGCCGTAGGCCACCTGCCAGGCGCTGACTCCGTGCTCGGCCAGCGACTGCACCTTGCGCCGCCCCACGTTGTGCCGGCGCCGGCGCATGCCCAGCCAGCCCGGCCGCAGCTGGGAGGCGACCACTTCCACCCCGCCGAGCCCCAGTTCGCGCAGGATGCCGCTGGCCAGGGTTTCTTCGCAGCCGGTGACCACGATCACCCGGTCGCCCTGGGCCTGGTGCCGGCGCAATCGGTTCAGGCCGTCGCGGCAGAACTGTTTCGGCCGCCGCGCCAGGGTGGCGGCGAAGGCATCCGCAACCACCCGATAGCGCGGCTCGCGCAGGCCGAACAGGGCGATCCGCACCAGGATGTACAGCGGCAGGCGGCGCGACAACGGCCAGGTCAGCAGCAGCAGGGGCGAGGCGAGCAAGGCCATGCCCTTGCGCCAGGCCGAGCCGGCATAGCGGCTGCGCACGAACAGCGCGAAGGAATCGCCGCGAATCAGCACGCCGTCGAAATCGAACAACACCACGCGCGGCGTGTTCCCGCACGGCGCGGCCGCCGCATCATCCCCGGGCGCGGCGGTGGCAGGTTCGACGGGGGCGCTCATGCGTTGGCGAACAACCGTCGCAGTTCGCGGCCCGGGTCCTCGGCGCGCATGAAGGCCTCGCCGACCAGAAACGCCTGCACGCCGCCCTCGCGCAGGCGCGCCACGTCCTCGGGCGTGTGGATGCCGGATTCGGCCACCAGCACGCGGTCGTACTCGATCAGCGCCTGCAGCGCCAGCGAGGTTTCCAGCGCCGTCTCGAAATTGCGCAGGTTGCGGTTGTTGACCCCGATCAGCGGCACCGGCAGCGCCAGCGCGCGTTCCATCTCCTCCTCGTCGTGCACTTCGCACAGCACGTCCAGGTCGAGCTCCGCGGCGAGCAGCGCCAGCGGCAGCAGCTCGTCGTCGTCGAGCGCTGCGACGATCAGCAAAATGCAGTCGGCGCCGATCGCGCGCGCCTCGTGCACCTGGTAGGGGTCGATGATGAAATCCTTGCGCAGCAGCGGCAGCGAACAGGCCTTGCGCGCCTGCTGCAGGAACGCCTCGCTGCCCTGGAAGAAATCGGCGTCGGTGAGCACCGACAGGCAGGCCGCGCCGGCCTTTTCGTAGCTGCGCGCGATCGCGGCGGGATCGAAATCGGCGCGGATCACGCCCTTGCTGGGGCTGGCCTTCTTCACCTCGGCGATCACCGCGGGCAGGCCGGCCTCGATCTTCGCCTCGATGGCGGCGGCGAAGCCGCGCGTGTCCGGCAGGTCGGCGATGCGCGCGCTCAGCTCGGCCAGCGGGACCTTGCTGCGGCGCTCGGCAACTTCTTCGACCTTGCGCGCCAGAATGCGATTGAGGATGTCGGTCATGGCATCTCGCTCGGGTGGGGTGACGGGTGCATCGTAATCGGCTGCGACGCGCGGCGTCACCGCACCGCGTTCACGACGCTCCCGCCAGGCGCCGCGTGGCGGCCACGAAGGCCTCCATTTTCGCATGCGCGGCGCCGCTGGCGATCGCCGCACGGGCGCGTTCGATGCCGGCGCCGATGTCCTCGACCACGCCGGCAGCATACAGGGCCGCGCCGGCGTTCAGGCACACGATGTCGTGCGGCACGCCGGGTTCGCCGCGCAGCGCGCCCAGCAGCATCGCCTTCGATTCGCCGGCGTCCTCCACCCGCAGGTTGCGGCTGGAGGCCATCGCCAGGCCGAAATCCTCCGGCTCCACCTCGTATTCGCGCACCACGCCGTCGCGCAGTTCGCCGACCATGGTGGCCGCGCCCAGCGAAATCTCGTCCATGCCGTCGCGCCCCCACACCACCAGCGCCCTGCGCGCGCCCAGCGCCTGCAGCACGCGGATCTGGATGCCGACCAGGTCGGGATGGAACACGCCCATCAGGATGTTCGGCGCGCCGGCCGGGTTGGTCAGCGGCCCGAGGATGTTGAACAGCGTGCGCACGCCCATCTCGCGCCGCACCGGCGCCACCACCTTCATCGCCGGATGGTGGTTCGGCGCGAACATGAAGCCGATGCCGGTCTCGGCCAGGCACGCGGCGACCTGCGCCGGCGCCAGCTCGATCGCGGCGCCCAGCGCCTCCAGCACGTCGGCGCTGCCGGACTTCGACGACACGCTGCGCCCGCCGTGCTTGGCGATGCGCGCGCCGGCCGCCGCCGCCACGAACATCGACGTGGTGGAAATGTTGAAGCTGCACGCACCGTCGCCGCCGGTGCCGACGATGTCGAGCAGATGCGCGTCGTCGCCGCTCACCGGCACCGGCGCGGCCAGCTCGCGCATTACCCGTGCGGCGCCGGTGATCTCGCCTACGGTTTCCTTCTTCACGCGCAAGCCGGTGATGATCGCCGCGGTCATCAGCGGGGTCACCTCGCCGCGCATGATCTGGCGCATCAGCGCGATCATCTCGTCGTGGAAGATCTCGCGATGCTCGATCGTGCGTTGCAGCGCTTCCTGTGGCGTGATGCCGACCATGCTCATGCCGCCAGCTTCCGCCGCGGCAGGCCGAGGAAGTTGGCCAGCAGGTCGTGGCCATGCCGGGTCAGGATCGATTCGGGATGGAACTGCACGCCCTCCACCGGCAGCGTCTTGTGGCGCAGGCCCATGATCTCGTCGATCGAGCCGTCCGCGTTCTCCGTCCACGCGGTGACCTCCAGGCAATCCGGCAGCGAGGCCTGCTCCACCACCAGCGAGTGGTAACGCGTGGCCTCGAACGGATTGGGCAGCCCGTCGAACACGCCCTGCCCGCGATGGATCATCGGCGAGGTCTTGCCGTGCATGATCTGCTTCGCTCGGATCACCTTGCCGCCGAACGCCTGGCCGATCGCCTGATGGCCCAGGCACACGCCGAACACCGGGATCTCCCCGACCAGCTCGCGCAACACGTCCAGCGACACGCCCGCATCGTCCGGCGTGCCCGGCCCCGGCGAGATCATGATGTGCGAAGGCCTCAGCGCACGGATGCCGGCCACGCTGAGCGCATCGTTGCGCACCACCTTCACCTCCTGCCCCAGCTCGCCCAGGTACTGCACGAGGTTGAAGGTGAAGCTGTCGTAGTTGTCGATCATCAGGAGCATGGTGTGCTCTGCCGCCGCGGACATACCCAGGGAATGCCCATGATAGCGGCACCGCCGCGGCCGGTCAGCGCGGATGCACTTCCGCCGGCACCATGGCGATGGCGCGGCGGCCTGTCAGCCTGCCCCACCCGAAGGCCGTCGCCAGGACCGGTAGATCAACGCGCCGGCGAGCAGCGCGATGGCGGCGGCGACCAGGTTGGCGATGCCGGCGCTGGCCAGCAGGCCCAGCGACAAGAGCGTCGCGGCGAGCGGGATCAGCGGCCCGCCGGGCAGGCGCATGGCGCCCTCGCGCTGGTCGTGGCGCTTGCGCAGCACCAGCACGGCGACCGCCGTGGCGAGGTAGCCGAACAGCCGCGCCACCACCGAGAGCAGCGCCAGCTGCACGAACGAGCCGGATAGCGCGAGGATCACCGACAGCACGCCCACCGTGACGATGGCCACTGCTGGCGTGCGGAAGCGCGGGTGGATGCGCGTGAGCGCGGCCGGGCCGACGCCGTCGTCGGCCAGCGCCAGCAGGTAGCGCGGCCCGAACATGATTGTGTTGCTGTTGGTGCCCAGGATCGAGATCGCCGCGCCCACGGTCAGCACCAGCGCCAGCCACATGCCGCCGAAGCGCGCCGAGGCGTCGGCCAGCGGCGTGCTGGACGCGGCCAGCCCCGGCAAGGTGCCCAGCGCCACCCACTGCACCGCCACGTAGGTCGCGGTGACGATCGCGATCATGGTCAGCATCGCGAACGGCACGTCGCGCTGCGGGTTGCGGTATTCGGCGGCGGCGGCCGGCATATTCTCGAAGCCGGCATAGGCGAACAGCAGCAGCAGCGCGCCCTTGGCCAGGTTGTCCATCGGGATGGCGCCGACCGCCAGCGGCGAGGCCTGGCTCAGGTCGACGAAGAACGCGCCGATCAGCACGAACATCGCCAGCGGCACGAACTTGGCGATCGCCAGCGCCACCCCGGTGCGCGCCGCGGCGCGCACGCCGATCACGTTGATGCCGGTCAGCGCCGCCAGCGAGCCGACCACGATCAGCAGGCGCACGCCGCCGTCGCCCGCGGCCGGCCAGAAATGCGTGACCGCGTCGGCCAGGCCGTTGCTGAGCGCCGCGGCGCTGGCGATGCGGGTCAGCAGCAGCATCCAGCCCACCTCGAAACCGGCGAAACGCCCGAACGCCTCGCGCGCATACAGATAGCTGCCGCCAGCCTGGTCGAAGTAGCTGGCGGCCTGCGCGTAGCACAGCACCAGCAGGCTCACCGCGACGCCCGCCAGCAGCACCGCCCACAGGCTCGCCGGCCCCAGCAATGCGGCCGCCGCCGCCGGCAGCAGGTAGATGCCGCTGCCGATCACGTCGTTGACCGACAGCCCGACCAGTTGCCAGCGCCCCACCGCGCGCAGCATGTGTGGTTGGTCGGTCGTGGCTGTTTTCGGCGCCGCCGGTGCGACTGGCGCGGAGGATGTCGTCGGTTGGCTCAAGGCGACTCCGGAGGGGGGCGGATGGGTGTCACTTGCCTGATGCACGCCATCCCCACGCAAGCGGGGACCCGGTGCCTCGGGCTACGTGGAGGCACTGGATTCCCGCCTTCGCGGGAATGACGGGCATGGAGGTTCCCGGCGCGCGCCACGTGGAGCAGGACCCGGCAGCGCGGGCGCGACGGCAGGTCACCAGCGATAGGCTACCTTGCCGTACACATAGGCGCCCTGGGCACCGAACGGCGAGCTGCTCGGGTACGGGAAGATCCCGTGGAAGTTGCTGCCGTCGGGCGCCTTCTGCGGATAGGTGTCGAAGACGTTGTCCGAGCCCAGGGTGAAGGTCCAGCGATCGTGGTAGTAGTTGGCGGCCAGGTTGAAGATCCACCGGGACGGGTAGACATCGTCGTAGATGTAGCTGGTCGAGCTGTACTCGGTCACTCCGCCGTAACGCACCGCGGTGCCGGTGAAGCCCCAGTGGCCGGTCTTCCAGGTGTTGGTCCAGATGAACTTGGAGCGCGGCATCTGGTCGGCGAGCAGGCCCTTCTCCTGGCTGCGCGTGATGCGCTTGAAACCGACGTCGCCCAGCGCGTTGAGCACCTCGGGGTTGGGCAGCACCTTGGTCACCTTGTTCTTGTGGTACGACCAGTTGATCGTGCTCTGGAACGAGCCGCCGTCGGCAAGCTCCTTGATGTAGTTGGTGACCACGCCGATGCCCTTGATGCGCATCTCGGCCGCATTGGTGAAATAGGCCAGCGCCACGTATTCGGAATTGACCACGCCGTTGGCGGCCAGGTAGTCCTTGACCGACTGGGTCACCAGCGACATCGAGCTCGACATCAGGATGCGGTTCTTCAGCCGGATGTCGTACAGGTCCACCGTGGTGGTGAAGTTGCGCGTGGGCGCCCACACCGCGCCCACGGTGATGCTGCGGGTCGTCTCCGGCTTCAGCGGCTCGCTGCCCAGCAGCTGGGCGGTCTTGTTGTCCGGCGGCACCAGGCCGCGCAGGTAGATGCCCTCGGGCAGGCCCAGCGAGTTGCCGGCGGGATACGACACCGAGGTGGTCACCGAGGCGTGCTGCTGGCCCAGGCCCGGCGCGCGGAAGCCGGTGGAATAGGTGCCGCGCAGGGCGAAGCCGTGGTCGAAGTCGTAGCGACCGGACAGCGCGTAGGAGAGGTTGGTGCCGAAGTCGGAGTAGTCCTCGTGGCGCGCCGCGATCGAGGTGCTCAGCCGGTCGGTAATGTTGCCTTCCAGTTGCGCGTACTCGGCCACCGAGTGCCGCGTGCTGTTGCTGGCGTCCTCCGGGCCCCAGCCGGCAAAGCCCTGCGCACCGCCGGTGACGCCCGAGGTGCCCACGTAATACGAGGCGAGGTCGCCGGCCACGATCTTGTAGCCCTGGTGCAGGTACTGCGCGCCGAAACCCAGGTGCCAGTAATCGTTGAGCGACTTGCCCATCGAGAAATCGAGGGTGGCCTGCGAGGCGGTCAGCGTGCCGTCGTGGATGTCGGTCGGGGTGTAGCCGAAGTCGTTCCAGAAGGCGAAGTTGACCGTGTTGAAGGTGCCGTAGGACACGCGGTTGGCGCCCCAGGTGGCCGCGGTGTCCCAGTCCCAGCCCGACTCCGTCTCGCCACGCACGCCCATCACGAAGGACTTGTCGCGCGACACGCCATGCTCGACCGGGTTGAAGCCGTCGCCGTCCGGGAACAGGTACTGCATCAGGTCGTTCTTCGGCTCCGGCGCATTGGTGCCGTAGCGGTAGAACGCCATCGGCTCGGCCATCAGCCGACCGTAGTGGCCGTAGCCGTACAGATGCACCTTCGGCGTGAAGTCGTACTGCCAGTTGAGGAAGGTGTTGTAGTTGTTGGAATTGGGGATGCCGACCTGGAACTTGCGCCCCAGCTCGGTGAAGCCGGGGCGGTTGTCCAGCCCGGCGCGGTTGGTCGGGTCCTGCTTGCCGACCTGCGCGGAAAGCCGCATCCAGCCCTTGTCGCCCAGCGCGAAGCCGAGGTTGCTCTGCAGCCGGGAACTCGCGCCGTCGCCGGCCGAGTACTTGCCGTAGTCGCCCTGCACCTCGCCGCCCTCGGCGCCCTTCTTCAGGATGATGTTGATCACGCCGGCCAGCGCGTCGGAGCCGTACTGCGCCGAGGCGCCGTCGCGCAGCACCTCGATGTGGTCGATGGCACCGACCGGGATGGTGTTGATGTTGACGCCCTGCGAGCCCTGGCCGACCTGGCCCAGGGTGAGCATCAGCGCGCTCGAGTGCCAGCGCTTGCCGTCGACCAGGATCAGCACCTGGTCGCTGTTGAGGCCGCGCATCTGGAACGGCCGCACGAAGGCGAACGTGTCGGACATCGAGGCGAGCGGGAAATTGAGCGAGGGCACGGCCAGGTCGAGCGCGTTGCCCAGGCTCACCGCGCCGGAGTCGTTCAGCACCTGCGCAGGGATCACGTCCACCGGCACCAGCGAACTGGATTGCGTGCGGTCGCTGGTGCGCGTGCCAGTCACGATCACCTGCGACAGGTTGACGGCATCCTTCTTCTGCTTCTGCTGGCTCGACGCCGCCGCATCCGCCGGCGCGGCGGCTGCGGGTGCGGTTTCCTGCGCGGCACTGGTGCCTGCCAGCACCAGCGCCACCGATACGGACAACAGCTTGGGAATGATTCGACCGCGACGCTCGTTCATCAGAGACCCCCAACGTTAGGATTGCACCGGAACCGCCTTTGCCCCCGGCGATTGCTTGGTCCACTTCGGTCAAGCGATGTATCCGGGCGGCGGACTCCCTCCAATGCCGTCTCCGCACCGGCCAGGCGTTGGCGATGTCCCCGAGAACAAGCGTATCCAGGCCGGGCCTGAAGGCACGCTCCGCAACGTCTGGCCGAGCATAGTCACAAGCCGTCGCCAGCCACCAATGAAAAGACCGGCACCTGGCATAACCGAAAGTTGTAGCCACCCCGCGCGCAGGGGCAAGCTCAGCCCGGCGCCAGCGTCCGCTGCGCCAGCTGCCGCACCAGCTCGATGAAGTGCTTCTGCACGGGGTTCAGCTGGCTGTCCAGGCGGTAGACCGCGTACAGCACCACGTCCAGCTCCAGCGCCAGTGGCCGCGTCTGCACCAGGTCGCCGTCGCCCTGCGCGGCAGTGAACGGATCGACCAGCGCCAGCCCGGCGCCTTTCGCCACCAGCGCGCAGGCGAGTTGATAGGTCTGCACCCACACCGAGATCTGCGGCGGCGGGTCGACGTGCATCAGGTGGCTCTGCAGCAGGCTGCCGAGCGCATCCTGCACGGCAATGCCGATCATCGGCTCGCCCGCCAGCGCCGCCACCGGCAACGGCTGCGCCAGCTCGGCGCTCGACCAGCGGCCCGGCGGCGCGATCACCATCACGCGGCCCTGGCACAGCGGCTCCTGGCGCAACTCGGGGTGGCTGGCGTCCTGCAGGGTGAGGCCGATGTCGGTCTCGCGCAGGGTCAGCGACTCGCACATCTCGGCCGAGTGCCGCGTGGACAACTCGGCGGTGGCAGCGGGCCAGGCCTTGCGCAGCAGGGTGGTCGCGTCCGGTACCAGCGATTGCGCCAGAGTGGGCGTGCAGGTCACCCGCAGCGGTTCGCTCTCGGGCCGCGCGAAGTTCGCGGTGAGTCGCTGCAGGTCGTGCAGGTCGCGGATGATCTTCTCCACGCGCGGACGCAGCAGCAGCGCCTGCTCGGTGGGATGCAGCCGCCCGCGCACGCGGTGGAACAAGGTGAATCCCAACTGGTGCTCGGCCTGCTGCAGCGCCTTGCTTGCCGCCGGCTGCGAAATGTTCAACAGGTTCGCGGCGCCGGTCAGGCTGTTGGTGGTCATCACGGCATGGAACAGTTCGATGTAGCGAAGACGCATGTCGAAAATTCACCCCGGTGGCCGCGGCAGCGGTGCCTTCGAAGTGCAGCATAGCCGGCGCCGCCGGGCAACTCCTGCCGGCCGGTTTCCACAACCCGCAGTTATGCCAGGTGTCGGTCTTTTCATTGGTGCCGCGCAGTGACCGATCACTATGCTCGACGCCGTGTCGTGACGGGCTACCGGATGCCCGCGGGAGTACGCGCACCATGTCCGATCCAAGCAACGCCGCCGAGCCCGGTCACTGGGGCCCGCCCTATCTGCTGTACCTCGGCAGCGCCGCCGACGACCTGGCGATCAAGACCGCCCGTGGCCTGGCCTACTGGCGCCCGGACTGGTGCGTGGGCCAGCTGCGGCGCGACGACTGCAAGCCGACGCTGGGCCTGCCCGAGATGAGCGTCGGCGAAGCGCGCAAGGCCGGCGCCAACACCATGGTGATCGGCGCGGCCAATGCCGGCGGCGTGATGTCGTCGCACATCGTGGCCGATGCCATCGCCGCGCTGGAAGCCGGCCTGCACGTGGCCGCGGGACTGCACCAGAAGCTGCGCGACAACCCGGACATCGTCGCCGCGGCGCGACGCCACGGCCGCGAACTGTTCGATGCGCGCGACCCGATGCCGGGCCTGCCGGTCGGCAACGGCCGCCCGCGCGCCGGCCGGCGCCTGCTCACCGTGGGCACGGATTGCTCGGTCGGCAAGATGTACACCACGCTGGCGATCGAGCGCTCCATGCGCCGACGCGGGATCGCCGCCGATTTCCGTGCCACCGGACAGACCGGCATCCTGGTCGCCGGCTCCGGCATCCCGATCGACGCGGTAGTTGCCGATTTCATCTCCGGCGCCGCCGAGAGAATCTCGCCGGCCCGCCTCGACGGCGGCTGGGACCTGATCGAAGGCCAGGGCTCGCTGTTCCATCCCTCCTACGCCGGCGTGTCGCTGGGCCTGCTGCACGGCGCGCAGGCCGATGCGCTGGTGCTCTGCCACGAGCCCACCCGGCGGCACATGCGCGGCCTGCCCGACTACCCGCTGCCGGAACTCAAGCGTTGCCTGCAGGCCAACCTGGTCGCCGCGCAGCTGACCAGCCCGGCGGTGAAGGCGGTCGGCGTGGCGCTGAACACCTCCAACCTCTCCGCCGCCGACGCCGCGGTCGCCTGCCGCCGGATCAGCGGACTGCTCGACATGCCGTGCCAGGACCCGGTGACGATGGGCGTCGAAGCGATCGTGGACAACCTGCTCGCATGCTGCGCCAACTGATCATCGAGGAGCGCCGCTTCCCGCTCGCCGCGCCGTTCCGCATCTCGCGCGGGGTCAAGCACCACGCCGACGTGGTCACCGTCGCCATGCGCCAGGGCGACAAGTGCGGACGCGGCGAAGCGGTGCCCTACGCGCGCTACGGCGAATCCGCCGCGTCGGTGATCGAGCAGATGGAGCAACTGCGCCCGCAACTCGTCGCCGGCATGGGCCGCGACGAACTGCAGGCGCGGCTGCCGGCCGGCGCCGCGCGCAACGCGCTGGACGCGGCGCTGTGGGATCTCGAATCGCAACTGAGCGGCGTGCCGGTCTGGCTGCGCCTGGCGCGGCCGCAGCGCGCCGCGCTGGTGACCGCGCTGACCATCGGCATCGACACGCCCGAACGCATGGGCGCGGCCGCCGCGCGCATCGCCGGCGCCGGGCTGATCAAGATCAAGGTCGACGCCGAGGACCCGGCCGCACGAATCGACGCCGTGCGCCGCGCCGCACCGCATGACCGGCTCATCGTCGACCCCAACGAGAGCTGGACCATCGAGCTGCTGCGCGAGATGCAGCAGCCGCTGGCGCGCGCCGGCGTCGACCTGCTGGAACAGCCGCTGCCGGCCAACGCCGACGACGCGCTGCTGGATTTCTCCGGCAGCATCCCGATCTGCGCGGACGAGGCCTGCCACGAGACGCGCGACCTGCCGCGCATGCGCGGCCGCTACCAGGCGATCAACATCAAGCTGGACAAGACCGGCGGCCTGACCGAGGCGTGGCACCTGCTGCGCGCCGCGCGCCGCGAGGGTTTCAAGGTGATGGTCGGCTGCATGGTGTGCTCGTCGCTGGGCATCGCGCCGGCGCTGGAACTGGCGCGCGAGGCAGCCTTCGTCGACCTGGACGGTCCGTTCTGGCTGCAGCACGACCATCCCGACGGGGTGCAACTGCAGGGCGGCTCGCTGTTGCCGCCCTTGTCCGGTTTCTGGGGCGGCTGAAAACCGCCGCCACAACCGCCGGTTATGCCGACTACCCGTCTTTTCATTGGTGGCCGGCGCGCGTCGGCGGCTATGCTCGATCCGATAACCGTGGAGGGTGAACCCATGTCCGAACGCAATACCGCGCGCGTCGATGTCCGCCAGGCCCGTCGTGCGTGCGCCGCGCGTTGGCGGCAAGCCGCGCTGGCGCTGGCGCTGACGCTGGTCGCATCCGGCGCGCCGGCCTGGGCGCAGGACGTCAATCCCGACTCGACCGGCCGCGAGCCGGTCATCACCCGCGTCGCGCTGGAGAAAGCCAAGCCGGTCACCGCCAGGCATGCCATGGTGGTCAGCGCGCAGCACCTGGCCACGATGGTGGGCGTGGATATCCTCAAGCGCGGCGGCAACGCAGTGGACGCCGCCGTGGCGGTAGGGTTTGCGGAAGCCGTGGTGCATCCGTGCTGCGGCAACATCGGCGGCGGCGGGTTCATGACCATCCACCTCAAGGATGGCCGCAACCTGTTCCTCAATTTCCGCGAGAAGGCACCGCTGAAGGCCACGCCGAACATGTTCCAGGACGCCGACGGCAACGTGGTCGAAGGACGCAGCACCGACAGCTATCTCGGCGTGGGCGTGCCGGGCACGGTGATGGGTTTCGACACCGCGCTGAAGGCCTACGGCACGATGTCGCTGAAGCAGGTCATCGCGCCGGCGATCAAGCTGGCGCGCGAGGGCTACATCCTCAAGCAGGGTGATGTCGACAGCCTCGATTCGCGCACCGAGGATTTCGCCAAACACGCCAACGTGGCGGCGATCTTCCTCAACCACGGCAAGCCGTTCAAGGTCGGCGAACGGCTGGTGCAGAAGGACCTGGCCAACACCCTGGAACTGATCGCCGACAAGGGCATCGACGCGTTCTACAAGGGCCCCATCGCCGAGGCCGTGGTCAAGGCCAGCGACGCCAACGGCGGCATCCTGTCGATGCGCGATTTCGCCGGCTACACCGCGCAGTGGGAAAAGCCGATCCAGTGCAAGTACCGCGGCTACGCCGTCGTCTCGGCGCCCCCGCCGAGTTCCGGCGGCACCACGCTGTGCCTGATCCTGCAGATCATCGAACCCTATCCGCTGGCCAAGTGGGGTTACGGCTCGGTCGAGAGCGTGCACTACATCGTCGAGGCCGAACGCCGCGCCTTTGCCGACCGCAACACCTACCTGGGCGACCCCGCCTTCGTGCACAACCCGATCGACGAGCTGCTCTCGGCCGACCACGCGGCCAAGCTGCGCGCCACCATCAAGCCGGACCGGGCCACGCCGTCGTCCGAGATCAAGGGCAGCCTCGGCGCGCCGGAAGGCAACCACACCACGCATTACTCGGTGGTCGACAAGGACGGCAACGCCGTCGCCGTCACCTACACCGTCAACTTCCTGTTCGGCAACAAGCAGATCGCCGGCAACACCGGCTTCTTCCTCAACGACGAGATGGACGACTTCACTTCCAAGCCCGGCGTGGCCAACGGCGCCGGCCTGGTCCAGGGCGTGATCAACCAGGTCGAACCGGGCAAACGTCCGCTCAGCTCGATGACGCCGACGATCGTGCTGCGCGACGGCGAGCCGTTCATGCTCACCGGCAGTCCCGGCAGCGCCACCATCATCTCGTCCACGCTGGCCAGCATCATCAACGTGGTCGACTTCGGCATGAACATGCAGCAGGCCGTCAACGCGCCGCGCCTGCACCAGCAGTGGTATCCCGACGTGGTCTACGCCGGCCAGGGGCTGCTCACGCCCGAATCGCAGAAAACCCTCGAAGCGATGGGCTACACGTTCAAGCAGTTCAGCGGCGGCGCGGTCGAGGCGATCCTGATCAATCCGAAGACGGGCCTGCTGGAAGGCGCCAACGACCCGCGTCGGCCTGCGGGACTCGCCGCCGGATACTGAAACACGCGAAGCCGCCTCGGTGAGTGGGGTGCGCTAGATTAGGCAGCCGAACCACGAAGGCGGAGTGAACACGTGGCGCGACTGCCCGAACCCGCCGCAGCGAGGCCGCCGCGATGGATGCGCTGATCACCGCCGCCGCGCACGCGCTGGCGGCAGGCGACCCGCTCGGCGCGATGACGCGAGTCGCCTTGCGCGAGGATGCGCCGGCGCTGGCGTTGCGCGGCCTGGCGATGGCCCAGCTCGGCGATTTTCCGCGCGCGACGCTGTTGCTGCGGCGCGCGGCGCGCGCGTTCGGCCCACGCGAGGCGACCGCGCGTGCGCGCTGCGTGGTGGCCGAGGCTGAAGTGGCGCTGGCCTCGCGCGCGCTGGGCGGATCGACCGGGAAACTCGACGCGGCGCGCGCCACGCTGGCCGCGCACGGCGACCACGTCAACGCGGCGCACGCGCGCTATCTCGGCATCCGTCGCCTGCTCCTGCTCGGGCGCCTCGACGAGACCGAACAGGCGCTGGCCGCAGCGGCCGGCACGCCGCTCCCGCCGGCGCTGCTGGCGGTGCACGAACTGGTCGTCGCAGGCGTGGCGATGCGCCGCCTGCGGGCGACGGCGGCGCGTGATGCGCTCGCCCGCGCCGCCCGCGCCGCGCAACGTGCCGGCATCCCCGCACTGATGGCGGAGGTGGACGCCGCCACGCGCACGCTGCGCTCGCCCGTCGCGCGCGTGCTGGCCGGCGGCGAGGAACGCCCGCTGCCGCTGCGCGATGTCGAAGCCTTGCTGACGTCGGACACCCTGGTCGTGGATGCCTGCCGCCACGCCGTGCGACGACGTGGCAAGGCAGTCCCGCTGGCCAGCCGCCCGGTGTTGTTCGCGCTGGTGCGACAGCCGGCTGAGGCGTGGCCGCACGACGTGCCACGCGACGTGCTGGTCGCCCGCGCATTTCGCGCGAGGCACGTGGACGAGTCGTATCGCGCGCGTTTGCGGGTGGAACTCGGGCGCCTGCGCCGCGCACTCGCCGGACTGGCCGAGGTGCACGCGACCAAACACGGCTTCATGTTGGTACCGCGCGCGCGCCAAGTCGCCGTACTGGCGTGGCCGGTCGAGTCGGCACATGCGGCAGTGCTGGCCTTGCTCGGCGATGGCGAATCGTGGTCCAGCTCGGCACTGGCACTGGCGCTGGGCCGCAGCCAGCGCAGCGTGCAGCGTGCACTCGAAACGCTGGCGGCAGCCGGCACCGTGCAGTGCTCCGGCCACGGTCGCGCGCGCCGCTGGATGACGCCGCTGGCACCGGAATTCGCGACGACCTTGTTACTCCCGGCCCCGCTGTCGTTTGACTAGCATCACTCGCGTCTTCCCAACCCGAGGAATGCGGACATGAAACGAGCAAACGCCGAGATCACTGCCGAGCACGGCCCCTACCCCGGCACCGAAGGCGTGCACGGCGTCACCTGCGACGGCGAGCACGTGTGGTTCGCCTCCGGCGCGCGGCTGAACGCCTGGGATCCGGCCAGCGGCAGCGTGGTGCGCACCCTCGACATCGCCGCCCACGCCGGCACCGCATTCGACGGCCGCCACCTGTTCCAGATCGCCGAGGATCGCATCCAGCGCATCGACCCGCAGACGGGCGAGGTGCTGGCCACCATCCCCGCGCCCGGCGACAGCAACTCGGGCCTGGCCTGGGCCGAAGGCACGTTGTGGGTGGGCCAGTATCGCGGGCGCGCGATCCACCAGATCGATCCCGAAACGGGCGCGATCCTGCGCACGATCGAATCCGACCGCTTCGTCACCGGCGTCACCTGGGTCGACGGCGAGTGCTGGCACGGCACCTGGGAAAACGACGAGAGCACCCTGCGGCACATCGATCCGGCCACCGGCGAAGTGCTGGAACAACTCGACATGCCGCCCGGCATCGGCGTGGCGGGACTGGCGGCCAAAGACGGCGGGGCGCTGTTTTATTGCGGCGGCGGCAACAGCGGCAAGTTGCGCGTGGTGAAGCGGCCGGACCACGCCAGCGCGTAGCCTCCTCCCTTCCCTGCTCGCGTGGGAAGCAAACAACTGGGTCGCCGTCGGCGACCTGGTCAGCGGCTTCGCAGCGGCGCGAAAAAGTACGTGACCGACGCACCGGCCATGCCGGCGCCGATCACGATTGCATCAGCTTCGATCCGTTCCATCTTCAGTTCTTGCCGTTGTAGGAGCCCGCTCGCGGGCGATGCTTTTGGAACCGGGAATAGGGAATGGGGAATGGGGAATCGCAAAAGCTAAAGAGCACTGCCCGGGAGCGAGCTCCTACGATTCCCTATTCCCTATTCCCTATTCCCTATTCCCTATTCCCTATTCCCTATTCCCTATTCCCTATTCCCTATTCCCTATTCCCTATTCCCTATTCCCTATTCCCTATTCCCTATTCCCTATTCCCTATTCCCTATTCCCTATTCCCTATTCCCTATTCCCGGGTCTGCCGCGCCACCACGCTGGTGGCCGTGAGGTCCGCGGTGACGTTGCCCAGCGTGGCCAAGGCGTCGGGCACGGTATCCACCGCCAGCATCAGGCCCAGCGGGGACAGCGGCAGACCCATCGCCTGCGCCACCGGCAGGTTGGTGGCGACGAAGGTGACCTGGCCCGGCAATCCCACCGAACCCAGGCTGACCACCACCGCCAGCAGCGCGCCGGCCAGCAGCTGCGCGGTGGAGAGATCCACGCCGTAGGCCCACGCAATGAACGCCGCCGAGGTCAGGTACTGCACCGGGCTGGTCAGCCGGAACAGGCTCACCGCCATCGGCAGCACCAGCGCGGCGACCTGCTTGGGATAGCCGAGCCGGCGGTCGGCGCTTTCCAGCATCGCCGGCAGCGAGGCCAGCGAGGATTGCGTGCTGATCGCCACCGCCTGCGCCGGCACCAGCGCCGGCACGAAGCGGCGCAGCTTCTCGCCGCCGAACACCAGCGCCACCGGCAGCATCATCGCGGTGACGGCGAGGTACAGCAGGCACTCGGTCAGCACGTACACGCCCAGCGCGCTGAGCATGCCCAGCCCGGAGCGTGCGCACACCGACAGGATCAGCGCGAACACGCCCAGCGGCGCCACCCACAGCACCCAGCGCACGATCACGATCATCGCGTCGGCGATGGCCTGGAAAAACTCCACCAGCATCGCGCGCCGCGCCGGCGCGATGCGGGTCAGCGCGAAGCCGAGGAACAGCGCGAACACCACCAGCGGCAGCATCGCGCTCTGCGCCGCGGCCATGATCGCGTTGCTGGGCACGATCGCCACCAGCGTGTCGACCCAGTCCACCGCGCCGACCTGCGCCGCGGCCGGCACGCTGGCGTGATCAAGCGCGGCGACCAGCGCCGGGTTGTGCGGAAACAGCAAGAACACCAGCGGCGCCGCCAGCGCGGCGAACAGCGCGCCGCCGGTGAGGATCACGATGAACACCACGATCGCGCGCCGCGCGATGCGGCCCGAGGCCGCCGCGTCGGTGGCGGTATTCACGCCCACCACCACTAGCGCCAGCACCAGCGGCACCACCGTCATCTGCAGCGCGTTCAGCCACAGCTTGCCGATCGGATGCACCGCGTTGGCCACCTGCAGCGCCACACCCTCGTTCCAGCCGGCCAGCAGCAGGCCGATCACCGCACCGGCGGCCAGGCCGGTGAGTACGCGCGCGGTGGGACTCATCGCGCGCCGTCCGCGTCGAGTACGGGCAATTGCCACGTGTTGCGCAGGCGTTCGTACTCCGCCTGCGGCAGCAGCACGAACACCGGGTGATCCTGCGGCTTCAGCCATGCCAGCAGCGACTGCATCGACGCCGGCGTCATCGCGGTGCAGCCGGCGGTGGCGTCGGTAGGCGACTTCCACAGATGGGCGAAGATGCAGCTGCCGCCTTCCGGCGCCGCCTGCGCGTTGTGCTCGATCACGAAGCCGAGTCGGTAGCGCTGGTCGCCATCTGCGTGCAGGTCGCGGCGCATCGGTTCGCTGGAACCCTTGACCGCTTCGGCGCCCACCACGTTCGCATCGACGATGCGGTTGTAGTGCGGCGAGCCGCTGACGTCCATGCACCAGTCGGTCGCGCTCAGCGCGCGGTACGGCAGCGCGGTGGCCGCATGCGCGGCATAGCCGAACGCGGTGCCGATGCGGAACACGCCGGCCGGGCTGCGGTTGTCGCCTTCGCGCTTCACCGGCCCGCCGGTCTGCGGCGGATTCAGCCCCATGCCCCAGCCCGCGCCGTTCTTGCCGATGGTTACCGGCGTGGCGGCGCGCACCTCGCGCCAGCCCTCGCCCTCGCGCTCGAACGCGCGCAACGTACCGTGGTCGACCTGCCAGTCGGCGGTGGTGACCACGATCATCTGGCGGGTGTTCCGCCACGGCGCGTCCGCGGCACCGGCGTGCGCGACGCCGGTGAGCACGACGGCGAAGGTCAGCAAGGCAAGCGTTCGGCGGCGAACAGTCATCGGTTTTCGTCCTGCATCGTGAAGGTGCTCGACCTCGTAGGGCGGGCACCGCCCGCCGCTCTCGTGAAACCGCACGCGCGACGTATCGAAAAGCCGGCGGGCAGTGCCCGCCCTACGAAAACATCGCCCGCGAGCGGGCTCCTACGATTCCCTATTCCCTATTCCCTATTCCCTATTCCCTATTCCCAATTCCCTATTCCCGGCCTTCACGGCTCCAGCATCTGCTGGATCCGGTCGAGGTTGCCCAGCAGCAGGGCGCGGCGGTCGTCGTGGCCCTCGCACAGCTGCACGAACACGCCGTCCAGCAGGTGCTGCAGGGCCGACTGGTACAGCAGCGGCTGGATGTAGGGCAGCTCGTCATGGGCGGACACCACCAGCGCAATGTCGGCCAGCGTGCGCAGCGGATTGGCGGTATGCCGCGTCACCGTGATCAGCTGGCCGCGGCGCTCGCGGAAATAGCGGGCGATCTTGCACAGCGCCGGATGATTGCCGTGCTCGGAGAACATCAGCAACACGTCGCCGGCGCCGGCGGCGGAGACGTTGGCGGTCATCCGCGCGGTGTCGAAGTTGTGCACGGTGAGGATGCCCAGCAGCGACAGCCGCAGCGCGAAGTTGCGCGCATAGATGTCGTCCTCGCCGAGGCCGATGATGAACACCTTGCCGGCGCGACCGGCCTGGCCGATCGCGTCGGCCACCGCGTCGAGCATCTCCGGCGGGTTGATCAGGCGGGTGGCTTCCTCCGCCTCGGACTTGCGCCGCCACAAATTGCCGGCGAAGGCGCCCGTGCCGGCGCTGCCGGCGGTCGACTCGACCTGCAGGGTGTCGCCGTTGTCGGCGCGGGCGATCGCCTCGCCCACGGAATACTTGAGGTCGGGATAGCCCTTGAAGCCGAGCTTCTGGGTGAACTTGACCACGCTGGACTGGCTGATCCCCAGCGCATTGGCCAGTTGCTGCGAGGAGTAGTCGCGCAGCAGGTGCGCGTTCTCCAGCACGAAATCGGCGATGCGCCGCTCCACCGCGGACATCTGGTCGCGTTCCGAACGGATTTTGACCAGCGGCGACATCAGTCCTCGATCCTCTCCAGGCCGCGAATTTCGCGAATGCCCAGGCCGGGCGCATCCGTCACCAAGATCTCCGATTCGTTGAAGATTACTCCGCCGTCGACCGGGTTGAACTGGCACAGCGAGGGGCCGTCCAGGTCGATCTTGGTGATCGCATTGGACTTGGCCACCGCCACGTGCACCGCGGCCGCCACGCTGATCGAGGTTTCCAGCATGCAGCCGATCATGCACTCGATGCCGTGCATGCCGGCGATGTCGGCGATGCGGATCGCGTTGGAGATGCCGCCAGTCTTCATCAGCTTGATGTTGATGATGTCGGCCGCGCGCAGGCGGATCAGCTCGATCACCTCCATCGGGCCGAACACGCTCTCGTCGGCCATCACCGGCGTGTGCACGCGCTCGGTGACGTAGCGCATGCCGGCCAGGTCGTTCGCCTTCACCGGCTGCTCGATCAGTTCGAGCTTGATGCCGGCCTCCTCCAGCGTCTGCAGCGCGTATACCGCCTGCTTGGCGGTCCAGCCCTGGTTGGCGTCCAGGCGCAGCAGCGCGCGCCCTTCCACCGCGGCGTAGATCGCCTTGACCCGCTCGATGTCGACGCCGATGTCCTTGCCGACCTTGATCTTCAGCGACTCGAAACCGCGCTCCACCGCGCTGACTGAATCGGCCACCATCTTGTCGATGTAGTCGACGCTGATGGTGATGTCGGTGGTGATCACCGGATCGCCGCCGCCCAGCAGCTTGTACAGCGGTGCGCCGTAGAGCTGGCCCCACAGGTCGTACACCGCGATCTCCACCGCCGCCTTGGCGCTGGTGTTCTTCTCCATCGAGGATTGGACCAGTTGGGTGATCTGGTTGAGGTTGGCGATCTCCTGGCCGATCAGCCTTGGAGAGATGTAGTGGCGGATCGCGTCGATGATCGAGCCGTGGGTGTCGCCGGTGATGACCGCGGTGGCCGGCGCCTCGCCGTAGCCGACCTCGCCGGTGTCGGTGTGCATCATCACCACGATGTCGTCCACCGTGTTGACGGTGCGCAGCGCGGTCTTGAACGGGGTCTTCAGCGGTACCCGCAGCATGCCGAACTGGATGTCGGTGATTTTCATGGAAAGGCCTTCATGGAATCCGTGTCCTGTTTTTTTCTTGGCGTCGGCGCGTTCAATGACGGATGCGCACGATGCTGGTCATGCGCTCGACATAGCTCTGCTGGTCGTTGTAGAGCAGCGGCAGCAACGGGGTCACCGACACCGCGTTGAGCTTGATCCGCGCCTTGCTGCCGTCGGCCTTGCGGTAGCTCATGCCGCCCGTGTCGTGGATCACGTACGGTTGGCCGTGCAGGCGGCCGATCACCATCATCACGTGGCCGGGGATGTAGACCAGGTCGCCCACCTGCAGCGCCTGCGCCGCCTCGATGCGTTCCTCGCGGCTGTCCTTCGCGGTGAACGCGCGATGCTCCAGCGCCGGGCTGATCGCCTGCCTGCTGGTGTTGCGCGGCATCTCGACGCCCATGCTGCGGTACACGTCGGAAACGAAGCCGCTGCAGTCGCGGCCGTCATAGGAATGGCCCCAGCCGTAGCGCTCGCCGAGGAACTTGAACGCCTGGCGGATGATGTTGGCGCGGGTCAGCGGCAGGTAGTCGGCGGCGCTGTCGGTGTTCTTCTGCAGCAGCGCCGGGGTGAAACCCAGCGAGCCGTCGGGCTTGCGCAGCGGCAGTTCCAGCACGTGCGCGGCGTACGGCGTCTGGCCGTTGACCGGCTGGTCAGGCGCCAGGCCGGTCGCCAGCGGCACGCGCGTACCCATGTCCAGCGGCAGCTGCGAGACGGTCGGCGCCTCGCGGGTGAACACGGTGCGTTCCACTGCGCCGGTGATCACCCGGTACGGCGTCCTGTCGGCGTAACCGAACACTTCGGCCGCGCTGCCTTCAGCCACGTTGTCCTTTTCCGTCCACGCCGCATAGCGCGGGCTGACCACGAACAGCCACTGGCCGTCGGCGCTCGCGTGCACGATCGCCACCGGCGTGCCGGGGAATTCGGCGGTCTCCTGGAAGCGGTCGATGTCGGTGTCGCCCTTCTCGCTGAACACGCGCAGCGTGGTGGGGAACGTGCGCAGCGCCGCACGTCGCACCACCAAGCCGTAGCGCGTCTTCTGCCGTGCGGGAATCGCGTCGAGCGCGAGGTTGGCGACCACCGCGTCGAGCGTGGCCGCGCTCACCGGTTTGCCCTCGACGTCGAACAGCGGCCGATCCGGCCGTTGCGACAAGCCCTCGATCCAGCCCTCGACGCGGGCGCGGTCCAGTGTCGAAGGCAGCGCGCGCAGGTCGTGCATTGACGGGTCGACCTGCAGCAGCCTGGCGTTTTGCGCCGCGATCGCCGCGCGATCCAGCACCGGTGCATCGGGCTGCGCCAGCCGATCGACCCAGAACTGTGGCGTCAGCTGCGCCTCGCCCACGCCGAGCACGCCGGAGGGCGGCACGACCAGCGCGTCGGCGCTGCGGGCCTGCGGCGGCGCCGCGGCGAGCAGGGGTGCAAGCAGGAGGGTGGCAAGCAGGGGAAATCGCATCATCGTGTCCTGTCGCAGGAACGCATCACGGAAGGGCCAGTTGCTTCAGGATCGACGCCACCACCAAGCCGAAACCGGTGCCCAGGATGTAGCCGAGCAAGGCCAGCAGGATACCCACCGGCACCAGCGCAGCCGAATAGCTGGCCGCCAGGATCGGCGTGGCGGCCACGCCGCCGATGTGCGCCAGCGAGGAGATGCCGCACAGATAGAGGTCGAAGCGGAAAAGTTTCGCGAAGCCGATCAGCAGCAGCGCGTGGATCACGATGACGGTGACGCCGCACAGAAGATACAGCGGCGCCGCGCCGATGCCGTGGAAGTTGCTCTGCGAGGCCAGCACCGCCACCACGCTGATCAGCAGGGCGCCGGAGATCGTGCTGGCGCCGGGGTAGCGCGCCAGCGGCGTGTGCGCCACCACCAACCCGGCGCCGGTGGCCAGCAGGATCGTCCAGGTGGTCGCGCTGAGCATGCTGGAGGTCGGCAGTCTGGTTGCCAGCCAGCCGGCCAGCGCGGCGGCCAGCAACGCCATGCCGAGCCACAGCAGCACGCTGTCCGGCGTGGTCGGGCCGCTCGGCTTGGCCTCCGCCAACGGGAGATCGCCGCTGGACCTGGCCCGGGTCCAGCGGTTGAACGCCGGCGCCAGCCGCGCCACCGAGAACAGCACCACCACCCACATCGAGTAGCACAACGCATCGGTGAGCAACGACATGGCCAGCAATTGGTCCGACATGTCGATCGCCTGCTTCACCGCAATCATGTTGGCGGTGCCGCCGACCCAGCTGCCGGACAGCGCGGCCAGTGGCTGCCACTGGTCGCCCGGCAGCCACTGCCGGTAGATCAGGAAGGCGCCGATGAAGGCCACGAACAGACTCACCGAGGTGCAGGCGAACACGGCCAGCACGCGCGGTCCCAGCCGCCAGATCGCGCGCAGGTCGCAGTTGATCATCAACAGGAACAGCAGCGCCGGCACCAGCCGCGCCACCAGCATCGACTGCGCCGCATGGATCTCGTCGTTGACCTGCCACAGCCCCGACACGGCCAGCGCGGTGACCAGCAGATAGGTCAGCACGATCGGCGGCAGCACCGAAAAAACCTTCCAGCCGTAGCGGCGCTCGATCGCCGGAAACAGTCCGGCGGCCAGCAACATCACCGCCAGGTAGGGCCAGACCGTCTGGATCACATGCGTCCCCTCATGGTTCGCCCGCAGCCGAGTACCAACCCCGAACTCGCGCCGGCAAGGAATAGCTGATTCGAGCCTGATTGAGTTGAAGCATAAATTATTGACCAGCATTTGCAAGCGTGTTACACAGCCCTTTCAGGGGATCGGATGCGGAGACGCCGCTCGATGGATACACAGTTGCCTGTCGCCACGAGAATACGACGCCATGCCCGGGCCACGCGCCTGTTGCTGATCGCCGCGCTGGCGCTGTTCGCCGGCCTGCCGGCGTGGGCGGACGCAGGTCAGGCGCCGCTGAACCCGATCATCGCGCAGATCGACGCCGGCCATTTCAAGGCGGCGCAGGCGGCGATCGACACCGCACTGGCGCACACAGACGTATCGCCCGACCAGCGCCAGGCCCTCCTGTTCCAGCGCGAGCGCATGCGCCGCATCCTGCTCGATTTCACCTTGGGCGCAGATGACGTCAAGGCGCGCGTGCGCAAGCAGATCCCCGACCTCACCGATACGGAGTTCGCGAAGTGGAACGCCGCGGGGCTGTTCGAGCACCAGGTGATCGACGGCCGCACGCTGTATTTCAAGCGTTCGCCCGCCAACCTGTTCCGGCTCAGCCCCGAGGCGGTGGCGCGGCGCGCGGTGCAGACGCCTATCACCGACGGCCCGATGGAAGCGCTCAACGACCACCAGCGCGCAATCTTCCATGCGGCGCTGGACCAGCATCGCGCCAGCGTGCTGCCGCAGCGCGTGCGCATGACGCAGACGCTCACCGTCGACGCCGATGCCGTGCCCGCGGGCAAGACGGTGCGCGCGTGGATTCCCTACCCGCAGGCGATCCCCGGCCAGCAGGAAGACATCCGCTACGTCGCCAGCGTGCCGGCGAAGCACGCCATCGCGCCCGTGTCGGCGCCGCAGCGCACGGTGTATCTGGAAAAGCCCGCCGTGGCCGGGCAGAAGACCGTGTTCTCGGTCACCTACGAACTGACCTTGCTGGCGCAATATCACGCGATCGACCCGGACAAGGTGCAGCCGGAAACCATCACGCCGGAACTTGCCCCGTTCGTGGCCGAGCGCGCACCGCACATCGTGTTCACCGACGCCATGCGCGCGTTCTCGCGCAAGGTCGTCGGTGACGAGAAGAACCCCTACCGCATCGCGCAGAAATTGTTTGCCGCCGTGGACCGGATCCCGTGGGCCGGTGCGCGCGAGTATTCGACGATCTCCAACATCAGCGACTACGCTCTGCACGCCGGCCACGCCGACTGCGGCCAGCAGACCCTGCTGCTGATGACCCTGCTGCGCTTGAACGGCATCCCCGCGCGCTGGCAGTCGGGCATGGTGTTCGCCGCCGACGGCAGCGGCTACAGCAACATCCACGACTGGGGCTTCCTGTACCTGGCGCCATACGGGTGGGTGCCGATGGACGTCACCACCGGCCGCCTGCATCCGGCCGCGGGCGACGACCCGGCACTGGAGTGGTTCTACCTCGGCGGGCTGGACAACTGGCGCATCGCCTTCAACGCCGACTACGACCGGCGCTTCGAACCGGCCAAGCGGCATTTCCGTTCCGACGACGTGGACTCGCAGCGCGGCGAGGCCGAGTGGGACGGCGGCAACGTGTACTTCGATCATCTGGACTACGACTTCGACTGGCAGGTGCTGCCAGCGGAGCACGGACGCGGCGACAACTAACCGGCGGCTTTCACGAAACACTGGCATCGACGGCGTCGATGGGGAGATGGGGAAATGAGCAACAGTCGCAGCTTGCGCAGAACCGTACTTTGCATGGCGCTGGGCATGGGCCTGGCCTCGCTGGCCGTGCCTGCCGCCTTTGCCGGCAGCAATGACGGCGCCGTGGTGGGCCACACCGCGGCGGGCGCGGTGGTCACGGTGACCAGCACCGACACCGGCCTCACCCGCAGCGTCACCGCCGATGCCAAAGGCAACTACCGCTTCCCGTTCCTGCCGGTCGGCACTTACACTTTGCAGAGCAGCAGCGGCGGCGGCACCGCGAGCGCGCCGATCAACGTCACGGTGAGCCTGGGCAACACCACCACCGTCAACGTGGGCTCGGCACCGACCGCGACCGAACTGAGTGCGGTCACGGTCAGCGGTTCGGTCCTCCCCGGCGTCGACGTCACCTCCACCGAGTCGGCCACCAACGTCACCCGCGAGCAACTGGCGCGGCTGCCGGTAGATCAGAACATCACCTCGGTAGCGGTGCTGGCGCCGGGCGTCAACAAGGGCGTCGCCGGATTCGGCGGCATCTCCTTCGGCGGTTCGTCGGTGGCGGAGAACTCGTTCTACGTCAACGGCCTCAACGTCACCGATTTCTACAACCGCAACGGCTTCTCCTCGGCGCCGTTCGCGTTCTACCAGGAGTTCCAAGTCAAGACCGGCGGCTACTCGGTGGAATTCGGTCGCACCACCGGCGGCGTGATCAACGCGGTGACGCGCACCGGCACCAACGAGTTCAAGTACGGCGCCGAACTCACCATGGAGCCGGCCAGCTGGCACTCCCGCGCCGACGACCACTACCGTGCCGACGGCACGCGCTACCTCACCGCCAGCCGCGACCGCGACTCGCTGGCCAAGCTCAACGTCTACGCGTCCGGCCCGATCGTGAAGGACAAGCTGTTCTTCTTCGCCATGTACGAGGCGCGCGATTCCTCGCCGGAGAACACCAACGACGCCGGCACCACGCTGACCAAGAACAGTGCCGACACCGGCTTCTGGGGCACCAAGATCGACTGGCACATCACCGACGCCAACCTGCTGGAGTTCATGGCCTTCTCGGACAAGAACAGCAACGTGGGCGACGTCTACGACTACACCTACGACGGCAGCATCACCGGCAGCAAGACCAACGAGATCTACACCGACACCGGCGGCAGGAACTGGAACCTCACCTGGACCAGCTACCTCACCAATGACCTGTCGATGAAACTGATGTACGGCCGCAACGACCGCGAATCGTTCAACCGCGGCCTCAGCGACGTGGAATGCAACCGCGTGGCCAGCGACGGCAAGATCGCCCTGCCCGGCGTCGCGCTCGGCTGCACCACCAACTCATCGGTGAGCCATCGCAACGACGTGCGCAAGCAGGCGCGCGCCGACTTCGAGTGGACGCTGGGCGACCACCTGCTGCGCTTCGGCTTCGACCACGAGCAGAACACTTCCGACTACGAGCGCTACTACCCCGGCCCCGGCGCGATCTACTACAACGTGTACAAGGCCGACCCTGGCTCGTCGATCTCCAACCCCAATGGCGGCGGCGTGATCCCGCCGGGCTACACCGGCTACGTGCGCGCGCGCCGCTACGAGATCGCCGGCAACTTCGAAACCACCAACTCGGCGTACTACATCGAGGACAACTGGCAGGTCACCTCCAACCTGCTGCTGAACGCCGGCATCCGCAGCGACGGCTTCGACAACAAGGGCGGCGACGGCAAGAGCTACATCAAGATGGACAACATGATCGCACCGCGCGTGGGCTTCTCGTGGGACATGAAGGGCGACGGCAGCACCAAGCTGTTCGGCAACCTCGGCCGCTACTACCTGCCGGTGGCCAACGTGATCAACATCAAGCAGGCCGGCGGCCTGCTCGACGAGCGCACCTACTACGCATTCGGCGGCTGGGAGATCGAGGACCGCAACGGCTCGCAGTACGCGATGCCGATCCTCGGCCCGCAACTGGGCGGCGTCGACACCTCGCAAGGCGACGGTACCGTCGGCGACCTGCGCTCGGAGGTCGACCACGACATGGACCAGGTCTACCAGGACGAGGCAATCTTGGGCTTCCAGCAGATGATCGACGACAAGTGGTCGTGGGGCGTCAGCGGCACCTACCGCCGCCTGCACAACGCGATCGACGACATGGAGATCAGCGCCACCGCGCAGTGCGGCGAGGACGGCTACATCGGCTGGGTGATGGCCAACCCCGGCTCCAAGGTGCAGGTGTGGGGCGACTCCAACTGCGACGGCACCCCCGACGGCTACATCACCGTGGACACCTCCAAGGAAGGCTGGGCGATGTACCGCCAGGACGGCGTGGACGCCGACGGCGATCCGATCATGACCTACATCGGCCAGCGGGGCTGGGTGAAACCCAAGCGCAGCTACACCGCGGTGGAATTCCAGATCAACCGCGCGTGGGACGACCAGTGGGCGTTCAACGCCTCCTACACGCTGTCGTGGAGCCGCGGCAACGCGGAAGGCCCGGTCAACTCGGATACCAACTTCGACGACACCGGCCGCACCGAGAACTTCGACGACCCGTGGGTGAACTTCGGCGGCGACGGCTACCTGCCCAACGACCGCCGCCACCAGTTCAAGCTGCGCGGTACCTACGCGCTGACTCCGCACTGGCAGCTCGGCGCCGATCTGCAGGCATTGTCCGGCACACCGATCACCGGCTTCGGCGTGGGCAACCCGTATGACGCCAGCAACTACCACAGCTACTACACCTGCGTGCAGAACTGCGATTCGGAGTTCTCCGCCGACCGCGTCTACGTCAACTCGCCGCGCGGCAAGTACGGCCGCACGCCGTGGACCTACAACGTCGGCGCCAGCGTGAGCTACATCCTGCCGATCGGCGACACCGGTCGCTTCCGGGCCAAGCTGGCGGTGTACAACCTGTTCAACACCCAGCAGACGCTGAACGTGGACCAGGACCTGCAGACCACCATCGGCAACAGCACCAGCGACACGTTCGGCGACGGTATCAGCTTCCAGGCACCGCGCTTCACCCAACTCACCCTCAGCGTGGATTTCTGAACGTACTCCCCTGGCGGCGACCCACACGGAATGGTGGGTCGCCCTTTTTTTGCCCGCCCCGCGGGTGACCGATGATGGCCTGCCGCTGCCCATGAACCACCTCCACGCCCCGCCGCCCGTCGAGCCCGACAACCTCGCGGCCATCGACATGGCGGCACCGCGCTGGCTCGACGGCGTCGACCTGCAGCTGCTGGCCGAACGCATGCCCACCCCTTTCCACGCCTATTCCGCCAGCGCGATCCAGCAGCGCATCGAGGCGCTGAAAACCGCGCTGGCCGGCCTCGACGCCACCATCTGCTTTGCCGTCAAGGCCAACCCCAACCTCGCCATCCTGCAGCTGATGGCCAACGCCGGCCTCGGCGCCGACATCGTCTCGGTCGGCGAACTGCGCCGCGCGCTCAACGCCGGCATGCCGGCCGAGCGCATCGTGTTCTCCGGCGTCGGCAAGAGCGCCGACGAGATCGCCGGCGCGCTGAACGTGGGCATCATGCGTTTCAACGTCGAGTCGCTGGACGAGTTGCACACGCTGCAGCGCATTGCCAGGGCGCAGGAAGTGACCGCGCGCGCCGCCGTGCGCATCAACCCCGACGTGGATGCGCAGACCCACGCCAAGATCTCCACCGGCAAGTCGGAGAACAAGTTCGGCGTGAGCATCGACGAAGCGCGCCGCTGGTTCGCCCAACGCAAGTCGTTCGACCACGTGCAGCTCGACGGCCTGCACGTGCACATCGGCTCGCAGATCCTCGACGTTCAGCCGTTCCGTCTCGCACTCGCACGCGTGGCCGCGTTCTGGCGCGAGCTGGAACACGCCGGCCATCCGATCGCCAGCATCGACGTCGGCGGCGGGCTGGGTGTGTGCTATCGCGCCGGCGTGGATCAACCGGTGTCCGCGGCCGCCTACGTGGCCGCGATCCGCGAGGCGCTGGCCGGTTTCCGCGGCCGCCTGTTGCTGGAGCCGGGACGCTGGCTGGTCGCCGAAGCCGGGGTACTGCTGACCCGCGTGATCCGCGTCAAGCCCGGCACCGAGCGCAACTTCCTGATCCTCGATGCGGCCATGAACGACCTGCTGCGGCCCAGCCTGTACGACGCCTGGCACGACATCGTGCCGGTGTCGGACCAGCCGCACCCGATGGCCACCTACGACATCGTCGGCCCGGTCTGCGAAACCGGCGACACCTTCGCCCGCGCGCGCGAGCTGCCCGAGTGCGCGGCCGGCGACCTGTTGCTGATCAAGGCCACCGGCGCGTACGGTACGTCGATGGCCTCCAACTACAACTCGCGGCCGCTGGCCGCCGAGGTCTTGCTGCACCAGGGTCGCTACGCCGTGGTGCGGCGACGCCAGCACTTCGAGGAAATGATCGCCGGCGAGCAGCCGGCCCGGAACTGGAAAACGCCATGAACACGACTGTCCGCCTCGCCCTTCTCGCCGCCCTCGGGTGCGCGTTCGCGCTGCCCGTACAGGCGCAGTCCGGTCCGCCGGTCACCATCGACACCCACGTCGACATCCCGTTCGACTACATGGGCGAGCCGCGCTTCGACGTGGGCCACGACACCCGCCTGCTGGTCGACCTGGGCAAGATGGAACGCGGTGGGCTCGACGCGGCGTTCTTCGTGGTCTGGGTGCCGCAGCACAAGCTCGACGCTGCCGGCTACGCCAAGGCGGTGCAGCAGGCGAGCCAGAAGTACGACGGCATCGGCCGCATGCTGATGAAGTATCCCGACCGCATCCGCCTGGCCACCACGCCCGAGCAGCTGATGGCCAACCACAAGGCGGGCCTGCTCTCGGCCACCATCGAGATCGAGAACGCCTACTCGCTCGGCCACGACCTGCATCGCCTCGACGCCGCCTACGACCGCGGTGCGCGCTCGGTCGGCCTGGTCCACGTCGGCAACAACGACCTGTGCACCAGCTCGCTGCCCGACACCGAACACGGCGAACCGGCAATGAACAGCGCCGGCGACAAGGGCATGAGCGACTTCGGCCGTGCGGTAGTCAAGCGCGCCAACGAACTCGGCATAATGGTCGACATCTCGCACGCCTCGGACAATTGCGTGCGCGATGCGCTGAAAGTGTCGAGCACGCCGATCATCGCTTCGCATTCCGGCGCCCGCGCCGTACTCGACCATCCACGCAACCTGCCCGACGACCTGCTGCGCGCGATCGCCGCCAAGGGCGGCGTGATCGACGCCGTCGCCTACAAGGAATTCCTCAAGCACGACCCCGGCCGCGAAGCCGCCGAGAAAGCCTTGCAGGAAGCCGTGGCGAAACAGGCCGGCGAAAAGGCATACGACAGCGACAACGACGACTACCGCCCCGAGATGGAAGCGGGCATGGCCGAGATCCAGAAGAAGTATCCGCTGGCGACGCTCGAAGACTACGTCAAGCAGATCCGCCACATGGTGCAGGTGGCCGGCATCGACCACGTCGGCATCGCCTCCGACTTCGACGGCGGCGGCGGCATCACCGGCTGGAAGGACGCCAGCGAAACCCGCAACGTCACCGCCGCGCTGCGCCAGGCCGGCTTCAGCGACGCGGACATCGCCAAGCTGTGGGGCGGCAACCTGCTGCGCGTGTGGGGCGAGGTCGAGCGCCATGCGCAGCACTGAGCAAGCTCTGGCCCCTCCCCTGCGACGCAGGCGAGGGTTGGGGTGGGGTGCTCTTGTGCTCTTGCTCCTGCTCGCACCGCTTGCCGCCACCGCCCAAACCGCCAACCGCAGCTACGACAAGATCGTCGACGCGGTGGTCCAGCGCTACCACCTGCCCGGCATCGCCGTCGGCGTGATCGAGAACGGCCAGGTCGTCTACACCCGCACCGCCGGCGAAGCCGTCGCCGGCTCCGGTCAGAAGATCACCCCGCGCACGCTGTTCAAGATCGCCTCCAACAGCAAGGCGATGACCACCGCCCTGCTCGGCCGGTTGGTCGACCAGGGCAAGCTGCGCTGGGACGATCCGGTGACGAAATACCTGCCGCAGTTTCGCATGCACGATCCATGGGTCACCGCGAACATGCGCGTGGCCGACCTGCTCACCCATTCCAGCGGCCTGCCCGAAGGCGGCGGTGACCTGATGCTGTGGCCGGAGCCGAACACGTTCACCCGCGCCGACATCATCCATGGCCTGGCGTTCATCAAGCCCGGCTACAGCTTCCGCGCGCAATACCAGTACGACAACCTGCTCTACGTGGTGGCCGGCGAAGTGGCCGCCGCCGCGGGCGGCGCGTCGTACGAGACGCTGATGCACCGCGAGGTGTTCGAACCGCTGGGACTTTCGCGTTGCCAGGTCGGCGCATGGAACCGCGACACGGTGGGCGACGTCGCCACGCCGCACCGACGCGACGGCGATCGCAACGTGCCGATCCCCGAAGCCGCCGCGATTCCCGCGATCACCTCGGCCGCCGCCGGCGGCATCCGCTGCGACCTCACCGACATGCTGAGCTGGGCGCGCAACTGGCTGGTACCCACCCACGCGCAGCTGCAGTGGCTGTCGCCGCAGCAGCGCGACGTGCTGCAGGCGCCGCACATGCTGATCCCGGTCTCCACGCAACGCCGCGCCTGGGACCACACCCACGTGATGGCCTACGGCTATGGCTGGCGCATGGCCGACGTCGACGGCGAATGGAACGTCTGGCACACCGGCACCCTGAACGGCATGTACTCGATGCTGTCGCTGCTGCCGGACCGCGACAGCGGCTTCGTCTTCATGATCAACGGCGAGGCCGGCGATGCCCGCACCGTGCTCGGCGAGGTGCTGACCAAACACTTCACCGCGCCGGACGATACGCGCGACGTGGCCTGGTACGCCGACGCGCTGGAACGCCGGTCGAAACAGTACGCCCAGGCCGCGCCGCTGCCGGACACCTCGACCTGGCAGACCGCTACCCCGGCGGCGATGGCAGCATGGACGGGCATCTATCGTGACCCGTGGTTCGGCGAGATCTCGCTGTGCCCGCAGGAAGGAAAGGTGCGTTTCGTCGCGAAGAAATCGCCTTCGCTGACCGGCACCGTGATGCGCCTGGGCGCGCGCCACCTGGTGCACTGGGACGACGGCGAGCTGGATGCGTGGCTGGATTTCCACGCCGCCGCCGGCGACGCGCCGGTCACGCTGCGCATGGCCAAGCTCGATCCGCAAGGCGACTTCAGCTCCGATTACGAAGACCTCGCTTTCCAGCGCGTCGGGGGTTGTCCATGAATGTCTCGCCTTCCCCGACACAGCTACGCGAAAAGCTCGCCGAAACCCGTAGGGCGGGCACCGCCCGCCGGCTCTTCGATGTGACGCGACGCGCTTTGACGATGCGGCGGGCGGTGCCCGCCCTACGCATCGCCACAACCAAAGGGGGCCTCCGCCATGCATAGACTCCTCATCGGCCTCGCCGTGGCCACCCTGCTCAGCAGTTGCGGCTCCGACATCAAGCCGGTCGACCCGATCGACGCACTGATGACGCGCTACGCCGGCGAAGTCCCCGGCGCCTCGCTGCTGGTCATCAAGGACGGCAAGGCGGTACTCGATCGCAGCTACGGCCTGGCCAACCTCGAAGACGACGACAAGGCCACGCCGGCCACCAACTACCGGCTCGCCTCGGTGAGCAAGCAGTTCACCGCCGCGGCGATCCTGCTGCTGGCCGAGCAGGGCCGCCTGAAGCTGGACGATCCGGTGCGCCAATGGCTGCCCTCGCTGCCGGAGACGACCTCGGCCGTCACCCTGCGCCAGTTGCTCGACCACACCGGCGGCCTGGTCGACTACGAGGACCTGATCCCGCCCGGGACCACCGAGCAGGTCAGCGACAACGACGTGCTGCGCATGCTCTCCGCCACGTCGAAAACCTATTTCGCGCCCGGCAGCGCCTACCGCTACAGCAACACCGGCTACGTGCTGCTCGGTCTGGTGGTCGAGCGCGCCTCGGGCTACAGCCTGCCGCTGTACCTCAAGCAGCAGATCTTCCAGCCATTGGGCATGGACCACGCCCTGCTGTACGAAAAGGGCGGCCCCGAGGTGGCCGACCGCGCCTACGGCTACAGCGAGGCGAACGGCCAGTGGACACGCACCGACCAGAGCGTCACCAGCGCCACCCGCGGCGACGGCGGCATCTATTCCTCGGTCGAGGACCTGGCGAAGTGGGATGCCGCGCTGTACGACGACCGCCTGCTCAGCGACGCCTCGCGCAAGCTCGCCTTCAGCCCGCACGTGAAGGTCACCGGGGAACCGTACGAGGCCAGCTACGGCTATGGCTGGCGCATCACCGGCGACACGCTGTGGCACTCCGGCGAGAGCATCGGTTTCCGCAACGTGATCGTGCGCTGGCCGAAGCAGCGCCTCACCGTGATCCTGCTCAGCAACCGCAACGAACCGGAGCCGTACCGCACCGCGCTGGAGATCGCCAGGCCGTGGCTGCGTTGACCACGGCCATCATTTCGAACCACCCCACCGTCATTCCAGCGCAAGCTGGAATCCAGTGAAGTACGCGTGCGAAGCACACAAAATCGATTTGGTGTGCTTCGCACGAATCGCCTGACTGGGTTCCAGCTCGCGCTGGAATGACGGGCAAAAGCGAAACCATGAGGCCCCTTGCGATGCGCACGACGCTTCCGACACCCTGCCGCCTGCGCACCGTCTCCGTGCTGCTCCTGCTCGCCCTGCTAACCGCCTGTGCCCCGTTGCCGCCGCGCAATCCGCTGGCGACCTGGGTGCCCTCGCCTAACCACGACGTCCGCCGACCGGTGCTGATCGTGCTGCATTTCACCGACCAGCAATCGGTGCAGCAGAGCCTGAAAACCTTGCGCACGGCCAACAGCGGCGGGCCGGTCAGCGCGCATTATCTGATCGGCGCCGACGGCCACCTCTACCAGCTGGTGTCCGACCAGCTGCGCGCCTGGCATGCCGGCGGCGGGCGCTGGGGCACGATCACCGACCTCAACTCCGCCTCGATCGGCATCGAACTGGACAACGACGGCCACAGCCCGTTCGCGCAGGCGCAGATCGACAGCCTGCTCCGCCTGCTCGCCGACCTCACCGAACGCTTGAACATCCCGCGCACGCAGGTCATCGGCCACCAGGACATGGCGCCCGTGCGCAAGAACGATCCCGGCCCGCTGTTCCCCTGGCAGCAACTGGCCGCCGCGGGTTTCGGGCGCTGGCCGCAGGGCGTGCTGGTCGATCCGCCGACCGGCTTCGATCCGTGGATGGCGCTGGCCGTGATCGGCTACCCGCTGGATGATCGCGCCGCCGCGGTGCGCGCATTCCACAACCACTACCGCGGCCTCGGCGGCGACGAACTCGACCCGCAGGACTCACGCATCCTCTGGAACCTCGTGCAGCAGATCGAGCTGGGCGGCAACGACGATTGAAGCCCCGTGAACGGATTGCGTCGCACCGGCGACCATCGCCGAACACCCCAGCCGGAAGGCGGCGGGCCGCGCCCGCCCTACCAGGCGCGGCAAATCGAGGCGTAGGGCGGGCACGGCCTGCCAGCTCTTCCGCACCCATGCTGCAAGGAGGGCGAGCGGGGTCCTACACCTGCAACTGATCGTTCGGTCGCGCCACCAGCGCATACAGCGCCGGCATCAGGTACATGCCGATCAGCAGCCGCGACAGCATGCCGGCCACGATCACCAGCGCGAACGGGCGCTGCGAATCGGTGCCGACACCGCTGGCGATGGCTGCCGGCAACAGGCCGAGCGCGGCCACCAGGGCGGTCATCGTGATCGGGCGCAGGCGCAGGATCGCCGCCTCGTGCACCGCCCTGGCGATGTCCATGCCGCCCAGGCGCAGCTCGTTGACGCAGGAGATGTAGACCACGCCGGTCAGCACCGACACGCCGAACAGCACGATGAAGCCGATCGCCGAGGACACCGAGAACGGCGTGCCGGTGAGCCACATCGCCACGATCGCGCCGAACGGTGCGGACAGCAGCACGCCGACCACGGTGATGAACGGGAACTTGAAATTGCCGTAGAGCACGAACAGCAGGCCGAAGATCAGCAGCAGGGTCAGCGGCAGGATCACGTTCATCTGCGCGCGCGAGGCGGTGTATTCCTTGTACTCGCCGCCCCATTCCAGCCGGTAGCCGTGCGGCAGTTTCACGTCGTGGCCGACCCGGGCGATCGCCTCGTTCACCGCACCGGCCAGGTCGCGCCCGCTCACCGAGAACTGCACGCCGATGTAGCGCGAACCGTTTTCGCGATAGATGAAGGAGGCGCCGTTGGCGACGTGGATGTCGGCCAGTTCCTTCAGCGGAATCTGCTGGCCGCCGGGCGTGGCCACCGGGATCTCGCCGATCTGCTGCGGGTTGTCGCGGTACTGCGGCTGCAGGCGCACCAGCAGGTCGAACTGCTTCTCGCCCTGCGCCACCTCGGTGGCCACGTCGCCGCCGACCGCCGCCTCGATCAGCTTGTTGATGTCCTCCACGTTGATGCCGTAGCGCGCGATTTTCTCGCGGTCGATTTTTATCGACAGGTTGGGCTGGCCCAGCTCGTGCACCAGGGTCAGGTCGGTGATGCCGCGCACCTTTGCCATGGCCTGCTTGATCGCCTTGCCCTTGGCCTGCAGCACGTGCAGGTCGGGGCCGTAGATCTTCACCGCCAGCGCGCTCTTCAGGCCGGTCTCGGCCTCGTCCACGGCATCCTCGGCCGGCTGGGTGTAGTTGAACTGGATGCCGGGAAACACCTGCAGCTTCTTGTCGATCGCCGCGATCAGGTCCTGCTTGCTGCGGTATTTGCCGTCCCACTGCGAATACGGTTTCAGGCCGACGAAGAACTCGTCGTTGAAGAAGCCGGTGGAATCAGTACCGTCGTCCGGACGGCCAAGTTCGGAGCCGACCGTGGTGACCTCGGGGAAAGAGCGCAGGATCTGCCGTATCTGCGGCGAGATCTTCGAGGCCTCGTCGAAGGAGATGGTGTACGGCATGGTGGCGCGCACCCACAGCGAGCCTTCGTCCAGGTGCGGCATGAATTCGGCGCCGATGCCGCGCATCATCACCAGCGCCACGATCAGCAACAACAGCGAGGCGCCGGTCACCCGCCAGGCATACGATTGCAGGCGTTCGAGCCCGCGCACGTACCAGCTCCTGAACTTTTCGTACATCGCGTTGCGCCGCTCGCGCACGCCGCGGCGCATGAACAGCGCGCACAGCACCGGCAGCAGGGTCAGCGTCACCAGCAGCGAACCGACCAGGGCGAAGATCATGGTGTCGGCCATCGGCTTGAACAGCGTGCCGGAAGGCCCGGCCAGCACGTAGATCGGCAGGAAGCTGGCCACGATCACCGCCACCGCGTAGACCAGCGGGCGGTCCACTTCCGAGGCGGCGCTCTGGATCACCTCGCGGATGTCGAACCCGGTGCCCTGCCGCGCGGCCAGCTCGCGGAAGATGTTCTCGACCATGAAAATCGCGCCATCGACCAGGATGCCGAAATCCACCGCGCCGATCGACAGCAGGTTGGCCGAGGCGCCCTTCAGGTCCAGGCACAGGAACGCGAACAGCAGGGCCAGCGGGATCGTCACCGCCACGATCAGCCCGGCGCGCACGTCGTAGAGGAAGAAGATCAGCACCCCGATCACCAGCACCATGCCCAGCAGCAGGTTGTGCATCACCACCGCCTTGGTCTGGCCGATCAGGTCGGTGAGGTCGTAGAACGGGTGGATCTTCACGTCGTCGGGCAGGACGTCGCGGTTGAGCTCCTGCGTCTTCGCCTCGACCCGCTGCAGCACGTTCTCGGTCTTCGAGCCGGTCAGCGCCAGCACCACGCCTTCCACCGCGTCGTCCTGGCCCATGTAGCCGAACTCGCCCAGCCGCGGCGCGATGCCGACCTGCACGGTGCCGACGTTCTTGACCAGGATCGGCGTGCCGTCGTGCACCGCCAGCACCACGTCGCCGATGTCCTGCACGGTCTCCAGCCGGCCCAGTCCGCGGACATAGAAGAACTGCCCGCCCTGGGTGTAGAAACCGCCGCCGGCGTTGCCGTTGTTGGCCGCCAGCGCGGCCTCGACCTGTGCCACCGACATGCCCAGCGCGGCGATCTTCACCGGATCGAGCAGCACCTGGTATTGCATGGTGCCGCCGCCGAAACCGGAGTCGTCGGCCACGCCGGGCACCGAGCGGTACTGCGGCGCGACGACCCAGTCGTTCAGCGTCTTCAGCTCCATCGGCGAGCGGTCGGTGCTCTGCAGCACGTAGCGATACACCAGCCCCGAGGGCGGCGACATCGGCGACATCGACGAGGACACGCCGTCGGGCAGTTCGACATCCGGCAGGCGGTTGCGCACGCGCTGGCGCGCGAAATACGGATCGGTGCCGTCGGCGAAGCCGAGCGTGACGTCGGACAGGCCGTACAGCGAGACGGAACGCTTGGTCACCATGCCGGGGATGGCATTCATGCCCAGCTCCACCGGCACCGTGATCAGCCGTTCCACTTCCTCGGCCGAATGCCCCGGCCATTGCGTGACGATGTCGACCATCGGCGGCGACAGGTTCGGGTACGCATCCATCGGCAGGATGTTGTAGGACCACACGCCGGCCGCGGCCAGGCCCAGCGCCAGCAGCACCGTCAGCAGGCGCTGCTGCAGCGCGAACGCGACGATGCGGTTGACCAGCGAGGCCGCGCGCGGCGGCGACCCTTCGGGTGGCGTCTGCGCGCTCATTGGGTCTGCATGAAATGCAGGAAGATCGCGCCGTCCACCACGACCTTGTCGCCGGCGTGCAGACCGTCGGGGATCACGAAGGCATCGCCGACGCGCTCGCCCAGCGTCACCGTGCGTTGCGCATAACCGCCGTCGGCCGCCGCCACGTACACGAACGGCAGGTTCTCGTCGTCGCGCAGCACCGCCGACACCGGCAGCAGCAGGCCCTCGTGCGCCTTGCTCGAGCGGATCCGCACGCGCACGTACATCTGTCGCTTGAGCACGCCGTCCGGATTGGCGGCCAACACGCGGGCACCGACCGAACGCGTATCGGGATCGACCACGGCGCCGACGTGGGTCACCTTGCCCTCGAATTTCGCGTCGTCGCCGGCGTCCACGGTAGCCGTGTCGCCATCCTTCACCGCCGCCAGATCGTCGCCGAACAGCTGCGCCATCACCCACATGGTCGAGGTGTCGGCGACGGTGAAGCACGGTGTCGAACCGGCCGCCAGCAACTGGCCGGGCGCAATCGACTTCTCCACCACGGTGCCGGCGATCGGTGCGCGGATCACGCCCTGGCCGCGTGCGACCGGCTTGCCTTCGCGTATCGCCGCGATGGTTTGCGGATCGACATGCAGGGCCAGCAGCGCCTGCAACGCGGCGTCGCGATCGGCGTCTGCCCCCGCTGCATCGGATTGCGCCTGCGCATGCTCGCGCTGCGAGATCGCCTGGTGCGTGTACAGGTCGCGATCGGTCGCCGCCACCTGGTCGGCGGCATGCGCCGCGGCGAGCGCCTTGCGATACGCACCGACGGCGGCGGCGAAGTCGGGCGAATCCACCCGCGCCAGCGGTTGCCCCGCCTTGACCTTGTCACCCGGGTTCACCAGCACCTCGGTCACCGGGCCGGAGAACGGCGCCAGCACCTGCGTGGCGCGGTCGTGGTCGAAATCCACCACGCCGCTGGTTTCGATGCTGCGATGGAAGCTGCTGCGTTCGACGGTCAGCAGGTGGATGTGCTGGCGCTGCGCCGCGGTCAGCGTCACGTCGTGCGGTGTGTCGGCGGCGGTTTGGGGCCCAGCTTTCGACGAGCAGGCGGCCAGCGTCGACACGATCATCAGCGCGAGCATGGACAACAGCACGGGAACGCGCCAGCACGGCGCGAAGCAGGATCTATTTTTCATCGCTATCCCGGGTGGCAGCGGCATCGGTGGAGCGGGCATCGGCGTCGTGCCACCAGCCGCCGCCCATGGCCTGGAACAGCGCGGCGGTGTCGACATAGCGACTGGCCTGCGCCTGCACCAGCGCGATGCGCGCCTGCTGGTCGGCCTGCTCCGCGCCGAGCAGCGACAGGTAGCTGGCGTAGCCGTCCTGGTACTGGCGCTGCGAGAGTTCCAGGGTGAGTTTGGCGGCATCCGCGGCCTTGGCCGCCGCCTGCAGGCCTTCGGCATCGTGCTGCAACGCCGCCAGCGTGTCGGCCACGTTCTGGAACGCGGTCAGCACCGTGCCGCGATACTCCTCGGCCGCCTGCACGTAGGCCGCCTTGGCCGCGCGCTCCTGATGCAGCAGGCTGCCGCCCTGGAAGATCGGCGCGGCCAGATCTGCACCCAGGCTCCAGAAGCCGGTGCCGCTCTTGAACAACTGCTTGATCGCCAGCGCGATGCTGCCCGCATTCGCGGTCAACGTGATGTTGGGCAAGCGGTTGGCGATCGCCACGCCGATCTGCGCGCTGGCCGCGTGCAGGTTGGCCCGGGCCTGGCGCACGTCGGGGCGCTGCGCCACCAGGGTCGAAGGCAGGCTCAGCGGAATCGCCTGCGGCAGCTGCAGGCTGGCGAGGTCGAACGATGGCGGCGCCGCCTCGCCGGGCAGTGCGCCGGCCAGCACGGCGAGCAAATGGTTCTGCTGGTCCAGCTGGTTCAGCAACGGCGGCAGCGTCGCCTGCAACTGGGCCAGTTGCGATTCCTGCGCGGCGAGATCGAGTGTCCCCGCGTAGCCCTTGTCCCGCTGGTAACGCAGCAGCTCGACCATCTTCGCGCTGGTCGCGATCAGCTCGCGCGTCGCGTCGACCTGGGCGCGCAGCGAGGCCTGCTGCACCGCCGCCGCCACCACGTTGCTGCTCAGCGTGATGCGCGTGGCCAGCATCTGGAAGCGCACCGCCTGCTGCTGCGCCTTGAGCGATTCCACGTTGCGCCGGTTCAGCCCGAACACGTCCGGCACGTACGACACGCTGACCTGCGGCGTGAACAGGTTGTACAGATACGCGTTGTTGCTCGGCACCGGCGCCAGTGCGCCGGGCGGGTTCTGCTGGCGACTGGCCGAGACGCCGGCGCTGACGCTCGGTGCATACGCGCCGCGCCCGGCGAGTGCGTTCTCGCGCGCCACCGCCAGCGCGGCCTGCGCCGCCTTGAGGTCGGGGTTGTGCGCCAGCGCCTGCTTGACCAGCGCATCGAGCTGGGCGGAATGAAACAGCGTCCACCATTGCGCGGGAATGTCGCCGCCGGAAACGAAGTGTTGCGGCTGCCCGCCGCCGACGTCCGCGCCTGCGGTGCGCTCCGGTAGCGGTTCGACGGCCACGCTGGCAACGTTCGGCGCGGCCGGCCGCTGGAAATCCGGTCCCACCACGCAGCCACCGAGCGCCAGCACCACGACGCTCGCCAGCAGCGACCCGCCGGTCCGTTTGATCGTCGCCGCCGTCATGTTGACGGTGCCAGCAGACCATCGAACCGCGGGTTTTTCATGCGTGCGCGTCTTCAACAAAGAGATCGGGACGCAACGATATAACGTACCAAGCCGGCGCGAAACCCTGCAAGAACTTGCGTTTACGCAGGCCTGCGCGAGCGTGCGACCTAAAGCCCCTTCGCCGCCTGCGCCACCGCGCGGAACAGGGCGCGACCCTTGTTCATGGTCTCCTCCCACTCGGCGGCGGGGTCGGAGTCGAACACGATGCCGGCGCCGGCCTGCACGTGCAGGCGGCCGCCGTGGATCACCGCGGTGCGGATCGCGATGGCGGTGTCGGCGTCGCCCCACCAGCCGATCCAGCCGATCGCACCGCCGTAGATGTTGCGCTTGTAAGGCTCCAGCTCCTGGATGATTTCCAGCGCGCGCACCTTCGGCGCGCCCGACAGCGTGCCGGCCGGGAAGGTGGCCTTGAGCACGTCCATGTAGCTCAAGCCTTCGCGCACCGTGCCCTGCACTTGCGAGACGATGTGCATCACGTGCGAGTAGCGTTCGACCGCGAACGAGTCGCTCACTTCCACGCTGCCGGTCTCGCTGATGCGGCCGAGGTCGTTGCGGCCGAGGTCGATCAGCATCACGTGCTCGGCGCGCTCCTTCGGATCGGCCAGCAGCTCGGCTTCCAGCGCGCGGTCTTCTTCTTCGGTGGCGCCGCGCTTGCGTGTGCCGGCCAGCGGGCGCACCACCACCTTGCCGTCCTTCAGCCGCGCCAGGATTTCCGGCGAGGAGCCTATGATCTGCGTCTCGCCGAGGTCGACGAAATACATGTAGGGCGAAGGATTCAACGCGCGCAGTGCGCGGTACACGTCAACCGGCCGTGCGTTGAAGCCCACGCTGAGCCGCTGCGAGGGCACCACCTGGAAGATGTCGCCGGCGCGGATGTATTCCTTCGCCTTCTCCACCATCGCCTCGAACTCGTCCCTGGTGAAGGAGGATTTGAAGTCGCCTTCGTCCAGCGCCACCGAATGGACCAGTTGCGGATACGACGCGCCGCCCTGGCGCAGCCGGTGCACCAGCGCGTCGAGCCGGCGCTGCGCCTGCGCATACGCCTGGGGCTGCGCGGGATCGGCGTGCACGATCAGGTACAGCCGGCCCTTGAGGTTGTCGAATACCGCGACTTCCTCGGCCAGCATCAGCAGCACGTCGGGCGTGCCCAGTTCGTCGGCGCGATCCCATTGCGCGAGGCGCGGCTCGATGTAGCCGATCGTCTCGAAGCCGAAGTAGCCGACCAGCCCGCCGGAAAACGCCGGCAGCTGCGGCAGGCGCGGCACGTCGTACTGCGCGCGCAGCTTTTCGATTTCCGCCAGCGGGTCATCGAGATGGCGCCGCTCGGTGACCTCGCCCGAATCCTCCACCTCCAGTTCATGCCCGCGCAGGCGGAACACCCGTTTCGCCGGCAGGCCGATGATCGAGTAGCGCCCCCAGGCGGCGCCACCCTCGACCGATTCGAACAGAAAGGTGTACGGCCCGTCGGCCAGTTTCAGGTACACCGACAGGGGCGTGTCGAGGTCGGAGAACACCTCGCGCACCAGCGGGATGCGCGTGTGGCCCCGCGCCACCAGCGCGTCGAATTCGTCTCGACTGATCATGTCGGTGAAAGAATCACGGTGCGGCTCCGATGGCCATGACGGGAAGCGGCCATTGTAGGGGAAGCATGGGCGGCCACGTGGCGCGCTTGCTGCGCCAGCGGCGGCGGTCTAACCTCGACTGTCAGGCTACGGGGGATCAAACGTGGATCAGTACTGCGTCGTAGTGTGCGGCCTGCGGGCCGGTGCGTCGGACGAGGCGTCGACGTGGGCGCCGGTGGCGGCCGCGTTGCGGATGGAGCAGGACGAGTTCTCCAGGCGCGTAGCCGCCGCGTTGCCGCGGATCGTGCGCCAGCAGCTGGATCGGGCCACCGCCGAACGCATCGCGCAGTTGCTGCAGGGCATGCAGGTCGACGCCCGTGCGCTGCCCGACGACGCACAACTGGTCTACATCGACCGCGATGGAAGCAGCCGCGGGCCGTTGCCGCAGTCGGCGCTGGACGCATTCATCGAGCCTGGCGAATCGTACCGGCTGCATGGCAGCCCGGCTTGGCAGACGTGGCCAGCGGCACCGGAGCACGATCCGTTCGTGAAAATCGCGGAGCCATTCGACGAGGTGACGATCGCGCCCGCGGACGAGTCCCCGGACATACCCGGAGACATCGCCGACGTGGCGAACGACGAACCTGCAGCGGCGTGGGAGGCGCCAACGGCCGAGACATCTTCTCCCGGCATGCCGCCACCGTTGCCTCCGATGCCAGCCGCTCCGGAGCCGCCCGAGGCCACGCCGCCGGACGCCGATGCCGCCATGCCCGCACCCGACGATGGCCAAGCACCCGACGACGCCCTGATCAACCCGCCGCAGGATGACCCTGCCCCAGCCGACCCGGACCCCACCGAGGCTCCCGCGGATGCGCAGGTTGCTCCGCCCGTGCGTTCGCGCTTTGGCCGTCTGCTGGTGTTGCTGGTGATCGTCGCCGTAGCCGCGTGGGCCTATCTGCACTGGGGCGCCGACACGCACGTCGACGATTCGCCACCACCGGCACCAGTCGGCCAAGCGTCGCACCCTGCAGACAGCGCCACCACGGCACCGGCGCCGGCGACATCGGTCGAGGCGGTTCCCGCCATCGCCACGTCCGCGGCGGCAGCAAGTGCCGGCTCGACGCCCGCGCCGGCCGCTTCGGTCCCGGCATCCGGCGGCACGACCGCCCTGCCCGCGGCCGCGGCAACCGCACCCGCCGCGGCTGCCAGTGCCGCCCCGGCCACTGCGACGAGCGTGTCGCCCGCGCATGCAGCCAGTACGGCTGGCGAGACGGCGTCGCCAGCGACCGCAAGCTCCTCCGCGCAGCGCTGACGATCAGGCGATTTCGGGGATGGCTTCCATCCCCGCGGCAGCTGGACGGCAGGCCCGTGACCTTTCAACCGCCCAGCCGATGCCGCGGTATGCCGCGCAGGGTCAGGGTGAACGCCACGCCGCTGCCGTCGTCGAGATTGCGCGCACTGACGCTGCCGCCATGACGCTCGGCGACCAGGCGCACCACGTACAGTCCCAGCCCCAGATGCGGCGCATCGCCGGGCACGGCCTTGTCGCGCAGGCTGACCAGCGAGTCGAACAGCCGACCCTGCATGGCCGCCGGCAGCGGCGGGCCCTGGTTGGCCAGCTCGATCTCGGCGCCACCGTCGAGCGCGCGCAGGCTCAGTCGCAGCCAGCCGTGCGCGGGGGTGAACGAGAGCGCGTTGTCGAGCAGCTTGTCCAGCGCCTGCGCGATCAATTCGGGCGCGCCGTGCAGCGGCAGCGGTGCCGCCGGCAGCCGGCACTCCAGCTGGCGCGCGCCGATCAGCGGGCGGTAGCCGTCGGCGCAGCCGCGCACCACGTCGCGCAGGTCGACGTCCTCGGGCTCGGCCGCCTCGATCGAGCGTTCCATCCGGCTCGACTCGCTCATCGCCCGCACCAGCGCACCCAGCCGCGCCACGCCATCGCGGGCGCGTTCCAGATAGGGCTTGGCCGGGTCCGGCAGCGCGGCATGTTCCTGCAATGCGTGCTCCAGGTTGTCCAGCGAGGATTTCACGATCGCCAGCGGCGTGTTCAGCTCGTGCGACAGCTTCGAGGCCAGCGTGCGCAGGTAATCGGTGTAGCTGCCCACTGCCACGAACAGCTTCTCGAAGCTGCGGGCGAGATCGCCGATCTCGTCCGGCGCGTCGATCATCGGGAAACGGTCTGGATTCAATTGGCCGTCCAGACGTCCATCGCTTCGCTGCGCCCGCTCGACGGCATTGCGCAGCCGCGCCAGACGCAGGCTGAGCCGGGTGGCGAATGCCAGCAGGATGCCGCCGGCCAGCAGCAGCACGCCGAAGCTGGTCAGCAACACGCCGAACAGCGCGCGGTTGGCCAGCAGCGGCACGGTGCGGCTGGACTGCTCCAGCAGCAGCACGCCCTCGATCTGGCCGGCCCGCTCGATCGGCACCGCGGCGGCCAGCACCACGCTGCCGCGCTCCTCGCCGTGGCGCCAGCGGCTGACCGCCTGGCCGGCGCGCGCCTGCGCCACGTCGGGGGTGTCCAGCCGCGGCACGTCCTGCGCCCACAGGTTGGCGTCCTCCAGCCGGGTAGCCAGCAGCGAGCGATAGACCAGCGAGGCAAACCAACCCGGGTCGCGCCCGGCCGCACCGCTGCCGCCGAGGCGACCGCTGCGCGCCAGCAACCAGCCGGCCGGCGACAGCACGCGCGCCTGCACGCCCGATGGCACCAACTGCGCCAGCTCGCCGGATAGCGCGGGCTGGTAGCGACGCAGCGAACGCGAGTCGACGGCCAGGCGGTCGCCATCGCTGCCGGCGTCGTAAGCGCCGATACCCAGGCTGTGCAGCGTCAGTTGCCGCGGCAGGCGCAGTTCGGCCTGGTAGCCGCTGCCGTCTTCCTGCCAGCGAGCGTTTATCTGATCGGGCAGGCCGTCCACCGGCGGGTCCAGCGGCAATGCCTGCAATGGCCCCGGTGCCGCGCTGGCCAGCAGGTAGCGGCGTTGGCCGGCGGCGCTGCCCAGAGCGAGAATCAGGTGGTCGGCCAGCAGCGCGTTGGCGTCTTCGGCATCGGCGCGGGTGCGATGGGTGTCAGCCACCCGCGCGTGCAGGTAGAAGCCGTCCGCGTCTTCGGCCAGCAGCAGTTGCCCGCGTCGCGCAAACGGCTGGCTCCACGGCGTCAGCGGCGCCCAGTCGTCGCCGTAGCCGTCGACGGTGATCGGCGTGGGCGCCTCCTGCACGTACCAGCTCGGGCCCTCGGCCGGCGGCAACGCGCGGGTCACCACCAGGCTGCGCGCCACCACCTGCGCGGAGGCCACCAAGGCCTGCGCCTGGCCGTCGCGCAGCAGCGCCTCCATCTGGCGCACGTCGAACCAGCCGGCGACCGGCAGCGCCAGCGTGCACAGCGCCACCAGCAGCAGCTTGCGGCGCAGGCTCATGCGTTGCCCGTCAGTCGCTCAGCGGGCATCGGCCTGCCGCTGATAGCGCGACGCCATCACTACCCGCATGAAGTCGTCCAGCAACGCCTGGCGCGTGGGGTCGGCGTCATCGAAGGCCATCGACCAGCTGTAGCGGATGCCGCTGGCCTGGCCCGGATCGCAGAACACCAGTACGTCGTCGACGTGATCGCTGCCTTGGTAGACGCTGGCCTCGCAGGCCATGTGCGGATGCTGCACGGCGAAACTGGTGGTTTTGCCGGCCGGGTCGAGCTGGCGATAGCGCTTGCGGTCGGCCTGCACTTCGGCGGCCAGGCTCGGCAGCACGCGCGGCCACACGTTCAGCACCATCACCCGCTGCGGCTTGCCGCTCCACTCGCCCTGGTACAGCACCGCGTTGACGCCGATCGCCTGCGCGTAGGTGCAGCAGTCGCGCGTCCAGCCCGGCGGCGACACCACCGCGATCGTCCAGGCCGGCGCATTGCCGTCGCGGGCGCCGCGGGCCAGCACATCGTCGCCGGTGTCGGTTGCCCAAGTCAGCGCCGCGCAGAACAACAGTGCCAGCGCCACGCACAGACGCACGCTCACGGCTTCCACCGGTAGCCCACGCCATGCACCGTCTCGATCGCGTCGAAGTCGGGCGCCACCGCGACGAACTTCTTGCGGATGCGCTTGATGTGCGAGGTGATGGTGGCGTCGTCCACCACCAGCTCCGCCTCGCGCATCAGCTGGTCGCGGTTCTTCACGTGGCCGGGGAAGCGCACCAGCGTGTGCACCATCCAGAACTCGGTGACGGTGAGCGGGATCTCCTCGCCGTTCCAGGTGATGCGCATGCGCTCGGATTCCAGCTTCAGCGGGCCGTGCTCCAGCACCGTCTCGCTGGAGGCCGGCGCCTTCAGCGACTCGATCCGGCGGAACAGCGCGGCGATGCGCGCGGCCAGCTGGTGCAGGCTGGTGTCCTTGCTGAGGTAGTCGTCCGCGCCCAGGCGCAGGCCGGAGATCACGTCGAAATCCGAGTCGCGCGCGGTGAGGAAGATCAGCGGCAGCGTCGACGATTTCGCGCGCAGTTCGCGGCACAGGTCGAAGCCGCCCTCCGGCTCGTCGCCCAGGCCGATGTCGATGATGACCAGCTCGGGCAGCTTCATCGCGAACGCGCTGGACGCTTCCTGGCGCGAACCGTAACCGCGCGCGTCGTAGCCGAAACGGTTCAGCGCCTCGACGTAGTTGGCGCGGATCAACGGTTCGTCTTCGACGATGGCAATGCTGCGGCCCATGGCGCACTCCCTGGATGGTGGCTGCAGCGTGCTATGCGCGCGGCGCGGGCGCAAGCGGTCGCGCCATGCTGCCAGCGATTTGCCACAAGCCGGCGGCAAATCGCCCCGCAACGGTCGGCGCACGCGCCGCGACGGAGGCTTTGATGTGATCCACGCACTCCATCACGAGGTCACCCATGGACACCCGCCGCAACGAACACGACCCCCGCGCCGAACTGCACGGCTTCGAACCGCTGCGCACCGGCCTGGCGCTGGGCGCCCTGCTGCTGGGCCTGCTGGTCGGCTTCTTCTGAAGGAGGCGCGTCATGTCCCGTCATCTGTCCAAGCTCAATCCGTTTGCCGTGGTGGAAGTCGTCCGCGCACCCGGCGCGAAAGGAATTGCGCCGGGTGCGACCCGGATCGCCGGCAACGACGACACCGATCCCGCCTGGCAACCGCTGTAACCGTGTTCCTCCCCCTGGTGGTTGCTTGCCCCTCGCCTGCGAGGGGCTTTTTTTTGCCCCTTCTCCTCCCGGGACTCACGCCCAGCCCGGCGGTCCGGCCTCACGCCTCGGTTTGAAGGGGTATTCACCATCACGACCAGGAGCCGTTCCGCCGGGACCACGGCAGCGTGAACCTGTAACACGCATGGCAACTCCCGACCGGACCCCTACGGTCAGGGTGCCTCGTCCGCACGCGCCCTGAATCTTGCGATCGACCGGAAATCACCCGAACGATCCTGCGGAATTTGTAAATAAACTGTTGACAAGCGGTCACTGCGGACGGTAGCGTCAAACGCGCCAAGGGGGGCATCCAGATCAAATCACCTTCGGAGTCAAGAGACTCGCGAGGTATTTCGTCTGGCGCGTGGGCTGCGTTACGGAGGGTGCCGCAGTCGTCGCCAGGGAGGCTCTCGGGGGTGGGTCCCGCGGGTTCGATTTCGCGGCATGGCAAACCAATGTCTCCGGGGGGAGATGCAGAAACACATTCCAAATGTCGTCGATGACTTAAGCCGTCGGCCTCGGCTCTTGCCGTGCGGGCATGTCTTGGGGAGTCGCATTGAAAGATTACGAGGAGACCATTCGAATGAACCGTCGTGAAACGAATTGCCGCCCGCGCCTGCGCCATACCGCGCTCGCGATGGGCCTGGCGCTGTGCATGGTCGGTGGTTCCGCATTTGCGCAATCGCGCTCTGCGGGTTCCGTCTTCGGCTCGTCCGAAGCCGGCAGCAAGATCACCATCGTCAGCACCGACACGGGCCTGACCCGCACCATCACCGCTGATTCCAAGGGCCGTTACCGCGCCAGCGAACTGCCACTGGGCAACTACACCGTCACCGCCGAAGGCAGCAACGGCCAGGCGCTCGGCGTGCCGCACAACATCAGGGTGGGCGCCGGCGGTACCGAGGTGGACTTCACCAGCAGCGTCAAGGAGCTCGGCACTGTTACGGTGACCATGGCGTCGGTGCCGGCCATCGATGTCAGCCGCGTGGATACCTTCACGGACCTGAGTGCCACGGTCCTGAACAACATCCCGGTGGCTCGTGACATCACCCAGGCCGCGATTCTCGCCCCCAGCGTCATCCCGGCCGACTCGCGCTATGGCAACTCGGTTTCATTCGGTGGCGCGGCCGCCTCGGAAAATGCCTATTTCATCAACGGCTATCCGGTCACCAACGCGCTGACCAACATCGGCTCCACCACCCTGCCGTTCGACGCCATCCAGTCGGAGCAGGTGATCACCGGCGGCTACAGCGCCCGTTACGGCCGTTCCACCGGCGGCGTGATCAGCGTCTCCACCAAGGCAGGCACCAACGAATGGAAAGCCGGCGCCTTGGCGACGTGGACGCCTGAAAGCCTGCGCTCCAGCCGCAGGAACTTCTACTACCAGAAGGACAACGGCGCCCCCAACGCCGGCGAGATCTATCTGGATCGCAGCACGTTCTCGTCCAATCCCTTCACCTATGGCGCCTACATCAGCGGCCCGATCATCAAGGATCGACTGTTCATCTACGCCACCGGCGAATGGGAACAGGACACCTTCAACCAGAATCAGTCCATCACGGCGAGTCCCCGAACCGCCTATATCTCGGACAAGGACAAGTCGCCGCGCTGGTTGACCAAGATCGACTGGAACATCAACGACAGCAACCTGCTCGAGTTCACCGGGATCTCCGACAAGACCGGGACGGATCGCAGCCGCTACTCCTTCGACTACGACACCCTGAGCCACGGCACCCAGAAGAACGGTGGCTACCGTTACAAGGATGGTGGCGAGACCTACATCGGCAAGTACACCGGCTACCTGACCGACAGCCTGACCCTGTCCGCCCTGTACGGCACCCAGAAGGTCCTGCACTATTCCGCCCCCGGTGGTTATGACCCGACCCAGGTCAACATCGTCGACAACCGTCCCATCGCCAGCGACGCCAAGGTGAAGGGACTGCAGCCGTACACCAACCTGGACGACCCCAAGGCCTACGACCAGACCGATGGCTACCGCATCGACTTGGAATGGCACGTGGGCGATCACGACCTGAGCCTCGGCTACGACGTCTCCAACTCGGAATCCCAGGCGGGCACCATCATGTCGGGCCCGGGCTACGCATGGTTCTACGCGCATACCACCCTGGGTGACATCCCCACCAGCGGTGGCCTGACCACGGCGCCGAACAGCGACTATGTCTACAAGTACATCTTCGAGAACGGTGGCACCTTCAAGGTCAAGCAGAAGGCGTACTACGTCGAGGATCGCTGGCAGCTGACCGACCGCTGGCTGGTGTCGCTGGGCCTGCGCAACGACAGCTTCACCAACTACAACTCCGACGGCATCGAGTACGTCAGCCAGAAGAACCAGTGGGCGCCGCGCCTGGGCGTCACCTGGGACGTCAACGGCGACTCCAGCCTGAAGATCTTCGCCAACGCCGGCCGGTACTTCCTGGCCATGCCGCTGAACGTGGCCGTGCGCGGCGCTTCCGGCTCGACGTACACCACGGAGTTCTTCACGTACACCGGCATCGACCCGACCACCGGCGTACCCACTGGCCTGACCGCGCTGGGCGATGGCCCGTATTCGTCCAACAACGAGTTCGGCCAGGCTCCTGACCCGCGCACGGTGGCGGCCAAGAACCTGAAGTCGCACTACCAGGACGAAATGATCGTCGGCATGCAGCAGGCCCTCGGCTCCTCCTGGAACTGGGGTGCGCGACTGCAGTACCGCGACCTGAAGTCCGCCATCGACGACCAGTGCGACAACCGGCCGATGCTGAAGTACATGGCCGAGCACAACATCGCGATCGATCCGGCTTACAACTTCTCGCCGGACTGCCGCCTGTTCAACCCGGGCGCCAACAACACCATGCTGCTGGATCTGCCCGACGCTGCCGGTTCTCCGGAGCTGGTCGCCGTGCCCTACACCAAGCAGGACATGGGCGTGTACCTGAAGCGCAAGTACATCGGCCTCGACCTGTCGCTGGAGCATCCGTTCGACGGCAAGTGGTTCGGTCGCATCGACTACACCATCTCGCACAACTACGGCAACGACGAGGGCCAGCTCGACTCCGACATCGGCCAGGGCGACGTCTCGCAGACCGTGCTGTTCGATCACAAGGAGCTGATGGCCTACGGCGGCGGCAACCTGCCGAACGACCGTCGTCACGTGCTGAAGGCGTACGGTTACTACCAGGTAACTCCCGAGTGGCAGGTGGGCGGTACCTTCGTGGCCAAGACCGGCCGCCCGCGGAGCTGCCTGGGCTACATGCCGTCCGATACTCCCGAGTACAGTGAGTTCTGGGCCGACAATCTCGATTACGGCCGTTACTACCACTACTGCGACGGCAAGCCGGTACCGCGCGGTTCGGTCGGGCGCTTGCCGTTCGACGCGCAGTTGAGCCTGAACGTGGCCTACATTCCGCACTGGGCGGATGGCAAGCTCAAGCTCTCGGTTGACGCATTCAACGTGCTCAACCGCCAGGTGGCGCAGAACGTCGAAGAGCGCGGCGAACTGGGCGGCCAGGGCGTGAAGGCGGACAGCCGTTATCGCGTCCTCAGCTACGACCCGCCCCGTTCGGTGCGCTTCACGGCTCGCTATGACTTCTGATCGCCCGTAACAAGCTGTACGGGGCCAGCACGGCCCCGCACAGTCCATATGTACTCCTGATTGGCCGCCGGGTGAACCGGCGGCCTCTTTTTTTTCGCGGCTGCTGCCCGCCTATTGCCACGACTGGCCCGCAAGCGGCCGCCGGCCTGGCTCCCGTGGAGCCTTCACGCATGCGGCAATGCAGGCGTGGTTCGGATGACAGGAGGAAACCCGCATGCACGCAGCGACAGGGCTCTCGCACACATGCCACCATTGGTTGATGGTCGGCAGCCTGATGCTGGCCGCCGGGCTGGGGCTCGATGCGGTGTGGATTCATGCCCGCGTCGCGCTGGCGCAATGGCTGAGCGGCCGCGCGGCGGCCCGATCCGGCCGCCTGCGGCGCGCACGACCGCGGCACGCCGAACGAACCTGAACGACACCATCGGCAAATCGGCCATCACGGCGGGAACCAACCGGCAGCGAGCGGGTCGGACTAGGTGATTGGCGTGTGTTCCTCTTTGCCGTGGAACGTGCCGGTGCGAGGTTTGCGTACTCCTGAGCAGGACTTTCGCACCGGCACGCGCCAATCCATGGTGTTTCCCCTTGCGTCCCCGACGACGTTTATCCCGGCGCTGCCCTCCTGGCGCCGGGATTTTTTCGTGCGAGAGGCGGCGATTCGCGGCTAACCGATCGCCTTGCGCATGGCAGCGATCTCGGCCGCGTAATCCGGCGCATGGAAGATCGCCGAGCCGGCGACGAAGGTGTCGGCACCGGCGGCAGCGATCGCGCCGATGTTGTCGGCGGTGACGCCGCCGTCGACTTCCAGCCGGATCGCCCGGCCGCTGGCTTCGATCCGCTCGCGCGCCTGGCGCAGCTTGTCCAGCGTGCCGGGGATGAACTTCTGGCCGCCGAAACCGGGGTTCACCGACATGATCAGGATCATGTCCAGCTTGCCCATCACGTAATCGAGATGGTCCAGCGGCGTGGCCGGGTTGAACACCAGCCCGGCCTGGCAACCGGATTCCTTGATCAGGCCCAGCGTGCGGTCGATGTGTTCGCTCGCCTCGGGATGGAAGCTGATCAGACTGGCCCCGGCCTTGGCGAAATCCGGCACGATGCGGTCGACCGGCTTGACCATCAGATGCACGTCGATCGGCGCGGTGATGCCGTACTTGCGCAGCGACTGCAGCACCATCGGCCCGATCGTGAGGTTCGGCACGTAATGGTTGTCCATCACGTCGAAATGCACCCAGTCCGCACCCGCGGCCAGCGCAGCAGCAGTGTCTTCGCCCAGCCGCGCGAAATCGGCGGCGAGGATGGACGGGGCGATGATGGGGCTTTGCTTGCTCATGAGCAGGGAATGGGGAATAGAGAATAGGGAATGGGGTCGATTATGAAGCCTCGTGCCACAAATGGCACAGCGAAGCCGCTTCTACCATTCCCTATTCCCCATTCCCTATTCCCTGCCTCACTTGAATCCTCTTGCTTCCTTGATGCGGTCGTAGGCCGCGTTGATCTCGCTGGCGCGCGATTCGGCGCGCTTGCGCATGTCTTCGGGCAGGTCGCCGAGGCGGTCGGGGTGATGCTCGGAAATCAGCTTGCGATAGGCGCGCTTGATGGCGCGCTCGTCGGCATGGCGGTCGATGCCCAGCACGGCGTAGGGATCGGGGCCCTGCGGCGTGCGTTGCGGCGGCACGTAGCCGCCGCCATTGCCGTAATGCTGACGGCCGCCGCGCGGACCGCCGGCGCCCTGGTTCCAGGCGTAGCCCTTCATCGCCATCAGCGCCATCAACTCCATGTCGCTGACGCGCAGCGCGAACGCGAGCTGGCGCAGGATCGACATCTTCTCCGGCCCCGGATTGCCCTCGGACAGCACCGTCTCGATCACCACGTCCAGCACCGGGAACGCGTGGTCGCGGCGCAGACCGACCCAGCTGCGCAACTCGGCGATGGTGCGGGTGACGTCGAACTCCGGCTGCTTGCCCGCGTTGAAGCTGGCCACCGCCTGCGTGCGCTGCTCGGCGGTCAGGCCCATGCGCGTCATCAGGCGCTCGGCCACCGCGATCTCGGCCTCGGACACGCGACCGTCGGACTTGGCCACCGCGCCGAGCAGGGTGAACAGCGGGCCGACGAAACCGCCGGCCTCGGGCGTGGCCTGGCGGCGCTGGCTGTGGCGCAGGTTGTCGAAGATGAAACCGATCACCGCGCCGACCACCGCGCCCGGCAGGTGGCCGACCAGCAGGCCGAAGATGCCGAACCAGATCGTGTAGGTGAAACTCATGGCTGCACCTGCGCCGGCGCGGCCGCCTGCGCGCTGTACCAGCGCGCCAGCGCATCGAGCTCGGCGGCGTTCAGCGGGCCGATCGCCGCGCGCATCACCGGCACGTCGCGGCGGCCGTCGCGGTACTGCTTCAGCGCGTCGCGCAGGTAATCCAGCCGCTGCCCGGCAAGGTTCGGCACGCCGGGCATGTGTGCCTGTCCGGTCTCGCCGTGGCAGGCCGCGCACAGACCGAGCCGGTCGGGCCGCGAGGCAGATTGGGCAAGGCTGGGCAAGGCGGCCAGGCAAAGCGCCGCGATCAGGAATATGCGCATCGGCAACACATGGGGCCAAAGGATGCCAATTCTAGCAGCGCTCCCGCCGGGCGCCCGCGGCGCGCTCCCGGTGCCGTGCCGGCAGTCGCTACAATAGCGGTTTCCCGTCCTGCGGAACCCGCCGTGCCTACCACCCTGCCCCAATCGAACCTGCCCGGCCTCGAGCTGATCCACCGCGGCAAGGTGCGCGACGTGTACGCGCTGGACGATGCACGGCTGCTGATGGTCGCCACGGACCGGCTGTCGGCGTTCGACGTGGTGATGCCCAACCCGATCCCCGGCAAGGGCGAGATGCTGACCCAGATCTCCAACTTCTGGTTCGGCAAGACCGCGCATCTGGTGCCCAACCACCTGCTCGACGTGCCGCTGGCCGAGGTGCTGCCGCCCGGCACCGACCTCAAGCTGTACGAAAAGCGCGCCGTGGTGGCACGGCGGCTGAAGCCGGTGCCGGTGGAATGCATCGCGCGCGGCTACCTGATCGGCTCGGGCTGGAAGGATTACCAGGCCACCGGCGCGCTGTGCGGCATCGCGCTGCCCGCCGGCCTGCAGCAGGCGCAGCAGTTGCCCGAACCGATCTTCACCCCCTCGACCAAGGCCGCGGTGGGCGACCACGACCAGAACGTCAGCTTCGACGCCGTGGTGGACGCGGTCGGCGCAGACCTCGCCGCCCAGGTGCGCGACGCCACCCTGGCGATCTACCGCTGGGCCGCCGCCTACGCGGCCGAGCGCGGCATCATCATCGCCGACACCAAGTTCGAGTTCGGCACCGACGCGAACGGCAAGCTCTACGTGATGGACGAGATGCTCACCCCGGACTCCTCGCGCTTCTGGCCGGCCGACGAGTACCGCGTCGGCATCAGCCCACCCAGCTACGACAAGCAGTTCGTGCGCGACTGGCTGGAGACGCAGGACTGGAACAAGACCGCACCCGGCCCGGTGATCCCGGACGAGGTGATCGCACGCACCGCCGCCAAGTACGCCGAGGCCCTGCACAAGCTGGCCGGCATCCGGCTCGACTGAGGTCTCATCGAGGGGAACGCTCATGCGCACCATGCAGGACTGGATCGACAGTTACAGCAGCGATCACCGGAACCCGACCAACCAGATGTTCCACTGGTTCTGCGTGCCGCCGATCGTGTGGTCGGTGATCGCGCTGCTGTGGGCAACCCCGGTACCGTTCACCGCACTGCGCCCCGGCTCGTGGGCGGTGCTGGTGATGGTGCTGGCGTTCTACTGGTACTGGAAGCGTTCGCACCGGCTGGCGGTGGGCCTGCTGATCGCCTTCGCCGTGCTGGGCCTGCTCACCAACTTCCTGTACTGGCGGCTGGGCGCGCAGACGCTGGCGTGGTGGGCGGTCGGCGTGTTCGTGGTGGCCTGGGTCGGCCAGTTCATCGGGCACAAGTTCGAGGGGCGCAAGCCCAGCTTTCTCACCGACCTGTCCTATCTGCTGGTCGGCCCGGCGTGGCTGATGGCCAAGCTGTATCGCAAACTGGGGTTCAAGCAAGTCACATGAACAGCGTGCTCGCGGCAACCAGCACCCTGCTCTGGTGGGTGCTCTACAGCAGCATGGCGGCGCTGGTGTTCGCGCTGATCGGCTGGTCGGTGCTGCGCTGGACCGAACGCTGCGCGGTGGTGTTCAACCGCGTCTACTTCGCCTGCCTGTTGTGGACGATGCTCGGCCTGCTGCTGGTGTTCCTGGTGGCCGTCTACGAAGGCGCCCTGCACCCGCCCTACGGCGGCCTGCTGCACTCGGGCCTGCTGCGCGTCGTGCTGGTGCTGGACATGCTGCTCGGCGCGATCCTGCTGTGGCGGCTGGTGCCGCGCATCGACGCCCGCCGCATCCGTCCCGGCAGCGCCTGCATGGCGGTGGCCGTGAGCATGGCGGTCGGTTTCGGCGTGGCCACCACGCTGGTGTAGTCCAACGGTGCGCGACGCGGACTGGCCCGCGCCGCGCACCGGCACGCCGGATCAGTGGCCGAGAAGCGCCGCGCCGAACATCGACATGACGATGAAGCCGATCAGCAGCGCCAGCACGAAGCCGATCACCATGTAGACCAGTTGCACCACGCACGCCTTGCCGTAGCCGATCTGGCTGCCGTCGGCGGCCAGCAGCAGGTAGTTCACCACCGCCGCACCGACCAGGAACAACGCGGCCAGCGACAGGAGGCCGCCCGCACTGGCGGGCAGGATCATGCGCAGGACCAGCGAAACCACGAAGGTCGCGATCCAGGCCAGTACCACCGCGGCCAGCGCACGCAGGTAGGAAGGCATGAAGCCGACCACCAGGCGAAAGGACACGCTGAGGATCAGCGCGCCCACCAGGATGTAAACCACCAGCATCACCAGCATGGCGAACAGGCCCATGCCGGCCAATGCAGCCAACGAAGAAGTACCCATAAATCCCCGGATTGGAAAGAGAACCGCGCGACGGCATCCCCATGCCGGTCGCGACGGTGGCGTCAGCCTACCCGATTCCTCGGCGCGCGACAGCGCACGGGTTGCGCACGCGGCACATTCAATGGAAATCGCGCGAGCGACTGTCCAGCTCGCCCAGCCACGCACTCATGTCGGTAAGCCGCCGGGCGATCAGGTGGGCCACGCCGTCGACGCATTCCCACTGCCCTTCCACGCCGAGCAGGCGCGCCTCCAGATAGGCGCGCCGCTGCCGCTCGGCCACCTGGCTCCACACCACCACGTTGATGGCGCCATGCTCGTCCTCGATGGTGATGAAGGTGACCCCGCTGGCGGTCTGCGGCCGCTGGCGCTGGGTGACCAGGCCGGCGGCACGCACCAGGCTCTGGTGCGGCTGGTTGCGCAGGCTGCGCGAATCGGCGTAGCGCGCCGCGCGCAGGCGCGGGCGGATCAGTTGCAGCGGATGCGGGCCGAGGCTGAGGCCGGTGCGCGCATAGTCCGACTGCAGGTTTTCCGCGACCGACGGCACCGGCAGCACGATGGCCTCTTCCGCCGGGCTGGCGCGCCCGAACAGCGGCAGCTGCGACTCGACGCCGGCCACCGCCCACTTCGCCCGATGGCGATGACCTGCCAGACCGCGCAAGGCGCCCGCCTCGGCCAGCAGTTCCTGCTGGCGGCGGTCGATGCCGGTGCGGGCGCACAGATCCGTCACGTCGACGAAGGCACGCGCGGCGCGCGCCGCCGACATCCGTTCGGCGACATCTTCGCGAAAACCGCGCACTTGGCGCAGCCCGAGCCGCAGCGCCGGCTGATCACGCCCGTCGTCCTCCAGCGTGCAGTCCCAGTCGCTGTGGCGCACATCGATCGGGCGCACCGCGATGCCGTGGCGCTGCGCGTCCTGCACGATCTGGCTGGGCCCGTAGAAACCCATCGGCTGTGCGTTGAGCAGGGCGCAGGCGAATGCGGCCGGCTCGTGGCATTTCAGCCAGCAGCTGGCATAGACGATGCCGGCGAAGCTGGCCGCATGACTCTCGGGAAAACCGTAGCTGCCGAAGCCCTTGATCTGCTCGAACAATCGCGCGGCGAACTCGGCGGTGTAGCCGCGTTCGAGCATGCCGCGGATGATCCGCTCGCGGTGGTGCTCCATGCCGCCGTGGCGTTTCCACGCCGCCATCGCGCGGCGCAGCTGGTCGGCTTCGCCGGCCGTGTAACCGGCCGCCACGATCGCAAGCTTCATCACCTGCTCCTGGAACAGCGGCACGCCCAGGGTGCATTCGAACACGGCTTTCAGATCTTCCGACGGATAGTCCACCGGCTCCTCGCCGCGGCGGCGGCGCAGGTACGGATGCACCATGTCGCCCTGGATCGGACCGGGCCGCACGATCGCCACCTGGATCACCAGATCGTAGAAATTTTCCGGGCGATGCCGCGGCAACATCGCCATCTGCGCGCGGCTCTCGATCTGGAACACGCCGACGGTGTCGGCGCGCTGGATCATCTCGTAGGTTCGCGGGTCTTCCGCCGGCAGCGTCGCCAGGCTGTAATCCTGGCCGCGATGGGCGCGCAGCAGGTCCAGGCAACGGCGCACGCAGCTGAGCATGCCCAGCGCCAGGCAATCGACCTTGAGCAGGCGCATCGTGTCGAGGTCGTCCTTGTCCCACTGGATGATGGTGCGATCGGCCATCGCCGCGTTTTCCACCGGCACCAGCTCGGCCAGCGGCGCGTCGCTGATCACGAAACCGCCCACGTGCTGCGACAGGTGCCGCGGCATGTCGCGCAACTCGGCGGTGAGTTTCAGCACCCGGCGCAGCACCGCACCCTGCGGATCGAAGCCGTGTTCGCGCAGGCGTTCGTCCAGCGAGGCGTCGCCGCCGCGCCAGCCGAAGATGCCGCTCAACTGATCCACCTGATCCGGCGGCAGGCCCAGCGCCTTGGCCACGTCGCGCACCGCGCTGCGGCCGCGATAGCAAATCACCGTGGCCGCCAGCGCAGCACGCTCGCGACCGTACTTGCGGTAGATGTACTGGATCACCTCCTCGCGCCGCTCGTGCTCGAAATCCACGTCGATGTCGGGCGGCTCGTTGCGCTCCTTGCTGATGAAGCGCTCCACCAGCAGGTTCATCCGCGCCGGGTCGACTTCGGTGACGCCGAGCGCGAAACACACGGCGGAATTGGCCGCCGAGCCGCGGCCCTGGCAGAGAATCCCCTGGCTGCGGGCGAAGCGCACGATGTCGTGCACGGTGAGGAAATAGGACTCGTACCGCAGCTCTTCGATCAGCCCAAGTTCGTGTTCGATCTGCGCACGGACTTTCTCCGGCACGCCATCCGGCCAGCGCCAGCGCATGCCTTCTTCAGTGAGATGGCGCAGCCAGCTGCTGGCGCTATGGCCGGCCGGCACCAGCTCGGCGGGGTAGCGGTATGTCAGTTCGTCGAGGTTGAACGTGCAGCGTGCGGCGATGGCGGTGCTTTCATGCATCAGCGCGGCGGGATAGATCGCGCCCAGCGCCTCGCGCCGGCGCAGGTGGCGTTCGCCGTTGCGGAAGATCAGCGCGCCGGCTTCGGCCAGCGGCACGCGGTGGCGGATCGCGGTCAGCGTGTTCTGCAGCGCAAGCCGGCGACGCACGTGCATATGCACGTCGCCGGCGGCGACCAGCGGCAGGTCGAGGCTGCGCCCGAGCCGCTGCAGCTCGCGCAGATGTTGCGCGTCGTCCGGCCCGTGATGCAGTTCCACCGCCAGCCACGCCCGCTCGCCGAAGCTGTCGCGCATCCAGCGGCCATGCGCGGGATCGGGCTCGCGTCCGGGCAGCCACAGCGCGAAGGTGCCCGGCACGCCATCGGCCAGATCGGCGCAACACAAGCGATACGTGCCCTTGGCCGAGGCGCGGCGGCCACGGGTGATCAGCCCGCACAATGCGGTATAGCCGGCCTTGTTCTGGCACAGCAGCACCAGCCTGGGGCCATCGTCGAGCTGGAACTCGGCACCGACGATCAGTTTCACGCCGGTGGCGCGCGAGGCCTCCAGCGCGCGCACGATGCCGGCCAGCGAACACTCGTCGGTGATCGCCAACGCCTCGTAGCCGCAGGCCTTGGCGCGTTCGAACAGCTCGCGCGCGCTGGATGCGCCGCGGCCGAACGAGAAGTTCGACAGGCAATGCAGCTCGGCATACGCGTTCATGCGAACCAGCCGTGCAGCATCCAGCCGTCGCGCTCGCCCGGCGCGCAGAACGCCCAGCCGCGCTGGCCCTGCGCGGTTTCCACCACGTAGTAGTCGCGGCATACCTCGCCGCCATCCCACCAGCCGGTTTCCAGCCGTTCGGGACCGGCCAGGATGCGCGGCGCGGGGCCGCGCAATGGAACCGGCCGCTCGAGCAGCCAGGTCGGCCGCGGCGAGGGCTCGCGCCAACCGTCGTCGTGGGCCGTCACTTGCTGCGCCCGCTCGGGGCGCGGGTCGGTGGTGCTGCCCAACCGGTGCACGGCGTGGTCGCCCAACCGCGCGCGCAGGCGTTCGCGCAACTGTTCGATCGGCAAGGCATGCGCGGGACGCTCGTCGAACAGGTCGCGTCCGGCCGGCACGAATGGGGGCAGGTCGCGCGCGAGCAGGCGCATGCCGACGACGGGCGCCGGCAACTGCACCTGCTCCAGCCGCGCGCGCGCCAGCTCGAACAGCATGCCGGCCTCGCGCTCGGGTGCGAGCAGGCCCACCTTCACCTCGGTGTGTCCCTCGCGATGTTCCAGCTGCAAGGTGAAACGCTGCACGCCGCCATCGCGGCCGGACAGGTAGGCGGACAGGTCGGCCGTCATCCGGCGCAGCGGAAACACCAGCGCGCCGATGGCCTCGACCTCGTGCGTCAGTTCGATGCGCAGGTCGAAGCGGTCGGGTGGCCGATACGCTTCCAGGCCGGCCGGGGCCGCGCCGGTCAGACGATCCAGCGCGAGCAGCAACTCCACGCCGAAGCGCCGGCGCAGGCCGTCGCGCGGCAGCGCCAGCAACTGGCCCAGGCTGCGGATGCCCATGCCCGGCAAGGCGTCGGCCGCCGCCGCGGGCAGGTAGCTCTGCGACAGCGGGATGCGTTGCAGCGCGTGGCGCACCTGTTCGTCGGTGAGCACCGCCTGGCCGTCGGCGACGCCGGCCAGCACATGCGCCGCATGCGGCGTCGGCGCGGCGCTGATCCGGTGACGGAAACCCAGCGCATCGAGATCGGCGCGCAGCAGGCTTTCCAGTCGCGGCCACGAACCGAACAGGTTCAGGCTGCGGCTGACCTCCAGCACGATCGCCTGGGGCAGCAGGCTCACCTCGGCGCTGTAGCGATAGGCCACCGCGGCCAGGAACCGATGCCACTGATCGACCCGCTCAGGCTGGTACGGCAAGGCCTCGAATTGCGCCAGCAGCGCCTGCGCCGCGCTCAGTCGCTGACCCACGCGCAGGCCGGCTTCGCGTGCGGCCGCGTTCGCCGCCACGATGCTGCGCGCATGACCGGTGCCGGCCACCAGCACCAGCGGGCCCGCGTCCGCACGACGACGGAGGACACCGTCCAGTGCCAGCTGCGGCAACGCGATGCAGGCCCACAACATGCGCGCCCACCATCAATGCACGGCGCGCGGCAGCGCCACCGGCTGGGCGGGCAGCGCACCGCCACGGCATTTGCGCACCCACACCCGCGCCTGCGGCCGCGCCTCCAGCTCCAGCCGCAGCGCCGCCGGCGAGGCGTTGGAGAGATGCTGCCGGTCGCGGAATGCGAACGCCAGCGCGCGACCGCTGTCGGCCGCCACCTGCAGCCGCCGCAAGGCGCGATCGTCGGCCTGCCGCGGCCACGCCAGCACCGCGGCGCAACTGCCCGAGCGCAGGCATTGCTCCGTCGCCCACAACACGTCGGCCTCGGCCGCGGTGACGATCTCGATCCGGCGCATGTCCACGCCGTGCTGGCGCCAACCGGCCACGCAGGGCAGATACGGCGGCGCCACCAGCACCACCGGCCGCGCACCCTGGCTGAGGCGCGCCAGCGTGGGCAGCACCAGTTGCAGCTCGCCCACGCCATCCAGCGGCAGCAGGATTTCCGACAGCGCCGCCGCCGGCCAGCCGCCGCTGGGCAGCACCGCATCCAGCGCGGCCCAACCGGTGGGCTGCTCGCCGGCCGGCAGCGGCTCGGCGCGGCCGCGCCAGATCCGACGCGCGTCGAGCAGGTTCGACAGGGGCACCACGGCCGCCATCAGCCACCCCTCAGCAGGCCGGCGAACAGGCCTTCGATGGCGAAATCCTCGGTGGGGTCGGGATCGATCGGCTGGTAGCCGGGACTGTTCGGCAGCAAGCGGATCACCTCGCCCTGCCAGTACAGCCGCTTGATGGTGAAGCGGTCGCCGCCGACCCGCGCCGCCACCACCTGGCCGTGCCGCGCCACCGGCGTGGCATGCACGCCGACCAGGTCCTGATCGAGGATGCCTTCGTCGCGCATCGAGTCGCCGACCACCCGCACCAGGTAATCCGGCGTGAGCCGGAACAGCCAGCGCGACACCCGCAGGCTGCGCTCGATCCGCGACTCGGAAAACAGCGGCTCGCCGGCGGCGATGCGGCCGACCAGCGGCAGCTCCAGGGTGTCCGCATCCAGCGCATCGGGCGCCTCCACCAGACGGATGCCGCGCGAGCGATTCGGCTCGATCGCCAGCCGACCCTTGGCCTCCAGCGAACGCACGTGCTTGAGCACCGCACTGACGTGGGGCAGGCCCATTGCCTGGCCGATCTCCTCCAGCGTGGGCGCCTGCCCATCCCGCGCCACGCGGGCGCGGATGAACTCGAGGATGTTGGACTGGCGGGAGGTCAGGTGCAGGCTCATGGTTCGAGCATTTTCACCCTTTATGGTGAAAATATAAAGCACCCGACAGCGCTTCGTCTCCGCCCGCGGCGCGGGCTACGCCTGTCCTGAGCTTGTCGAAGGGCTCAGCGGGAACGGGGTAGCACTCAGTTGTGCAACGGCACCCGCGCCTGGTGCGCTGCGTCGACGTGGCGGCTGAGTACGTCGGCACGATGCAGGGCCCGCTGCGCATGACGCTCCTCGCCCAGTTGCCGGTAGGCCCGGGCCAGCCCGAGGTAGAAGCGCGAGTCGCCGTGGTAGCGCCGGATGGCGCGCCGGTAGTGCTGCACCGCGCCGGCATAGTCGCCTCGTTTTTCGTCGTCCACGGCCAGCAGAAACTGGTAGTACGGGTCCTCCCTCTGCAACTTTTCCAGCTTGCGCTGGAAGCGGATCCGGCCCGCCTCGTCACCGGTGTTTCGGTACAGCGTCACCAGGTTGAACAGCGCGCCCGCATGCGTCGAGTCCAGCGCCAGCGCCTTCAGATAGTTGCGTTCGGCGCCGCGCGGGTCGTCCTCGCGCAGGCGCAGCACGCCGGCGTTGGCCCAGCCGCTGGCGTAGTGCGGGGCCAGTTGCAGCGTCATCGCCATGTAGGGCGCCGCGGTTGCCGGGTGGCTGCCGGCCAGCAATTCGGCGGCGCGATTGTTGTAGTAGAGCGCCAGCAGGCGCTGGTCGGAAATCGCCTCGGGCTGATGCCGCGTCATCACCTCGTCGCGGGCCACGTCGATGGTGTAGCGCATGCGGCCGACGGCAACCTGCGCGTTGACGTGGTTGAACCGGTAGACGACGTTGTCCTCCACGCGCCAGACCACGACGTCGTCGATCTCCTGCGCGTGGGCATCCAGCCCGGCCTCGCGCGCCAGCGCCACGGTGAGCAGGGTGAAGGTGAGGCAATTGGCCTGACGAGCCCGGTACGCCTGCGCCACCGTCAGGGTGGCATCGGTGGCGTAAGTCATGCCCAAGCCGGAAGGATCGAACAGGAACTCCACCAGCCGTTGCAGCCGCTGCCGGCCCGGCCCGTCGTTGCCGACGACCTGCTGCAGCTGCGCGCGCAAGGCCGGCGGAATCGCCATGACCTGTTCGGGGGATGGCATCGGCTCCGGCGGCGGCATGGCCGGGGCAGGCGCGGCAGTCGTCGACATCGACCACGCCAGGATTGCCGCATACATCCAGGCCACCATGCCGGAACCCTCCACGCACGAGGCGGGAACGTTTGACGCGGCCAGTCTAGACCTTTTCGCGCGCGCCGAACGGCGCGACGGATCAGGCCTTGCGCAACAGCCGGTACGCGGCGGTTTCCAGCGCGGTCACCCCTTCGGCGGCGAAACCCGGCTGCTCGGCCAGGATGTCGCGACGCTCCAGCAGCTCCACCGCCCAGTCGCGACCGTAGCGTTCGCGCACCTCGGTCTCGGACACGGCAAACGGCGGCCCCTGCTTCTCGTGCGGCGGATAATCGAGCGTGATCAGCAGGCCGCGGCAACCGGCCGGCAACTGCGCCAGGAAATCGCTCACGTAACGGCGGCGCAGCTCCGGCGGCAGCGCGATCAGCGCGGCGCGGTCGTACACCGCCGAGCAGTCGGCAAGGAGGTCGGCATCGAGCCCGAACACGTCGCCGCAGATCAGCTCGATGTTGCCAACCACGTGGCGACGGCCGTAGGCCGAGGCGGACACCTGCGGCGTCAGCTCGTGTTCGGCGAAGAACTGCTCCACCGCCAGCGGCGACAGCTCCACGCCCAGCACGCGATGCCCCTGCGCGGCCAGCCAGACCATGTCCAGCGACTTGCCCGCCAACGGCACCAGCACGCGGGTATCCGGCGCCAGCGCCAGCGTCGACCAGTGCGCCACCAGCAGCGGCGTGGGTCGATCCTGATGAAAGCCGGTGCGACCCTCGCGCCAGCGCCGATGCCAGAATTCGGGTTCCATGGTTTGCCTCCGGTAAGCCTGCTCGCGCACGGTAACAGGGTGTGCGTAACACTACAGCCGTGCCGGACCCGCCGCCGCAGACGGCCTGGATACAGCACGGCGTGCACCAGCGCCAGCATCGCAGGCCTCTCACCGAAAACCGGCGACAGGGACGGGCAACTTCAAGGTTGCATGTCTGGCGCGACGCGTGCATCATGCAACCTTGTGGTTGTCAAAGAGGATTGCCCCATGGATTCGTCGACTGACCGCATCGAACAACACATCCTGCTGCGCGCACCGCTGGAAAAGGTGTGGCACGCATTGACCGACGCCCGCGCCTTCGGCGCCTGGTTCGGCATGGCGCTGGACGGTTCCTTCGTCGCCGGCCAGCCGATCAGCGGCACGATCCAGCCCACCCGGGTCGACGCCGAAGTCGCCAAGTTGCAGGCGCCGCATGCCGGCACGCCGTTCACGCTGTACGTCGAACGCATCGAGCCGATGCGCGTGTTCGCCTGGCGCTGGCACCCCTATGCGATCGAGGCGGGGATGGACTACGACAAGGAGCCGACCACCCTGGTCACCTTCGAACTCGACGCGGTGGCCGATGGCATCATGCTGCGGCTCACCGAGTCCGGCTTCGACCGGTTGCCGGCCGCGCGCCGCGACGCCGCGCTGCGCGCCAATGCCGGTGGCTGGGCCATGCAGATGGGCAACATCGAGAAATATGTCGCCGCGCGCTGAACGCTCCCGGCGCAAGCCCGCCGCGCTTTCCGCCAGCGCGCCGGTGTTTGCGGCGCTGGGCGATGCCACCCGGCTGCGGCTGGTCGTGGCGCTGTGCGCCGGCGGCGCGTTGTCGATTGCGCAGCTCACCGCAGGCACCACGATCACGCGGCAGGCCGTCACCAAGCACCTGCAGGTGCTGGCCGATGCCGGCCTGGTGCAGGACCTGCGTCAGGGTCGCGAGCGGTTGTGGGAGTTCACGCCGGAGCGGCTGGACGAGGCACGCCAGGCGCTGGACGCGATCAGCGCGCAGTGGGGCGCGGCGCTGGTACGGCTGCAACGTTTCGTCGAATCATGATGGGGACTGCGGGTTCCTGAAACCGCCGCCGCTCACGCCCGCGGTCGGGTGCGGCCCGCGCCGGAGAGCCGGCGCGCCAGCCCGAGCAGCAGCATCGCGCCGCAACTGAGCGCGCCCCACAGCAGGATTTCGAACGGCCACAGATTGTGCGAGGTGGGGTCGCGCGCGGTGTCGACGATGATGCGCAACAGCACGAAGGCGACCACCGCCAGCGGCACGACGGCCGCCCAGCGCCACGGGCCGCGCCAGCGCCACACGCCCCAGGCCGGCGCGGCCAGACCGATCAGCCCCAGCGCGTACATCGTCAGCATGAAACCGTTGAACAGCACCCACTCACCCGTGCTCGGCGGCGTGCTCACGCGCTGGTCGTGGTCGGCCTGTTGCGCCGCCTTGTCGGCGGCACCCAGCGTGGTCACCCAGGCCGGCGGCGGCGATGCGTCGGCGATCTCGCTGCCGCCGGCCACCGCTACCGGATAGCTCGCCACCACGGGCGTGCCGCCAAGCGTGCCGTCGCCGGCCGTGATCCGCACCTCGTCGACCTGCGTGCCGGGATCGAACAGGAAGAACCAGCCCATCGCCTCGCCACTGCCCGCCGGATAGACCCGTGACGGATTGCTGCCGGCCTTGGCCGGCCTGCCCGCGAGGTAGGGGCGCACCCAGATGCGCACCGGCCGGTCGCTGGTGTAGTGCAGGTGCACGTAGAAGTTCTGGTTGCGATTCAGCGTCACCGCTTCCCCGGCGGGATAGGTGCCGATGACCTCCACGCGGGTTTCCGCCTGCACCACGCCAACAGCGCACAGCGCCAGCGCGGCCAGGCCCACCACTGCCATCCATCTGAACATCGCCGCGCCCCCTCGCTTGCGTGTGCGCGGAGCATAGCAGCGACCTTGCCGCTTACGGACCGCGACAGCTCGATGGCAGGTAGACGGCGCCGAGCGTCGTGCGATTGGTGCCGACGACCGACATACCCTCCGGCGCCGGCGATTCACCGCAGGCCCATCCGATCGGGCTGTGCGGGCTGCCCTTCACCACCAGCGGCCGCAGGCTCAGCACCTGGCCTTGCAGGGCGGTGTTGATGTTCTTGTCGCGAAAACGGATGTTGATGACGCCGTCATCGACGCTCACCGCGCCCACGTAGTGGCCGATGATCGACCCCGCCGACGGCACGCCGCTGGCGCGGTTGTCCGCGGGGAAATGGCCGAACTGGCGGTAGTAGTCGACGATCTTCGGTTGCACGAACGAGCCCAGCGAGAACGCCTCGGTGGTCTGCGCGCGAATGACGTAGCTCTGGTAGGCCGGAATCGCGATCGCCGCGAGGATACCGATGATGGCCACGACGATCATCAGTTCGATAAGCGTGAATCCGCGTTTGCGTGTCATCCTCAATGCACTCCCACCATGCTGGCAACCGAAAAGATCGGGATGTAAAGCACCGTGACCATGACGCCGATCAGGATGTAGAAAAGCATGCGCGAGACCAGGATCAGGCGGTCGCGCGACGATTCGAGTTGCGTCTGGGTGACGGACCAGTGCAGACGCCGCTGCCAGTCCAGCTCCGCGCCGAAGGTGCCCAGGCGCTCGGCCCGCGCGAGCTTTTCGCCCAGTTCGTCGGCACCGCAGCGCAGCGGTGTCCCCGCCGGCCAGCCGGCCACTCGCAGGGCCGGCTCCAGCACCGCCGCATCGGCCACGCCGGCGGACTTGAGCGCGGCGGCGAATTCCAGGCAACGCAGCACCTGGTAGGCGACTGCACCCTTGCCGCCCAGCCATCCGGCACGGGCACGCCCGCCCAGCGGTTGCAGCCGCGCCATGCGCCGACGCGTGCGCAGCCACTGCGTCGCCAGCCACACCAGCAAGATCGCCATCAGCAGCAGCGGCGCGAACAGGCGGATGGCGCCGTTCGCGGTGATCCAGTCCGCGGCGCCGTGCACGCCCAGCGTGCGATCGAGTCCGCTGAAAGCAGGCAACACGTAGACCGCGTAGATGATCGCGATCACCAGCGCCAGGCCCAGCAGGAACAACATGTACGAAAGAAAGGTGCGCACCGGCCGCCACCAGTCCAGCGCGAACAGTCGCGCCTCGGCCAGCGAGTGGATGAAGGCAGCCTGCACGCCGGCCGCGCTGCCGCCCAACTGTTGCGCTGCCTCGACCAGGCGTCGGCCCACGCCGGCATCGGCGGAGCGCGCCGCGCCATCCGTCGCGTCACCGACGTCGAGCAGCGCCACGGCATCCGCCCCCAGCACCTCGCGCAAGCGCGCGCGTGCCGCCGGCTCGTCCAGGCCATCGGCAAGCAGGTGCGCGTACTGGCGCTGCACGAAATCGCGGGGGTCATCCAGTTTCAGGGCATCCATTCGCAATCACCGACAAAAGGGCGGGAGATAAGTTGCGGAGAGGGTGGTCCGGTTTGTCGCCTCGGCTTCGACCGTGCCGGCGACCGGCATCGCGTAACCGCACAGGAAGGAAATCGCCGGCTCATTGCGCGACCCCAGCAACTCGGGTCGAAACGACAGCCGCCCCTGCACGCCGCCCGCGGCCGCCACGCCTTTGCCATTCCCGGACGACCGCGTTCGGCCCAGCGTCAGCTGCGCGGTAACGACACCGCCATCGGCCAGCGTGAGATCCTCGACGTGCGAGCCCTTGCGCGTGTCGCCGAGGATGTTCGGGTCGCCCGCCGACGGCCAGCGGCCATGCTCGGCGCGATAGACCCTGGCGTTGATCTGCGGGGCCCATGCCTGAGTGATCGCGTCGAGCGTCTGCACCATCAGCATCGCGCGGCTGCCGAAGCTTGCGGCGATCACCGCCACGACGGCCACGATCACTCCAGCGACACCAAGCTCCAGAGCGTCAGGTCCGCGCACTTCGCGCGTGCGGCCGATCGTGGTCCGATGCAGTCGTGCTCCCATTGCCTGAGCCTAGCACAGCGCTCCCGCGACGCCGGGGCGCACGGCGGCGAAGATACACTCGGGTGTCTGCATTCCGGCGCGACGCCACGCCTGGTCATCGACGATCCGGTATCCACCGCGCCCGGATCGGACATGCCTTAGTCTTTGCCCTGTCCCGGTTGCCACGAGCGGAGCGGATCATGCCCCTGCGCTGGATCATCTTCCTGTTGCTCCTGCTGAGCATCGACGCGCGTGCCGGCGAACCCGTCGCCACGGTGCGCGTCGCCTTCGACCGCGGCGGCATCACCGACATCCGCGCGCACGGCCTGGCAGACAAGGCCACCGGCCGCGAGGTCAGCGCCGACGACCCGGTACGCATCGCCTCGATCTCCAAACTGGTCACCGCCCTGGGCGTGATGCGATTGGTCGAGGCGGGCAAGCTCGACCTGGACGCGGACGCCTCCGACCTGCTCGGCTGGCGCTTGCGCAACCCGGCGTTTCTGCGAGTGCCGATCACCCTGCGCCTGCTGCTGTCGCACCGCTCCAGCCTCACCGACGACGCCGGCTACTGGCAGACACCGCTGGGCGGCGAGTTGCGCGACATCCTCAAGAACCCGCGCGCGTGGGACACGAAACACCCACCGGGCAGCTATTTCCGCTACACCAACCTCAACTTTCCGCTGGTGGCGCAAATCATGGAGCGCGCCACCGGCGAGCGTTTCGACCAGTTGATGCAGCGCCTGGTGCTGCAGCCGCTGGGCCTCGACGCCTGCTTCAACTGGGCGCTGTGCAGCAACGCCAGCGTCGCCCGCGCGGTGGTGCTGTACGACGTCGACGGCAAGCCGGTGAAGGACGACCACCACGGCCGCAAGCCCGACTGCCCGGTGATGCCAGCCCGCGACGGCAGCTGCGACCTGTCGCAGTGGCACGCCGGCGAGAACGGCGCGCTGTTCTCGCCGCAAGGTGGCCTGCGCATCTCTGCCAGGGGCCTGGCGCGCATCGGCCAACTGCTGCTCAACGACGGCCGCGTCGACGGCAAGCGTCTGCTGAAGCCCAGTTCCATTCAGGCGATGACCATCCCCGCTTGGCAATACCGCCCCGGCAACGGCCTCACCTGGGAAGAAGACACCGGCGACGCCGATGCCGGCTTCTTTTGCCGCTACGGCCTCGCCGTGCAGACCCTGGCGACACACGTGCCCGGCTGCCGCGACGATCCGTTCGGCGACGGCGTGGCACGCGTCGGCCATTCCGGTTCGGCCTACGGACTGCAGGCCGGGTTGTGGGTGGATCGCAAGGGCGGCACCGGCGTGGTCTGGTTTGCCACCGGCATGCCGGACGAACGGCTGGACGGGAAGTCGGTGTTCAGCGCGGTGGAAGAAGTGCTGGCACAGGGAGGCCCCGTGCTGGCGCCCGACAAATGAAACCTGACAGGCGATCAAGCGGGGGAAAGTGCTCATTGCCCCGCTTCCGACTCCCGCCGTCCCGAGCAACGTAGCCCGTTGAGGGCCAAACGGCTCAACGCATCGCGATCCGCCAATCTTCGAAGCCGGTGGCTTGGCAAATGGCTTCCCAGACAGTCACGAAATGGTAGGGGTGCAACACCATGCCATTGGACATCATGCTGGGCGTCATCCGTCCGAACTCGGGCGGCGCCAATCCAGCTCTCTTGCATAGCGTCACGAACGACCTCTGGTGGCCCACGATGTGCGGGATCTGCGTGCTGCCGTCGGGCATTTGCTTCACATCGGCAATCTGCATGCCGTTACCCTTCAGGCTGGCCGCTTCGGGAGCCGTCATCGCATAGATGTTCTGCATGGCATCCTTGGTAAGCGAGTGCATGCACAAGTACTCGTCAGGCAAGCCGAGCATGTGGCCGAATTCATGAGCTACGGTCACCTGGCGGAACAGACTGTTGGTGCTCGCCGGCTTTGCCGGAAAAAGCCGCTTCAGCTCGTCGTTGTCGAACGAAAGCATCACCCCGGCAGGCTTGCCCGTGTCACCGCTGGCGAGCGTGACGATGGGGTTCTTTATGCCCGTCGCCACCAACCAGCTCTTGGCGTCCTGTGCGGCGTGCGCACGGTCGCCCGGCCCGCAACCGGTGATGGTCAACGTGGGTCGCTTCGACGATTGCCCTGTGCGACTGACCTTGAGGCCGATGACCTCTCGTGCGAACTTCTCCAACCGCTGTCGGCCGACCGGGTCACGCGTCACCGAGCCCTTGATCGGGATCAGCAACGGAGATCGGGAAAGATCGTAAATGATGTTTGTCCGATAGCTGCCCATTTCGCCGGCATGATTGGCTGCAACGCCAAACCGGCCCTTGCGTGGCGAGAACGCTCCGCCGCCCAGGACGTGCTCCTTCTGGGTCACCAGGGCGAACGGCCCCGCTACATGATCGGCATCATTCTCGTCGACAACCTTGATGCGGAAATGCGAGCCCACCAGATTCACGATCTGCACTTCGAAGCTCGGGTCCAGGTAAACGTCGTTCCATCCGGCCTTCGTGCAGACGATACGCACCTTCTTGTTCCATACCTCCGGAACGACCTTCTGAAAACGGTTGCCGAACTTGATCAACTGGCTCGGCGAGGTCGTTCCCTTGACCACCAGATGAACCTTGATCAATACGTCGGCCCGGTGCTTCTTCTGATCCAGGCTCAGATCGAACGCGCCCAGATCCACCGAAGGCACGTGGTTGTGCACCGGTGCGATGGGCGTGTTGAGAAAAGTATCCTTTGACATGAGTTCCCCCCTTCGGCGTGCAACAACGGATGTTCGATCTGGCCCCTGCCCTCCGCTCCGGCGAAAAGCGCGACCCTGGCTTGCACGGACCGTCCGTTGCGGTCAGTGCGCGAACGCCGGGCGCATGGACCGACGAACAGGCCAGCAACAAATAGTGCCACTTTCCGGCTGTCGCCCTCTCTCGGCTTTCGTCCGCGCTCGCCCCGGCATGTAGGGTCGGCTTCGGAGCGCTGGATAAGTGAACCCGGCCGCATCATTATCGGATGGGCACAACGGGGAGCAGCCGATGTCGAACGACGACGACGACGATGACGGGGACGGCGGCGAGTTCGGCATGTCCATCGGCGAGGACGGCGAAGTCACCTTCGTCGGTCGCCCGCCCTGGGGCACCAAGGCCGCCAAGATCGCGGTCAACACGAAGGCGAGCCAAGGGCCGGTGGAAGATCGCCGGCACATGCTGCACTGGGGCGAGCAACTGCGGCCGATCCTGGCCTCCGTGATGACGGCCATGTTCCAGTTGCACGGCCGCAACGGAGATGCGATCGAGAAGGCACTGCGCGGCCCGCTGAAGGGCCGGGTGCAGCGCATCGTCGGCACCGATGCCTGCGCGATCGCGGAGCGGGTGGCGAAGGAGATCAACGGTGCCGTGATCAACCTGGTCGCCGACCGGGCCGACATCAACAAGGCCATCGAACACGTTCGCACCCGCGTGCGAAACCTGACCCGTCGATTGACCGACGACCCCGCGCTCACCGCCAAGGTGGCGAAGGCCATGCGCGAGCCCTTCCCCAACGACGCGATCATGGACGTCTACCTGGACGAGGCGGCGCAGGAGCTGCTGGGCGGGACCAGCGACAGCACCGCGATCAAGTCGCAGGTGCAGGAGATCGGCTTCCAGATCGTCGGCCTGGTGCAGTCCTGCCGCGCGCCCTGCGATTTCGTGATGATGCTGCACCACGTGGCCGACTCGGTCACCTTCGACCTGTCGCAGAAAGCCGAACGCGAACAGACCCGCCGCACGCTGGCATGGCTGCGCCGGATGGAAGCCAACGTGCGCGAACCCGCCGACGTCCGCTACGAAGCACTGCTGACGCTGCTGGACTGAGCGGCGATTCCCCCGCAGCACGGGGGGATGCCGGCCGCGGGCCCGCACTCAGGACGGCGTCAACTGCCGGTTCAGGTGCGACGGCAAGGCGCCGGCATTGTGCCGCCAGTGCGTGGCGCCCAGCTCGACGATGTCGCAGTAATCGGTGCGCCAGGCCGCGTATTGAACAGAACAGAACAACAAGGTCAGGTTCATTTAACCTACGCGGAATAATGAACCTGACCCCTTTTTTTGCTGATCGTGCGGACCTTGTCCGCGCGGAAGACGTCGCGATGAACTGCGGGAGTTGCGCTGTCGGCGCCGCATGCTCGCGTCACGCCGTGAGCAGCACCCACGCGACATAGAACAACGTGCCCAGCGCGATGACCACGCCGCCCCATCGCAGCCTGGCCAGGGTGCGGCGTGGGTCGGAAAGGGTCGATGCCATCTCGCGATCCAGTTCGTCCAGATCCTGCTGCATCCGCGCCAGTCCCTCGGGCGACGCGTCGATCGCGGCCCGATCGCTCAGGCGGGCCATGATCTCCGCCTGCCGCTGCAGGGAGGCAAGCACGACATCCGACATGCCCGGCCGCCAGACGTAGCAGCGTCCGGTCGCTTCCATCCACAGGCGCTGCGCCAACGCTTCCACTCGACCCGGGTCCTCGCCGATCGCGCAGACACCGCTGGACACGACCGCCTTGCCGAGCGCACCGAGGCGCAGCATGCCCAGCAGTCGATCCGTCCAGTGCACACGCTCGGCCGCGCGCGCGACGTCCGCCACCCGCAACAGCAGCCTGAAATTCACCGGGCGCCCGCCCCGCGACGTGGCCACCATCAGGTGGATGCCCGAGATGTCGCGCCACGCGATGCGGCCATTCAAGGGCAGCACCACGCCTGCGGCGGAAAGCTCCAGCGCCGGACGGCCCACGGCCGGCAGCAGCCGCGCCAATGCAAACAGACCGCCACCCAGCAACACCGCCGCGAGCACCAGGAACACCCCATCGCCACGCTCAAACGACCGCCCGAGCCACAGCATGGTCGCACCCAGTGCGACCACCAGCACGGCACCGGGCAAACTTCCCGCGGATCGACGCACGGTGAGCACCTGCCCCGTTTGCCATCGGGCCAGGAAATCGTCGCGTTGCCGCGCCGCCGTCTGCGCCGCCGACTGCTCGCGCCGGCGTTTGCGTTCGAGCCGGCCGCGGTCGCCGACATACGCCACCGCCACCAGAGCCGCACCAAGCGCCAGCCATGCGGGCGATCCCGGCCCTTCATCCCACCGGGCGAGACCGATACCTGCAGTGAGCACGCCCGCAATCACCAGAAACAAGACGACGAGCTGCGGCATCCCTGACCCCACTTCCGTTGCGAAGGCGGCGATTGTGCTTGGCACCTGCGCCTGATCGCAAGCAACGGCGACGCAATTCGGACAGCCGTGTTGCAGGCATTGCGGCAAAGCAAGACCCGCCCCCGAGAGAAGAGACGAGGAGACGCTGAGACACACAACCGCCCGCACTGGGCGTAGCCTGCACCGCGGGCGTACGTTCAGGACGAACGGGGCTTGGGCAAGTGCTACTCGAACCCGACTCCTTTCCCCGCTTTTCCCGAGTGCCAGGAGAACTTCCATGAGTGACGAGTGTTCGCATGTCGACATGATCCGCGACGTGGTGCCCAGCGCGCGAGGCTGCGAGGAATGCCTGAAGATCGGTTCACCGTGGGTCCACCTGCGACTGTGCCGCATCTGTGGCCACGTCGGCTGCTGCGATTCCTCACCGCATCGCCACGCCACCAGACATTTCCACGCCACCGGCCATCCCATCATCGAGGCGTATGACCCGCCCGAAGGCTGGGGCTGGTGCTATGTCGACGAAGTCACGCTGGATTTGTCCGATCGCATGACACCGCAACGCGGCCCCATCCCGCGGTTCGTCTGATCGTCGAGTCGGGGGCTTACCTCATGACGTGCGAAGCAGAGAGGCTTGTCCTGATACCCGAGGCGTTGTGCCAAAACAAGACCTGACCCCTGAGGTTTCACAGCCTCCTCCGCGTGTCATGAAGTGAACCTGACCCCGTTCTTGGTGTCGATACGTGGCTCGCCCGTTCGTCGCCATGGTGAGGACCCGCCTCGCCACTCACCTGGAGACCCACCATGTCCGGCGCTGTTCGCCTGCTGCGCGTGTTCACCGCTCCACCCGAACGCGTCTATCGCGCCTTCCTCGATCCCGCTGCGCTGGCCAAGTGGCTGCCACCGGATGGCTTCACCTGCACGGTGCACGAGCTCGACGCGCGCGTTGGCGGCCGCTATCGCATGAGCTTCACCAACTTCGGCAACGGCAACGGCCACAGCTTCGGTGGCACGTACCTGGAACTGGTGCCGAACCAGCGCATCGTCCACGACGACCGCTTTGACGACCCCAACCTGCCCGGCACCATGATCACCACCATCGCCCTGCGTGAGGTGAGCTGCGGCACCGAAGCGCAGATCGAGCAGGCCGGCATCCCCGACGTGATCCCCACGGAGCAGTGCTACCTGGGCTGGCAGGAATCGCTGACCCTGCTGGAACGACTGGTGGAACCGACGATTCCGGGCTGAACCGCCACTACGGCAATGGGAGGAGCATTCGCCGTCCAAACCTGAACCGGGATGGTGGAAGTCAGGTAGGTGGAAGACCGGAGCAAGACGAACCCGGGAGCCACGCGATTTAACTTCCTCCGTCCCGGTTTCGGGTCCCGGTTTCGGCTACCGCCCCGGTTTCGGCTACCTTGATCCACCACGTGCGCGCAACTTCGTGTCAGCGGCACTGAGAAGAGCCCTGACGCGTGTGATCGAATAGGCAGTATCTTCCGACAATTCTCGGATGGAACATCCGCTTTCATATTTTTGCTTAAGTACTCGACCAATGTACTCGGCTTGATCCTCGCTTAAGCGGCCATGCGCCGGGATCAGGGGGAGTTGTATCGGCCCTCCGGAATAGCCTTTGTGTTGCTTGCCACGAGGCTCAATCGTGGGGGCCGACTCTGCTCCCCATACCGCCCAGCCAAGGTGTGCGTGCCTCGCAAACAATTCCAGATATGGTCCCGGGGAGCAATCTTCGATAAGCGCATATTGTTCATCCGGTTTGCGAGAATGCTCTCGCTTCCGTGTTTCAATCATGTTGACTTGACTTCGTGCAGGAGCCAACGTGCGAAGCGAACCTCGCACGCCGAACAACAGCAACTCGGTCACGTTCCGAAAATAGAAACCAACGCCGCGACCGTCCGGCCCTCCGTCCTTTCGACGCTTTGCCCAGACAATGTTCGAAATGTAACGGAAGCCCCACGCCTGCATAACCCTTAGGCCATCCGGCAGCAGCGCGTTCGGCACCCACAGGTACAAATGGCTGTTCTTTGCAGCTACGGCTTGCACTGGCATCGCGCAAATTTCGTTCAAATCCATCGTCGAATAACGGTCAAGTCGCCGATGCTCAGGTGCAACCTTTCCGGTTCTATTCGTGAATCGCCATGGCGGGTCGGCGAGGATGGTGCTCCATCCACCATCAATTGAAGGCAAGGCAACGTTGTGCGTTTGGTTTACAAGCGGCTGCGCCATCTCTCTTCACCCAAATGTAGATCTTCAGAGTGAAGCTTAGTAGATCTTGAGCCCCTATGCCAGCACATCTCACCGGCATCCCAAGCACTGCATTGACGGCCTCGATCGCAACTTCACGAAGGGCGCACGGTCAGCGTATCTGCCGCCCCACCTGAATCCCATTCTCGGGTGTCAACCGCAGGATGAGTAGCTTAAATTTATTCTTCTTTGACCGGAGGCATCAGGTTGTGCGCTTGCTTCTGTAATTCCTGGTACTCAGGCTTAACGTCTTTCCACCTCTTTCCTGGACGTAACGTTCGCCAGTTCAATTTCAATCGCTCCGCCCGCATCAATTTGTCTTTGACCCGCTGCGCGAGCTCGATCCCTTTCACGCGTTCCGGTTCTATCCCAACAAGAAGCAAAGGGCATTCGCCTCCCCCACCAAGATTTACCCTAGGCAATAGCTCTTCCCAATGCGTCGATGACTGCCCATACTTCCAGCCCCCATCTCTGCTTTGAATGGTGTTCCCTATTAATGCTTGCAGTTCGGGGCCACGAGTGATGATCACACCAATCGCAATTACGCCCTCCTTATGGAGCGCCTGAAAGCTCAGAAGATCCCGATCGAAGAACGGATCTTTATTATTCCACTCCATTTCGACAGCAATCCCCGGCAGAGGGTTGTCAATCGAGCCCTTGCCAAACATGTCGATTTCATGCCCGCGCGTGCGCACTTTTTTCAGCGTCGTCCCATCCAAAGCAAGCTCTTTGGATATGGATATGTTCTGTTTTCCCCAAACAGTTTTCTCTTGATCTCTCATCGGCGGATTCAACTCCGAAGTGCAGCGCGTTTGAACGACCGCTCGAACACTTCTTGCGGCGTGCGATAGCCTAACCGCTTCCGCGGCCTGCTGTTGAGTTTGTCTTCGACGTGCTGGATGAAGGCGTC
>Ga0209916_1000355_pt1 | contig 79264 bp, 78 predicted proteins | sample ThiBio_1000_plan_FD_183956 | JGI IMG/M metagenome (GOLD analysis project Ga0209916, IMG submission 183956) | Wastewater bioreactor microbial communities from Cape Town, South Africa - Thiocy_solids_2 (SPAdes) | ecosystem: Engineered > Bioreactor > Thiocyanate-remediating > Anaerobic-Aerobic ... | reverse complement strand
TATCGCCCATCCAGGCATGGGCCAAATCCCGATCGGTCAGGGTGAAGGAGACGGGCCCGGCGCCTGCCATGAAGGCGCGGACTTGTTCCAGGGTTTGCAGGGCATGGGTTTGAAGCGTCACGATCATGTCTCCATGATCCCGATTCACCCACCTTCAGGCTCAACTCACTTTGGATTTACACCACTACCTTCAGGCTCATGTGTCATTGGACAAGGCTAAGGGTTGACCGGATCGCGCGTCGTCACTAGAATGCGCGCTTCCCATTCCCCGATAGCTCAGTCGGTAGAGCGACGGACTGTTAATCCGCAGGTCCCTGGTTCGAGCCCAGGTCGGGGAGCCAGATTTAGTAGTAAATCAAGGAGTTGTCGCTTAGGTGGCAGCTCCTTTTTCATTTCTGGTGTGCCCAAAATTGTGCCCATACCGCCCTGCAAACGCTGCTTTCGTGTAGCAGTTTTGTAGCGGATATGGCCCAGAAGAAGACACTCTCAGACGCCCTCATCAGTGCAATCAAGCCAAGCCCCGCTGGTGGACGTGTACGGGTTTTAGACACACGCCTGCCCGGCTTCTTCCTCGAAGTTTCGCCACGACATAAGCGGTTCGTGGTGCGCTCGCGGGGCCACTATAAGACCCTCGGTAGATGGCCCGTCATCACGACTCAAGATGCACGCATAGCGGCCCTGGAGTTCCTCCGCGAGCTTGCACTAGGGCGCCCAGAAAAGGTGGACACGGCGCCTTCCGTCCAGCCCTCCGCGGCAACAGAATGGAGAGGGCCGACTCTCCGGGAAGCCATCGAAGAGTACGTCGGAGTAAAGCGCCTCAAGGCCAGAACGGCTCACCATCTTGGCATTCCGCCCGTAGAAAGAGCCGGAATATGATTTTTTATTCTTCCGTCGTTTGGCCATACCGTCATTTTGTCCAGCTGGCCGCTTCTCATCCAGCATCAGATCGTGGTCGTTGATTTCTCTCTGACCGGCAATTTCGCTTTTCATCACCCGGCCGTCAAGCCTAAACGGCGCAAACGTTGTCCATCTTGACAACATTCAACATGTTGTTAGAATGCACAACATGAAAGCGCAGCCGCTCATCAACGAACGCAAGCCTTATGGCGACAACGCGACCGTTCAGATGGTGGTGTGGCAGGTGCCGAGACCGGTTCCGGGCAGCGCGCACCTGTTCAAGTACCGGCTGGCGTATGTGGTGGCTGACGAATGCGTGCTGCGCTACGATAACGAAGCCGGCAAGGGCGATCACAGGCACTGGGGCGGGGCGGAACAGCCCTACGCGTTCACGGACATCGCCGCGCTGATCGATGATTTTCACGCCGACATCAAGAGGTGGAACCATGAAAACGGTGTTGTTTGAAGTGGCCTCGCTGGAAAAAGTGATGGAGCGGACGAAGGCCGCCCTGCGCGCCGGCAAGCCGGACAAGTACGCGCACGTTTCCTTCGATTCGGCGGCACACATGGCGCGGATCATGACGCCGCTGCGTTGGGGCATCGTCGAGGCGATGACCGGCGCGGGACCGCTGGGGGTGCGCGAACTGGCCCGACGGCTGGGGCGCGACGTCAGCGCCGTGCACGCCGATTGCGCTGCCCTGGTTACTTCCGGCGTGATCGACCGCACGCCGGAGGGGAAGTACCTGTTCCCGTTCGACCACGTCAAGGTGCAGTTCGATCTGCACGCGCGGGCGGCGTGAAACCGGCCGCCCAGGTCTGCTCGGCCCACGCCTGAACCCGCATTCCACCGCGCAGCAGCTGCAGCGCGCGGCACGTCCCGGCTCTGGGCCTGGATGATCGCAATGACAGAGTTGTGGTCCAGCTCGGTGGCACCGGCCATGCTCACGCGCCACTGGTTGTTCGCGCGCAGGTAGCGCCACCAGATGGGGCTTCCCCACCGGGAGCTTAGTGAAAAAAGCCTCGATTTTTGTGCTGGTGGTTTCTTTCAGGATGCGCGGGGCCAGAAAGCTGGTGCCGAAGTAGCGCATCAAAGCCCCTCGTCGCACATTTCGCGCAACAGCTCGGTGCTGGATTTTCACTAGCGGGACATGCGGCTGCGAAACTCGGCGAGGGATTTGACGGCGTGTTTGGGCTTCTTGATCGGCGTGATGCGGGCAATCGGCCGGCCACGACGGGTGATGACCACTTTCTTATCCGCCTCGACCTGGTCAATCAGATGGCTGAGATGAGTCCTGGCTTCTGCCAGGATAACGGTGCGCATACGCCTCTCCGGTTGGTCATTATATTGGTCATAGGCTTCTCGAAGAACCATACCGTCCCATGGGATCACAGACGTGCGTTCAGGCTATCTTAAGTTTTGAAGTTCAGAGTACATGAACAGTCCGCGTCGACTGGAATCGATCGAAAGGAAGCATCATGAAGCCAGGCAATATTGCCGTGGCGCTGAGCGTGGCAGCAAGCTTGATGAGCATGCCTTCGCATGCAGGGGCCTTCCTGATTGTTAGGTACCGCTCCCGGCCTATTGTGTGAATTCGATGGGGTGCCCGTAAGCCGACAGCCGCGCTAACGTACTGAAAAAGGAGTCTTCCATGAAACATCAGCACCGCGAATCGTTTGTCATGCTTCCCACCCTGCGCCGTGGTTTGCTGGTCCTGTCACTGGGCCTGGCTGCCCTGCCCGCATTGGCCGATGACGATTGCGATGCACCGGTAGAGCGCTGGCAGTCACGCGAGGCGGTGCGGCAGATGGCAGCCCGACAGGGCTGGCAAATCCAGCGCCTGAAGATCGACGACGGCTGCTACGAAATTCGCGGCACGGACTCACAGGGCCGCAGCTTCAAGGCCAAAATCGACCCGGAAACCCTGAAGGTATTGAAGATGAAGCAAGGGGACCGCCAGCGTTTCCGGGCGCGCGATCGTGAGCACGGCGCGCCGCAACCGGACGGCGCCGCCGCACCGTCGCCCCCATTCAACCCTGGCATTGCACCGCGCAGCCAGATCGAATAACTCACACACTTGGAGAATCCTCATGTCCAAACCTCTTTTGACCACTTTGGCCGCCACCTGCGCGCTGGCCATTCCCACCCTGGCGCACAGCCGCCAGGTCACGCTGACCGCTCAGCTCAAGAACTACGGCGGCAACGGCGCCTACGTGGCTGCGTACCTGACCGATGCCAAGGGTGCCTATGCCGGCACGCTGTGGGTGGCTGGCGGCAAGGCCAAGTACTACAAACACCTGTCGAACTGGAATCGGCTGTCCGCCAGCGACACCAGGCGTTTGAATGGCGTGACCGGCGCCAGCGTGGGCGCGGGGCGCACACTCAAGGTCACGGCCAACCTGGCCGATGCACTGATTGACGCGGGCTACGAAATCCACCTCGACGCGGCCGTGGAAGACATGCGCGACAGCCCGTCGGACGTACGCGTGCCGCTGTCCACCGGCTACGCCGGCAAGCCGCAGGCCGGCAAGCAGTACATCCATACGCTGACCTTCCAGCTGCAGTAGAGGACGCGCACATGGGATGGAAGGCAATCCACCGCTGGCTGGGTCTGACGATAGGCACCCTGGCCGTGGTGCTGGGCATTACCGGCGCCATCCTGGCGTTCGATCCGGTGCAGCAGGCTTGGCAGGCCCCCGCCGCGCCGGACAACCTGTCCGTGGCCACGCTGGTGGAACGCGTGACACGCACCATCCCGGGTGCGGAGGAAATTCGACACCTGCCCTCGGGTGCCATCGCGGTTTTCAGCTTTGACGGCGACCAGGCACGGGCGTCCTACGTGGACCCGGTCGATGGTCGGGTGCTGGGCGCCTGGCAGCCTTCGGCGCTGCCACGCTGGGTGAAGAACCTGCACCGCTCGCTGCTCCTGGGCGACGCCGGGCGTTGGGGTGCAGCGGGCATTGCGCTGGCCGTTGGGGTGCTGTGCATCTCGGCCCTCGTACTGCTGCTGCACCGCATGGGCGGCTGGCGGCGGCTGATGGCACGGGTGCGTGGCTCGCTGGCGCAGCGCATCCACGTGGTCACGGGCCGGGTGGTGCTCGCGGTGCTGTGCCTGACGTCGCTCACGGCACTCACCATGAGCGCCTCGACCTTGGGACTGGTGACGCTGGACGCCGGGACCGAACCCGATGTGGTCTCCGTGGCCAGCGGCCACCCGGATCTGCCCGTGGGGCAGCTTTCCATGCTGCAAAATCTCTCCGTGCGGGATTTGCGCAAGCTGAATTTCCCCAACGCTGCCGATCCTGAAGACACCTGGAAGCTGGCCACCCGTCAGGGCGAAGCCTGGATCGACCGCTACTCAGGGAAGACGCTGGCGTGGCAGGACGTCACTCTGGCGCAGCGCGTCTACGACTGGGCGCTGGTACTGCACACGGGTGAAGGGGCCTGGCCCTGGGCCGTGGTGCTCGCGTTCGTCGGCGCCAGCGTGCCGTTGTTCTGGCTATCGGGCGTCTTCATCTGGTGGCAGGCACGCCGCCAGGTACCGCACATCACGGGTAACAGCCCGCTGGCACAGGCCGACGTGCTTATCTTCGTTGCCAGTGAAGGTGGCAGCACGTGGGGCTTTGCCCAGGCGTTGCACGATGCGCTGGGTCACAACGGTCACCGCGTGTACACCGGCGCACTGGAGTTTTTCCAGACCACGGCCGCCACGCGGCAGGTTTTTGTGCTCGCCGCAACCTATGGCGAGGGCCAGGCCCCGGCTCACGCCAGCCATGCCCTGGCGCGCATGGCAACGCTCAGCGCCAGCGCCGTGCCGGTGACGGTGCTGGGCTTTGGCGACCGACAGTTCCCGGCGTTCTGCGCCTTTGCCGAGGCGCTGGAGAAAACGCTGCGTGCACAGGGCTGGCCCGCGCTGCTGCCGCTGGAGTGCATCCACCAGCAATCGAGCCAGCAGTTCGCGCGCTGGGGCCAGGCTCTGGCGCAGGCGCTCGGCGAACCCCTGGTGCTGGAGCATGTGCCGCGCATGCCGCCCACCACTGCGCTCACGCTCGTGACGCGCCAGGACTACCCGGGGCTCATCGACCAGCCCACGGCGATCCTGCGCTTTGCGTGGCCCGCACAGGGTTGGCTGGAACGTCTGCGCGGGCACGGCCTGGCGCACTTTGCGGCGGGCGACCTCGTGGGCATCGTGCCGCCGGGCTCGGCCGTGCCTCGCTACTACTCGCTGGCGTCGAGCCGGGAAGACGGGTTTCTGGAAATCTGCGTGCGCCAGATGCCCGGCGGCCTGTGCTCTACACACTTGCTGGGCCTGCAGCCGGACGACCACATCGCCGCGTTCATCCGGTCCAACCCCGGCTTTGCGCTGCCGCGCACGCGGCGGCCCGTGCTGCTGATCGGGGCGGGCACGGGGGTGGCGCCCCTGGCAGGCTTCATCCGCCGCAACGATCGGCACACCCCGATGCACCTGTACTTTGGCGGGCGTGACCCTGAGCGGGATTTTTACTTCGGCCCCGAGATCCGGCACTGGCTCGGCGAAGGACGTCTGGCCAGTGTGCAGACGGTGTTCTCGCGCATACCGGAGGGGGGTGGCTACGTGCAGGACGCCCTGCGCCGCGACGCCGGGCGCGTGCGCGACCTGGTGGCCCAGGGCGCCATCGTGCGTGTCTGCGGCAGCCGCGCCATGGCGCGCGACGTGGCCGAGACGCTGGACGCCGTGCTGGCGCCGCTGCAGTCGAGCATATCGCAGCTCAAAGCGAAGGAACGCTATGCCGAAGACGTCTTCTGAACCTGCCGTGCCCGGCACGAGAACCACCCTGCACGGCCCGACCATGGGCACGCGCTGGTCCGCCAGTGTGGACGCTGACGCCGGCCTGGACCTGGCGGCCCTGCGCCGGGACCTCGCCGCCGCAGTGCAGCAGATAGACGAGCAGATGTCCCCCTGGAAGCCTGATAGCGACCTCATGCGCCTGAACCGTGCGCCCGTGGGCGCCTGGGTCGAACTGCCCGCCGGAATACTGGAGGTGCTGGCCTGCGCGCTCGACATCAACCGCCTCAGTGCCGGTGCGTTTGATCCGGGCGTCGGCGCGCTGGTCGATGCCTGGGGCTTTGGCGCGGTGCGCGATGCGCCCGACGCTGAGGCGATCCGCACCGCACGCGAGCTCGCGCCGCGCCCTACGCACGCGTGCCTGGAGCTCGACCGGCACGCAGGCCGCGCCCGCAAGCGCGCCCCCTTGCAGCTCGATCTGTGCGGCATTGCCAAGGGTTACGCGGTAGACCGTATGGCCGCCATGCTGCAGCAGCACGGGGTGCAGCATGCACTGGTGGCGCTTGATGGCGAGTTGCGTGCAGTGGGCGGCCAGGCCAGCGGTGCGCCCTGGGCCGTGGCGCTGGAACAGCCCGAGGCGGGGCATCGCGCGGTGCGCGGAGTCATCGAACTGCAGGACCTGGCCGTGGCCACATCAGGCGACTACCGGCGCTACCTACAGGTGGGTGATGCGCGCCTCGCACACACCATGGACGCGCGCCGCGCTGCGCCCGTGAACAATGCCGTCGCATCGGTCACCGTGCTGGCGCGCACCTGCATGCACGCGGACGCCTGGGCCACCGCCCTGCTGGTGGCCGGCCCTGGAGAAGGCCTGGGCCTGGCGCAGCGCATGGGGCTGGAAGCCCTGTTTCTGCTGCGCCGTCCCCAAGGGCTGGTGGAAATGGGGCTGGGGCGGTTCGGCGCCTCCACCGTGCCGGGAGGCATTGGGGGCTTCGCTGAATAAGTCCCCTCGAAACACCAACGCCAAAGCATGACAGCGCGATTCATTCTGACGCCTGAACCCTCACCGATACCGTTCCTCCATCAGATCAATTTTCCTGACCAGCTTGCGCGACAAGGCATCCGAAATCTCAGCATCACGTGCCAGCCTGAACACCGCCTCGCGTTCGGCCCGCAAGGCCGCCAGGCGCAGCGCCACTTCCGCGCGATCGGCCCGACGCAAATCCTCGGCGGCGACCGTGCCCGGAATCGCTTCATCGTCGATGCGGCGCTGATAATCGGCCAGCACGCGTGCGGCAGCGTTGGTATAGAGGTCGCTATCGGCCGCATGTTCAGCAGACAGGGCGTGGTGAGCCGCTTCGATCGCGGCAATGGCGGCCACCGCTGCCTCGTGACGGGCGAGATCTTCCTCGCGTTGCCCGACGGGTTCCTCCGGCAGCGCCAGACCATGCAGCAGGCGAGGCAGGCCTATGCTGGCCAGCAGGAGCGACAGCAGGATGACGGACGCGGCCAGGAAGATGACCAGATCGCGCGCCGGGAAGGGCGAGCCGTCGGGCAACAGCAGCGGCAGGGTGAGCACGCCCGCCAGGGTGATGGCGCCACGCACGCCGGCCAACGACATGGCGGCGATGGTGCACCAGCCAGGCCCGGGTAGCGGCTCGCCGCGCCGGCGGGCCCTGTAGCCGCCGAGTGTCCAGGCAGCCCATACCCAGCAGAAGCGCAACAGGACCAGAATGGCGACCATTGCCAGCGCATACACAAGCAGCCACCAGGCAGAGCGATGGCCGGTTTCCTCCACCGAGGCCGCCGCGCGGAGCAGAACGCCCGGAAGCTGTTCGCCAAGCAGGACGAACATGATGCCATTGAGTGCGAACTGAACCGTTTCCCATACTGCGGTGCGCTGCACCCGGGTCGTGGCCAGTGCCCGGCCGGTGAGTTCGACATAGCTCATGGTGATGCCGGAAGCCACCGCGGCGAGGATCCCTGAAGCATCGATCGCTTCGGCAAGCAGATAGGCCGCGAAAGGGATCAGCAGGTTGAGCAGGATCGAGGAACCGATTTCCTCGCCGAAATGCCGTGACTGCCAGAGATGCGCATAGTTCACCCCCAGGGTGACGCCGGTGCCGACCGCCAGCCCGGCCAGCGTCACCCAGAGCAGCGTGAGCGAAGCCGACCCAATGGAAAAGCTGCCGGTCATCGCCGCCGCCACCGCAAAACGGAAACACACCAGGCCGGATGCATCGTTGAGCAGCGACTCGCCTTGCAGGATTTGCATCAGGCGCTTGGGAATCGGCGCCCGCGCAGCGATCGAAGAGACCGCCACCGGGTCGGTGGGCGACACAATGGCGGCCAGCGCAAAGGCCACTGCCAGGGGCATGGTGGGGATCATCCAGTGAATCAGGAAGCCTGCCCCGATCACGGTGAACACCACCAGGCCGAAAGCCAGTTCGAGAATCACGGCTTTGTCGTGAAACAGCCCGCTCTTGGGAATTCGCCAGCCGTCGAGGAACAGGAGCGGCGGCAGGAAGAGCAAAAAGAATATTTCCGGATCCAGCACCACGCCACGCGTGGTCACTGCGGCAACTGCCGCGCCCAGGGCGATCAGTATCAGTGGCAGCGGGATGGAAACCACGGTCCTGGCCAGATAGCCACTGGCCACCACTGCCAGCAGCATCGCCAACACCACTTCGATTGAATGCATATTCCCTGAGTGATCCCTGCCTCGCCCAAACACAGCGTCGCCCTGCAAGGGGCTTTCACAGGGAAGTTTACTCCCGGGATTGCGGTACCTGAAACGTCCGGCTGCGCTCTTTTCAGTCCGGTGACCCGTCCGGATCCGCGTCAGCCTCGGCTAGTTCTCCTTGATCTCGCCGAGCAGCTGCGAGAATTTTTCCATCTGCTTCCGGGTAAAACTTGTCCTGGCAAACGCAGCCAGCATCATCGCCTTCTGCGGATTCATCCCAGCGAGCGATATCGACCGGTTTGCCACATCCGCAAGTTTGAACAGGTTCGGAAGCTCGATCCCTTTGTCCTTGAAGAAGGTCTCGATCCTCGCCACCCATTCTTCCGGGATCTTGCTGCGCCCTTTCTCCAGATTGCTCAGAAAAGCCGATGTCACGCCCAGTGAGGCCGCCATTTCGCGCTGGGTCACCTTGGCATCAAGCCGCGCTTTCCTGACTACTATCCCGAATTCCGTTAGATTGACCATATCGTTTCCATGCAAGCGTCCATCAACGATCAACGGATTCATTGATGGATGTCAGGGAGAGTGGCGTGAGCCACCCGGTGAGGCCCCCCCGCACGGGAAGACGGGGCGATTCGTTCTTGTCGGCACCTCCTGAGGGCTTGGGCAAGCAGTCGCCGCGGAGGCCCCGGCAGTGATGCCCACCCGATCTGCCTGATGGCACCCTGCCCGGAACGCCCCGGTCTGTTTTGCCAGAAACCGCATGCACAATGCATGGACACAGCAAACGACCTCACATCGTCGTCGACACTTCCAAGAATCCTTCAAGTCACTGCAATTTTCCAAGACTTAATGTCAATGACCCATATAGGAAATGACTATGATCTGACGAAAAGGCGTTTCTTCCTGTCCGGCCGGCCGGACACGGAGACGGTGCATTCGCGTCCCGGCCATGCGGGTCATCTCCGGAGATCGCTACAATAGGCGTTGAACCGGCCCTGTTGCCGCCCCCTCAATGTGCCATGACCACCCAGAAAATCGCGCGTAACGATCCGTGTCCATGCGGAAGCGGAAAGAAATACAAACAGTGCTGCCTGCTCACGACGGGGCAACCCGTCCCCCCCGCTTCGGCAGCGATGGATCTCGCGAATGCCTTGCAGCGCGCCTCCGCACACTACCAGGCGGGGCAGTTGCGCGAGGCCGACGCGGTTTGCCAGCAGATCCTGCAACGGTCGCCCAATCATCCGGATGCCTTGCACATGCAGGGGATGATCGCGTATCGGATCGGCATGCTCGACGTGGCGGCCGTCCTGCTCGGCAGCGTGGTCGAGATCGCGCCGGACTTTGCCGACGGGCACAACAATCTGGGGGTAGTACTCATGGCGCAAGGCGCGCCGGACGAGGCGATCGCCCGCTACCGGAAAGCCATTGCGCTGCAGCCCAATCATGCCAATGCGCATTACAACCTGGGGAATGCGCTCAAGGAACAGGGCCGGCTGGACGAAGCGATCGCCAGCTACCGCAAGGCCCTCGCACTCACGCCCGATTACGCTCCGCTGCACAGCAACCTGGGCGACGCGCTGCAGACGCAAGGCCGGCTGGACGAGGCGATCGCCAGCTACCGCAAGGCCCTCAGGCTTGATCCGGAACTGGTGGAAGTGCATTACAACCTGGGCGATGCGCTGCGGGAACGGGAAGAGCTGGACGAAGCGGCTGCCAGCTACCGACGGGCGATCGAGATCAAGCCGGACTATGCCGACGCGTACAACAACCTGGGCAACGTACTGAAGAGTCAGGACAAACTGGATGAAGCGGCCGACGCCTATCAGCAGGCCATCCGGCTCAAGCCGGATTTCGCCGAGGCCTACAACAATCTGGGCGTCATTTTCCGCAAGCAGGACAGGCTGGACGAAGCGATTATCCATTGTCGGCTGGCCGTTTCGATCAAGCCGGATTTCGCCGAGGCGCACGGCAATCTGGGCGAGGTGTTCTATGCGCAAGGCCTGCTGGACGAAGCCATCGCCTCCCACAAGCGGGCGCTCGAAATCAGGCCGGACTCCGCCGAGACCTGCAACAGTCTGGGAACGGCTCTGAGGGAACGCGGCCGGCTGGACGAAGCCGCCCTGTACGGCAGACAGGCGTTACAGATCAAGCCGGATTTTGCCGAAGCCTACAACGGTCTGGGCAATACGTTCCAGGCGCAAGGCCGGCTGGGCGATGCCGTCGCCTGTTACCGGCAGGCCCTGTCGCTCAAGCCGGATTCGACGATCACGTACAGCAACCTGCTGTATACGATGCAGTACATGGATACCGTCACGCCGGCGGAAATATTCAGCGAACATCAGCGCTATGCCGAACGTTTCGAAACCCCGCTCAAGGCGCACTGGCGGCCCCACGCCAACCGCCGCGATCCCGAACGGCGCCTCAGGATCGGCTATGTCTCGGCGGATTTCTACAATCATGCGGTGGCCTTCTTCATCGAGCCGATTCTGGCCGGACACGACAAGTCCCGGGTGGAGATTTATTGCTACTACAACCACATCAAGCGCGATGCCCATACCGACCGGATTGCCGCGCACGCCGATCACTGGCTGGCCTGCTCGAAAATGAGCGACGAGCAGCTCGCCGAACGCATTCGCGCCGACGGTATCGACATCCTGGTCGATCTGTCCGGGCATACCGGCTACAACCGTCTGCCCGTGTTCGCCCGCAAACCGGCGCCGGTACAAGCCACGTGGATCGGCTACGCCGGTTCCACCGGGCTGACCGCGATGGACTACCGGATCACCAATGCGGAAATGGACCCACCCGGGCTGACCGAACGCTACCACAGCGAGTCGCTGGTGCGCCTGCCGGATTCGGGCGTGGCCTACCGGCCGGCACCGGACTGTCCGCCCGTCAATCCCCTGCCGGCCCTGAGCGCCGACACCTTCGTGTTCGCCTCCCTGAACAACCTGATCAAGATCAACCCGTCGGTCGCCCGTCTATGGGCAAGCATCCTGGAAGCGCTGCCGCACGCCAGGCTGATGCTGGGCAACATGACGGATGACGGGATCCGGCAGCGGGTGGTCGAGCAGTTCGGCCAGGCGGGCGTGGGCGCCGATCGGCTGATCCTGCAGCCGCGCATGTCGTTCAGCGAGTATCTGGCGCTGCACCATACGATCGATCTGGCGCTCGACCCCTTCCCCTACAACGGCGGCACGACCACGATGCACTCGCTGTGGATGGGGGTGCCGGTCGTCACCCTGGCCGGTGAACATGTGGTGTCGCGAGTAGGCGTTTCCGCGCTGGCTCGCCTCGATCTGAACGCGTTCATTACCCATAGCGAGGAGGAATACCTGCAACGCACCCTGCAGCTCGCCCGGGACTTGCCCGGTCTGGAGCGGATACGTCAATCGCTGCGCGGGCGCATGAGCGGGGCAAACCACGAAGCGGGAAGCATCGCCCGCCAGCTAGAGAGCGCTTACCGGGAGATGTGGCGGAAGTGGTGCGCGACCTGACCATTCCCGGCTCATCGCCGGGCGATGGTCACCCCCGGGCCAATTGAACGAACAGGGCGCCGCCCATGACAAATGCGCAAGCAATCCGTTCATGGTGCGCCGCCAGAAATTCGTCCCCGGCCCGTTGCGGCCCATCGCCAAAGGGCCATGTGTAGTCATCGATGACGATCCAGCCGCCCGGCACGACCAGATCATGCCAGGATGCCATGTCTGAGCGGGCGTTGGCGTAGCTGTGGTTGCCGTCGACATGCAGGATGGCGATACGCCCGGCATACGTCGTTTCACCAAAGCACGGCGTCGCCACGATCCGGTTGCGACGATATTCGGCGGCGGCCTCGATCGATGGCAAGCGCAGGTAATTCACCGCACCGTTCGCATAAGGCCGCAGGTTGATCTGAAATACGGTCAGCGCCTCGTCCGCGTCAACCGGCACACGATCCAGCAATCCGCGTTCATCGTTCTGAATCAGATGCGCGTTCGACCAGGGGTCGACACAGAGCAAACTGCCCGTCCCATAGCAATGGGCCAGCCGTGACAGCACGAAAGCCGACTTGCCCCACCAGCTTCCTATCTCGACGATATCGCCCGCCGGCGCGCTGCGGAAAATCTCGCAGAGCGCGCGGATCTTCTCGTGGTCGCACATGCCGGGGATGGTTTCGGCATGACGGAACAGCGCGGCGATCTCCAGCGCGGATACGGAGGGACGCGACGAGTCGCATCCCGCCAGTTCCAGCGGACGGCTGCATACCGAGCGTCCGAACGCCAGGGCCTGGTGATAGGGCGCCATTTCGCTATCGACCGGTGAACCGTTGACCAGCGTCACCCCGGGGAAGGACGCCTGCATACAGCGATGCAGGTAGTCCCACACCACCGGATTGGGCGTGTAGATTCCACCGATGTCGAACTCCGCGATCACCTGCCGGAGCGATTCGTCGAAACCTGGAACGCCCACGTAAGGAAGATGCACCCACAGCGGATAACGCTCGCGCGCCGGATCATGACCCAGCGAAGACGAGCCGACCACGCTCTGCCCTTCCGCCAGCGCGCGCTCGAGAAAGGCCAGCGAACGCGGCATGCCCGCCGGGAAAACCAGGATGCGTTTAGTCACGCGACGGACCTTTTTCGCACATCAGGAAAATGCTGGCGCACAGGTCCGGATACTGCTGTCCCAGTTGGTAGCAGCCGTCCAGATATTCCCTGGAGACGATGTCGGTATTCAGCAGCCGGTCCCACTGGAAATTGGCCAGCGCCTTGAAGAAAATGCCGGAACGGTGAACCACGTTCAATCCAGCGGCGGCGGCGTCGCGCTCCAGCGTGTCCAGTGCATAGGTACGACGATGGCCATGTTCGGCCTCGGCCGGCGTGACCGCCGCATTATGGGCAATCAACCCCATCTTGACGGCGATCTGGCGCGAGGGCGCATGGGCGTTCGGGCACACCAGAAAGAGGCGCCCGCCCTCGGCCAGCCATTCGTCGTTGACCCGTTTCAGTACCCGCACCGGATCGTCGAGATGCTCCAGTACATGCGTCAGCACGATGTTGTCGTAGCGCCTGGGCAGCACCACGCACTCAAACGTGGAATGGACATAGGTCGCCTTATCGCCCAGCCTGCGCTGGGCTTCCCGGATCGCCAGGTCGGACGCCTCCACGCAGGTCACCTCATCGGAATAGGGCAACAGCCGTCGGGTGAAATCGCCTTTGTAACTGCCCAGCTCGAGCAGGCTGCCCTGCCTGAAGAAGGGCTCGAACGAGCGGATCATGTAAGGATGCAAGACATCGAAATCGAAGCTATAGGCGTACTTCTCGTGAGCAGGATTGTCCGTATCGTCCAGTTCCTGATTGTAATTTCTCTCTGTCACGTCCCTTCTCCCGTATTGACCACCCCGCGCACGCTGCGGCGAACGCCTTCGGTCTATCGCTCCAGCACTGCCAGACCGAACCCGTGCCGACCGAATTCGTTGCCGTTATAGAGGAGATAAACCCTGTTCTCGCACTCGAATACATGCGGATAGCACTGCATCTGTGCATCCCAGCCCTCGGCGGACACATCGATGCCGGCCTGCTCGTCGGCGCGTGTCCAGTTCTGCAAATCCTCCGACCAGGCGTAGCCGATCCGGTAACCCTTGCCGTGCTGGTCCCTGAACCCATGCGCCTCCCGGTAACAGAAATACATGTGATACCGCCCATCCAGATGAATGACCGTGGGCAGGGCCTGGCATTCGTCGGCATTCAGTGTGTCCGGAATGATCAGCCGCCCATCCCTGCGCCAGTTGATGCCGTCCGTTGATGAGGCGTGCGCAATCTTGTAGACCCTGTCCAGTGGCGCTTCCTCTGACTGCCGTATCCAGCGCAGGCCGAAGATGTACCACATATGGTAGACGCCGCCATACCTGGCCACGAACGCATCGCCGACCAGAAACGGCTCATTCAGGGCGGCGGCCATGATCGGGCCGCTGCCGTAGCGCTCGAAGGTCAGCCCTTGGTCGTGGCTGATCGCGAGGCCGATGGCCGCGTCCGCCGACACGGATACCTTCCTGTTCCAGCCCGTGGTATAGGCGAGCACCCTGTCACCATCCTTCAACACATTGATGGGGAATATTCCGTGTTCGTCGAAACAGCCCAGTCCGCCCAGGCCGATCACCTTGCGGCGCGACACGTCGAGAATGCGCTGCATGCGCTGATCGAAATCCACGAATGCAACGTGGCTCAGATATTTCCCGCTCTGATCTCTTTCCCGTGTCGAGAAATAGATTCTCACCCGGTCGTCCAGCACCAGCGCCTGCGGCGACTGCGCAAACCCCACGCTAGCGAGCGGCAGTTCATGCTCGGCCGGGTCGAATATCTTGCCCAGCTTGATCCACTTCAATGACGCCCCCAATCCCGGGGTGAAACCAGCCTGGCCAACCCGATGCCTGTGCGTCCCATGTCGTTCCCCTGATAGAGCATGTAGGTTTCGCCGTCCAGCATGAACACGTGCGGGTAATTGACCATCTGCGAATCCCATCCGCTTGCCGAAACTTCCATTCCGGCCATCTCGTCGCACCGTTGCCAGTTCAGCATGTCGTCCGAAACGGCATAGCCGATGCGGTAGCCGCCTTCCCTGCTCTTGTAGTGGTGGCTGCGGCGGTAAGAAAAGAACATGTGATACCGCCCGCCGGCGAAGAGGACGTCCGGGCAAGCCTGGCACTCATGTTCGCCCAGGCAGCGCTCCAGGAGATCGCGGCCATGCTTGACCCAGTTGAGTCCGTCCTCGGAAGACGCCATGCGTATCCTGTATACCGGCTCGGGCTTGCCTTCCGTTTTCAGCCATTCTTTTCCGCTCACGTACCACAGATACCACGTCGCACCGAATTTCCGTATCCGCGGGCTGCCCAGCATGAAGGGCTCGTCCGGACCATAGGACAGCACGGGACCATCGCCCAGGCGAACAAAGGATTCGCCGCCGTCCCGGCTGATCGCCACGCCAATGGCGCCATTGATGGGCACCGATTCGCAGCGTGTCCAGCCGGCGTAATACACTCTCATCTCGTCGCCGTCGCGGATCACCGAAATCGGGTTGGTGCCGAACTCGTCGAAGGTACCGTGCGCCCCCAGGTTCAACACCGGGCGTTTGCACACCTTCACAATATCGAGCAGATTCCGCCGATCCAGATCCAGATAAGCCAGGTAGCTCAAATACATTCCGTCCGCGTCCGGCTGCGGTCTGGTGCAGAAATAAACCCTGACATGTGTCTCGTACAGCACGACGGAAGGCGACTGTGCGAATGCATGCATCCACGATCCGCTCTGCCGTTCTGCCGGATCGAACAGCTTGCCCAGCTTTTCCCACTTGAACATCCAGCGCTCCCTTGCCGATCCACCTAACGCAGCAAACATTCGACGGCATCGACATCGAACACCGGGATACCCAGTTTCTCCTTGACGTCGCGTCGATCGAACCAGTAGTTATCGATGAAGATCGCCCCTTCCGGATCGATGAAATCCCGTTTCGGCCGATCGTCGGCAAGCTGGATGATTTCAGCGAACAGACTCCCGGCGATTCCGTATCGGTTCAACGTATCCTTGATGTCGTAGCGATGCCTGGTCAGCAATACAAGCGCGATCCCGCGATTCCGGCACTGGTACAGAAAGGCCATCACGCGCTCGTTCACCCGCTGATCCGCAATCACGGTCTCATCGAAATCGACATACACCCGGCTGAAAGACAGATCGGCCTTGTAACGGTTGTACAGGCAACGATCAAGCTGAACGGGATAGTCGTTCTGCAATATCTGCACCGGAATCTCCAGCGCATTGAACAGGCTCAACAAGGCGAAATTCACCCCGGCATGACGATACAGTCCCATGGTGCTGGATTGACGCGGCGCAAACTCCAGCAGCCGGAACCGCCCACGACGGTCCTGCCTGACCTGAAAGAACCAGGCCCCGTTCAGCGACACCGTGGCGTTGATCGTCTGTGCGATATGGCGTAGCTCGTCGGAGACGTCCACCGCAGTGGAGCGAAACGAGATGCCCATCTGCACCCGCTCGCGCGTGCGGGGGCCGATGAACAGCAACGTGCCATGGAAGTCGGTGAAACAGTCGACGCTGAGCTCTTCGCCCGGCAGATACTCGGTGACCAGCAGGTCCGGTGATTTACGCAGATAGAACGTCAGGTCCTGCTCATCGTCGGCCCGGACAGATTCTTTTCCCCCCTGCCCTGTGTCGGGTTTCAGAAATACCGGATACGGCAGATCCGGACAGGGCAAGGAAAACACCGCCGGGCAAAAATCGAATGACCGGAACAGCGTATAAGTCTTGCGCTTGGAACGGGCAATCCGGTTCGTCTCGGCACAGGACGTGATGACCCGCGCGGCCAGTTGCGCCTGGTGTTCCGCCAGGAATACAGCGATGGTGTCGTGTGTCGGGTAGATGAACTCGATGTTCAGGCGGCGCAGATGCCCGTTCAGGCGTTCGATGAAATGCGCCTGATCCACATACAGCGACGCATCTTCCACATAACGGCCTTCCTCATAAAGGAAGGACGCATGGTCGCTCTTGCCGGACGCACCGAATACCTCCACGTGATGGCTGTATTTCAACGCATGATAAATCTCCAGGCCAATTTCAGAACCGGCCGGGAAGATCAGTACATTGTGTTTAGCGCTCATTGTTCCCGGCATTCGATACGGCCAGTTCGGCCAGGATGCCGCAGGACAGTTCCGGATAATCGATCGCCACCTCGCAGAGTGCCCGGATGATATTTTCATCCAGATCAAGCGCGATCATCTGCCGGGTCGTCAACGGCTTGAGGTAAATGCCTTCGAGACGCCTGATCTCGTAGCCCGATTCTTCGATATCCTTTCTCAAGCTTCCGACGGTGTAATAACGTTGATGTCCGAGCAGCCGATCGTGCTCCGACAAGGCCTGCATGTCCGGCAGCATGCCCGCAAGGTGTCCAAGCTTGCGGTTCAGCACTTCGGCATTCGGCACCGTGACGAACATCCGGCCACCCGGCGCCAGAAACCGCCGGAAGTGTTTCAGAATCCGCACCGGATCATCGACGTGTTCCAGGATGTAGCCGCAGACAATCACGTCGAAACGCTCATCGGTCCCGAACGATTCGAAATAGGATTCGACAATCTCAGCCTTCGATCCGGGAAAGCGCCGCCTGAAATTCTCGATCACGGCAGGCGAGGCATCGATCACCACATGCCGTTTGAAGTATTGGCCGAAGACGTCGGCCGTAATACCGTGCCCCAGCCCCAGCTCAAGCAGGGAAGTCGCCCCGGCCGAGAACTGCGCGATCCGTTCCGGATACCATTTCAGCTGGATCAGGTTGTCGAAGTCGTAGAGATTTTCGCCTTGATAGGCACGCACATGATCATCGAGCGCATTTCCCATCCGTCATCCTTTCCAGGTCAATTCCGCCGGGTGGCGTCATAGCAGGTCAATATCGCACAAAATCCCTGCCGTGATCGCCGGCACAGGATTGAACATCATCACATCGACGATGGAAAGCCAGGGCACGAATGCATGATCGAACTGCCTGTATTCCAAAGGTCTCGACCGGATGAATTTCAGGTCGATGCCACGCGCCTTGAATGCCTCCTTCGAATAGAGCGTCGTCCCGCCAACGGGATTGACGTAGTGGTTCGCGCCCAGTGCCTCGCACAGGGCGATGACCTTGTCCTGACCCTTCAGCGTGTGATCGATGGCGATATCCGAAGAAACACGTATCGCTGTCGTCAGTCCGAGATGCTCGCAGACACGGACGATGGAATGATGAATGTACCGAAACAGGTCGCGTTCCTCGCAGCGCACAACCCGCTCGATCAATGGGAAGGTCTGTGCGAAATACGGTGCGCGGGCATACGCTCCCTTGAATTGATTGAGCAATTTCGTGCGATTGAAGTCCGCGGCCAGTTGACGATCCCTGACGGCGAGAGCGTCCGAATCATTCTTCAGGGGCAGCGAGAACATCACGTCCGTCCCGTTCAGCGAGATGCGGTTGCGGTTGATCCAGCCCTTCTTGGTGTATTTGATATTGTCGTACACGACCAACACATCCACCTCGGCCATGAGTTGAAAGTAGCCGATGTAAGGCAGGAAATATGGCTGCATGATCGCTGCCTTCATGTGGTGCTCGCTGGGTGACACATCCCGTTTTCCTGCCTACCCGGCAATCAACCGGCTAATGGTCCCGATTTGCGCGGTATCCAGATCCGGGAAAATGGGCAGGCACAGAATCCTGTTCGCAGCGTCGATCGCAACCGGCAAGCGATCCGGATGGGCCGATGGAAGCCCCCGGTACATCGGGAAGTCAGTAATCAAGGGGTAAAAATAGCGGCGCGGGTGGATCCCGTTGTCCTTGAGCTTCTGGAAAAGATCGTCACGGCTCATCGAATATCCGGCCTCGACCAGAATCGGGAAATAGGCATGATTGGAATGGTTCACCCGATCGACCTGCGCGCAACGGATGCCTTTCACACCACGCAGGTGTTCACGATAGGCCTCGTCAACGATCCTGCGGCGGGCAAGGGCCTGATCGACGTGCTTCAACTGAAGCAACCCGAACGCTGCATTGACCTCGCTCATTTTTCCATTGATTCCAGGCGCCACGACCAACGTTTCATTGGCAAATCCAAAATTCTTTAAATGATCGATGCGTAGCTTGGTCCTGGCATCCGGGCAGACGATCGCCCCGCCCTCGAAGGTATTGAACACCTTGGTGGCATGAAAGCTCAGCACCGACAGATCGCCGTGCCGCAGGATGCTGCCGCCCGCGTCGCGCACGCCGAATGCGTGCGCCGCATCGTAGATGACCTTGAGGTTGTAGTGGTCGGCGATGGCCTGGATGGCCGCGACGTCGCACGAACGGCCGTAGCAATGCACGGGCATGATGGCCGTGGTCTGCGGCGTGATGGCGGCTTCGATTTTCGCCGGATCGAGATTGAACGTATCGCGCTCGATATCCACGAATACGGGCTTGATGCCGTTCCAGAGCAGGGCATGCGAGGTCGCCACGAAGGAATAGGGCGTGGTGATGACCTCGCCGGTGATGCGCAGGGATTGCAAGGCCGTGATCAGGGCGATCGTGCCGTTGGTGAACAGGGCGATGTGCTCGACGCCCAGATACTCGCCCAGCGCCTGCTCCAGTTGCTGATGGAAGGGGCCGTTGTTGGTGAGCTGCCTGCTCTCCCAGATTTTTTCCAGGTACGGGATGAACTCGTCCAGGGGCGGCAGATAGGGCTGCGTGACGTAAATCTGCTGGGGATCAGTACTCATCGGTCAACCCTGGTATATCGATCATTCGCTACAGGCACGGGGGGGATGCACGTGCGCATGACATGACGTGTCTTGAGCGGACGTGACTACATGAACGGCACTGACACGGCAATCTGAAGCCGTGCACGGCCTGACGGCATGCCCGGCGTCCGATGATCATGGGTTCTTGCTGGATTTGCCGGGAAGGTGGCTCGCCCCGGCACCGGTCCGGGCGCGCTTCGCCCGCCCTGCCCCCGATTCAATGAAACAGGCAGGCCCGGCACATGCAGGTCCGCATCGCCGCGCGCCGGGTTGTTCGTGCCTGTTGTTCGTGGCGGCGCCGGCAATCAGCCTGCCGGGGTCAATACGTGGCTTCGTGAACCTGCGGCATGCCGTCGTCCACCCAACGGGTATAGCCGCCTTCCATGTTCAGCACGTTCCTGAATCCCATCATCTGCAGCACCGCGGCCGCCATGGCGGAACGTCCGCTGGTGGCGCAATAGACGACGATCTGGCGGTCGCGGGCGGCAGCCAGTTCGGGCAGGTGCTTGGGATAGGCGGGGTCGGCCGCCGCCTCGATGACGCCGCGCGGGACCAGTTGCGCGCTCCTGATGTGGCCGTCCTGGAATTCGCCGGGCTCGCGCACATCGAGCAGCAGCAGGTCTTCCCTGGCATTGAGTTTGTCCAGCAGCGCCTGCGGAGTAATTTCCCTGACGCAGGATTTGGCGGCCTGGACGAAGTCCATCAGGCTCATGGGCTGTTCGGGTTTGAAGGTGTTGTACATCGTGATATTCCAGATCAGGTTGTTACAGAGAAATGTATGGAAAAAAACAGCAGGTGGGCGGTGCCGGGCACACTCACGCCCAGTACTTCGCCTTGTCCGGCAGCACCCAGCGCACGCCGCCGCGCGGATCCTCCTTGTCGCCGCGATAGCGCGGGATGAGATGGATGTGCAGGTGCGGGACGGTCTGGCCGCCGGCCAGGCCGTGGTTGATGCCGATGTTGTAGCCGTCGGGCTGGTGGTGCTTGTCGAGGATGTCCTTTGCCTGCGCCAGCATGCCGAGCAACGCAGTCTGCTCGGCTGCGGTGGCGTCGAACAGGGTGGCGACGTGGCGGCGCGGGATGATCACCGTATGGCCGAGCGAGACGGGAAACCCGTCGCGATAGGCCACGGTGAGCTCATTTTCGGCGGCGATGCGGTGGCCTTCGAGTTGGCAAAAGGGACAGGGTCTGGTTTCGGGTGCGGTCATGCCTTGAGGGGTCGTGTCGGATGCGGTCGGTCGCGAGCCCCGATTTTAACCGATGCCTGGGTGCCTGAACGACCTGTTCGTCTCATCCATGAGAGCATTCCCGGAGCAGCGCTACCCTTGAGGCAGGATGTCGTTCCATGACGGTTGATGGCCGATTCGCCGCACAAGGCATTCGACCAGTGTCCTGACGCGATGCGGCACGTAGCGATTGCTCGGAAAAATCGCGTAGATACCCAGTTCGGGCGTGCTGAACGTGGGCAAAAGTATCTCCAGGCCATGCTCGCGCACCGCCGTGTCGACGATGAAGGCAGGCAGACTGGCGATGCCGAGCCCGCCGATGGCGGCGGCAAGCAGGGCGTCGCCACTGTTGGCCTCGAGCCGCCCGGCCACCGGAAACCATTCTGTTTTGCCGTCGATGATGAAGGGCCAGCTCGTGCGCGCCGCGAGCACATAGCCGAAACACTCGTGCTGGATCAGGTCGCCGGGATGATGCGGACGGCCGCAACGTTCCACGTAGCCGGGTGCCGCCACCACGACGCTCCGGCTGTGGCCGATCTTGCGCGCCACATCGCCCGGCTCGAGCCGGTCGGTGATGCGGATGGCGAGATCGAATCCCCCTTCGATCAGGTTGGTGCGGCGGTCACTGAATTCCAGTTCGATCGAGATGTCGGGGTTGGCGGCCATGAAATCGCCAATCATCGGCATCAGCTGGCGAATGCCGAAGGAGAATGGCAGCGCGATGCGAAGATGGCCGCGTGGCGTCTGGCGGTCCTCGGTCAGACTGGCTTCGGCGGCATCCACGAGGCCGAGGATCTCGCGGCATTTTTCCAGATAACTTGCGCCCGCCGAGGTCAGGCTCAGGCTCCGTGTACTGCGGGCCAGCAGCTTCGTTCCGAGGTGCGCTTCCAGTGCCGCCACCTGTCGCGTCACCACCGAGCGCGCCACGTTCATTTGCTGCGCAACGGCGGAGAAGCTGCCGAGTTCGGCCACCCGCACGAAGAGCCGCATGCTGTCGAGTCGGTCCATCCATGTCTCCGTTCGATTGTTGTCATTAAAGCAACAATAATTTGCTAAATGTAGCCTATTTCTCCAAGCCCGGTTTGCGTACAGTGAACCTATCGTCTCATCCGCACTCTGGAGTTCAGTCATGAATCTCACCGCTCGCGCTTTCTCCCCGGGCCTGATGCCACCCGGCACACGGCATGTCGCGCCGTTCGTCGGCCTGACCGCCCTGTTGCTGTCGGCGGGCGCCCAGGCCATCGAATTCAACCAGCTGCTGGCCGACAAGAGCGCAGTGAGCTTCGCATACAGGCAAATGAACGTGCCGCTCGATGGCGGCTTCAAGCGCTTCAACGGCCGGATCAGCTTCGATCCCGCGAAACCGGCGCTCGCCAAGGCCGAAATCGACATCGAACTCGCCAGCATCGATACCGGTTCCGAGGAAGGCAACGACGAGGTGGCCGGCAAGCTCTGGTTCAACACCAGGCAGTTTCCCGTCGCGCGCTTCGTGTCTACGTCGATCAAGCCGCTGGGCAACAACCGCTTCGAAGTGGCGGGCAAGATGAGCATCAAGGGCCGCACGCTCGATGCGAAAGCACCCGCCACGTTCAGACAGGAAGGCAATCTTGCCGTGTTCGAAGGCAGTTTCACGCTGAAGCGCGGCGACTACGGCATCGGCGAAGGCATGTGGGCCGACTACGGCACCGTCGCCAACGACGTGCAGATCAAGTTCCGGCTGGTTGCCGCGGCAGCAGCCGGCAAGAAGTAGTTCCGCTCACCAACATTTTTCACCCAGGAGACTCACCATGAAGAAACTCGCCCTTGTCCTCGCCCTCGCTTCCATCGCCGGCAGCGCCCTGGCTGCGCCGCAAACCTACGCCATCGACCCCACGCACACCCAGCCGCGCTTCGAGTACAACCACTTCGGCTACTCCAACCAGATGCACAGCTTCGACAAGACCAGCGGCACGATCGTGTATGACAAGGCCGCGAAGACCGGCTCGGTGGACGTCACCATCGACGCCAAGTCGGTCAACACCGGTTATCCCCTGTTCAATGAACATATTCAGGACGAGGATTTCTTCAATACGGCCAAATACCCGACCATCACGTTCAAGTCGACCGCTGTGAAGTTCGACGGCGACAAGCCGGTGTCGGTCGACGGCAACCTGACCATCAAGGGCGTGACCAAGCCGGTGACGCTGACCCTCACCTCGTTCCAGGCGATGCCGCATCCCATCATGAAGAAGGACGCGATCGGCGCCAACGCGGTGACCAGGATCAAGCGCACCGAATTCAACATGGGCAAATACGCGCCCTACGTGTCGGATGACGTGATTCTCCAGATCCCGCTGGAAGCGGTCGCGGTCGACAAGCAATAAACGCCGCCGCTTCTGGTGGAGAACGGAGTCCGATATGTCTGCGCGCATGCCCGTCGTGTTCGTGTCCCACGGCGCCCCCGATGCCCTGCTGAAAGCGCCGGAGGCCGTGGCCTGCTGGCGCGATATCGGCCGGGACATTCCACGGCCGCAAGCGATCCTTGCGATCTCGGCGCACTGGGAAGCGCGCCAGGCCACGGCCAGCCTGTCCGGTGCGCCGGAAACCATTCACGACTTCTCCGGCTTTCCACCGCAACTCCACGCCATGCAGTATCCGGCGCCGGGTGCGCCGGCGCTGGCCGAACGGGCCGTTGCCCTGCTGACGGCCGCCGGCCTGGCGGCGGAACTGCACCCCAGTCGCGGGCTGGATCATGGCGCCTGGGTGCCGCTGTCGGCGATGGTGCCGCAGGCCGACGTGCCGGTCACACAACTGTCGCTGGTGCGCAACGCCGGCCCGGCGGCGCATGTCGCGCTGGGGCAGGCGCTGGTGCCCTTGCGCGAGGCAGGCGTGCTCATCATCGCCAGCGGTTCGATCACGCATAACTTCGGCTGGCTGAACTGGCAGGCGGCCAATGACCCGACGCCGGTTCCGCAGGCGAAGGAGTTTGCCGACTGGGTCGCCGCGCGCGCCGCGGCGCAGGATGTCGCGGCCCTGCTGGATTATCGCTCGGCCCCCCAGGGCTCGGCGTCGCATCCGACCGAAGAACACTTCCTGCCGTTTTTCGTCGCCCTGGGCGCCGCGAACGGCGACCGGCCCACGCGCTATCAACCGCCCTTCACCTATGGCGGGCTGGCGATGGATGCCTACGTGTGGCAGGACCCGGCCGCCGCCAATTGATCATTCAGAGGAGGCCTTCATCGTGAGCATGCTGTTTTCTCCCATCACCCTCGGCAGGCAGGTTCTGGACAATCGCGTCGTCATCGCGCCCATGTGCCAGTACTCCTCCGACCAGGGCCGGGCAACCGACTGGCACCGCATCCACCTGGGGCACCTGGCCCTGTCCGGCGCCGGCCTGATGTTCATCGAGGCCACGGCGATCGCGCCGGAGGGCCGCATCTCGCCCGCCGATCTGGGCCTGTGGTCGGACGACACGGAGGCCGCACTGGCGGACGTTCTGCAGTCGGTCCGCCAGTATTCCCGGGTGCCGATTGCCATCCAGCTGGCGCACGCCGGCCGCAAGGCCTCCACCGCCGTGCCGTGGGCCGGCGGCCAGTTCATGGCGACGGACGGCGGTGGCTGGCAGACCGTGGCGCCGTCCGCCCTGCCTTATGCCGCGGACGACGCTCCTCCGGTCGCGCTCGACGAAGCCGGCCTCACGCGTGTCCGCAACGATTTCGTGGCCGCGGCCCAGCGTGCGCAGCGGCTGGGTTTCAACGTGATCGAACTGCATGCGGCGCACGGCTATCTGCTGCATCAGTTCCTGTCGCCCCTGTCGAATACCCGCAACGATCGCTACGGCGGCACACTGGAAAACCGCATGCGCTTTCCGCTGGAAGTGTTCGACGCGCTCCGCGCCGCCGTGCCGGACGACACGCCGCTGGGCATCCGGATCTCCGCCACCGACTGGGTAGAAGGCGGCTGGGATATCGAGCAGAGCGTCGCGTTCGCGAAAGCGCTGCAAAGCCGTGGCTGCACGTTCATCGACGTGTCGAGCGGCGGGCTTTCGCCCTTGCAGAAAATCCCGGTCGGGCCGGGCTACCAGGTGACCTTTGCCGAAAGGATCCGGCGCGAAACCGGTCTGCCCACGATCGCCGTGGGTCTGATCACCGAGCCCGAGCAGGCGGAAACGATCCTCGCCTCGGGTCAGGCCGACATGGTGGCGCTCGCCCGCGGCATGCTGTACGACCCACGCTGGCCCTGGCACGCGGCGGCACAACTCGATGCCCAAGTCGATGCGCCGAAACAGTACTGGCGTTCCCAGCCGCAGGCGTACGGGGACCTGTTCAAGCCGGAATAAGACAGCCTGCCCGAACGCGCGCGCCCTCACCGGCGAGCGCTCCACCGCGTATCAGGAAAACGTGCCGCACGGCGCCTGGCGCGGAGAAATCTCCACAGCCAGGACGCTCAAGCCCAGCTTCGCCCCTATTCCCCAGTATCGCCTCCTCAGTACCGCCGCGTGTTCCGTATGCTCCGGATTGCTTCGATACGCCTTGCCGGCGCGATGCATGCCCGCGCCCGGGCTTCGGGCGGGGCTCCTCGATGACGGGACCATCTCTCCAGAAAGTTATTGCATATCTTAATAAGAACGATTATCGTTACAGAACACAAAAACCTGGAGTGCCCATGAAAGCGCTTGTCCTCGCCTGTTTGCTGTACCCGCTGGCCAGTCTGGCCGCCGATGCGGAATTCGGCCTGACGATCAAGGATCATCGATTCACCCCCAGCGAGCTGAAGGTCCCGGCCGGCCAGAAGGTGAAGCTGGTCGTGAGCAATCTGGACAGTACGCCTGAAGAGTTCGAAAGCCACGAACTCAACCGCGAAAAAGTGATCGCCGGCCACGGCAAGGCCACGATCTACATCGGCCCGCTCGCGCCCGGAAAGTATCCCTTCTTCGGCGAATTCAACGAGAAGACCGCGCGCGGCGTGATCGTCGCGGAGTAACGCCCATGTTCGGATCGGCCATCATCGTTTTCCGGGAAACCCTTGAAGCGGCCCTGCTCATCGGCATCATCGCGGCCGCCACGCGCGGTCTGTCCGGCCGCAATCTCTGGCTCGCCATCGGCATGGGCGCCGGCCTGGCCGGCTCCCTGGTGGTGGCAGGGCTGACCGGGACCATCGCCGAGATGGCCGAAGGCGCCGGGCAGGAACTGTTCAATGCCGCCATCCTCGGCATCGCGGTGCTGATGCTGGGCTGGCACAACATCTGGATGGCCACCCACGGGCGCGAAATGGCCGCCCAGGCCAAATCGGTGGGACTCGCGGTCAAATCGGGGCAACGGGAAATGTCGGCGCTGGCCATCCTGATCGCGCTGGCCGTTCTCCGCGAAGGTTCGGAAACCGCCCTGTTTCTTTACGGTCTCGCCGCCAGTGACGGTTCCAGCCGCGTCTCCCTGTTGAGCGGCGGACTGCTGGGGCTGGCGGCCGGCATCGCTGCGGGCTGGGCGCTGTATTCGGGGCTTTCCCGCATCCCCCTGCGTCATTTCTTCACTGTCACCAGTGTCCTGATTCTCTTCCTCGCGGCCGGGATGGCCGGACAAATGGCGCGCCTCCTGATCCAGGGCGACATCATCCGCCCGCTTGCCAGCCCGCTCTGGGATTCTTCATCGCTGCTGCCGATGGACTCGTTCGCGGGCAACCTGCTGCACCTCTTTGCCGGCTATGAGGCGCGGCCCAGCGGCATGCAGGTGCTGTTTTATACGCTGACCTTCCTCATCATCCTGGCCGGGATGCGCTGGAATCGCCCCCGCCCGCGCCAGGCAACCGCCACCTGAAAGGACACCTCACATCATGAAATCGAAAGCAGTGCTGATGGCTGCGATGGGCATGCTTTGTCTGCCATCCGCCCACGCAGGCCCCGCCGACTACGTCTACACCCCCAACGTCGAGCAAGGCGAGAAGGAGATCGACTTCAAATTCGGCACCGCCGACAGTGCGCCGCGCCAGTCCCTGGCCTCGCTGGGACTGGGCTATGGCGCCAACGACTGGTGGTTCACCGAGGTGTATCTGAAGTATGCGAAGACCGGCGGCGACAGCGTCAAGTACGATGCCTTCGAGTGGGAGAACAAATTCCAGCTCACCGAAACCGGGAAATATCCGGTGGATGTCGGCTTCATCACCGAGATCGAAGTCCCGCGCGACCACGACGAAGGCGTCGAATTGAAGGTCGGCCCGCTCTTCCAGACCGAATTCGGCAAGCTGCAGCTCAATGGCAACCTCCTGTTCGAAAAGCACTTCAATGCCGCCGTATCCAGCCCGACCGAGGCCGGCTATCAATGGCAGGTGAAATATCGCTGGCTGCCCGTCTTCGAATACGGGCTGCAGGGCTTTGGCGGCATGGGTCCCTGGAACGACTGGGAAAACCCCCGGGACCAGTCGCATAAAATGGGGCCGGCCGTCTTCGGCAAACTGGCCACCGCCCACCATCATGCCATCAAGTACAACGCCGCCTGGCTGTTCGGCGTGTCGGACGCCACGCCGGACAATACGTTCAGGATGCAGGCGGAATACGAGTTCTGACGGGAACCCGGCCTCCCGTCAGACGCGCATCCCAGCGCCAAGTCCGGTTTTTCATCCGCCGCCGCCATCCGCCATCAGGCAAGGTTGACTGCACGCGTGATGAAAACCCGATCACCGCATTGACTGGCTAATGCTGCTGGTTGGTCAGCGGTGAATCGAGTTGCGCCATGCCGCGCGACGCCTGCTCGCTGGCCACGGCGGCATACTCCATCACGGCGGCGTTATCCGCTTTTCTGGCGGCTTCCTGGGCCTGGGCGAGCGCGCTGGTGGCGGTGGTCCACAACGCCTTTCTGGCTGTCGCCTGCGCCACGCTGGATTCCGCCCGCGCCAGGGCTTCGGCGGCCTCGGCCGACAAGGCCGGTCTGCTGTCGCCTTCGGCGGCGAGCGCGCCCTGTCCGGCCGTCCCCATCACCAGCCCGCCCCACACCAGCAACCCGATTGCAATACGACGTGAATTCATTTTTTTCTCCTGACCATGCCCGAATTCGCTACTTTCTGAAAACCGATGCTTTGAGCGGCAGACCATTGCTCAGATACGAATGGAAGTACTCCAGGTTGTTGTACTCCTCCCCGCCGATCTCCATGGGTACCGCGCGCACCAGTTGATTGCAGGCCGAGTAACGCCGCTGCAGCGTGAACAAGGCGTAATCCCCACCCCGGAAGGCCGGCCAGTGCGTCGCCTGTCCCGGCAACATCGAGAGATACTCGGTCCGCAGGATCTCGCCGACGTGGCCTACATGGCAACTGGCGCAGGAAAAATTGAGCTGGCCGCGACGCTGATAGAAAAAGCGGCGGCCGGACTCGAAGGCCGCCAGCGCGCCATCGCCCTTCACCTTGACATTCATGAGCATGCCGTCCGACAGGGTCCGGGCGTACGCGGTCAGCAGACCCATGCTATTCATGTCGGACGACTTGTAGGCCGCTTCGCCATTTTTTGTACGGCACTGGTTGAGCGCCATTTCGAAGGTGACCACTTTTTTCATGGTCTCGTCGTAGTAGGGATAATTTCCGGCCACGTTCTTGCCGCCGCCGGGAAAGCAATCGGCATAATGCCGGCCGTTCCTGAACGGGGTCTCCCACAATGCGCGCCCCTTGTCGATCTCGGACTCGAACGGCGGGAACGCCATCATGTTGTCATATTGCTCCTTGGCATCCGCGCTGAAGGCCAGCGCGCCATACACATAGTCCTCGAACTTGATGTCGGGGTATTTCTTCTGCACCGCCTGCACGCGCTTCAGCCGTTCCTGCTCCGGCGAGACAGACATCGCATCGGCGCTGAAAGCCAGCATGCCCAGACAAGACAGTATCCATGTTGCTCGTTTCATGTTTCTTTCCCTTCTCGAATCAGATGGCAGCCGGGCATTCACAGCCCGTAGACGTAATCCACGACTTTGTTGATCTCCGCGTCGGTCAGAATCCCGTTCTTGCCGAATGGCGGCATGGCCGTGTCGGGGTTGGTGCGCGTGGCATCCCAGATCTGTCCATACAGCTTGCTCCGATCGGGAAAACGCGCCGCCATGCCGACCAGCGGCGGCGCGATGTTGGTGCTGGTCACCGCTTTGGGATCGCCGGGCATGGCGTGGCAGGCCAGACAATTTCCCTTGCGGTTATCGAAGGCGAGTTCCTGCCCGCTTGGTTCCGGCCCGGGCGCGGCGGCCCGCGCCGCGGACATGAACGTGGCGGCGAGCAGCAGGCTCAAGCTGGCTGCCGTGACGATTGCAACTGGTTTTTCCATCTGTCTTATCCTGTCTGTTTGGATTCACACAAAATTACGGGCACGTTGCCCTCACTCCCGGTACCGGGTGAGAACGAACCGGAACGGCCTTTCCCGTGAGGCGGCGCCCTCCCCCGCAAAATACGGCTGCCGTGCGGCGCCGGACTGTTCTCCGCTTTCGCTCCAGGCATGCATGTCGCAAGGGCCGGGTTTCAAATCGGGACACGTGGTGGTCGCATCGGTGGCCACTCCGTTCACTTCGGCATGGCTGAAATCGGCCTCGTGCAAGTTGGCACCGATGAAATTCACATTGGTCAGCTCCGCGAACAGGAAGCGGGATTCGTACAAATCGGTGCGGCTCAGATTCGCACCGGTCAGAATGGCCCCTTCCATATTGGAATATTCCAGTTTGGCCCCGGAAAAATCGGCACTGGCCAGATTGGCCATGTTCAGATTGGCCCGGCTCGATACCACTCGCGTCAGGTTGGCGCCGCCCATATCCGCGGCACTCAGGTTGGCCCCGCCGATGACCGCCCCGCTCAGGTTGGCTCCGGTCAGCCTGGCTTGATACAGCGTGGCGCCGATCAGATAGGCGCCGGCAAGATTGGCCCGGGACAGATCGGCCTGGGACAAATCAGCGCCCATGAGATTGAAACCCGCCAGATCCACTCCGGCCAGATCGCATTTCACACAGGCATTGGTCGCAAGCAGCCGATCGCGGCTGTCGCCGTGCGGGACGATCGTTTGCGCCAAGGCCGTATGCGCCATCGCCACGCCGGCCAGCAGGCATGCGATGCCCGCGGCCAGGCCGGGCCGGGCATGCCCGGGGGGCGCCTTCTGCATGTCGAGCCTCCTCATCCGGCTAGCCGCCAATCTCCGGGAAGCACAGGCCATCATGCAGTCGCAGATATCTCATGATCCCGGGCTCGCGGCTCAATGCTTTCCCGCGTGGCCCGCGTGATCTGCATGACCCGTGTGATCCGCATGGTCCGCGTTCGAGTCGCCCAGCACATAGCGGACCTGCAAAGGTTTCTGTCCCTTCATGGTCACGCTCAGGATGATCCGGGTGCCGGCGGCAGGCCTGATCCGGGAATCCTTTCCCACCAGTTCGTTGGCGCCGGCCGGATTCAATTTCACGGTCATGGCCTGAGTGCCCGTGATGACACGCAGGCTGGCGTCCGCCCCCTGGGTTGACTGGGGCGTATCGCCATGGTCGGTGACCCATGCCTGGACCTCACCGTTCTTCACCATCAATTCGAAGTGGTACATCTCCGCCATGCGCAGCAAACCGCCGTGGTCGCCCTTGATGGTGGCCAGATATTCGTTACTGTGCGCCAGCGCCGCAGCCGGCAGGCCCAACGCAGACAGCAGGCCCAGACAAGCCATCCAGCGCATGGCCGAGGCGAATGTATTCGCGATCATTTCCTGAATCTTCACGGTCGTCTTCCCGTTCTTTGAATAATCTTTGCATCAGATAACCCCGCCGGCGGGATACCGCCGGCGGGGCTCACGAAACGTTCCCTTACACCGAGGTGCTGCGCGAGAACTTCATGCCTTCCCAGCTTTCCGGCACCACGACGTGGTCGTGCATGCCGCCGGGAACGGCGATACGGGCCTCGATCTTGTCGGTCTCGACGTTGAGAATCACCAGGCCGGACTGTCCGCCCTGGTTGCCGCTGTACACCGTGGTCATGTACTTGCCGTCAACCGAACAGTCGCAGGTGTGGGGATCCGGGCCGGTATCCCACTTGGCGACCACCTTCCAGATCTTGGTGTCCACCTTGCAGATGTAGCCATTGTTCGGCTTGCGCGCCCACATGGTGAAGTAGGCAAAACGCGAATCCGGTACGTTACCCATGTGCAGCGGCAGATACTTGTCGCCGAATCCCTCGACGAAGGCTTCCTTCTTCCATTTGAGCGGATTCTCATCGGTCGCGCGATAGATCGCGATGTTGTTCTGCAGCACGTTGTTGCAGGCGCAGAAATATTCGCCGCTCGTAATGAAACCGGCCTCATGCAAAGGCGTGAGCACCGACGGCACGGTGAAGGTCCAGGTGAAGCCCTGTTGCCGGGTCAGCGGGAAATTCTCCGGCGCGCCCTTGGCGGTGGAAAGCAGCGCCACCACTTCCCAGGTACGCGTATCGACAATCGCGCAGCAGCCGAGGCGGCGAATCAGGATCGCGCCGAACGGCAGGGTCGGGTGCCACGTGAAGGCATCCACGAACACCGCGGTCGGGTCGGCAGGCATCAACTCCTCGCCCAGCATCGCCTCATGGGTCGTCTTCATGCCCTTGCGGCCCACGTAGTCGAACTTGCCCGTGGTGGCGTCGGGGAAGATATGGCTGATATGAAGCTGCCGCTTGACGGGATCGTAATCGGCACGGAAGGCCTTGACGATTTTCGGATTGTCGTCGATGGTGGTGATCAGCACCATGTCCTTCTGACCATCCGCGAACGCGACGTACTTGTTGGCGTTTTCGCCCACACCGATGGACGCATGCACCCCCAGCGACATGCCGGTGGTCACGCCGATGTCGCTGACCACTTCGATGTGGTTCTGCTTGCCGCTCCCGTCATAGCGCATCTTGAACATCTTGAAATCGCCACGATCCCGCCATTCGGGCGAGTTCTCGTTGACGTAAGGCGTCCCGGGCGGCTGCATGGTCTGGTAGAAATCGAACCCCTTGTAGGGATCGGCCGAAGGCAAGGCGGCGATGTGGTGCGGGATGGGCATGTTGACGCCAGCCAGGCCGTAGTTGTACCAGGCCAGGGTTTCCGGCACGGCAAGATCGAGCGCCTGCACGTAACCGCCGTACTTGCTCGGCAGCAGCACGACGTTGCGATCGAATTTCTTGAAGAAATCGGCCTGCGCTTCATTGATCGGATCGTGACGAGCGGCCATGGCGTTCCCCGAACCCAAAACACCCGCTGCCCCGGCCATGCCGGCAGCGAGCGACCCTTGAATGAACTGCCTTCTGGAAATACTCATTAATTTAACTCCTTGCGTTGTATAGCTTGATGCTGGCGCCTCGCGCCGAATCAGATGTCGCCTTTCTTCCAGTCCTGCGGACCGACGAAGACCTTTTCGATCGTGCCGTTGGCCGACAACAGGAAGCTGGTCGGCAGGCCGCGAATCCCCAGACGGGTAGACACGCCCTTGGGGCTCAGCACATCGTTGGGCGCCACATACATATCCCGCTTCAGGTTGTGTTCCTTCTTGATGAGGCGCATGGTCGCCGCGGTGGAAGGAATCGCCTGCGCCGGCCCGCCCATCAGGTGCGTGCCCATCGTGTCCGCATTGACAAACACGACATTGGTCCCGTGGCCGTACTTGTCCACGAATTCCTCGGTCTTCTTCAACTGGGCCACCGAGACCGGTACCGCGGAGATGAAAAACACCACCAGCGTGGGTTTGCCCGCCACCAGGCTGCCGAAATCGGCTTTTTTCGCTTGCGAGTCGTAAATCTCGATGTCGGTCGGCATTTTCGTGCCGACCGCCATCGGCTGGATGAACACTTCGCCCCCCACCTGTTCGGCAGACGGGAAGGTGCCATCCTTGCCATCCGCCAACACCGTGCTGGCGGGGATTGCAAGCAGCCCCAATGCGAAAATGACCGGCCCTGCCGTGCACAGTGCAGAAGCGATGCGCCGCTTCAGCAGTCCACCCGATACCGTTGTTGCCTTAGATTTCATCTGTCAATTCTCCTGTTGTTAACCTGTCGCGCGACCGGCCCGAAATCAGAACCGGATGCCACGCAACCAAACCGTCATCCAGAGGCCTGGCGGCCAAACCGCTCCCCGGAAAGCCTGCCCATCAAACTGCGACACCTTGTCGCGGCTGCTCTCTAGCACTTGCTGTGCCAGTTTTAATTACCGTTTGTTTTCAATTGCTTGAATACTTTTTTTCCAATCGTGTTTCAGCGAATGTTTCACGTTGGAATAGCCGCGCAGCCCCGTACGCCCGCGCAAAAAAAAAACCGGCAGCGCAGGGCCACCGGCAGAGGAGGAGACGGGGGATCGGATGACGGCGGCCTCGTATACGCGGCGTGAACCACCAATGAATGGAAGGCTGCGCGCCCGGAGCACGCGCATCGTCAGTTTCTGTGGAGATTGATCGCAGGCCGGAAACCGGCCGTGAGCGAATGAAGGACGCCGTCTCAGGAACAGACTGGAAAGGCGCAAGCCTCACGGGAGGCCTGCCGCGCCGCTTACGGCTTACATGCGCATATCGTTGTCCTGCTCGATGACGCCGCAGGCCACGCGCGCGCCGGAATTACCGGCCGGATCGGAAAAATCGTCTTCTTTGGCATGAATGACGATGGCGCGGTTGACGAGGGAATTGAGCCCGATCAGCGCCAGGCTCACACCCGGGACATCCACGCTGACATGGGCGACGCCGTCCCGGTCCGCCTCGATATTGCCGAGGTCGCCCAGATGATGCACCTGGCTGGAGGGTGAGCCATGAAGCCCGCCGGTAGGCGCGAAATGGCCGCCCGCACTCATTCCATCCGGCGAATCGCAATTGCCGTTCACATGGACATGGAAACCGTGTTTCCCCGGCGTCAGACCCGCCACGCTTCCCTTGATCAGCACGTTGCTGTTGTCATGCTGGACCAGATGCAGCGTGCCGTTCACCGGGCTGCCCGAGAGGGCCACCAGTTCCGCCGTCGCATGCGAGCCGCCCCCATGATGGTGATCTATGGAAAGTGCGTCATGGTCAGGGTGGAAATGCTCCGCCGCCGCGGCCTGCCCCGCCGCGCCAAGCAGCGCGGCCAGGGCAATCCGCTTCATGTATCGGAATTCAAGCATTCCGTTCCATCCGTCCTTCATCAAATACTCCTTGTTCATCGTGGGTTCGAACGCTGTATCCGGCTGGCTTGTTCCATTCCGGAACGCATCCCGTCCATCAGAATCCGCCACGGGCCAGGCTATCCAGAATGGCGTGCAGGTCATCGTCGAACTGCTTGAGCGTTGCCCGGCCTTCGTCCGTCAGGTTCTTGTCGTGGGCGAGCAGGCTCAGGATATGGGCCGGGCGCTGCATCATGACCGTGGTCTTGCCGTCATGCTCGATGAGCGCGATCCGGCAGGGTGCGAACATCTCGAAGTCGGGCACATGACTCGTGACGGTGTAGGCCTTGGTCAGATTGCAGAACTCGATGAGCTGGAGCGGCGGCGCCTCGATCCCGCGTCCCTGCAGGCCTTCCTGCACATTGAGCACGTTGATGATGGCGTAATTCCTGGCCTCGAGTTGCGAGATCAGCAGGTCGCGCACGGTGGCGACGTTGTCTGCCACGGTCACCTCGAACTTGACTTCGCTTGCCGTCACACGAGGCTCGTCGGCGATGGCCGGGGCAGCGGGCAATATCGCCAGCGCGCCCAGCAGACACAGCATGTGGCTGTTGCGTTTGATACGGGAAAAAATCTTCATCACCCTCTCTCCTGTTTGTTTCGACCCAAAGGCCGTGAATCGGCTCCGGGGGCTGGCTCCAGGAAATCAGAGCAAACAGCATGCCAGATGATGCCGGGTATTACTCGCGCCGGCCTGGGGTGAATTGAAGATTGAATTCGCGCATCTTGCGCCACAGGGTGGTGCGGCCGATACCCAGCTCGCGCGCGGCCTCGCCGATATGCCGCGCCCGCTGCAAGGCCGATTCGATCAGCATGCGCTCGGTCTTGGCCAGGCTGCCGCCTTCCGCTTGCGGCAGCGGGGCGGGGGCATTGGCCTCTGGCAGGCTGCCCAGATGCTGCAGCAGATCTTCGGGCAGGGCGCTGATATCGATCATGCCCTGCTCGTCAGCGAAAACCACCATCTGTTCCACGAAATTTTCCAGTTGGCGGATGTTGCCCGGATAAGGATAGGCCTGCACGCAGGCCAGCGCACGCGGCGTCAGCCTGAGTCCGCTGCGCCGGTATTTGGCACTGTGGGTGTCGAGAAAACGCGCCAGCAGCCGCATGAGATCCTCGCCCCGTTCCCGCAGCGGCGGCAGATGCAGCCGGATGCCGTTGAGGCGGAAATACAGATCGGAACGGAAATGCCCGCGTTCCATGAGGCTGTCGAGCACCTGATTGGTGGCGGAGATCACCCGGATATCCACCTGCCTGCTCTTGTTCGATCCCACCCGGCGGATCTGCCGCTCCTGCAGTACGCTCAACAGCTTGGCCTGCATCGTGGGCGACAGGGTATCCACCTCGTCCAGGAAGATGGTGCCGGCGTCGGCTTCCTCGAACAGGCCGGCACGGGAATCGGTCGCGCCGGTGAAGCTGCCGCGCACGTGGCCGAACAGCTCGCTCTCCAGAAGCTGTTCCGGCAGGCTGGCGCAATTGATGCTGACGAAGGCATGTTCGCTGCGCGCGCTTTTCTCGTGGATGAGGCGGGCGATGCGGGTCTTCCCGGTGCCGGTCTCGCCGGTAATGAGCACGCTGATGTCGGTGGCGGCCAGCCGCTCCGCCTTGATCAGGGTGGCGCGCATCTGCGGCGTATCGGCCACGACATCCTCCGCCTCGCGCCACGCCGCCGCAGGGCGTGTCCGCACGGTGGCGGCGCAATTCCGCAATGTCTGGCTGGCGCGGATCTTTTCCAGGATATCGTGTTCGCTGAACGGCTTGGTCAGGTAATCGAATGCGCCCAGGCGCATCGCATCGACAGCCGATTCGATGCTGCCATAGGCCGTGATCAGGATCACCGGCAGCTCGGGTTTGACCTGCTTGATCTCGCGCAGCAGATCGATCCCGGACATATCGTCCATACGCAAATCGGTAATCACCAGATCGTATTCAGCCTGGCTCAATATGGCCAGCGCCTGGCTGCCGCTTTCCGCTTCGCTGGTGTCGAAGCCGGCGCCGAGCAGCATGAGTGAGAGGCTGCGGCGCAGGCTTTTCTGGTCGTCCACCAGCAGGATATGAAGAGGTTTGCCGCTCATGCCACTGCAGTCGTACAGTCAATGGCCGCGTCGACCGCTTCGGGCAAGGGCACGCGCACGTAAAACCGGGTGCCACGGCCCGGCTGGCTGGCAATGCGGATACGCCCGCCCCACTCCTGCACGAAGCGCTGCACAATGGCGAGCCCCAGTCCGGCGCCATGCGAGCGCTGGGTATAGAACGGCTCGAAAACCAGTTTGCGCTCCAGGGATGGGATGCCCTTGCCCGTATCCGCCACGACCAGCAGAAACCAGCCGGGATAGACGCGCACCGTGGCGTACACGCGGCCCCGGCCCTGAATGGCCTGCGACGCGTTGAGCAGGAGATTCCACAGCACGACCTCCAGGCCATCCGCATCGAACAGCTGGGGCATGGCGTTGCCCGAGAGGCCCGCTTCCACTTCGATCATCTGCTCCTGTTGCTGGACATGGCGTTCCAGGGCCGTACATACCTTGTAAACAAGCGCTTCCAGCACCACCGGCTTGTACGCCATCACACGCGGCTTGCCGAAGGTGAGGAAGTCGCGCGTCAGATTGTCCAGCCGCACCACCTCGTCCTGGATGATTTCCAGGGCCGCCTGGCTTCGGCTGTCGATCCGGCGTTCCGTCTTCAACACCGCCAGGCAGTTGGTAATGGCCGACAGCGGATTGCGCACTTCATGCGCCACCGAGGCCGCCATCTGGCCCAGCGCCGCCAGGCGTTCCGCACGGATCTTGTTTGCTTCGGACAGTTTGAGCTGCTGGTTGATTTCGGACAATTGCTGGTAGCTGTGGGCGTTATTGATCGCGATGCGGACCTGGCCGGCAAGCAGTTCCCCCTTGGCCAGCGTGGCCTCGCTGAATTGCACCCGCGCCTTGCGTATCAGCACCATGGCGCCGATCAGGCGCGCTTCATCCAGCAAGGGGAACAACGCCATCGCCCCCCAATGGCAGCCCAGCGGCGGTCCGGAAGCCATCAGCGCCGGACTGTCCGGGCTCAGCAGGGCGCGCGGACGGAACTGGCCGTCTATCGTATTCAACAGCCGCGCGCACGAACGGCCGTCGCGGCACCAGGCCTCCAGTTCAGCGGTACAGGGCTTGTCGCTCTCGGCAAACCATCTGGCCGCCAGGGTAAAGTGTCCCGGTTCTTCCGCGCTGGGAAGCCAGACCAGCGCCCCGTCGCTATCCAGCAGAGCGGCGCTTTCCCGGCACACCGATTCAAGCACCCGTTCAAGATTCAGGGTCGAGGTCATCATGGCCGACACCCGCAACAAGGCGGCCCGGAATTCGTTGGCGTCCAGCCAGCGATGGTAAAGCAGCGCATTGTTGATGATCGTGCCAATCTCCACCGCCAGCGCCTGCAACTGGCCCATGCGCTGGCGCAAGTGCTCGCGGTCTTCCGCGAGCAGCCGCAGGTGGCCGACTTCCTGGCCGCTCGCGGTGAGCGACAGGCAAACCGACTGGTCGACCGTCCCGGAAGAACACTCGTAGTAACTGCCCCCCGACTCCCGCACCAGTTGGCAGGTGTGGCCAAAACAGGTGGCGTTCAACGCCTTGGCGCGAATGGGCCAATGCGATCGCATATGGGGCATGCGACGCTCGAATTCATCGACTTCATCCGCCGGGATGCTCAGGACCAGCTCGCCACAGGGGATGCCCAGCAGCTGATTGACCGCATTGGATACCACATCGAGCGCATTGTTGAGATCGGGCGACGTCATCGCCTCGCGCGCCATGCGGTTGCGTATCCTGAGTTCCTGGTTGACGTTCCTGATCCTGCGCTGGGTGCGATGCAGCCGCCGGTTGGCGCGCACCAGCACATGGCGCGAGCGCTCGATGGTGTTGAGCGCCAGCAGGAAGCCGACCGACACGGTGATCATGACGCCCAGATAGAACATCATCTTGGCGCCGTGCCATCCCCACCAGATGATGCCCCACAGGCTGGAAAAGTTGAACAGATAGGCGCTCTGGGCCAACACCATCAGAAGACTGGCGATCACCAGTGCCAGGCTTTTCCGATACCGCCGGTAATAGCCGTAGAACGCGACCGCATCGAGCGCATAAAGAAAGCTGGCCAGGTAATGCACCCTGTGGGGAGTCGGCAGGAAGCCGGAGAACTCGGGGTAGCCGCCCGCCAGCAGGTTCGGAATGAACGCCTGGTACAAGACTGCCGCCGCCAGCACGATCACCCCGCCCACGCCCATGGTGAGCACGTCGCCACGCGTGAGCCGGTGTTTCCGATCCGAGAGAATATGCGTCACGATGCCGGCCAGGATCAGTCCGCTTCCGGAGAGGGAGGACAGGGTATGGTAGGCGACGAAATGACTCAGTTCCGGGCCCGGATTGGACCAGGCATGCAGGATGTCCATGACCCCCATGGAGAGGAAGGCCAGGCCGAAGAGCGCCCCGCCGTGGCTCTTCTGCCGCACGCTCACCGCCAGGATCATGCCGGCGATCATCAACGCCACGAAGCCGCAGAATGACTCGATCAGCATGTGGCTTCTGACTTCCACGAACCGCTGCGCGAGCAGATGGGGGGAGAGATTCCCAAACAGCAGGATCGGCAGCAGCAGCAGGAACACGATCCACAGCATCGTTCCGATCCCGGCCAGGCTGCCGGGGCGCGCCTGACCCGATTCGGGCGGCCCGATTCCACGTTCGGCTTGGGAAGCTTTCACCTGCATTGCGTTGACTCCGGATTTGGCGGGCGCGGACGAACCACCTGCTTTATGTTACGCCAGCGCAGGCAAAGCGGAATACACCTTCAGCGTCCATCAACCGCCAGCCTGTTTTCACGGCGGCCGGCCATCCAGCGGAACAGGGTCGGGATCACCAGCAGGTTGAGCAGGGTCGAACTCAGCATTCCGCCCAGCAGCACGATGGCCAGCGGCCGCTGCAGTTCCTTTCCGGTGGGGTCGCCCAGAATCAGCGGAATCACGGCCAGTGCGGCAGTGAACGCCGTCATCAGGATGGGGACCAGGCGGTCCACCGCCCCGCTCAAGGCGATGTCGCCGGCACGGAGATCGGGGTGCGCACGCAGCAGGAACTGATAGCGGGAAATCAGCAGCAGGCTGTTGCGGGTGGCCACCCCGAACAGGGCCACCATGCCGATCAGTGAGGACACGTTGAGGGTTTCTCCCGCCAGGGCGAGCGCGAATACGCCGCCGATCAGGGCCAGCGGTAAATTGAGCATGACCAGGCATACCAGCGGCCAGCTCCGGAAAGCCTGGAACATGATGACCGACATCAGCAGTATCGCGGCGACGGAGGTCGTCAGCAGGGTACGGGATGCCCGTTGCTGGCCTTCGTAGTCGCCGCCGAATTCGATACTGTAGCCAGGCGGCAGTGCCACCTTGTCGCGAATGCGGCTCTGCGCTTCCCGCACCACGCTGTCAAGATCGCGGCCTTCGGTGTTCCACTGCACCACCGCGCGGCGCGCGGCGCCGTCGCGATTGATCATGTAGGGCTCCTGCACCACTTTCAGTTCGGCGACTTCACGCAGCGGCACGACCGCGCCGCCGGGCGCCACCAGCGGCATCTCGCCCAGGCGATGGATATCGCTGCGGGACGCCTCGTTCACGCGCATGAAAAGATCGAAGGCGCGGTCCTGCTCCAGAACCCTGGATACCGCCACCCCATTGAACGCCGCGCTGACCTGGGTGACGACCGCCCCCGGCGTGAACCCATAGGCGGCGGCGACCGCCCGGTTGACCCGGATATCGACACCGGGAACCAGGACCATCGGTTCCATCTGCAAATCCACCACGCCCGCGACGCCTTTCACCGCCTGGTAGATCTCCTGCTGTTTCTGCTGTAGCACGCCGAAATCCTGGCCATAGACCTTCACCGCGACCTGGGCACGCACCCCGGACAGAATCTCCGACATGCGGTGGGTGATGAACTGGGACACATTGACCGACATGCCGGGAATCTGCGCCAGCGCAGCGCGGATGCGCTGCATCACCCCGGGCACGTCGCGGGTGCCCGGCTTGAGGGCGACGTCGAATTCGCTGAAATTCACCGGCTGGGCATCCTCGTCCAGGCGCGAGCGGCCGGCCCGCTGGGCAAAGCTGGCGACCTCCGGCATGTCGCCGATCAACTGCTCGATCTTGCGGCCCACGCGCAGATTTTCCTCCAGCGAGGTGCCCGGCATCAGCGTGGTCGCGATCACCAGATTGCCCTCGTGAAAGGCCGGAATGAAGGAGCGGCCCAGGGACGGAATGACCAGAATCGCCGCGATCAGGATCAATATGGAAATCACGGTCGTGGGCAAAGGCCGGTCCAGACAGACTTTCAATACCCTTGCATAGCGGCGGAGCAGCATGTTCGACACGGCGCTCAAGCCATAGCGCTGATGCTGCGGCCGCCGCCCCATGAGGTAATAGCTCAACACCGGTACCAGCGTGATGGCCACCACGAGGGAACTTGAGATGGCGGCCAGATAGGAAATCGCCAGCGGCCGGAAGATGCGGCCTTCGATGCCCTGGAGGAAAAAGATCGGCAAGAAGGCCACGATGATGACGAAGGTGGCGAATACCACCGAATTGCGGATCTCGCGCGAACCTTCGTAAATGATCTCCAGCGCGGGCAAAGGCTGCGCCGCCTGCTTGTTCTCGCGCAGCCGGCGCAGAATATTCTCGACGTCGATGATGGCGTCGTCCACGACCTCGCCGATGGCGAACACCAGTCCGCCCAGAGTGAGGGCGTTGATGCCGATGCCAAGCAGCCACAGCACCAGCACACCCGCCATCAGGGAAACGGGGATGGCGATCAGACTGATCACGGTGGGACGCCAGCGGAACAGGAACAGCAGCAGCACCAGCGCGACGATGACGGAGGAATCGAACAATGCGCCCCGCAGGTTGGCAATGGCGGATTCGATGAAGCTTGCCTGCCGGAATACGTCGGGGATCAGCTGGATATCCGCAGGCAGGCTGCGCGCCAGATTGGCCAGCGCCTGTTCCACGTTGTGCGTGGTTTCCAGCGTGTCCGCGCCCCACAGCTTGGAAACGGTCCCGATCACCGCCGGGCCGCCGAAGATCTGGCCATCGCCCCGCTTGACTTCGCTGCCGAAACGCACGTCTCCCACATCCTCGACGTGGATCGGCTGGCCGTCGCGCATGGCGACCAATGTCCCGGCCACGTCGCCGAGCGTCTCCACCCGGCCATTGACGCGAATGAAATACTCCTCCTCGCGGGTGGGATAGACGAATCCCCCGGGCGCCACCAGATTGGCGCGGCGCAGGGCCTGCATCACGTCCTCGCTGGACACGTCGTACTTGCGCATGCGCAGGGGATCGAGCATCACCTGGTACTGCTTCACCCCGCCGCCCACCGCCACCACCGACGCGACGCCCGGCTGGGCCAGCAGCCGATTGCGGATATCCCAGTCCACCAGCGTCCGCAATTCAAGTTCGCGGTTTTCCCCCGACCAGTCGACCAGGGCGAACTTGAGCAGCCAGCTCACCGCCGAGGTGACCGGCATCAACTGGGGCGCCAGGGCCGAGTCGGGCAACTGGCCCTGCACCAGCTGCAAGCGCTCCTGAATGATCTGACGGGCGCGATAAATATCGATGCCCCACTTGAATGTGATGGTGATGCGCGACAGGCCGACCGACGAGTTGGAGCGAATCTGATCGATATATGGCGCGCCCTGCAGGACGATCTCGATCGGCCGGGTGACCAGCCCTTCCACGTCCTTCGTCGAGTAGCCCGGCACTTCGGTCTGGATCTGCACCTGCGGCGGCGCGAATTCCGGGAACACATCCACCGCCATGTGCCATGCGGCAACGATCGACGCGCCGGCCATCAACCCATACAGCAGCACTACGGCCAGCCGGTTTTGAAGAGACCACTTGATCGCCCAGTCAAACATCTTCGTTCATCCGCCTCAGTGATGGTGGCCATCGCCTGCGGCAGCGTGATTGCCCGACATGCGGTACACCCCTTCCAGAATCATCTTGCCGTCGACCACTACCCGGGCGCGCGCATCGACGCCCGCCACCCGCAGCCAGTCTTCCGTTTCGCCCAGTACCGTCACCGGCGTGCGCAGGTAACGGCCGGGCGCGGCCTGCACGTACACCACGGGATCCACCTTCTGACCCAGCACGGACTGGCGCGGCACCCAGATGCCCGCCCGGCCGTCCAGCGCGAGTTCAAGCGCCACCGTCTGGCCGCTGGCCATTCCCGGCGCGCTGTTCAGCCCCAGATCCAGCAGGAAACGGGCTCGCTGTGTGCGGGGGTCGATGCCCGGCACCACCTGGGCGATCGGGCGCTGCACCCGTTTGCCGCCGGGCAGGATGACCTCGGCCTTGATGCCGGGCCGCAGCAGGGCTTCCTGGTCGGCATAGACATAACCCTCCACCCACAAGGACTGCTTGCCGGACACCATGCGCGCCACCGATTTTCCGATCACCACGAACTGTTTCATGGTGCGATCGCCCGCGTTGATGAGCGACCCCGGCTGCACGAACATGTCGGTGACGAAACCCTCGGCGGGCGCGTCGAGGACGATGTTTTCCACGACCGTCCCCTTGTCGATCAGCGCGGCGATCTGGCGCTCGCTCATCCCCCACCAGCGCAGGTTTTCCTTGGCATCCTTGAGATAATCCGGCAGCCGTCCCTCTTCGCGCAGAACCTGCAGCCGCTCTTCGTTCTGCAGGAATTGCAGGTACCCCTTCTGGGTCGTGATGAACTCGGGGTTGAAAATGGACACGATCGGCTGCCCTTTTCTCACGCTGTCGCCCGGGCGGACGAACACCTGCACAACCTGGCCGCTGATGACCGTATTGATATCCAGCACCGCCTCGGCATCGGGCACGATCTGGCCATACGTTTTCAGCCGTCTGGCCGGGGCATCGGCCCGGACCGCCGCGAGCATGATGACGTCTCCGGCGTCGCGCGCGCCCGGCGGCAGCCTGACCTCGCTGGCTTCGCGGCTGTGTTCGGCGCTCTGACTGAACGCCCCCGAATCGCCATGCGCATGAACCAGAGCCGGCATGGCCAGCGCAAGCAGCACCACGGGAAGCGCCCACACCGGCTTAATGGGCATGCGCCTCCCCTGCAAAGCTGACTGTCGCCACCACCCCGTTCAGCAGGCCCAGGCGCTCGGGTTCGCCGAGAACCTGCAGCCGCACCCACTGTCTCTGGTTGGCCGGGTTCACAAAGGCATACACGCGCTGCACCCTGGCGGCCACTGCCATCCGTCCTTTGGCCGGATCGGTCACGTAGACCGTGGCGGATTGCCCCGACTTGATCGACGCCGCATCGCTTACCGGCAAACTCGCTTCCACCACGATGGCGCCCGGCCTGGCGATCGTGGCGATCGTGGTGCCACTGGTCGCGTACTGACCGCCCTGTACGCCGGTGTTGAGAATCTGGTTGTTGACCACATTCACGCTATACAGGTAGCCCGCGGCCGGCGCCTTGATCTTGATCAGTCTGAGCGGCTGGCGCGTGGCTTCCAGATGCTTGATGTCCTCTTCCGACATGCCGCGCCAGAGCAGATTCATGCGCGCATCGATCATCTTCTCCTCGCTCGACATGGAAAACGCCCGGACGGCATCCATGTTGGCAAACAGGCCCAGATAGGTCGTCTGCACCGTCTCCAGTTCGGCGCTTTCCATCTCGCCGAGCACCTCGCCCCGGCTCACCTTTTTTCCGGCATACACGTTACGGAGATTGACGATGCGGGCGTTGATCTTGATGACCAGATTCACCATGTGGCGCGGATCGACCGACACCCTGGCCGGGTAGAGCTTTCCCGGCTTCGCCTCATCAGGCTCATGCTCATCGTCGTGATGGTCGGCTGCGGCGGGCGCACCGAACACGGACGCATCGGAATGCGCCCATGCCTGAGGGGGCAGGCCGGCCAGCAGACAACACAGCGCAGTGCAACCAATGATGGCGGGCAGCATGATGAGACGGGGCAGCCGTTCCGGAATGTACTGTCCGATCCGTCAGCAATGACTGTGCCATGCCCCAGACACCGGGATACGCGCCGCAGTCAGCCGCCGCTCGCCCAATTGGCGTTTCATGATGTTCCAATACGGAACATCGATGGTCTGGCATGCGTCTTCTGGAACAGCCTGAACAGACCGGGCAACCGCCGCGCGCACGGCCTCCGGGGCGAAGCGAGCCGACGCGCGCTATACTGACCCGAGACAGCCTGAACACATAATAAAGAGCGCCGACATGGCCCCCGGAAACATGGTGCTTGCATGCACGCCGATCTCCCCACCGGAACCCTTCAACGCGGCGGTGAACCCGGATTCCGCGTTGAGCGCCGGGCCCATGGGCTGATCCATTGAGCGCCTTCGCCACCCTCAAGGGCGCGCTCTTTCCACGCCGCCACCTCCTGATGGCGGCGTTGAGCCTGTTCCTGTTCGTATTCGCCCTGTGGGGGCTGCACCGGGAACTGGCGCAGACCCACCTGACCGAGATTCGGCGCGCCTTCGCCCAGGTGCCGGCCAGCGGCGTGTTGCTGGCTGCGCTGGGAACATTCGGAAGCTACCTGGCGCTTACCGGCTACGACGTCCTGGCGCTGCGCCATCTTGGCCGGCCCCTGCCCTATCCGCGTGTGGCCCTGGTTTCGTTCATCGCCAACGCGGTGGGACATAACCTGGGCATGGCCACCCTGTCGGCCGGCATGGTCCGCTTGCGGTTTTACACTGCGGCAGGTTTCTCCGCGACCGAGGTGACCGGTATCGCGACCCTGATCGCGTTGACCTTCGGGCTGGGCGCAACGTTTGCCAGCGGTCTGGCCATGCTGTTCGATCCGGGAAAAGCCAGCCTGCTCCTGCATGTTCCGGAAACCGGTGCACGGGCACTCGGCGGGCTGCTGCTCACCCTGGCGATCCTGTATCCGCTGTCCAGCTTGCTGCACCGGCGTCCGCTTCAATTGCGCAACTGGAAAATCCGCATGCCGGGGCCCGGCATCGCCTTCGGCCAGCTGATTCTGGCGGGGGTGGATCTGGCGTGCGCCGCCGCCGCCCTGTATTGGCTATTGCCCGTGGAAGCGGGAGGAAATGCGGTGGCGCCGTTTCCCCTTTTCCTGGGTATTTATGTTCTGGCGGTGGTGGCGGGCATCGTCAGTCATGTGCCGGGGGGGCTGGGCGTATTCGAGACGGTCCTGCTGCTGGCACTGCCCGACGTGCCCCGGGACGGCCTGCTGGCGGCCATTCTCGCCTATCGGGCGATCTATTACATTGTCCCGCTGGTGCTGGCGGGCGTGCTGGCCAGCTGGAATTTGCTGCGCGAGCGCAGAGAAACCATTGCCCAGGGCCTGGAAGCCACACGCGGGGTATTCGCCTGGATGGCTCCGACGGCCGCCAGCGTCTCGGTCTTCATCACCGGCGCCATGCTGCTGTTTTCGGGAAGTACGCCCGTGCTGTCCGGACGCATGGCGGTGCTGCGCAATTTCGTCCCCCTGCCGCTGCTTGAAGTCTCGCACCTGACGGGCAGCCTCGCCGGCCTCGGTCTGGTGATCCTGGCCCGCGCCCTGTATCGGCGGGTGGATGCCGCGTACCACCTGGCCTTCTGGTTGCTGACGGCAGGCGCATTGGCTTCCCTCATCAAGGGGCTCGACTACGAGGAGGCGCTGCTTTCACTGTCGGTGCTGGGCATCCTGTGGCTCGGGCGTCAGGCATTCAACCGGCCGGCTTCCCTCATGGCGCGCAGCGTCACGCCGGGCTGGCTGCTCACGGTGCTGCTGGTCGTGGTCGCCACCCTGTGGCTGGGATTGTTTTCCTACAAGCATGTGGACTATTCGCAGGAGCTCTGGTGGCATTTCGCTTTCAAGGGAGATGCCCCGCGTTTCCTGCGGACTTCGCTGTTGCTCGCCCTGACGGTGATTGGTCTGGGCCTGATGCGGCTGCTGCGCCCGCTATCGCCGGAACCGGAAGACGCCAGCGCGGCAGACCTGGCACGCGCGGCCGTCATCGTCGCGGCGGCCCCCGGGAGCGATTCCGCCCTGGCGCTGCTGGGCGACAAGCGCTTGCTGTTCAGCCCGGCGGATGACGCTTTCATCATGTATCGGGTACGCGGCCAGAGCTGGATCGCCATGGGCGACCCGGTCGGGCCGGAACCCGCGCGCGAAGCCCTGGCCTGGCGCTTCCGCGAGATGGCCGACCGCCACGGCGGGCGCGTGGCCTTCTACCAGGTTCAGGCACACAATCTGCCGCTCTACCTGGACCTGGGCCTGAGCGCCATGAAGCTTGGCGAAGAAGGCGTGGTGCCGCTGGCCGGCTTCTCGCTGGAGGGTCCGGCACGCAAGGATTTGCGTCAGGCGTATCGACAGGCCGGGCGCAACGGACTCCGTTTCGAGATGATGCCGCCCGAGGCCGTGCCGGCCCTGATGAGCGAGCTCCGGCAGATATCGGATAGCTGGCTGGCGGCGAAGCACACGCGGGAGAAAGGCTTTTCGCTGGGCAATTTCCAGCCCGCGTACCTGGCACACTTTCCCTGCGCGCTGATCCGGCTGCAGGACCGCGTGATCGCCTTTGCCAATGTCTGGGCCTCGGCGGGGAAACACGAATTGTCGATCGACCTGATGCGCTATCTGCCCGAAGCGCCCAAAGGCGTCATGGACTATCTGTTCCTGGAATTGATGTTGTGGGGCGCGCGCGAGGGCTACGAGCAGTTCAATCTGGGCATGGCCCCTCTTTCCGGGCTGGAATCGCATCCTTTGGCCCCCCTCTGGCATCGCCTCGGCACGCTGATCTACCAACATGGCGAGCATTTCTACAATTTCGAAGGCCTGCGCGCCTACAAGAATAAATTCGCACCCGTCTGGCGGCCAAAATATCTCGTGGCGCCGGGCGGGATTGCCCTGCCGACCATTTTGCTGGACGTGGCGGCCTTGATCTCCGGCGGAGTCAAGGGCATGTTCGGCCGCTGAGGAAAAAAACCATGAGAAGCCTGTTGTGCCGTGTGATCGCAAGCGGTGCCTGGCTGGGCTTCCTGCTTGCCCTGAGCGCCCCCGGTTTCGCTGCGGGCACGCTCGTCGAATCCTCGCTGGCGTTCGGCCGTTTCGGCACGCTCAACCTGTACGCGCCGTCCGCTGAACCCGCGAACGTCGTGCTGTTCATCTCCGGCGATGGCGGCTGGAATCTGGGCGTGGTGGACATGGCGCGCGAGCTGGCCGGGCTCGACGCCCTGGTGGTCGGGATCGATATCCGGCATTACCTCAAATCCCTGGAAGCGGTTCAAGATCCCTGCGCCTACCCGGCGGGAGATCTGGAAGCCCTGGGCCAGTTCGTGCAAAAGAAGCTGGGCTATCGTCAGTTCCATCGTCCAGTCCTGGTGGGCTACTCCTCGGGCGCCACCCTGGCCTATGCCACCCTGGCACAGGCTCCGGCCGACACCTTCTCCGGCGCGATCAGCCTGGGCTTTTGTCCCGATCTGCTGCTGCGTAAACCCCTGTGCAAGGGCAACGGACTGATCGGCAAGAGCGACCCGAAGCTGGGTCAGATATTCAGTCCCGCTTCGCGTCTGGACGATCCCTGGGTGGCCCTGCATGGCGACCAGGATCGGGATTGCTCGCCCGCCGCGGCTGCCCGATTCGTCGCCAACGTGAAAGGAGCCAGTCTGATCAGACTGCCTAGGGTCGGCCATGGTTTTTCCGTGCCGCGTAACTGGTTGCCGCAGTTCAGGGACGCTTTTGCACGGGTGGCCCGGCCAGCGCCCCAGGCAGCCCCTTCGCCTGTGCAGGGCGCCGGAGCAACCGGCGTGGCGGGTCTGCCGCTGATTGCCGTCGGCGCCACGCAGCCGGGCGACACGCTGGCCATCCTGCTGACCGGGGATGGCGGCTGGGCCGGCCTGGACAAGGCGCTGTCGGCCGCCCTGGCGGCGCGCGGCATTCCCGTGATCGGCTGGGACTCCCTCAGCTATTACTGGACCCCTCGCACGCCGGATGCGGCCGCCCGGGATCTGGCGAGGATCATGACGCATGACCGGATCGCGCCGGAACGGAAAAGATTCATCCTCATCGGCTACTCCTTCGGCGCCGACGTATTGCCTTTCCTCGTCAGGCGGCTGCCGACGGAATTGAAGTCGCGCATCGAAAAAGTGATCCTGCTGGCACCGGGCACGCACGCGCATTTCGAATTCAAACTGACCGACTGGCTGGGCGGCGCGGGCGATGGCCTGGATATCCGCAACGAAGTCGCCCAGCTTGCGGGCATCCCCTTGCTCTGCCTGTATGGCAGCAAGGATCGTGACAGCCTGTGCCGCGGGCTGGATGCCGGTCTGGGCAAGAGCGTCGCGTTGCCGGGCGGCCACCACTTCGATGGCGACTACGCCGGACTGGCCCGGCTGATCATGACGTTTCACACGCCGGCCGCCTTGCCTGCGGGCAAGTGAACGGATCGTGGCAAGTTCATCATAATGTGGCCTCGGGGGCGCGCTCATGCACGCGCCCGGTGCATGGCAACCGGAATGCGGCGATTACCGAAGGAATGGCCGAATGCACCGAAGCGGCCGGCGATGGCGCCGCCGCAATGCGGGCAGTGCCCGTCCGGCGTGATCCGGTAATCCTCGATGCGATACCCGTCGCGCACGATCAAGGCTTCATGGCAGGCCGGGCAGGACGTGATGCCGCCCGCCGTGTCGCGCACATTGCCGGTGTAGACAAAATGCAATCCGGCCTTCAGCGCAATGTCGCGCGCGCGGCGCAGCGTCGAGACGGGCGTGGGCGGTACGTCGCGCATTTTCCAGTCGGGGTGGAACGCCGAGAAATGCAGCGGCACCTCGGGACCGAGTTCGCGCAAAATCCACTGACTCATCGCCTCCAGTTCGGCGTCGGAATCGTTCTGGCCGGGAATCAGCAGCGTGGTGATCTCGAGCCAGACATCGGTTTCGCGCTTCAGATAGATCAGGGTATCGAGCACCGGTTGCAGGTGCGCGCCGCTCAGCCTGACGTAGAAGTCGTCGCTGAAGGCCTTGAGGTCGACGTTGGCCGCGTCCATTTTTGCGAAGAATTCACGGCGCGGCGCATCGTGAATATAGCCGGCGGTGACCGCCACGGTCTTGAGGCCGCGCGCGTGGCAGGCGTCGGCCACGTCCATCGCGTATTCGGCGAAGATCACCGGGTCGTTGTAGGTGAAGGCGACGCTCTGGCAGCCGCTCTGTCCGGCCGCGGCAGCGATCTCGTCGGGCATCGCCCGGTCGACCAGGGTGTCGGTCTCGCGCGACTTGGAAATGTCCCAGTTCTGGCAGAACTTGCAGGCGAGGTTGCAGCCGGCGGTGCCAAAGGACAATACCGACGAACCGGGATAAAAGTGATTCAGCGGTTTCTTCTCGATCGGGTCGACGCAGAAACCGGACGAACGGCCGTAGGTGGTGAGCACCATCTTGCCGCCTTCCCTCCGGCGCACGAAGCACAGCCCGCGCTGGCCCTCGTGCAGCTTGCAGTCGCGCGGGCACAGATCGCACTGGATGCGTCCATCGGGGAGCGCGTGCCACCAGCGTGCGGGGCTATGCGATTCAGGAATGCTCATGAATGGATCCCTCCTTCCACTTGCTCACGGTATAGCGCGACAGCCGCACCTCTTTCGTCCAGAAATCCGCGGCCAGGCCGGCCTTGCGTTTCAGATGCGCCAGAAATTCGGCCGGTTCGGGCAGCTGTTCCCACACCTGCGGCAGGAAGGTGCTGCGGTGGCGGCCGTACTCGAGCACCACGCCGTCGATGTGCGGCCGCAAGGCGGCCTGGGCCTCGGCCTCGCTCGCCGCCGGGATGGGCTCACCCGGCGACAGCAGCGACACCTCGATCTGGACCTCGTCGAATTCGGCGCGCGCAAGCGGCGCGAAACGCGAGTCATGAAATGCCGCCGCCGCTGCGTTTTCGCGCACATCGATGCCGAGCGGGCGATACGCCTCCAGCGTGCCGACGCAGCCGCGCAGCTCGCCGTGCCGGGTCAGGGTAACGAAGGTCGCACCCGGTTCGTCCAGCCAGCCGGACTGCAGGGATGCCGCCTCTGGCAGGCCCAGCTTCGAGGCAATTGACGCGCGCGCCAGCTTCAGCAGGATTGATCCCTTCTCCGCATCCGGCCGGTCGCTGTCGGCTCCTGGCTGGAACGCGAAGGCAGCGTAGCCGACCACCCGCTCGGGATCACCTGCGGCCCTTCGACTTTGCTCAGGACAGGTTTCGCTGGAGTTGCGCACGTCCAGCACCACCGGCTGCAAGCCGTGCCGCCGGGCTGCCCGCAGCAGGCCGTTGATCGGCGTCGCGCCGCAGGCCTGTTCATGGTCGAGATGCGGATCCAGCGCCAGGATGGCCTGCACGGTCACGCCGTCCGCCTGGCGCGCGCGCGCGTCGGGGAGGAAATGCGACAGGTCGGAACTGACCACGATCAGCGTCTCGTCGCCGCCCCACACCTGTTCCAGCACCTCGGCCACCTCGGCGGCGCTGGCGTCGCCGACTGCCAGCGGCAGCAGCTGGAAGTCGCCCAGCACCTGCTGCAGGAAGGGCAACTGCACTTCCAGCGAATGCTCCATCTGGTGCGCCGCCGCGCTGTGCACCACCTGCGGCAATCCGGCCAGCGCCCGCATGCCCGCGACATCCAGCCGGACGTCGCCCAGCGGGGTGGCAAAATACTCCGCTTCGGGCAAAGCCAGCCCGCGCACCGGGACGCGATGGACAGGGCCGAGCAGCACCACCCGGTGGATGCGGCCGCGCAGGCCGCCCAGCCCCGCATAGGCGCGAGCGGCGACGATCCCGGAATAGATATAGCCGGCATGCGGTACGATCAGGGCCTTGGGTGCCGGCGATGCGGCCCCTGTTCCGGCCTGCGCCAGCAGGTCGGCGACGGTGCGACCGAGTACGACCGGATCACCCGGGTAGAACGATCCGGCAACGGCAGCGGGGCGGATGGCGGGCATACGGCATTCCCTCATGGGTCAATCTGCTAAATCTGGGGGAATTGTCCGCTTTCAAGTGGGGCCTGACCGCTCGCGTTTGCCCCGATAATAGCGCGGTCGAGGCGGCCCGGTCGCCATCGTTCCAATATCGAGGAGACCCATGGCTTCATCCAGAGCGGCCGACGAAGGCACCCTGCTCAAGGCCATCCTGCAGGAATCGGCCACCGAGGTGATGGTGTTCGACGCCGACACCCTGCGGATCGTCCAGGCCAATCCGGCGGCGGCCAAGAATCTGCAGCATCAGCCCCGCGCCCTGAAGAAGCTGACGCCGCTGGATTTTCTGCCCCCCGAGGACAGACCGGCCTTCCATGCCCTGCTCACCCTGCTGCGGCACGGCAAGAAACGCCGCACCGCGCTCAGCGTGCATTGCCGCCGCCGCGACGGCACCCTGTATCCCGTCGAGGTCCGGATGCTGTATTCGGCCGACCATGAGAAACCGGTCTTCATCTGGATTGCCAACGACGTCAGCCAGCGCGAAGCCACGCGGCAGGCGCTGGCGCATTCGGTATCGGACCTGCACGCGATCGTGGCGCATATTCCGGGCATGGCATTCCAGATCCAGCGCCGGCACGACGCACACCCCTCGCTGCGCTACGTGAGCGAGCAGTCCGCCCAGTTGCTCGGCATCAAGGCATCCGCCCTGCTTGGCAAGCCCGAGCGCTTCTACAAGTTGATTCTGGAAGAAGACCGGCCCGGCTATCTGGCCCGGCTGGAACACGCCGACGGCGGCCACATGACCTTCAACTGGGAAGGCCGCATCCGGATGAAAGCCTGGAAGGACGTGAAATGGGTCGCCATCCGCGTCAGCCAGCGCCAGGACGAGAACGGCACGATCTGGGACGGCATCATGCTGAACATGACGCACAGCAAAGAGGCCGAAGCCGAACTCCTGCGTTCGCGCGCCCAGTTGAGCGCACTGGCCGCGCACGTCGAATCGGTCAAGGAACAGGAACGCCTGCATCTGGCCCGCGAGGTGCACGACGACCTGGGCGGCAACCTCACCACCATCAAGATCGGCCTGTCCTGGCTGATGCGGCATCTGCCGCCCGAGCAGCCGCTGCTGATCGAGCGCACGGCCTACCTGGACAATGTGGTCGACCAGACCTTCGAGGCGGCGCACCGGATCGCCTCCAACCTGCGGCCGGCGGCGCTCGATTTCGGCATCGTTCCCGCCATCGCCTGGCAGTTGCAGCGCTTCACCCGCAACACCGATATTCCCCATGAATTCAGCGCGTCCGAGGACACCATTCCGCTCGGCCCCGATGCGGAAATCGCCGCGTTCCGCATCGTGCAGGAAGCGCTGACCAACGTCGCCAGGCACGCCCGCGCCAGCCGGGTGAAACTCAGGCTGGTGCGGGAACCGGACAGCCTGCGGATCACGCTGACCGACAATGGCCGCGGCCTCCAGCCCGCGCCGGAAAACGGGCATGGCTTCGGCATCCTCGGCATGATCGAACGCGCCGCCGCACTGGGCGGCGCGCTCACCGTACAGCCTGCGAGACGGCAGGGCACCCAGGTCAGCCTGCGCATTCCTCTGGCTGCCCCGCTGCCCGATCCGGCCGAATGACGGCATAATCGCCCCGATACCAAGCAGAGAACGCCCGTGGCCACCGCAAAACCCTATCGCATCCTCATCGTCGACGACCACGCCATCGTCCGCGAGGGGCTCAAGCTGATCCTGAGCGACGTCGAGGACATCGTGGTGGCGGGCGAGGCCGACTGCTCCAGCCGCGCCTTGCAGATGGCGCGGCTGGAAGCGTGGGACATGGTGCTGATGGACATCTCCATGCCCGACCGCAACGGCCTGGAAACGCTGGAGCTCCTGAAGAAGGAGCATCCCGGCATCAAGGTGCTGATGCTCTCGATGTACCGCGAAACCCAGTATGCGGTGCGGGCGCTGAAATCCGGCGCGGCCGGCTATCTCAACAAGCAGAGCGCCCCCGGCCAGCTGGTCGACGCCATCCGCCTGGTGGCCTCGGGCAAGAAATACATCAGCGCCGAAGTCGCCCAGGAACTCGCCAGTCAGGTCAGCGGCGAACGCGCCGGCCTGCCGCACGAGGTCCTGTCCAACCGTGAATACCAGACCCTGTGCATGATCGCCTCGGGCCTGACCGTCTCCGCCATCGCCGACAGGCTCGCCCTGTCGGTCAAGACCATCAGCATGTACCGCGCCCGCCTGCTGCAGAAAATGCAGCTCAAGAACAATGCAGAACTGACGCATTACGCCATCCGGCACGGCCTGCTGGACTGAGTGGCAAGTTACAAGTTACAAGTTACAAGTTGCAAGTTACAAGCTGCAAGTTACAAGGTTTTCCTTGCAACTTGTAACTTGTAACTTGCAGCTGTCTCAGAAATACCGGGGTTTTCCCGCCTTAATCCGGACTTCATCCTGGCGCGGTCAGCCCTACCATGCAAGGCATCGTCAACGCCCGTTCCGGGGCCTGGATGCCAACATGGCTGAGCCGATCGACAAAATCAACCCCAGCAATCCGACTGAAGTCGCGCGCGAAACCCTGCGCCGTCTGACCATGCGCCGAATTCCGCCCACCCCGGACAATTACCAGACGCTGTATGAAGAAATCGCAGGGGTTCCGGGCACTCCGATGGTCGCTTCATCCAGTGCCGCCACGGCTGCCAGCGCCTTGACCGGGCTCGTGATGGATCTCAATCTGCATCATCCCGAACTGGCCGCGCCCGTGGAAATCCTGGATCAGGCCATTCGCAAAAGCGACTGGACGCAATGTCGCAAGCAACTGGGCCAGATCACCCTGCAGCTCAAGCAGCAAGGTGAACACAACGGAGGCAGCGGGGAAAACCTGGTATTGCTGCGCGACCTGCTGGCCAAGACCCTGGAATTCGGTGTCGTCACCCAGTTGTCGCACAATCCGCGTCTGGCCGAAAAGGCCCAGCATCTTGCCGCCAGCGTGCGCGAGGCCCACAGTGCGTCGGCCCTGCGCGGCGTGACGTCCGGGCTGAAATCCCTCTGGGTCGGCATCGAGATGCAGGCCCCCGATCTGCAGCAGCAGCAGGAAATGCTCAAACGCATCCTGCTGCTGCTGGTCGAGAACATCGGCGAACTGCTCGACGACGACACCTGGCTGCGCGGCCAGCTCGACATGGTGGAGGAAGTCATCGCCGGCCCGCTCCGGATCCAGTCGCTGCAGGAAGCGGAAAAACGGCTCAAGGAAGTCATCTACAAACAGAGCATGGTCAAGCACGGCCTGCGCGAGGCCACTGCCACGCTGAAAGCCACCATGACCACCTTCGTCAGTCGCATGAGCGACGCCGTGGCGGCCAACGACGAATATCAGGGAAAAATTGCCACCCACATCGAGCGCATCCGTAATACCGAGGACGTGCTGGAGTTGAACCGCATCCTGGAAACCCTGCTGGACGAGACGCGTAGCGCGCAGGACGACACCCGGCGCGCGCATGAGAAACTGATCGGAGAACGCGACGCCGCCCTGCAGGCGGAGCACCGCATCAGGCAGTTGGAAACCGAACTGGCCCAGATGAGCGCGCTGGTGCGCGAAGACCCGATGACCCGCAGCCTCAACCGGCGCGGCCTGGACGACGAATTCGCACGCGAAGCGTCGCGCGCCGACCGTTACGACACCCCTTTCAGCATCGCCGTGCTCGATGTCGACAATTTCAAGGCGCTGAACGACAAGCGCGGCCACCAGACCGGCGACGAAGCGCTGATCCATCTGGTCAAGGTGGCGAAGGAGGAACTGCGCATCACCGACCATATCGCCCGCATGGGCGGCGAGGAATTCCTCATCATCCTTCCCAACACGCCGCTCGACGAGGCCGCGCGCATCGTCGCCCGCCTGCAGCGCAGCCTCACCAAGAAATACTTTCTCGCCAACAATGAAAAAATATTGATCACCTTCAGTGCCGGCGTCGCCCAGCGTGCGCCCGGCGAAGCGCAGGAAGCCTCCATCGCCCGCGCCGACAGCGCCATGTACGAAGCCAAGCAACACGGCAAGAACCGGGTTTGCCTCGCTCCGGCCCCCTCTGCCAGGAGCGGGGAATGACGATCATGCGGATTTTTGAAACCCCAGCCTTAACTTTCTCCAGCCTCCGACGATTCCTCACACAACGGCGGTTCATGTAGCCCCAGCGGGCAAACCAACGTTGACGGCACCAGAGCACCCTTTGGGGCATAGAAGCCGGAACCCTCGACCCACTTAAGGAGAAATACCATGGCACAAGTCATCAACACCAACGTCGGCGCGCTGTTTGCCGGCGCCGCATTGAATAAATCGGCAATCGCCTTGCAAACCGCCCAGCAACGCCTGTCTTCCGGCCTGCGCATCAACAGCGCCGCGGACGACGCGACCGGCCTCGCCATCGCCACCACCTACGATTCCAAGATCCGCGGCGCGAACATGAACATTCGCAATGCCAATGACGGCATTTCCAAGGCCCAGATCTCCGACGGCTACCTGGCCCAGATCACTGAAAACACCCAGCGCCTGCGCGAAATCTACGTCCAGACCGGCGCGATCACCAACCAGGAAGCGGTGGCGCTGAAGAATGAAAACACCCGTATTTCCGGCCTGGTGACCGCCAGCACCGCCGTGACGGTGGACGAAAGCGGCGGCACGGGCGGCACCTTCACCGCTGCGACGTCGTTCTCCAACCTGGCTGCCTTCGACACCGAACTGACCGCCATCGGTACCGCCCGCGCCAAGTTCGGCGCCGACATGGCGTCGCTGGCGTCCGCCGTGGCCACGCTGCAGACCGCTTCGGTGAACTACTCGGCTTCCTACAGCCGCGTCATGGATACCGACTACGCTGCCGAGACCTCTGCCCAGGCCAAGAACAACATCCTGCAGCAGGCCGGTACCGCAGTGCTGGCGCAGGCCAACCAGACGCCGCAAACCGTGCTGACCCTGCTGCGTTAAGCAGTGCATCGATAGGAGACACCCCCAACCGAAGCGGTCGGTTGGGGATTTGACATGAAGGATATCGCGATGATTATCCACAACACCCCCCTCATGAATCAGGCCGCGCTCCCGGCCGCGCGTACCCATGGCGCCGCCCATACCGAACCCAAGGTGGCCGCCGACACCCCGGCCCGCGATGTTCCCCGGCAGGTTTCCGCAGCAGAACTGAAAAGTGCCGTGGAAACGCTCAACAAAGCCATGCAGCAATCGAACCAGAATCTGGAGTTCAGCGTGGACACCGACACGAAGAAAGTCGTGGTCAGGATGGTGGACACCAGCACAGGTCAGTTGATCCGCCAATTTCCCTCCGAAGAAACCCTGGCGATTTCGCGCGGAATCGAAGCATTCCAGCAGGGGATGCTGCTGAAACAAAAGGCTTGAGTCAGGAGATTCATCATGGCCATTACTTCGTCGACCACGACCGCCCTCGATGTCCCCACCCTCGTCTCGCAACTGATGGCGGTCGAGCGGCGGCCGATCGACACGCTCAACACCCGGATCACCAGCTACCAGACCAAAATTTCTTCCTTCGGCACGCTGAGCGGGCTGGTTTCAGGCTTTCAATCCGCCTCGCAGAACCTGGGCAACACGCTGCAGAAACTCGCCGCCACGCCTTCCGATCCCGGCGTCTTGTCCGCCACCGCGGGCAGCACCGCGGTGCCCGGCACCTACTCGGTGAACGTGAGCAAGCTGGCGCAGGCACAAGGCCTGGTTGCCGCGGGGCAGGCCAGCAGCACCGCCGCCATCGGCAGCGGCGCCGCCACCACGGTCACGTTCGACTTCGGCACCATCAGCGGCGGCACCCTGAGCAACGGGGTATACAGCGGCGCGGCCTTTACCTCGAACGGCAACGGCACCGCCAGCATCACCATCGACAGCACCAACAACACGCTGGAAGGCATCCGCGACGCAATCAATGCCGCCGGCGCCGGAGTCACGGCGACCATCGTCAACGACGGGACGGGCACCCCCTATCGCCTGGCGCTGAGCGCCGGCAGTTCCGGTGTCAGCCACAGCATGAAAATCACCACCAGCGGCGGCGACGGCGCCCTCGACAGCCTGCTCGGCTACGATCCGGCTGGCGCACAGAATCTGACCCAGACCGTGGCCGCGCAGAACGCCGACCTCACGGTCAACGGCATCGCGATCACCAGCGCGTCCAACACGGTGAGCGAGGCCATCCAGGGCATCACGCTGACGCTCACGAACACCACCGCCACACCCGCCAGCCTGTCGGTTGCACGCGATACCACGGCGATCAACACTGCGGCATCGGGATTCGTCGACGCCTACAACGCACTGGCCAGCCAGATCAAATCCCGTTCCGCCTATGGCACCAACGGCTCGGCGGGCGGCGCGCTCGCGGGCGACGGCACCTTGCGCACCATGCAGGATCAGTTGCGCGGTATTTTCAACACCCCCGCCAGCGGCGGCACCCTGACCTCGCTTGCCGAGGTCGGCATCGCATTCCAGAAAGACGGTTCACTGAGCCTGGACAGCGGCAAGCTCAACAGCGCCATCGCGGCCAACTTCAGCGATGTGAGCAATCTGTTCTCGTCGCCGACGGGCTTCACCACCAGGCTGGCCGCATGGGCCAAGTCCACGCTCGATCCCGGCGGGCTGATCGACACCCGCACGCAAAGTCTGAACAACTCGGTCAAAACCAGCAACGACGAGATCGACCGTCTGGAGAACCGGATGGCGGCGCTGCAGAAAAGATATACCACCGAATATACCAATCTGAACCTCTTGCTGAGCCGCATGAATTCCACCAGCACCTATCTCACTCAGCAACTGGGCAGCACCCCGTCCAGATGAGCACTCCCTGCATCGTTCCGACCACGCCCTGCGGCTGCCCTGCCGGCCGTTCACACCAATAATCCAGGAGGAAGACGTGTACACACCATCCAGAGCTGCCGCCAATGCCTACGCCAGCGTCGGCCTCGAAACCGGCGTGATGGCCGCCAATCCGCACCAGCTCATCATCATGTTGTATGAGGGGGCCGAGCTTTCGATACGCATGGCGATCCGGCACATGAACGAAGGCGATCTGATCAGGAAATCGGCCGCCATCACCAAAGCCAGCACCATCATTCTGGAAGGCCTGCGCGCCGCGCTCGATACCCGCCAGGGAGGCAAGCTCGCCATGCAGCTCGACGCCCTGTACGACTACATGAGCAAGCGGCTGATGCTCGCCCATCTCAAGAACCAGACCGAACCGCTGGAAGAGGTACTGGGACTGCTGAGCGAACTTCACGCCTCCTGGAAACAGATCGGCGTCACCGAACAGTCCACCGCTGTTCCTTTCCGCCAATCCGTCGCCGCCTGAACCGGAGATTTTCATGACCAGCCACGAAATCCTCGCCACCTACGAATCGCTCTCCGAACTGACCGGCAGCATGCTGAATGCCGCCCGCCAGGGCGAATGGGACGATCTGACCGTGCTGGAACAGCGCTGCCAGGCCTGTGTCGGCAGTCTGATGCAAACCGAGCGGGTTCGTCTGGACGAAAACGAACAGCGCGCCAAGGTCGCGATCATCCGCACCATCCTGCAGAACGACGCCCAGATCCGCGCACTGGCCGAGCCCCGTCTGCACGAATTGCAGCAACGGCTGAGCCTGTCGCGCGCGGGTCAGCGCAGCGTCAAGGCCTACAACGCGCGGCTTACCTGACGACCTCTCATGTTTCCGGTTCAATTCATGGCCCGCATGATGGATGGCCCGCTCCCCCGGGACGCCACGCCGCGGCCCGTGTCCGGGCTGGTGCCGGTACAGGCGGTCCTGAATCCCACCGAACGCGACCAGGCCAGCCCTCGCCCGGCATTCGAACGCCTGGCCATGGGCCAGATGCTGACCGGCCTGGTCAAGAGCCTGAACAAGGGGATTGCCCAGGTCGAGATCGACGGGCAAACCGTCGCCATGCGTCTGCCTCCCGACACGGCACCGGGCGATACGCTACGCCTGCGCTTCGCCGGCCATATGCCGCAACCCGTCTTTCTGCTCGCCGCCCCGCAAACTGCCGCCCACGACGCGCCGCAGCTGAGCCAGACCGCGCGCCTGCTGAGCGAACTGATGCAACACCTGCCGGGGCGCCAGGCGCTGGCCACGGTCACCCCGAACGGCCCGCTGCTCGACCAGCCGACGACGAACCCGGCCGTCGTGGCCCTTGCGCTGCGTACCGCACTGGTCCGCAGCGGGCTGTTCTATGAATCGCACCTGGCCAACTGGGCGGTCGGCCAGGACAGCCTGGACGGCCTGCTGCAGGAGCCGCAGAATCGACTCGCCGCAGCGGAAACCGCACGCACGACAGCCAGCCCGGCCCACACGCTGGCCTTGCCCGCTACCGCCGAAACCGCCGGCGAGAAGCCGCTCAACCCTTTGCATGCCCTGTTGACGCAGCAATTGCAGGTGCTGGAATCCCCGCAGTTCGTCTGGCGCGGAGACGTGTGGCCGGGCCAGACGCTGACGTGGCAATTACGCCAGGACATCGACCCCGAACACGATCATGCGCACGCCGATGCCGCCCACGACGCCGGGACAGGCTGGGAATCGGATCTCAAGCTGAGTCTGCCGCAACTCGGCAACCTGACCGTGCACATCAAACTTGATGCGCACCAGGCATTCAGCATCCGGATGGTGCCGGAGCGGCCCGCGGCCGAAACCCTGCTGCAGCAAAACCGCGAAGCACTGGCGACACGGCTGGCCGAGGCGGGCTGCACCCTCCACAGCCTCACGGTGCAACACGATGACGGCGCCTGACAGGCAGCGGGCCGCGGCGGCACTCGCCTACCGCACAGGCGATGCGGCCCCGCGCGTGGTGGCCAAGGGCCGTGGCCTGCTGGCCGATACCATTATCGAGAAGGCACGGGCGTCGGGCGTATACGTCCACGAATCGCGCGAACTGCTTGCGCTGCTGATGCAGATCGACCTCGACAGCCGCATTCCGCCGCAGCTCTACATTGTGGTGGCCGAGCTGCTGGCCTGGCTCTACCATATGGAAGAATCCGATAGACAGGCATTGCCTCCTCACCACACTTGATCCGCATGGCGTCTCCATCCGTACAACACGACCCGCATTCCCCCGACCACGACGGCCAGCTTGCACGGTTCACCCTGCATTCGCGCACTGAAATACTTTTCCTGCTGCGGGCGATCCAGAAGCGCAAGCTGCTGGTCAATCTCGATCTCCCCGGCAGCCGGCAGATCGTCGTCACCTCGGTGCTCAAGGTAAATGAATCCAGCAACACCCTGATCCTCGACAGCGCGCGCGGCGACGCGCTCAATCACGAGTTGCTGTCAGGCAAGGGTGCGGAGTTCGTCACCCAGCTCGACGGCGTATCCATCACCTTCGCGACCGGCCCGGTGACCCTGTGCGAATACGAGAAGCTGCCGGCGCTGCGCATCGCGCTGCCGCACTCGATCATCCGCCTGCAGCGGCGCGAGCATTTCAGAGTGCCGATGCCCATCGCCAATCCGGTGCGTTGTCTCGTCCCTCCCCTCACGACCGGGGAAAACGAGCCGATTTCCGCCCACATCGTGGATATCGGCTGCGGCGGCGTGGCGCTGGCCGATATCAGCGGACGCCTCGGCAATGCGGCCGGCCGTCTCCTGCCCGATTGCCGGCTGCTGCTGCCCGAGACGGAAGCCATCGTGACCACGCTCGAAGTGCGCAATTCGGCCCAGATACGCTTGCAGAACGGCGCCTTCCAGACGCGCCTGGGCTGCCGCTTCATTGATTTGCCCAACGACATGGCGGCCAAGCTGCAGCGCTTCGTCATGGACATCGAGCGTGCACGGCGCAACAGCCTATAGACCGGCTGGAATCTGCCGATAACAGGCTTCAAGGAGAGCCACCGCCATGCAAACCATCCAGCAGGAAATCGACGAACGGACCAATCTGACCAGTTCCAACAAACTGGAATTGCTGCTGTTTCGTCTGGGCGGAGACCCCGGCCTCGGCCGCAGCGAGCTGTTCGGCATCAATGTGTTCAAGATTCGCGAGATCCTGCCCATGTCGACCATCACGGCCGTCGCCGGATCGCCGCCCCACATGATGGGCGTGGTCGATCTGCGCGGTCAGATTCTGCCGGTCATCGACCTGCCGGCGGTGGCGGGCTGTACCCCGAAGACAGGCCTCAACATCCTGCTGATCACCGAATACGCCCGCAGCACGCAGGCTTTTGCCGTCGAATCGGTCGAAGACATCGTACGGCTCGACTGGCGTCAGGTGCTGTCTGCCGAAGGCAATGGCGCCAGCGGCATGGTCACCAGCATCGCCCGCCTGGACGGCGACAACAGCGATCGTCTGGCCCAGGTGCTCGACGTCGAAACGATCCTGCGCCAGGTGATGCCGCCGACCGAACCGGACATCAATCCCGAGAATATCGGCCCGCATGTCGAACTCAAGCCCGGCAGCGTCATCCTGGCCGCCGACGATTCGTTGATCGCGCGGACCATGATCGAGCAGGGTCTCGAGGCCATGGGGCTGCCCTACATCATGTGCAAGACCGGCAAGGAAGCCTGGGACCAGTTGCAGAGCCTTGCGGCCAGGGCAGAGAGCGAGGGGCATGCCGCGCATGACCGGGTCGCCCTGGTGCTGACCGACCTGGAAATGCCCGAGATGGATGGCTTCACCCTGACCCGCAACATCAAGCAGGACCCGCGCTTCAGCACCATCCCCGTGGTCATCCACTCCTCGCTGACCGGTTCGACCAACGAGGCGCACGTCAGGAAGGTCGGCGCGGATGCCTATGTCGCGAAATTCGTCGCCGAGGATCTGGCTAATGCGTTGCGGCATGCGCTGGGCGCAGTGCATTGAGGTGCAAGTTACAAGATGCAAGTTACAAGGTGCAAGGTTCAAGCAAAGCGCACCGCTGCTTGCATGGCGACGAACAACTTGTAACTTGAACCTTGTAACTTGAAGCTCCCGCATCGCGGGAGCGCTCTGTTTTAGATGCCCATATTCATGATTTCCTGGTAGGCGGACACCAGCTTGTTGCGCACCTGCACGGTCTGCTGGAAGGCAATGCTGGATTTCTGCAGCGAAATCATCGCATCCGAGAGACTGACGCTACTGTCGCCCATCTCGTAGCGCTCGGCCAGCTTCTGTGACTGGAGCTGGGTCTGGTTGACCTGGTCGAGCGAGGATTTCAGCGCCGACTGAAAATCGACCGCGCCGGTGGCCGACTTGACCTGAAGGGCGCCCTCGCCTGTCGGACTCGCGCCCGCAGGCGTGGCGCGGGCCGCGGCAGCTTTCAGCTGCGCCACCATCGCCTCGATTCTGCTGGTATCGATCATGCCTACGCTCATCGTGCCCTCCTTGTCTGCTCAGGCGGATTTCCACGTGCTCACCTTACCAGCGCGGCGGCAAGCCATAAGTGCGATAAACGCCTGAAACCGGCTTCTATTCCCCCGATTGAAAACGGTTGCACTGCCGATAATCCCTTCACTGAGCGACATCCTCATGGGATCACACGGCATGCATACGGCAATCGAAAACCGGGCGCACCCTGACGCCGGAACGGCAGGGGCAGAATAATGGCGGGCGCAGGCGAAATGATGGTTCCGGCCAACGTCATGGATTTCACGCGGACGGCCGGCGGACGGAAAATCATGCTGATGCTGGGCGCGGCCGCGATCATCGCGGTCATGGCGGCCGTCTGGCTATGGGGCCAGCAGCCCACTTATCGCGTGCTGTTCGCGAATTTCAGCGACCGTGACGGCGGGGCGATCGTCGCCGAGCTCGAGAAAATGAACATCCCCTACAAATACGCCGAAGGCGGTGGCGCGCTGCTGGTGCCCGCCAACCGCGTCCACGACGCACGCCTGAAACTGGCTGCGCAGGGTCTGCCGAAGGGCGGCAATGTCGGCTTCGAACTGATGGAAAACCAGAAGCTGGGATCCTCCCAGTTCCTCGAGCAGGTCAATTTCCAGCGTGCCATGGAAGGTGAGCTGGCCCGTTCGATCGAATCCCTCTCGGCGGTGCAGGCCGCGCGCGTCCACCTGGCCATGCCCAAGGATTCGATTTTCGTCTCCGAACAGAAACAGCCGACCGCCTCGGTCCTGCTCAATCTGCATGCCGGCCGCGTGCTGGATGCGCAGCAGGTCAGCGCCATTGTGCATCTGGTCGCCAGCAGTGTTCCCGAACTGTCGCCCAAGAACGTGACCATCGTCGACCAGAACGGCAACCTGCTGTCCGACACGACCCGCACGGCCAATGCCAACGGGATGGACCCGAGCCAGATCAAGTACGTGCAGGACTACCAGCAGAGCGTCGCCAAACGGATCGAATCCATCATCTCCCCCATCGTCGGCGCGGGAAACGTGCGGGCCGAGGCGACCGCCGACATGGATTTCTCACGCAGCGAACAGGCCGTCGAATCCTACAAGCCGAATCAGACCCCCGACGTCATGGCCATCCGCAGCCAGCAGACCAGCGAATCGCAGAATGGCAGCGCCAGTCCGGCCGGCGTGCCGGGCGCCCTCACCAATCAGCCGCCGGCGCCGGCCACCGCCCCGATCACGGTGCCCGGGCAGAAGCCCGCCGTCGTGGCCGCACCAGCCGCGCCGACGATCAACACGCACAAGGACTCAACCGTCAATTATGAAGTCGACAAGACCATTCAATATGTGCAGAAGGCGGGCGGCGGTCTGAAGCGTTTGTCGGTGGCCGTGGTCGTCAACTACCGCAAAACCGTCGACAAGGCCGGCAAGGTCGCCATGCAGCCGCTGAGCCCGGCCGAAATCACCCAGATCACCAACCTGGTCAAGGAAGCCATGGGCTACAACCAGGCACGCGGCGACACCCTCAACGTGGTGAACAGCTCTTTCGCGAGTCCACCGCCGGAAACCATTCCGGATGTACCGCTGTGGAAGCAGCCCCAGACCATCGATCTGACCATGCAGACGGGCAAATACCTGCTGATGGCCGTGGCGCTGCTGCTGTTGTATCTGCGCATGCTCAAGCCGATGCTGAAGAAGATCGCCGAGGCTCCCGCCCTGCCTGCGCCCGGTCACGATGCCAACCTGCATCCAGGCGGCGACATGCTGGCCCTGCCCGGCCAGCGCAATTATCAGGAAAATCTCGCGCGGGCGCAGAAACTGGCCAATGAAGACCCGCGCGTCGTCGCCAACATCGTCAAAACCTGGGTAGGCAGTCATGAGTGAGAGCGGCATTACCAAAGGCGCCATCCTGATGCTCGCGCTGGGCGAGGAAGGGGCGTCGGAAGTCATGAAATATCTGGGCCCGCGCGAAGTGCAGAAGCTGGGCGAGGCGATGACCAGCATGAAATCCATCCCGCAGGAAGACGTCGAGACCGTGCTGCATGATTTCAATACGGTAGCCGATCAGAATTCCTCGCTCGGTGTCGATTCGGACGACTATATCCGCAGCGTGCTGAAGAAGGCGCTGGGCGACGACAAGGCGAATTCGCTGCTCAACCGCATCCTCGGCGGCGGCGGCGATGCCAGCGGCATCGAAAGCCTGAAGTGGATGGACGCCGAATCGGTGGCCGATCTCATCCACGGCGAACATCCGCAAACCATCGCAACCATCCTCGTGCATCTGGAGCGCGACCAGGCGTGCGAAGTGCTGAGCTGCTTCACCGAACGCCTGCGCAACGACGTCCTGCTGCGCATTGCCACGTTGTCCGGCGTGCAGCCCACCGCCCTGCGTGAACTGAACGATGTGCTGTCCAAGCTGCTGACCGGCAGCGACGTCCTGAAGAAACAGCCGATGGGCGGCACGCGCGCGGCCGCCGACATCCTCAACTTCATGAGCGGCGACAACGAACAGTCCGCCATGGAGTACCTGAAAAGCTACGACCCCGACATGGCGCAGAAGATCATGGACGAGATGTTCGTGTTCGAAAACATCATGGATATCGAGGACCGCGGCGTCCAGCTGCTGCTGCGCGAAGTGCAGTCCGACTCGCTCATCATCGCGCTCAAGGGCGCGTCGGAAGACATGCGCGAGAAGATCTTCAAGAACATGTCGCAGCGTGCCGCTGAAATGATGCGTGAAGACCTCGAATCCAAGGGTCCGGTGCGCCTGTCCGAGGTCGAGGCGCAGCAGAAGGAAATCCTCATGATCGTCCGCCGCCTCGCCGACGAAGGCCAGATTTCGCTGGGGGCAAAAGGGGAAGAGCAGTATGTCTAGTGTCATGTCCAGCGTGGACCAGCCGGCCGTCAAGACATGGGAGATGACCAGCTTCGATGCCCACCTGCATCCGGCAAGGAACGCCGGTCAGGCCGCGGTCGTGCTGCCGACGATCGAGCAGGTCACCGCCATCCAGGAACAGGCGCGGCAGGAAGGCTATCAGGCCGGCCATGCCGAAGGGCTCGCCGCCGGACGCGAGGAGGCTGCCCGCGAAGCGGCCCGGCTGCACGATCTGGCCGGAGCATTTTCGGCCGAAGCCGCCCGGGCCGATGAAATCATCTCCCGGCAGATTCTCGATTTATCGGTCGATCTGGCTCAGGCGCTGCTGAAATCGGCGCTGGCGATCCGCCCCGAACTGGTGCTTCCCATCGTCAAGGAGGCGGTACGCTATCTGCCGGTTCTGCACCAGCCGGCCCTGCTGTTCCTGAATCCGGCCGATACCCTGCTGGTCAGGGAGAGGATCGGCGACGAACTCGAAAAAACCGGCTGGCAGCTTGCCGACGACGCGCAGCTCGAACCCGGCGGCTGCCGCGTGGAAACGGCCAGCAACCAGATCGACGCCTCGCTGCCCACCCGCTGGCAGCGTCTGACCGCGGCGCTGGGCAAGCATTCGGACTGGCTGGCCGCCTGATGGACAGAGAGACGCACGCCCACGCTGCCCGCTGGAAAGCCTACCTGCAGGACTGCGGGGAATTGCTGACGATCGCCGAACCGATGCAGATCTCCGGCCGCGTCACCCGGGTGGCCGGGCTGGTGATGGAGGCTGTCGGGCTGAAACTGCCGGTCGGCAGCGCCTGCACCGTGCCGCTGCCCAATGGCTCGCAGCTCGAAGCCGAGGTGGTGGGGTTCGCGGGAGATCACGTGTTCCTCATGCCGCAAAGCGACGTCGAGGGCATCGTCCCCGGCGCGCGCGTGTTTCCGGTGGAAGTCATCCCCACCCTGCCCCGCGTCGGCCAGGTCAATCATCCGCGCCGGCGGCCCAGCGACCGCACCCGCCACCTGCCGGTCGGCGAAGGCTTGCTGGGACGCGTGCTCGACAGCGGCGGCCGTCCGCTCGACAGCCTCGGCCCGGTTCACGCCTCGGCCACCGCGCCGCTCAACAACCGCGCCGCCAACCCGCTCGCGCGCGCGCCGATCACCGACATCCTCGACGTCGGTGTGCGCGCCATCAACAGCATGCTGACCGTCGGCCGCGGCCAGCGCATGGGCCTGTTCGCCGGCTCCGGCGTCGGCAAGAGCGTGCTGCTTGGCATGATGGCGCGCTACACCAGCGCCGACGTGATCGTGGTCGGCCTGATCGGCGAACGCGGCCGCGAGGTCAAGGAATTCATCGAGCAGATTCTCGGCGAGGAAGGCCTGGCGCGCGCCGTGGTGGTGGCCGCGCCGGCCGACACCCCGCCGCTCATGAGACTGCAGGGCGCGGCCTATGCCACCTCGATCGCCGAATATTTCCGCGACCAGGGCAAGAACGTGCTGCTGATCATGGATTCGCTCACCCGCTACGCCATGGCGCAGCGCGAGATCGCGCTGGCGATCGGCGAGCCGCCCGCCACCAAAGGCTATCCGCCTTCGGTGTTCGCCAAACTGCCGGCGCTGGTCGAGCGCGCCGGCAACGGCAAGCCGGGCGGCGGTTCGATCACCGCCTTCTACACCGTGCTCACCGAGGGCGACGATCAGCAGGACCCGATCGCCGATGCCGCACGCGCCATTCTCGACGGCCACATCGTGCTGGATCGATCGCTGGCCGAGAGCGGACACTACCCGGCGATCAACATCGAGCAGTCGATCAGCCGTGCCATGCACAGCATCACGACGCTGGAACAGCAACAGCTCGCGCGCCGCCTGAAAAAGCTCTATTCACGCTACGAGCGCAGCCGCGACCTGATCAACGTCGGCGCCTATGCCGCCGGGTCCGACCCGTTGCTGGACGAGGCCATCCGGCTGCAATCCGGCATGGAAAACTTTCTGCAGCAGGCCATCCACGAACGCGCCGACGTGCAGGAAAGCCTGGCCGATCTCGCAGCCCTGTTCCAATAATCCTCCCGACGAATCGAGCACATCGAATGGCTTCTCCCTCCGCTCTCGACACCCTGATCGACCTGGCGCACAAGGAAACCGACGAGGCCGCCAAACAGCTGGGCCTTGCGTTGCGCGCCGGCGATGAAGCCGTGCAGAAACTCGATCTTTTGCTGCAGTACCGCAACGATTACGCGGCACGCTGCCAGAGCAATCTGGCCAGCGGGATCAGCACGACGCATCTCAACAACTTCCAGGTGTTCATGCAGAAGCTCGACCACGCCATCTCGGGCCAGCAGAAAATTGCCGACGACACCCAGTTGCGGATCGCCCAGGCACGCGCCGCCTGGCAGACCTGCGAGCAGAAGAAAATGTCCTTCGTCACGCTGGCCGAACGCGCGAACAAGGAGCAGTCCCGCCGCGAGCTGTGGCGCGACCAGAAGCAGAACGACGAGCATGCCGCCCGGCGCTCGCCACACAACCCGCAACACAAAAGAACCCCTTCCTGAGACAGGACCGACGTCATGAATGCGACCCCCATGAATCCTACCTCCGGCAATGCCGTCCAGTCCGCGCTGCAGGCCGGAAAATCGGCAGACGCCGGTACGCCGGACGTTCCGTTCAGCCAGCTACTGTCCAGCGAGATCGCCCAGACCCGCAAAAGCGACGCGCCCCAGGACAGCGGCCATGCCGACGCGAAACCGGACGCGGCCGCTGCACGCCCTGGCGGGCCGGCCGAAGGCAAGACCGATTCCGCGCAGGCGGCCAAGGCGGGCGAGAAAACCGGGCGTGACCATGACAAGAAAGGCGAGGCGGAGACAGCAGAGGCCGCCACGGTCGCAGCGGACACCTTGCTCGGTCTGCCGATCAGTCCGGACGTATTCAAGCCGACGGTGGTGCCCGCCGGGACGAAAGCGGCCGCCGCAGAAGACGCCGCTCCGGAAACAGCAGCCGACCGCGATGCGGCGGCCATCCCGGCCCTGGGCGCACCGGGCGTATCCGCTCAGGATGCCCGCAAGGGCCGCGCCATTCCGCTCACGCAGACCGTGCAGCAAGCCGCGCAACACGACGCTCGCCAGATCGGCAACGAACACGGCACACAAAAACCCGACCCGCGTCTTGCCGGCCAGGAAGCCATGCATACGGCAGCCGGCGCCGCGCAGACGGCCGCGCCGGCCGATGCCGCCGCCGCGTTCCAGGGACAACTGGCAGCCGCCCGGCACGCCGACGCCGTGAAGACGGGCGACATGCCGGCGGATCTCCTCGGCAATTCCGCACTGCGGACGACCCCGCCCCCATCGCTCGACACCCGGCTTGTCCCCGCCGACGCGTCGTCCTCCCGCCTGGCGCCCGCCGTCGGAACAGCCGCCTGGCCCCAGGCGCTGGGCGAGAAGCTGGTGTGGATGGCAGCGGGCGCCCAGCAGACTGCCTCGCTCACGCTCAACCCGCCCAATCTCGGCCCATTGCAGATCGTGGTGCAGGTCACCAACGATCAGGCCACGGCCAGCTTCTTCTCGGCCCAGCCCGAAGTTCGCCACGCCCTGGAAGCCGCCTTCCCGCGGCTGCGCGAAATGATGAGCGATGCCGGTATTCAGCTGGGACAGGCGTCGGTCAGCGCGGACACCCCGCAGCAACACAGCACGCCCGACCGTCAGGCATCACGCATCGCGCTGCCGTTGCCCGGCACCGACCACGCCGCTCCGGCCGCGCTACAGGCCATGCAGGCACCTGGCCGCCCATCCGGACGCGGCCTGATCGACACGTTTGCCTGAACGGGCCGCCGCGACATCAAACGATATGCGTGCCTTTTCTCCCCCTTTTTACGGAATCGGAAACGGATGTTTCTTTCGATAATGACAAACATCCGCTCCCCATTGCATCCATAGAGGAAAGCAACAATGGCCGCACCTGCCATCCCTGTCGAATCCGCCGAAGCAGAAGAAGCCGTTCCGGCCAGAAGGCCGAAGAAAAAACTGTTCATCATCGTGGGCATGATCGTGGTGCTTCTGGGCGGCGGGGCGGGTGCATGGTTTTTCGCGCAAAGCGGTCATGACACGAAAGCAAGTGACACCGCACCCTCCAGGGTTCCGGTGTATCTGGCGCTCGAGACGTTTACCGTCAATCTCCAGCGCGACGAACAATACCTGCAGACCGATATCACCCTTCAGTTGAGCGACCCGTCCCAGGCCGAGGCCATCAAGATGCACATGCCGCGCGTCCGCAGCCGCCTGTTGACGCTGCTCTCCAGCAAGCAGGCCGACGAGCTGATCACGGCGGAAGACAAGAAGAAGCTGGCGCAGGAAATCCTTGCGCAGGTCCGGCTGCCATTCGATGCCAACGGCAAACCGCAACAGGTGGACGATGTCCTGTTCACCACCTTCGTGATCCAGTAAAAGACTCCGATCATGGCCGACAACTTTCTTTCGCAGGATGAAGTCGATGCGCTGCTGAAGGGCGTGACCGGAGAAGTCGACGAGGCACCGGCCGAGACGGACGATCATTCGGGCGTACGTCCATACAATCTTGCCACGCAGGAGCGCATCGTCCGCGGCCGGATGCCGACGCTCGAGATCATCAACGAGCGTTTTGCGCGCCTGTTGCGGATCGGTCTCTACAATTTCCTGCGACGCGGCGTGGAAATCTCGGTCGGCCCCGTGCGGGTATCCAAATACAGCGAATTCATCCGCAACCTGGTGGTGCCGACCAACCTCAACCTGGTGCAGTTCAAGCCGTTGCGCGGCACCGCGTTGATGATCTTCAACCCCGATCTGGTCTTCCTCATGGTCGATAATCTGTTCGGCGGCGACGGGCGTTTCCATACCCGGGTCGAGGGGCGCGATTTCACCCAGACCGAGCACCGCATCATCCAGCGCATCCTGAACATCGTGTTCGAAGCCTACTCGAAATCCTGGGAACCGGTTTATCCGATCGAATTCGAGTTCATCCGTTCGGAAATGAATACCCAGTTCGCCAATATCGCCACGCCAAACGAAGTGGTGGTGGCGGTCACCTTTGCCATCGAGCTCGGCCAGATCAGCGGCGAGATGCATATCTGCATGCCGTATTCGATGATCGAACCGATCAAGGATCTGCTCACCAGCAGTCTGCAGGCCGAGAATCTGGAAGTCGACAAACGCTGGATCCGCCTCATGCGGCAGCAGATCCAGATGGCGGAAGTCGAGATCATCGCAGACCTGGGCACGGCGGCGATCAGTCTGCGCGATATCGTCGACATGAAGGTGGGCGACATCATTCCGCTCCATATTCCTGAAACGATCGAAGCCAAGGTGGACGGCGTTCCGGTCATGGAATGTGCCTACGGAAAATTCAATGGCCAATACACCCTGCGGGTCGAGAAGCTGCTGTCGACCAGCATGAGCGATCCGCAAACAGGAGATCAGCATGTCTGAAGACAATACCCAAACCATCGCAGAAGACGACTGGGCCGCCGCCATGGCCGAACAGGCCGCGCCGGTCGCCGTCCAGACCAGCCCTGAAATATTTCCGGAGCTGTCGGGCAACGCCACCACCGGCGGACTGGCCAAGGACATCGACTTCATCCTGGACATCCCCGTCCTGCTGACCGTCGAACTGGGGCGGACCAAAATCGCGATCAAGAATCTGCTCCAGCTGGCGCAGGGATCGGTGGTCGAGCTGGATGGGCTGGCCGGCGAGCCGATGGATGTGCTCGTCAATGGCTGCCTGATCGCGCAGGGTGAAGTCGTGGTGGTGAACGACAAGTTCGGCGTACGCCTCACCGACATCATCTCGCCGGCCGAGCGGATCCGGAAACTCAACAAATGAAGCGTGTCGCTGCAAGCGTCGTATCGGGCCTGCCGCTGTTGGCGCATGCGGCCGATTCCGCCGCGCCGGCGGCCGCGGTCTCGACCGCCGGCAGCCTGCTCCAGGTATTCATCGGTCTCGTCGCCGTCTTGTTCCTGATCGCCGCCACGGCCTGGGTCGCCAAGCGCTTCGGGGTCACCCGCGGTGGCGCCTCCAATGTCCTGCAAGTGATCAGCAGCGTCTCCGTCGGGGCACGCGAACGCGTCGTGGTGGTCGAGGTCGGCGAGTCGTGGCTGGTGGTCGGCGTGGCTTCCGGCAGCGTCAATGGTTTGATGACCCTGCCGCGCGGAGAACTCCAGCCCACGCCCCTTCCCGCTTTTAACGCCAGCTTCGCGGCCGGCCTGCAGCAGCTGATCGAGAAATCCCCACTGGGGGACAAGCGCCGTGGAAAGTAAGCGGTCTCCCCGCATGATGCATTCGTTTTTCCTGCTGACGGCGCTGCTGCTGCCCACTGTGGCGCTGGCGCAGGGCGCAGGCTTGCCCGCCTTCACCAGCACGCCCAGCGGCGGCAGCCAGACCTACACGTTGAGCCTGCAGACCCTGCTGCTGCTCACTTCGCTGTCTTTCCTGCCGGCCGCGCTGTTGATGATGACCAGCTTCACCCGCATCATCATCGTGCTGTCGTTGCTGCGGCATGCGCTCGGCACCCAGTCCTCCCCCCCCAATCAGGTGATGATCGGCCTCGCGCTGTTCCTCACCCTGTTCGTGATGGGGCCGACCCTGGACAGGATCTATGCCGAGGCCTACCAGCCGCTTTCCGAGAACCGCATCCAGTTGGGCGAGGCGCTCGACAAGGGCGCCGTGCCGCTGCGCGCATTCATGATGAAGCAGACGCGCGAGACCGATCTCGCCCTGTTCGTGAAGATGTCGGGCACCGCCGCACCGAAAACCGCGGCCGACGTGCCGATGCGCGTGCTGATCCCGGCCTACATCACCAGTGAACTGAAGACGGCCTTCCAGATCGGATTTGCCGTGTTCATTCCCTTCCTCATCATCGACATGGTCGTCGCCAGCATCCTCATGGCGATGGGGATGATGATGGTGTCGCCGGCCATCGTTTCGCTCCCTTTCAAGATCATCCTGTTCGTCCTGGTGGACGGCTGGAATCTGTTGCTGGGCTCGCTGGCGCAGAGCTTCTATTGACCCGATTCCGACGAGGCACGCCATGACACCCGAAAGCGTAATGACCCTGGGCCGCACCGCGCTCGAAATGACCATCCTGGTGGCCTCTCCCGTCCTGCTGGTCACCCTGGTGGTCGGCCTGATCGTCAGTGTGTTCCAGGCCGCCACCCAGATCAACGACGCCAGCCTCTCGTTCATTCCCAAGGTCATCGCCGTCCTGGCTACATTTGCCATTGCCGGCCCGTGGATGCTGACGGTCATGACCGACTATATGCGGCGGATATTGACCGATCTCCCCGGCCTCATCGGCTGATCCCGTCAAGCGCTCGTGATCAGCCTCACCGACGCACAGATCAACGCCTGGCTGATCGGCTTCATCTGGCCGCTCACCCGCATCCTCGGCCTGATCATGGTGGCGCCGGTATTCGGCCACAGCTCCGTCCCCCGGCGCGTCAAGATCGGCCTCGGCGTGTTCATCGCCCTGATCGTCGCGCCCACGCTGCCCCCCATGCCGGATGTGGGGCTCGGCTCCTGGCAAGGGCTGTTCATTCTGGTCCAGCAACTGCTCATCGGCATGGCGACCGGATTCATCATGCGCATCGCGTTCGCCGCGGTCGAGGCGGCGGGTGAAATCATCGGTCTGCAGATGGGTCTGGGATTTGCGTCCTTCTTCGACCCGCAAAGCGCCGGCCAGACACTCCTGATTTCCCAGTTTTTCAACCTGCTGGCCGCCCTGTTGTTCCTCGCGGTCAATGCGCATCTGTTATTGCTGGGCATCCTGACCGAAAGTTTCAGGAGTCTGCCGATCAGCCCGCAGCCGCTTTCCGCCGCGGGTTTCCACAGCGTGGCGACTTACGGCTCCGTGATCTTTTCCGTCGGTCTGCAACTCGCGCTGCCGCTGATCGCCATCCTGCTGATGACCAACCTGGCGCTCGGCATCCTCACGCGGTCGGCCCCCCAGCTCAATATCTTTGCGATCGGCTTCCCCATTACGCTGGGCGTGGGGCTGATTGCGCTGGATATCACCCTGCCCTATCTTGCCCCCCAGTTTGAACACATGTTCCGCAACGGCTTCGAGGCCACGGCGGCTGTCATACGGGCATTGCGCCCCTAGCGAAACAAAAGGTCCGGGGCACAAGTCGAAAGGAAACCCCTGCAACGTGTGTCCCGGACCTTGATTCTTCTAACTGTCAGAAACCCAGGCTGTCGAGCAGATCGTCCACCTGGCCCTGGTCGGCCACCACGTCATTCCTGTTCGCGGGATCGATCTGCGGGCCGTTAAGCAGGCCGCTGCTGGCTTCCCGTTTCACTTCCGCGGGGGCATAGTCGATCAGCAACTGCACCAGCTGTTGTTCCAGGTTATGCGCGAGATCAGTCACCTTGCGGATCACCTGGCCTGTCAGGTCCTGGAAGTCCTGCGCCATCATGATGTCCAGCAGCAGCTGCTTGGTGGCGCTGGTGTCATTGCGCATGTCCGCCAGACATTGCATGGTCATGGTCGCCATGTCGCGGTAGCCGGCTTCCGAAAACGGCGCCTTGAAGACGGCCTGCCAGCCGTGCAGGATCTCGTCGGCGCCCGCATCGATGCGCTCCTGCATGGGGATTGCCGCATCGGTGGCGTTGAGCACGCGTTGCGCCGCCTGCTCGGTCATGCGCGCCACGTAGTTGAGGCGTTCGCGGACGTCGGGGATGTCTGTGGTCGCCTTTTCCAGTACCTTGTCCAGGCCCAGTTCACGCAGACTGTCATGAAGGATGCGGGTAATCTGGCCGACCCGCGCCAGCATTTCATCCGATTCACAGCCTCCGGGGACCGCTGCATGCTGCACGGCCACGGCTGCCGCGGCGCCGACAAATTGTGTCTCCACGTCAGGCTCCCGCTTTGTCGAGTTTTTCGAATATCTTCGAGAGCTTCTCGTCGAGCGTCGCCGCGGTGAAAGGTTTGACGACGTAGCCGCTGGCGCCGGCCTGCGCCGCGGCGATGATGTTTTCCTTCTTGGCCTCGGCCGTCACCATCAGGACCGGCAGTTTGGACAGCGCGGCATCGGCCCGGATGTTCTGCAGCATGGTCAGGCCATCCATGTTCGGCATGTTCCAGTCGGACACGACGAAATCGAAACTTCCGGCGCGCAGCTTGGCCAGTCCATCCGCGCCATCCTCTGCCTCTTCGACGTTGGAGTACCCCAGTTCCTTGAGCAGGTTGCGCACGATGCGGCGCATCGTGGAAAAGTCGTCGACAACCAGGAATTTCGTATTCGGATCGGCCATGCAGTGCTCCATTGGTGCGGTTCGTTGTTACTGGATAATCGGCATTGCACCGTCAAACTTAAGCAGGAAGTCTGCCTGCGCAACGGGCCCGGACGAGGCCTTATACCCGCATCGCACGGTTGCCATGCGCGGCAAAAAACGCCATCACCCTGCCCGGCAGTTCATGCAGCGGCGCCACCTCATGCGCGGCCCCGATCGCAATGGCTTCCTTGGGCATGCCGAACACCACGCACGATGCCTCGTCCTGCGCCAGATTGTAGGCACCGGCCTTGCGCATTTCCAGCATCCCCGCCGCGCCGTCCCTGCCCATTCCGGTGAGGATGACGCCGACAGCATTCTTGCCCGCATTGACGGCGGCCGAATTGAACAGGACATCGACGGAAGGGCGATGACGATTGACCGGAGGCCCCTGATCGAGCCGGGTCATGTAGTTGGCCCCGCTACGCACCAGCAGCAGATGGGAATGTCCGGGAGCAAGATAGGCATGGCCGGGCAATACCCGTTCCCCGCCTTCCGCCTCCTTGACGGAAATCCTGCACAGCTTGTCGAGCCGGTTGGCGAACGAACGCGTGAACCCTTCCGGCATATGCTGGGTGATCAGGATGCCGGGGCTGTCGGAAGGCAGCTGGACCAGAAAATCCTTGATGGCCTCGGTCCCGCCCGTGGACGCGCCGATGATGATCAGCTTCTCGCTGCTGACGAGCGGATTGCGCAGCGAAGCCAGCGGTCCTGCGGCAGGCTTCGGCGCAACGCCGGGCATGTGCTGCCTGATTCGGGCCCGCGACGCGATGCGGATCTTCTCCGCGATCAGGTCGGTGTATTCCAGCATGCCGCTCTGGATCGAGATCCTGGGCTTGGTGACGAAGTCGACAGCGCCCAGTTCCAGCGCACGCATGGTGATTTCGGAACCGCGCTCGGTCAGCGACGACACCATGAGCACGGGCATCGGGCGCAGGCGCATCAGCTTTTCCAGAAATTCCAGGCCGTCCATCTTCGGCATTTCGACATCCAGCGTCAGCACGTCCGGATGGGTCTGCTTGATCAGATCGCGCGCCGCCAGCGGATCGGGGGCCACGCCCACGACCTCCATGTCCGGCTGGCTGTTGATGATTTCCTTCATCACGCCGCGGATCAGCGCCGAATCATCCACGATCAGAACCTTGATTTTAATCATGCTCAATGCCAGGTCTCGTCCAGAACGGCGATCAGAACAGGTCGATCTCGCCGACCACCTCATTGGTCTTGAGTCGGCTTGCGTAATCCTGCTCGCGCTTCACCAGTGTGTAATTGTTAAGCTGCCTGAGTTTCTTCACGAGAACCTTGCCGGTCTGCGGGAAGAAATACACCTTGCGCGGATGCACGTCGTTCAGGTCCTCCGCGACGACGCGGATATTCTCCGTCTTGAGGAAATCGCGCACGAACCGGGCATTGCGCTCGCCCACATTCATGCTGGTGAAGCCGCGCAGAACGTTGCCTCCGCCAAACACCTTCGCCTCCAGATTGTCGCGGCGGGCGCCGGCCTTGAGCAGCTGGTTGATCAGGACTTCCATGGCGTAGGCGCCGTAGCGCATCGACGCCGACATCGGATTGCCGGCCTCCCCCCCGCCATCCGGCAGCATGAAGTGATTCATGCCGCCGATTCCCGATACCCTGTCACGGATGCACGCCGCCACGCAGGAACCGAGCACGGTGACGATGAGCATGGGCTGCCCGGTGAAGTAATACTCGCCGGGCAATATCTTGGCCGCCTCGCAATCGAAGGTGCGGTCGTAATACAGATTGGTCGCAAGGTGCTCTTCGATGGCGGGATTCATGCGCGTCTCCTGGCGCCGTCATGACGGGCATCCAGCTCATATACCGTCTTGCCGCGCAATTTGAAGGCATCGGACGCATACATGAAATTTTCGGAATGCCCCGCGAACAGCAAGCCTTCCGGTTTCATCAGGGGAACGAAGCGGTCCAGAATCCGGCTCTGCGTCGGCTTGTCGAAATAGATCATGACATTGCGGCAGAAAATCGCGTCGAACGGTCCGTGGATCGGCCAGCTCCCGGCCAGCAGATTGAGCGGTTTGAACGTGACCAGCCGGCGCAGCTCGGGCCGCACCCGCACCAGGCCGGAACGCTCGCCCTTGCCCCGCTGGAAAAAGCGTTTGACCCGCTCCGGCGCCATCCTGTCGAGGCGGTCGATCGGGTACACCCCGTTCGCCGCCGTCTCGAGCACATTGGTATCGATGTCGGTGGCGACGATGCTGACCGGGGGCGTGAGCGTCCCGAATGCCTCGCATACCGTCATGGCCATCGAATAGGGTTCCTCTCCGGTCGAACTGGCCGAACACCAGATCGAAAGCGGCGTCTTCATGCCGAGCAGGTGCTCGGCGAGAATGGGGAAATGATGCGCCTCGCGGAAGAATGAAGTCAGATTGGTCGTCAGGGCATTCGTGAACGCTTCCCACTCTTCGCCGTCGCGCCCGTTCTCCAGCCCGTCGAGATAATCCTCGAAGGAATTCAGCCCCTTGACCCGCAGACGCCTGGCCAGCCGGCTATAGACCATCTCCTGCTTGCCGTCGCTTAACGCGATCCCCGCCTGACGGTAGATCAGGGCGCGTATCCGGGCAAAATCGCGCGGAGTGAACTCGAACACCTTGGCGGTATCCGACGCAATCTTCGGTGCGGGCTTCATGTCGAAATGCTGCTTACTCAATATCGCGTCAACCCTGTCAACGCGTGTTCAAACCAGGCCGGCATGCCCCACTCGCCACACTGAACGCTGCGAACAGCCAGACAATACCTGAAAAACGCTGTCCCGGTTTCAACCTGCCTTCAGCTGGCGGCAAGCTGTTTCACGCGCAGGGGCGCGCTGGCTGCGGTCCGATCTTCTGCTTCGACCTGGAAAGCTTCGGCCGTGACGGAACGGTCCGGCGCAGCGCCCTCTCTGGTCAAAGTGAAGTGGCCGACCAGCTCGGTCAGCTTGCCCGCCTGGTCCTGCAGGCTCTCGGCCGCGGCAGCCGCCTGTTCCACCAGTGCCGCGTTCTGCTGGGTCATTTCATCCATCTGCCCGACCGCCTGGTTGATCTGTTCGATGCCGATGCTCTGCTCCTGGCTGGCGTCCGCCGTGCCCTTGATGATATCCGCCACCAGTTGCACCGACGTCACGATATCGTCCATCGCGTCGCCCGCTTCATCCACCAGTTTCCTGCCCGCTTCGACCTGTTCCACCGAATCGTTGATCAGGGTCTTGATTTCCTTGGCGGCACCCGCCGAGCGCTGGGCGAGATTCCGTACCTCGGAAGCGACGACGGCGAAGCCGCGTCCCTGTTCACCGGCACGCGCGGCTTCGACGGCGGCGTTCAACGCAAGAATGTTGGTCTGGAAAGCGATGCCGTCGATGACGCCGATGATGTCGGCGATCTTTTTCGAGCTGTCCTTGATGGAGCCCATGGTGTGGATCACCTTGCCCACCACCTCGCCGCCGTTGACCGCGATATCCGCCGTCGACAGCACCAGCTTGCTGGCATGATGGGATTGCTCGGCGTTCTGCTTGACGGTGCTGGTCAGCTCTTCCATCGAAGAAGCCGTTTCCTCTAGCGAGGAAGCCTGCGATTCGGTACGGCCAGACAGATCGGCATTGCCCGATGCAATCTCCATGGCGCCGGCATTCACCAGTTCGGTCGATTCCTTGATCTGCCCGACCAGCAGCTTGATGTTGATCTGCAGCACGCGCAGCGAGTGCATCAGCTGGGCCAGCTCCTCGATGCCGCTGGCCACGATACGCCCGGTCAGGTCGCCCGCGCTCATGAGCCCGATGTCTCGCGTGGCGTTTTCCAGGGGCTTGACGACGCTACGATAGGACACCACGCCAAACACAGCCGCCATCGGCACGCCAATGGCCGAAATCGCCATCAGCCAGTCCAGGTAAATCCCGCTCTCGCGGCTGGTCGCCAGCCAGGCCAGCACGCCGATGCCCGCGAACAAGGTGCCGACCGAACCCGCCGCGATGGCCAGGATGACCCTGAGCGAAAGGTTTTTCAGCAAGCGGCACTTCTGAATCAGCGTACGCCTGACCGCGTGTCCCTGCCTGATTTCAAGCGTGCTGTCGCCGGCCTTGATGGCCCGATAGGCGCTCTCGGCGCTTTGTATCTGTTCGCGGCTGGGTTTGGTGCGAATGGAGGCATAGCCGACGATTTCACCATTTTCAATCATGGGCGCGGCGTTGGCCTCGACCCAGTAGTGATCGCCATTCTTGCAGCGGTTCTTCACCAGCCCGGTCCAGGCCTTGCCGCTTCTGAGTGTGCCCCAGAAATCCGCGTATACCTCGACCGGCATGTCAGGGTGGCGAACGATATTCTGCGGCGATCCGATCAACTCTTCCGCGGAGAACCCGCTGATCGTGATGAAATCCTGATTGGCGTAAGTAATGTTGCCGTGCAGGTCGGTCTTCGACACCAGGGTTTCGCTGTCCTTCAGGACATATTCAACATTGGTGACGGGCATGTTCGAGCGCATGGTGTGTTTCCCCTCCAAGGTCAACTCATTTGCAGTAATCAACGCATCGCTTGTTATATCGGATCGGGTGCGCTGATCTGGATAGCAGGCAGCGATTTTTATCGCTGCGGTTCATCACGCTTCAAGTGTTTTCATCGACCGGGCCAGCCGGTACGCGGGCACGCCAGTGCCGCGCACCGTCTCAGAACTCTTCCCATTCCTCGTTGCCGCCGCCGCCCGCCACGGCCAGTTTCTTCGGTCGGGCCAGTTTCTTCGGTTGGTCAAGGGGCGCCACGGCGGCAGGTTTGCCACCCTTGCGGGCAGCCGACCTCACCGGCACAACGTTCTTCGGGGCCGGCAGCCCGGCGCGTGCGCTGTACGCGCCACCTTCCAGCCGGAACACGCTCACCGCTTCAGCGAGCTTGCCGGCCTGGTCCTGCAAACTCTCGGCCGCGGCTGCGGCTTCTTCAACCAGGGCAGCGTTCTGCTGGGTGACTTCGTCCATCTG
>Ga0209916_1000347_pt1 | contig 81067 bp, 69 predicted proteins | sample ThiBio_1000_plan_FD_183956 | JGI IMG/M metagenome (GOLD analysis project Ga0209916, IMG submission 183956) | Wastewater bioreactor microbial communities from Cape Town, South Africa - Thiocy_solids_2 (SPAdes) | ecosystem: Engineered > Bioreactor > Thiocyanate-remediating > Anaerobic-Aerobic ... | reverse complement strand
GACGGTCCGGTCAGAGCTGCTCACGAGGCCCCCAAGCCTAGAGGCTTGACGCGGATTAGGCACGTGCACGGGGGCGCCGCAGGCCGAGCCGGGCGCCGCACGCGGACGAAGCGGGTAGCAGCGCTACCCGCGAGGACGTGGGTGGTGATCCGGCGACGGCATGCGGCGTCATCCGTGTGCGCGGATAATCCGCGTCAAGCCTCCAAAAGCGATTCGCCGATCAGTCCAACCCCGCGGTCGATCTGCTCCGCCTCGATCACCAGCGGCGGCAGCAGGCGCAGGGTTCCCGGCGCCGGGACGTTGACGACGAGGCCGCGCTCCAGCAGGTCGGCGCCGAGCGCCGCCGCGTCGATGCCCTCCTCCAGGGCGACGCCGACCATCAGCCCGCGCCCGCGCGTCCCGGCGACGCCCGGCAGGTCCTCCAGCCCGCTCCGGAGGCGCGCGCCGAGCTCGCGCACCGAGCGCAGGAGCGCCGGGTCGTCGACCGCGTCAAGCACCGCCAGCGCCGCGCCGGTGGCGATCGGCCCGCCGGCGAAGGTCGAGCCGTGGTCGCCCGGCTCGAGCACCTCGGCCGCCTCCGGGCCGGTGATGCAGGCGCCGATCGGGATGCCGTTGCCGAGCGCCTTGGCGCTGGTGATGACGTCCGGCCGCACCGGCGTCTGCTCGTAGGCCCAGAGCGAGCCGGTCCGCCCGATCCCGGTCTGGATCTCGTCGAAGATCAGGAGCGCCCCGGCGGCATCGCAGGCCTCGCGCGCCGCGACCAGCGCCTCGTCGGTGGTCGGCCAGATCCCGGACTCGCCCTGGATCGTCTCGATCAGCACCGCCGCGGTGTTCGGCCCGACCGCCGCGCGCAGGGCCTCGGCGTCGTTGTCGGGGACCGAGCGGAAGCCCGGCAGGAACGGACCCAGCGCCTCGTTGCGCGCCAGCTTCGGCGTCGCCGAGAGCGCCCCGTAGGTGCGCCCGTGGAACTCGCTCTCGAAGCTGACGATCTCCGGCGCGGCGACCCCGCGCGCGTGGGCGTGCTTGCGCGCCACCTTGATCGCCGCTTCGTTGGCCTCCGTCCCCGAGTTGCAGAAGAAGACGCGGCCGCCGAGGCTCGACTCCGAGAGCCGCTGCGCCAGCCGCGTCATCGGCTCGGTGTAGAAGAGGTTCGAGACGTGCATCAGCCGTTCGGTCTGCTCGGTGACCGCGGCGACGACCGCCGGGTGGCAGTGGCCGAGCGAGCAGACCGAGATCCCGGTCAGGAAGTCGAGGTACTCCTTGCCCTCGGCGTCGTAGAGGTGCACGCCCTCGCCGCGGACGAAGTCGACCGCCCCGCGCTTGTAGGTCCGCATCAGGTAGCGCTCCTCGAGCGCGCGCGTCTCGGCCAGCCCCATCGTCGTCGTCCTTTCCGTGGCGCTCATCAAGGCACCACCATCGTGCCGATCCCGGCGTCGGTGAAGAGCTCGAGCAAGAGGCTGTGGGGCACGCGGCCGTCGATGATGTGGGCCGACTGGGCGCCGCCGTTGACCGCCTCCACGCAGGCCGCCAGCTTCGGCCGCATGCCGCCGGAGAGGCCCGGCAGCGCCGCTTCCACCTCGCCGACCGCGGCGCGGGAGATCAGCGAGCTCTCGTCGTCGGCATCGGCCAGCCAGCCCTCGACGTCGGTGAGGAAGATCGCCTTCGTCGCCCCCAGCGCCGCCGCCACCTTGCCCGCCGCCTCGTCGGCGTTGACGTTGTAGGACTGGCCCTCGCGGTCGGAGGCCGAGGAGGCGATCACCGGGATGTAGTCGACGGCGATGTGGTTGAGGACGTTGACGTCGACCCGCTGGATCTCGCCGACGAAGCCGACCCGGTCGGCGTTCGGCGCCGGCGCCACCTCGAAGAGCGTCCCGTCCTCCCCCGACAGGCCGACCGCGGAGGACCCGTGCTGGTTCAGCCGCTGGACGATTTCGGAGTTCAGCTTGCCGACCAGGACCATCTTCGCGATCTCCACCGTGTCGCCGTCGGAGACCCGCAGGCCCTCGTGGAACTTCACCTCGAGCCCCAGTCTGTCCATATAACGGGTGATCTCGGGGCCGCCGCCGTGGACGACGATCGGGTTCAGGCCGACGTACTTGAGCAGGACGACGTCGTTGGCGAAGGCGTTCCGCAGGCCCTCGTCGAGCATCGCCGCGCCGCCGTACTTGATCACCACCGTGCGGCCGTGGAACTCGCGGATGTAGGGCAGGGCCTCGAGCAGCGTCTGCACGCTGGTGGCCGCGGCTCGGGACTGCGGGGCGCGCTCGGTCACGTCGTGTATTCCGCGTTCAGGGTCACGTACTCGTGACCGAGGTCGGCGAAGTAGACGTGCGCCCGGGCGTCGCCCCGGTGCAGTCGGAGGGCGATGTTCGCCTCGGGGGTCTCCGCCCCGAGCTCGTCGGCGTCGATCGAGTCGGCGCCGATCTCGTCCATGTCGGCACCGACCAGCGCGGCGCCCGCCGCCTGGGCGATCCGGCCCCAGTTGGGGTCGCGGCCGTAGAGCGCCGTCTTCACCAGCGGCGAGTTGGCGATCGCCCGCGCGACCCGCTCGGCCTCGCCGCGGTCGGCGGCGCCGGTGACGTCGATCCGCCCCGCCCGCGCGGTTCCCTCGCCATCGCGGACGATCTCGATCGCCATCTGCAGCAGCACCGCCTCGAGCAGGCCCTCGGGGAGCGGCCGGCCGGAGGCGCCGGTCGCCTGCAGCAGCACCGTGTCGTTGGTGCTCATCTGGCCGTCGACCGTGATCCGGTTGAAGGAGGGCTCGACGGCGCGCCGCAGGGCCGCGGCGGGGTCTTTGACGACCGCGTCGGTCTGGACGAAGCAGAGCATCGTCGCCATGTTCGGTTGGATCATCCCGGCGCCCTTGGCCTGGGCGGAGAGGGTGACGCCGCCCGCCGTCAACGTGACGAGCTTGCGCCAGCGGTCGGTGGTCGTGATCGCCTCGGCGAAGACGTCGGCGTGGTCCGGCGCGAGGTTCTCGGCGGCCGCCTCGATCCCCTGCAGCACCGAGCCCATCGGCATCGGCACCCCGATCACGCCGGTCTCGGCGACGGCGACCTGGGCGACCTCGAGCCCGAGCGCGTCGGCGGCCCGTTCGGACATCGCCAGCGCGTCGGCAAAGCCCTTCTCGCCGGTCTCGGCGTTGGCGTTGCCGGAGTTGACGACCGCGGCGCGGACGTTCGCCTGGTCGACGACGTCACGGCAGACGCGGATCGGCGCCGCCGCGGAGGCGTTGCGGGTGAGAACCAGCGCCGAGTCGATCCGCTCGGCATCGCAGACGAGGAGGCCGACGTCGGTCGCCCCGCCGTTCTTGAGCCCGACGTGCGCCCCGCCCGCCCGAAAGCCGGGCGCGAGCTGCGCGGGCTCGAGCTCCTCGACCCCGCGCGGCGCGTCGACCCAGCGGCTGCGGAAGAACCCGTCGCTCACTTCAGCCCCTCCGTCTCGTCGAGGCCCAGCATCAGGTTCAGGTTCTGGACGCCCTGGCCGGCGGCGCCCTTCCAGATGTTGTCGATCGCGCCGAAGGCCATCGCCCGGCCGTGCTCGTCGATGGTCACGTACACGTGGCACTCGTTGGTGTCGCGCAGGGCGCGCAGGTTCGGCGGGCCGTCGAGGACGCGGACGAAGGGCTCGTTCGCGTAGCGCTCGCGGTAGAGCGCCTGGGCGGCATCCTTGCCCACCGGTTCGGTGAGTTCGGCGAAGCAGGTGGCCAGCTCGCCCTGGTCGATCGGGATCAGGGCCGGGACGAAGCTCACCGTCGCCTCGCTCCCGAGGCCCGCCAGCTCTTGTTCGATCTCCGGCCGGTGGCGGTGGCCCTCGGTCTTGTAGGGGAAGGCGTTCTCGGTCATCGAGGAGAAGTGGACGACGTCGTCGGTCGAGCGCCCGTACCCGGAGGTGCCCTGGAAGGCGGCGACGGCGACGTCGGCGACGAGCCCCTCTTCGGCGAGCGGCGCCAGCGCCAGCACGGTCGCGGTCGGGTAGCAGCCCGGGGTGGCGACGAGGTCGGCGCCGCGCAGCTCCTCCCGGTGCACCTCGGTCAGCCCGTAGACGCCCTTGCCGAAGAGCTCCGGCGCGCCGTGGGTGCCGTACCAGCGCTCGTAGGTGTCCATGTCGCGGAGGCGGAAGTCGGCGGAGAGGTCGACGACCTTGATCCCGGCGGCCCGTAGGGCGGCGTCGGTGGGCGCGGCGGCGCCGTGCGGGTAGGCGACGATCGCCGCGTCGATGCCGTCGAGCGCGGCGGCGTCCTCCAGGTCGAGCTCGGTCAGCTCCACCGGCACCCGGTAGCGCGGGTAGAGCTGGTCGATCCGCTTGCCCGCGTCGGAGCGCGAGGTCGCCGCGACGAGCTCCAGGCGCGGGTGGTCCCAGACGATCTTCGCGGCGAGCGCGCCGGTGAAGCCGTTGGCGCCGGCGACGAGGACCCGCGCCGCGGGCTCGCCGCTGAGCGGCTGCTTGGCGTCGAGGTCAAGCACGGAGCGTCCCTCCGATCTTCGTCAGCTCCGCCTCGATCGAGGCGCGAGCGGCGTCCACCTCCTCGTCGGTGAGGGTGCGGTCCGCGGCGCGGAACTCCAGCGCCAGCGCGAGGCTCTTCTCCCCCTCGCCGAGCTGCGGGCCCGCGTAGAGGTCGAAGACCTCGGCGGAGCGCAGCAGCTCTCCCCCGCCCGCGAGCACGGCGGCGCGGACCGTCGCGGCGGCGGTGTCGGCGGGGACGACGACGGCGAGATCGCGCAGCGCCGCCGGGAAGGTCGTGACGTCCTCGAAGGCCTCCTCGCCGAGCGTCGCCGCGGCCAGGAGCGGCGCCGCGTCGATTTCGAAGCCGACCGCGGCGTCGATGTCCCAGGTCCGGCAGACCAGCGGGTGGATCTCGCCGAGCCAGCCGAGCGGCGCGCCGCCGAGCGACACCGCGGCGGAGCGGCCCGGGTGCAGGAACGGCTCGCTCGCGGGCTCGAACTCCAGGGGCGGGCAGCCGAGCGAGCCGGCAAGCGCCTCCAGCACGCCCTTCAGGGCGAAGAAGTCGACCGGCTCGCCGCCGCCGCGCCAGGAGCGCGGGGCGAGCGGCCCGACCGCGAGCGCGCCGTAACGGTGCGGCTCGGTGACGGGCGCGGGGGTGTCGCCGGGGAAGTCCCCGGCAAGCGGACCGCCGCTCTCCGGCGGGGCGCCGCGCAGGTAGACGGCGCCGGCCTCGAACAGCGCGACGCTCTCGGCACCGCGCGCGAGGTTCCGCGCCGCCACGCCCAGCAGCGAGCCGAGCAGGGTCGTCCGCATCGCCGCGCCCTCGTCGGAGAGCGGGTTGGCGACCAGGATCGGGTCGGCGCGCGGGTCGGGCTCCTCTATCCGGAGGCGCCCGGCCTCGCCGGGGTCGTTGAAGCTCCAGCCGACGATCTGGTCGAAGCCGAGGTCGCGCAGCTCGTCCTCGGCGCGCCGCCGCAGCCGCTGGGTGCGGTTCAGCCGCCCGACCTTGCCCTCGCCGACCCGCGGCAGCGTCGTCGGCAGGTGGCGGTCGAAGCCGTGGAGCCTGCCGACCTCCTCGATCAGGTCGATCTCCCGGGTCACGTCGTAATAGCGGTCGGCGGGCACGCTCACCTCGAGGTCGTCGCCGTCGACCCGGGCGCCGAAGCCGAGCCGCTCCAGGTAGGTGACCTGCTCGGCCTGCGAGACCTCCATGCCGAGGATGCTCGTGACGCGGGCGCCGCGCAGGCGCAGCGTGCGGGGCTCGGGCGCCGGGGCGGCGACGTCGATCGTCCCCGGGACCATGGTCGCGCCGCAGAGCTCGACGAGGAGCTTCGAGGCGACGGCCTGGGCCCGCATCGTCAGATCGGGGTGGAGCTGCTTCTCGAAGCGCGCCGAGGCCTCGGAGCGCAGCGAGAGCCGGCGCGAGGTCTGCAGGATGTTCGGCCCGTTCCAGTTCGCGGCCTCGAGCAGGAGGTTCGTCGTCGCGTCGGAGACCTCGGAGACCTGGCCGCCCATCAGCCCGGCGATCCCGCTCGGCCGGTCGCGGTCGCAGACCAGCACCGTGTCGGGGTCGAGCACCCGCTCGACGTCATCGAGCGTCGTCATCTTCTCCCCCTCGCGCGCGGCGCGGACGATCAGCTCGCCGCCGGGGACCTTGTCGAGATCGTAGGCGTGGAGCGGCTGCGCGGTCAGCAGCATCACGTAGTTGGTGATGTCGACGACGTTGGAGATCGGCCGCTGGCCGGCGGCGGCGAGCCGCTCCCGCAGCCAGAGCGGCGAGGGGCCGATCTTGACGTCACGGAAGACGCGGGCGGTGAAGCGCGGGCAGAGGTCGGGGACCTCGACCGTGACCTTGGCGAAGTCCTCGACGTTGCCGGGAGCCTCGGCGGGCGCGTCCTCGGCCCAGGGGTCGGGCCCGAGCGCGGCGCCGGTCACCGCGTGGACCTCCCGCGCCACCCCGTGCACGCCGAAGCAGTCGCTGCGGTTCGGGGTCACCTCGATCTCCAGCACCGGCTCGGCGAGCGGGACCACCTCGGCCAGCGGCGTGCCCGCGGCCAGCGCGTCGTCGAGCACCATGATGCCGTCGTGCTCGTCGCCGATCTCGATCTCGTCAGCGGCGAGGATCATCCCTTCGGAGGCGACCCCGCGGAGCTTCGCCTTGCGCAGCTTGTCCCCGCCGGGCATCCGCGCGCCGGGGAGCGCCACGGCGACGGTCTGGCCGGCGCCGACGTTGGGGGCGCCGCAGACGATCGTGCGCGGGCCGTCCTCGCCGACCTCGACCGTGCAGACGCGCAGCCGGTCGGCGTCGGGGTGCTGGACCGCCTCGGTGACCTTGCCGATCACGAAGTTGTCGGGCTTGGGCGGGCCGACGACGTCGATCCGCTCGACCTCGGTGCCGGTCATCACCAGCCGGTCGGCCAGCTCCTCGACGGGGAGGCCGGGGTCGCAGTACTCGCGCAGCCACGTGTACGGGACCCTCATGCGAACTGCTCCAACATCCGCACGTCGTTGTCGAAGAAGCGCCGCAGATCGGGGACGGAGTGGCGCAGCATCGCCACCCGCTCGATCCCGAGGCCGAAGGCGAAGCCCTGCACGCGCTCCGGGTCGTAGCCCTTCTCGGCGACGAAGCCGAGCACGTTCGGGTCGACCATCCCGGCGCCGAGGATCTCGATCCAGCCCTGGCCCTTGCAGAGGTTGCAGCGGCCGCCATCGGCGAGGACGCCGGTGCCCTCGCACTGGAAGCAGGAGACGTCGACCTCGACGCTCGGCTCGGTGAAGGGGAAGTAGTGCGGCCGCAGGCGCACCTCGCGGGTGTCGCCGAAGAGCGCCCTCGACATCGCCAGCAGCGTCCCCTGCAGGTCGGCGAGGGTCAGCCCCTCGGCGATCGCGAGGCCCTCCATCTGGTGGAACATCGGGCTGTGGGTGGCGTCGGAGTCCCGCCGGTAGACCTTGCCGGGGATGACGATGAAGATCGGCGGGCCCTGCGTCTCCATCGCCCGGATCTGCATCGGCGAGGTGTGCGTGCGCAGCAGCACGTCGGGGTGGGACTGGACGTAGAAGGTGTCCTGGAGCTGGCGGGCCGGGTGGCCGACCGGGTGGTTCAGGGCGGTGAAGTTGTAGTAGTCGTGCTCGATCTCGGGGCCTTCGGCGACCTCGTAGCCGAGCCCGACCATGATGTCCTCGATCAGCCGCGTGGTGCGGGTGATGAGGTGCTGGTGGCCGACCGGCCGCGGCGGCGCGCCGGGCATCGTCACGTCGACCCGGTCGGCGACGAGCTTCGCGTCGAGCTCGGCGGCGTCGAGGCGCTCGGCGGACCGCGCGATCAGCGCCTCGAGCTCCTTGCGGCCCTTGTTGGCGGCACCGCCGACGGGGCCGCGCTCCTCCGGCGGCAGCTGGGCGATCCCGCGCAGGATCTGGGTCAGCTCCGCTTTGCGGCCGAGGAACTTGACCCGCAGCTCCTCCAGCTCGGCGCTCGAGGAGGCCTTGACGATGCCCTCCGTGGCCTCGACCCGGATCTTCTCGATCTGCTCAAGCATCGGGCCGCTCCACTGACATGACGGGCGACGATATCCGCTCGCAGGCGATCGCCGCCGCCGCGGCGACGTTGAGGGACTCGGCGCCGCCCTTCAGTGGGATCGTCGCGGTGCGCTCGCAGGCGGCGAGGACGGCCTCGGGAAGCCCCTCCCGCTCGGCGCCCAGGCAGAGGGTGGCGGCGCCGGCCAGCGCCCCGAGCCCGTCGCCGCCGTGGGCGACCAGCGCGACGCGGGGCTCCGGCGTGTCCGCGACCCCGGCGACGCTCGCCGGCGGGCGGGCGAAGAGCGATCCCATGCTGGCCCGGGTCGCCTTGGGACCGAAGGCGTCGGCGCAGCCGGGACCGAGGGCGACGGTCGCGTCGAGCAGCGCGTGGGCGGTGCGGACGATCGTCCCCACGTTGCCAGGATCGCCGACCCCGTCCAGGTAGACGCAGGGCGCGGCAGGGGCGACCGCCTCGGGCCGCGCCCAGACCGCAATCGCGCGCGTCCCGGAGCCGAGCGAGGAGGCGCCGGCAAGGAGCTCGGGGTCGACCTCATCGAAATCGATACCCGCTCCCCCGCCGCGGTCGTCCTTTCGTCCGCCACCCTCGCCGTGGTCGATCTTCGGTCCGGCTACCGGACTCAAGGACGACCGCGCGTCGGAGGCCGGACCGAAGGTCGACCACGCTCCGGGGGTGACGAGGACGAAGCGCGGCGTGGCGCCGGCGGCGAGCCCTGCCTCGAGCAGGTCCTCGCCCTCGGTCACGAACAGGCCCTCCCGCTCGCGGTGCTTGCGCTCCCGCAGCTTGCGGACCAGCTTCAGCTTCTCGTTGTCCTTGCTTTCGATCATCGGCGTTTGACTTGTGTTTGGTGATGGCTGGTGTTGGTGATGCTGGTTTCTTCTCGGCTCCCTCGAACCCCTCCTGAAACGCGAAACGGGCCGCTTTCGCGGCCCGCCCGGAAGAGTCAGAAGTGTCAGCCTGCGCTCAGGCGGCCGCACCCTCCCGGGCTATCTCCACGAATCGGCGGAACCCTTCGGGGTCCGAGACGGCGATCTCGGCCAGCATCTTGCGGTTCACCTCGACCTCGGCCTTGTTGAGGCCGTTCATCAGTTCGGAGTAGCTCATGCCCTCCAGCCGCGCGGCGGCGTTGATCCGGGTGATCCAGAGCCGGCGGAAGGTCCGCTTCTTGTTGCGCCGGTCGCGGTAGGCGTACATGCCCGACCGCTGCACCTGCTCTTTGGCGAACCGGTAGGAAGAATGCTTGCGCCCGAAGTAGCCCTTGGCTTCCTTCAGGACCTTGCGCCGCTTCTTGCGCGCGTGGACGCTGCGCTTGACGCGACTCACTTGCCGCCTCCGAGGAGCTTGCGGACGTTCGGCACGTCGACCTTGGCGATCGGCGCGGGGTTCCCCATCTTGCGCTTACGCTTCGGCGACTTTTTCTCCAGGATGTGGCTGGAGTACGCGTGACGGCCGCGGATCTTGCCGTTGGCGGACTTCTTGAAGCGCTTCTTGGCGCCCGAGTGAGTTTTCATCTTCGGCATACGGGTCCGACATTGAAGCAGAAGCGGGCGCCCAGCAGAGGCGTGACACCAGGCTTGCGTGTCGAAACCGCGGCCCCGGATAGTCTGGCGCCCCGATGCGCATCCTCTACGTGGTCGGCACGCGACCCAACTTCGTCAAGACCGCGCCGGTGATCGCCGCGATGCGCAGCCGCCTGCCGGAGGGCCGCCACGCGATCGTCCATACCGGCCAGCACTACGACCGACTGATGTCGGAGATCTTCCTCGACGAGCTCGGCGTGCCCGCCCCCGACCACATGCTCGAGGTCGGCTCCGGGACCCACGCCCAGCAGACCGCCCGCACGATGGAGCGGCTGGAGCCGGTGATCGAGAACGAGAAGCCGGACCTCCTCGTCGTCCCCGGCGACGTCAACTCGACCCTGGCGGCGGTGCTGACCGCGGCGAAGATGGAGCTGCCGGTCGCCCACGTCGAGTCGGGCCTGCGCAGCTTCGACCTCTCGATGCCCGAGGAGGTCAACCGGATCGTCGCCGACCGCTTCTCCTCCCACCTCTTCCTCCACTCCGAGGAGGCGATCGGCAACCTGCGCGCCGAAGGGATCGGGCCCGAACGGATGCACTTCGTCGGCAACACGATGATCGACACGCTGGTCGCGCTGCAGGACCGGATCGCGGCGGCGGGCGCGGCGGCGAAGCTCGGCCTCTCCCCCGGCTCCTACCTGCTCGTCACCCTGCACCGCCCGGCGCTGGTCGACGGCCCGCTGCTGGCCGACACGGTCGCCCACCTCTCCCACCTGGCCCAGGACATGCCGGTCGTCTTCCCGGTCCACCCGCGCACGCGCAAGATGATGGAGGCGCTCCCCGACTGGAGCCCGCCCACCGGCCTGCAGCTGATCGAGCCCCTGGGCTACCTCGACTTCCTCTCCCTGGAGACCGACGCCCGCGCCGTCCTCACCGACTCCGGCGGCATCCAGGAGGAGACGACCTTCCTCGGCGTCCCCTGCTTCACCCTGCGCGCCAACACCGAGCGCCCGGTGACGGTCGACCTCGGCACCAACACCCTGCTCGGCCTCGACCCGGCGGCGATCGCCGAGATCCCCGCGACCCTGGCGAACCAACCGACCGCCCAGCACGAGCCACCCCCGCTCTGGGACGGCCACGCCGCCGAGCGCATCGCCGACATCCTCTCCCCACCGGACCCCGAGCTCCTGAGCGCGTAGGGGTCCCCGCGGGGCGCGCGTCGACTTTCGGTCGCTGAGCGACCAAAACTCCACACGGAGGCTCTTGACCGTTGGGAGAACCGGGAGGAACAGTGGACTTCGTCCCATCCAAGGCCCATCGAAGCGGGGAACCCGACCCCCTCCGAACGGCTTGTAACGAGGGCCCGAAAGGGCTCTTGCTCGCCCTGAGGCGATTTCAGCCCGAGTTTGAGAGAGGAGGGGGTCGGGTTCCCCGCGAACGGGTGTCGTCCTCCTCGAGGGGGTCGGGTTCCCCGCGCCTCGCCGCTCCCGGCGACTCAGCCCTGGGCGCTGGTGCTGTCGGCCTCGGCCGCGTCGGGGACGGTTGCCGCCCCCTCGGCCGCGCGGGCCTCTTTGCTCGGGGCGAGCAGCATGCTCATGTTGCGGCCTTCCTGGAGAGGGGCCGACTCGATCGTCGCCATGCCGCCGAGGTCCTCGAAGAGTTTCTGCAGGAGATCGCGACCGCGCTCCGGGTGGGCCTGCTCGCGGCCGCGGAACATGATCGTGATTTTGACCTTGTCGCCGTGCTTGAGGAAGCGCTCGACGTGGCCCTTCTTGGTGTTGTAGTCGTTCTCCGCGATCTTCGGCCGCAGCTTGATTTCGCGGATGTTGACCTGCTGCTGGTGCTTGCGCGCCTGCTTCTGCTTCTGCTCCTGCTCGTATTTGTACTTCGAGTAGTCGAGCATCCGGGTGACCGGCGGCTTGGAGTTCGGCGCGACCTCCACGAGATCGAGGTCGGCGGCCTGGGCGCGGCGCAGCGCCTCGGGCGTGTCGACGATCCCGAGCTGCTCGCCGTCGGCGCCGATCAGGCGCACCTGGGGGACGCGGATCCGCTCGTTGATCCTCGTCGTGTCGCGCTCTGGTGGGCGCCGATCGAACCTACGCGGGACCGGCACTAGTAAGAGTGGAGTTGCTTCAAGAGGACGAGGCTTCGGGTCGTGGGCACGGGTCGCTCAGCGGCCACGGCGAGTGTTTGCGGTACCCACAGTCAAGTTCCGAGGAGTATAGACACTGACGGGCGCCTGGCAAGCCGCGCCGCTCAAGTTCCCGCCGTCTCCCGCTCGATCCGGGCGGCGAAGTCGGCGATGCTCATCTTCCCCAGGTCGCCGTCGGCGTGCGAGCGCACCGCCACCGAACCGGCCGCCTCCTCGCGGTCACCGACCACCAGCATGTAGGGATAGCGGCCGAGCGAGGCATCGCGGATCTTCCGCCCGATCGACTCCGAGCGGTCGTCGATGGCGACGCGGACGCCGCGGTCGCGGAGCTCGTCGTGGGCTTCCCGGCCGTACTCGTTGTGACGGTCGGAGATCGGCAGGACGACCGCCTGCACCGGCGCCAGCCAGGTCGGGAAGCGGCCCGCGTAGTGCTCGATCAGGATCCCGGCGAAGCGCTCCATCGACCCGAGCAGGGCGCGGTGGATCATCACCGGCCGGTGAGCATCGTCGTCGGCCCCGGTGTAGGAGAGGTCGAAGCGCTCCGGCATCTGGAAGTCGAGCTGACAGGTGCCGCACTGCCAGGAGCGGCCGAGCGCGTCGGTGATGTGGAAGTCGATCTTCGGCCCGTAGAAGGCGCCGTCGCCGGGGTTCAGCTCGTACTCGCGGCCCTGGCTGTCGAGCGCCTCGGCCAGCGCTGTTTCAGCCTTGTGCCACTGCTCCTCGGTCCCCATCGACTTGTCGGGACGGGTGGAGAGCTCGACTTTCACGTCGTCGAAGCCGAAGCGCGCGTAGAGCTCGTCGATCGCCTCGCAGATCGAGGCCACCTCGGCGGTGATCTGGTCCTCGGTGCAGTAGACGTGGGCGTCGTCCTGGGTGAAGGCGCGGACGCGCAGCAGGCCGTGGAGAACGCCCTCGCGCTCGTTGCGGCTCACCCGGCCGAACTCGGCAAGCCGCAGCGGCAGCTCGCGGTAGCTGTGGCGGTCGGAGCCGTAGACGAGGCAGGCGCCGGGGCAGTTCATCGGCCGCAGGGCATAACGGCGGTCGTCGTCCTGCATGAAGTACATCTCGTCCTTGTAGTTGTCCCAGTGGCCGGAGCGGTGCCAGAGGCCCTCGTCGAGCACCTGCGGCGTCGCGATCTCCTTGTAGTCGCGCTTGCGCAGCTGCTCGCGGACCTCGGTTTCGATCAGGCGCAGCAGCGTCGTGCCGTTGGGCAGCCAGAAGGGCATGCCGGGCGCCTCGGGACGGAGCATGAAGAGATCCAGCTCGGGGCCGAGCCGGCGGTGGTCGCGCGCTTCGGCCTCGGCGATCCGCTCCAGGTGAGCCTCGAGGTCCTTCTTCGAGAAGAAGGCGGTGCCGTAGATGCGGGTGAGCTGCTCGCGGTGCTCGTCGCCGCGCCAGTAGGCGCCCGCGACCGAGCTCAGCTTGATCGCCTTGATGCGGTTGGTGGACGGCGAATGCGGGCCGCGGCACAGGTCCTCGAAGTCGCCGTTGCGGTAGAGCGAGACGGTCTCGACGCCTTCGTTCTTGACCAGGTCCTCGATCAGCTCGACCTTGAAGCCCTGGTCCTGGGACCTGAAGATCTCGAGCGCCTCGGCCACCGGCACGTCGCGGCGGGAGAAGTGCTCGTCGGCGCCGATGTGCTTCTGCATCGCCTGCTCGATCTTCGGCAGGTCGTCCTCGGTGATCCGGACCCCGTCCGGGAACTCGAAGTCGTAGTAGAAGCCGGAGTCGATCGGCGGGCCGATCGTCACCTTGGTGCCGGGGTAGAGCTCGGTCACCGCCTCGGCCATCACGTGGGCGGCGTCGTGGCGGATCACCTCCAGCGCCTCGGGGTCACGGTCGGTGAGGATCGCCACCTCCGCCCCGCCCTCCGGCAGCGGCGCGTCGAGGTCGCGCAGGGCGCCGTCGACCTTGATCGCCAGCGCCGCCTTCGCCAGCCCCGGCCCGATCGCCGCGGCGGCGTCGGCCCCGGTCGCGCCCCCGGGCAGCTCCAGCGGCGTCCCGTCCGGGAGCGTGACGACGAGCTTGTCGGTTGCGGCCTCCACGGACGCCATGGTACGTGGCCGCCGCCGCGGAGCGCGTCCCCCGGTCGCCCCCACCCCGTGAGTTCGCACTTATCCGCGGATAGCGCGGAGAACTGCGAACTCGCCTCGTGGGCGGGGACCTTGGGGCGTCGGGCAGGGCCTGCGCGGCTCAGCGGGCGGGGCCTACATGGCTCAGCGGGCGGGGCCTTGGCGGGCCTGGCGGACGGCGATCAGCGGGCAGACGCTCTGCTTCGCGATCGGGCCCTTCACTTCCCAGAGCACATAGGGCTTGGCGACCTTCTTCACCCGCAGGCCGTCGAAGGGCGGGCTGTGCCGGGACCCCTCGGTGACGACATAACGAACCCCCTTGGGCGGCGCGCCGCCCGCTTCGGCGCGGGTCTCGATGCAGACGCGCCCGCCGCGCAGCTCCCAGGCGATGTAGTTGGTGCCGTGGTCGTCTTCGAGCAGTTCGGGCGAGGCGAGGACGACGGTCGAGCCGTCCGCGACCAGCGGGCGCAGCCCGGTGAGCGCCGGCGAGTACGTCCCCGGGCCGACCGGCGCGTTGGCGAGCGCGAGCGCCGAGCAGAGTCCGGCGGCGGCGAAGAAGACGAGGCAGGCGACGGTCGCCACCGTCCCGCCACGATCCTCGCCGGCGCGCGCGCCACCGGCCGCGTCCCCGTCCCCCACGCTCGCCGCCCCCCCGCCGGCTGTTCCTTTTGCCGACCCCTCCGGCGAAAGGAACAGCGGAGCGCGGTGGGTCAGCGGCAGGAGGATCGTCAGGGCGCAGAGGGGGGCGGCGATCTCGATCGCCTTCGCCGCCGTGTAGGCGGTACCGCCGACGCGGGCTGCGAGGTAAGCGATCGCGGCGACGAAGAGGCCGGAGAGGACGACGGTCTCGCGATCGCGCCGGCAGCGCCAGATGCCGTAGACGAGGAGGACGGTCGCGAAGGCGGCGCCGAGGTAGTAGGCGGCGGCGGGGACGGCGCCGTCCCCGGGCGCGAGGCGGAAGTCCCCGGACGGCCAGATGCCGAGCGCCTCGAACGGCGAGATCTGGCCGAAGAGGTTGCCGAGACCGGGGCCGTTGGGGTCGAAGGTTTCGAACTTGTGGAAGTCGATCATCCGCCCGATCTCGGGGGCGACGAGGACGACGAGCACAAGGACGGCGATCCCGGCGGGCTTGGCGAGGTCCGACGCGGCGCCGCGGACCCGGTCCCGCCCGTCGTCCCCGAGCCAACCGAGGCCGAGCTCGACGACCGCCCACACCACCGCCGTCCCCAGCAGCCAGAGCAGGCCCGGGAAGCTGTAGGTGTAGACGGCTCCCACGGCGATCAGCGCTGCCGGGGCGAAGCGCAGCGGCGAGGCGGTCGGCTCGCGCACGCTCTCGCGCAGGAAGAGCACGAAACCGAGGAGGAAGAACGCCAGCATCACCTCCTTGAAGGCCCCCTGGGCGAAGTAGGAGGCGAAGACGTAGGCGAGGCCGACGAGGAGCGCCGCGGCCGTGCGCGGCAGCGCGCGCAGATCGCGGAAGGCGGCCAGCGCGCTCAGCGGCGCCAGCACCGCGACCGCAACGGTCAGCCCGCTGAAGCCCTTGACCAGGCCGATGTCGAGGCCCTTGTTGAGGGCGACGACGATCGAGTGCGGGCCGAGCGGGTAGCCCTGGCGGATCAGCTGGCCGGAGTGGCCGTGGGCGAGCTGGTCGGCGGCCAGCAGGTGCTGGGACATGTCCGGGTTGAAGCTGGTGCCGAGGATGCCGAAGTGGCCTTCGACGATGAACGGCAGCGAGGCGCCGAGCGCGGCGAGGACGAAGACCGGCCAGCCCTGCGCCAGCGGCGCGCGCCAGCCGCCGCGCCCCTGCAGGTAGGCGAGCGAGGCGGCGAGCAGGAGGAGGACGACGATCGCCGAGACCTGCCCGTGGCCGGGCAGCCGCACCGTCGCCCAGCAGACCGCGCAGAGGATCGCGAGGCCGACCGGGGCCGCCGTCCACGACCAGCCGGGCCGCCCGCAGAGGGCGATCGCCGCCCCCCCGATGGCGAGCGAGGCCACGCACACGGCGAGGGCGGCTGCATAGGTCCCGATCACGAGCCCGCGAGCCTAGACTCTGAAGATGATGGCGTTCGCCCCGCCCGCCCGGCACCTGCTGCGCGCCAAGGACCTCGCCGACGCGCGCTACGCCGAGCCGCTCGGGGTCGAGCAGATGGCCGCGGCGGCGGGCCTCTCGCGCGCCCACTTCAGCCGCGAGTTCCGCCGCGCCTTCGGCGAGTCCCCGCACTCCTACCTGCTGACGCGCCGGCTCGAGCGCGCCGTGGCGCTGCTGCGCAACACCGACCGCTCGGTCGCCGAGATCTGCCTCGACGTCGGCCTCACGAGCGTCGGCTCCTTCACGACGAGCTTCAAACGGAACTTCGGCAAGACGCCGACGGAGTATCGCGCGTCGTTCCCGCCCGCCTCCGCCTTCGCCGTCCTCCCCGGCTGCGTCGTCCGCGCCTACGCCCGCCCGCGAAAGCGCACGTTTCGAGAAGACAGGCCGCCGGCCGGTTCCTAGAGTCGACTCACAGTCGATTTCGAAACGGAAGACAGGAGGACGAGATGAAGATCGCCAACGCGCAGCTGTGGGTCCACGACCAGGAGGAGGCGCTGCGGTTCTGGACCGAGAAGGTGGGATTCGAGGTGCGGGCCGACGTGACGATGCCCGAGATGGGTGACTTCCGCTGGCTGACGGTGAGCCCGCCCGGACAGGAGGACGTCTCGATCGTGCTGATGGCGATCCCGGGCGAACCGATGCTCGACCCGGCGACCCAGGAGCAGATCCGCGACCTCTCCGCGAAGGGCTTCGCGGGCACGGTCTTCCTCACCACCGACGACTGCCGCGCCGACTACGAGCGGCTCCGCGCCAACGGGGTCGAGTTCTCCGAAGCGCCGGAAGAGCGGCCCTACGGGATCGACGCCGGCTTCCGCGATCCCTCCGGGAACGCGATCCGGCTGACCCAGGTGGCGATGAGCTTCAACGCCTGAGGACGCGCCCGGCGGGGCGCGGCGGATGGGACCGGGGCGGCCGCGCGACGGCCGTCCCGCTCATTCGCCCTGCTGCGTGCCCTTGGCGGCGTTGCCGCCCTGGAGCTTCTTCTTCTGTGCCTGCAGCTTCTTGCGCTGCGCCGGCGAGAGGTTCTGGTTCTTCAGCTTCTGGTTGATCTTCTTGATCTGGGCCTGCTTGGCGCTCGTGCCGGTCTTCGTCGTCCCCGCACCCCCGGCACCGGGTTCGGCGCCGCCGCTCGTGTTGTCGGAGCCGCCGGACACGAGCAGCGCGATCACCACGATCACCACCACGACCCCGCCGAGGACCATGCCGACCGCTTTGACCCCGCGCTCGCGGATCGATTCGCGCAGCTTCACCAGGTCCCGCGGCGGCTTGCCTTCGCGCGAGGCCTCCTCGGCGACGGCGCCGGTCGCCGCGGCGGCGCTCTCGGCGGTGTGGACGTGTTCGGTCCACTGCTCGCCGTCCCACCAACGCAGCCCTTCGCCGCTCGGATCGTCGTACCAGCCGGCCGGAATCCCCGACCCGCCCGGCGTCTCGGTCGAGTTCACGCGCCGATTATGGCGACTCGACCCGCGGATTTTGTGAACGCGGTCGTCACGACGCATTTGCGTGCGCCCGGATCACGCCCGCGGCGCGCTCAGGCGGGCGGGCCGTTGCGCAGCGCGCGCAGGACGACCCCGGGGTGACGTGCGACCTGCGGGCCGAGCAGGAGCGCGAACAAGGTGGTCGCGAGCCAGGGACGCAGGTGGGGGCGGATTCGCCGGATCCGACCGTCCTCGGCCAGGTCGAACGCCATCGCGTCGGTCCCCCGCAGAGGCCCCACCTTGAAGTCACCGATCAGCACCCGGGCGGCCCCGTCCCCGATTTCCTCCTGCCAGTGGAGGTCGCTCAGGGTCGAGTACACGGCGCCCAGCAGCACCCGCAGGTCGGCCGAGCCGCGGAACACCATCCGCCCGGACAGCGGCGACGGCAGCTCGGCGCCGGGCGCGATCGCCGACATGATCCCGTCGATGTCGTTGGCCTCGGTCGCCGCGCGATAGGTCGCGATCGCGTCGTCCACGCGCCGAATCGTCCCACAGCCGACCGAATGCGCGCCAGAACGGAAAAGGGCCCCGAGATGGGGCCCCTTGTTTCCGAAGGACGTACCACCAGCGACGAAGGTGTCACCGGCTCGTCGGTCCTCAAGCTTTGAAGTTTCGGCCGCCGTGTTTTCGACGACGCCCCCTAAACCCCTCCTCGCCGCAAAAGTTGCACTCTCCAGGGAAGAACCTCGAAAACCGGGTAATCGAGCGGGCGGTCCCGGCATGGCCTCGGCGCCGACCGGGGCGTGCCTTCGCCGACTCAGCCGCGCTGCTACATTCCGGCGCCCCGGGGCGTATAGCTCAGTTGGGAGAGCGCCAGCTCGACAAGCTGGAGGTCACTGGTTCGAGCCCAGTTACGCCCACTACCCCCGGAGCCTCACGAGGCGATCTTCACGGTCAGCTGCCAGGAGACGCCGAAGGGGTCGTTGATCCAGGCGAAGTGCGGGCTGAACGGGTACTCGCCCAGCCCCATCAAGACCCCGCCCCCGGCGGAGAGCTTCTCGAAGGCCGCGTCCACCTCCGCGGCCGAGTCCAGTTCGACGAACAGCGAGACCGCGGGCGTGAAGCCGAAGGCATGCTCGACCGGACTGTCGAAGAGGCGCACCCGCTGCTCGCCGAGCCGCAACACCGCGGCCTCGATCGTCCCCTCGGCCCCGGCCCCGTCCTTACCGAAGCGCCGATCCTCAACGACCTCGGCGTCCTCGAAGGCCGAGACATAGAGGCCGAGCGCCTCCTCCGCATCCCCTTCGAACATCAAGAACGGCGCGACCGTCATCCCCATGAGGCGCAGCCTAGATGGTTGGTTCCGGGGGTGCGGGTTGGGAAGGGATGGGTGGCCGCTGGCCGGCGCCCGGGAAGGGTTCAGGCCCCTAAAGCTGTCGCCCGGGGAAGGTCGCGCCCCTCTCGCCACGGCCCGGGCAGGCTGTGGCCGTGGCGAGAGGGGCGGGTATATGAAAAGCATGGAGGAAGGCGCGCGGGAGCGTGACGGGAGTGCGACGGGAGGGTCACGGAACCGTGACCGAGGTCAGACCTCGTCACAAAGAGCGTGAGAACTCCACGCTTCCTCCCGTGTTGTGCAACAGCGACCTACGCGCTGCGTGTTTTGACCCCCCTATAGGGGCCCTAAAACACGCAGCGCGTTTCCGGGCCTTGATTTCGGCCCCGAAATGGGCCTCCCCAGGGCCGGAAAGTGTGACGTTCCCGGCATCTCTGTGACCGATCGGGCCGAGGTGTGGAGGCTCTCCGACCCGATCATCACGGAAGTCCGACTTCCTCACGTCCCTGTGCTGGCTTTCTCACGAACGCCTCACGTCCTGGGCTCCTCATGGGGGTCACAGCCTGCCAGGACCCCCATGAGGAGCCCAGGACCTCCCTCGACCCACCTCGGACGGCCGGCGGCGCCCCGAACCCCGGCCCCCGCGCCGGCCCGACCTACACGTGATCACTCGGCAGGTGCCAGCGCCGGGGCGCGATCAGCTGATCGATCTCCCTCGGCCCCCAGCTGCCCCGCCAGTAGGGGATCGCCGGCGGTGGGTCCTCGAGGACCGGCTCGGAGATTTCCCAGAGGCGCTCGATCGCGTCGGAGCTGGTGAAGAGGGTGCGGTCGCCGTTCATCGCGTCGTGGATGAGGCGCTCGTAGGGGTCGAGGGCGGCCTGGTTGTTGCCGAAGGCTTCGGCGTAGGTGAACTTCATGTGGGCTTCGCCGAGCTGCATGGTGGCCCCGGGCACCTTGGCCAGGAACGAGGTGGAGATGGAGCCGGGCTCGCCGAGCTCGAAGGTGAGGTGGTCGCGCCCGAAGCCCTCGGGGATCAGTTCCTGGTCGAGCGGGAACATCCGCCGTGGCGGCTGTTTGAAGGCGATCGTGAGGACGTGGCGGCTCTCCGCCATGCGCTTGCCGGAGCGCAGGTAGAACGGCACACCCTCCCAGCGCCAGTTGTCGACGAAGGCCTTGACCGCGATGAACGTCTCGGTGTCGGAGTCGGGGTCCACCCCGTCCTCTTCGCGATAGCCGACGTACTGGCCGCGGACGACGTCCTCGGGGCGCAGCGGCAGCATCGAGTCGAAGACCTTCTCCCGCTCCAGGCCGAGCGGTTTCGGCTCCAGCGAGGTCGGCGGCTCCATCGCGACGAACCCCAGGACCTGGAACAGATGGGTGACGAGCATGTCGCGGAAAGCGCCCGTGTCCTCGTAGAAGCTGCCACGCATCTCGATCGAGAGCGTCTCCGGGATGTCGATCTGGACGTGGTCGATGTGGTTGCGGTTCCAGACCGGCTCGAACATGCCGTTGGCGAAGCGCAGCGCCAGCAGGTTCTGCACCGCCTCGCGCCCGAGGTAGTGGTCGATCCGGTAGATCCGGTCCTCCTGGAAGACCGAGTGGAGGCGCCCGTTCAGCTCACGAGCGGAGCGCAGGTCGGTGCCGAACGGCTTCTCGGTGATCACCCGGGCGTCGTCGCCCAGCCCCAGCTTGCCGATCTCTTCGACGATCCCCGCCGCGGCCTTCGGCGGCAGCGAGAGGTAGAAGAGTAGGTCGGCGTCGCCACCCAGTTCCCGCTTGGCCGCTTCGACCGCCTCGCCGAGCGGCGCGAAGCCCTCGCCGACGCCGACGAAGCTGAGCGCCTCGGCGAACTCGTCGAAGGCGTTGTCGGCGTCCGGCTTCCGTCCCGAACCTTCCACGGATTCGCGCGCGACCTGGCGGAATTCCTCGGTCGAGATCGCGCGGCGGGCGGCGCCGATGATGCGGAAGCCCTCCGGCATCAGTCCCACCTGCGAGAGGTGGAACATGCCGGGCAGGAGCTTGCGCCTGGCGAGGTCGCCGGTGGCGCCGAAGAGGACGATGACCTGGTCGGTCCGCACCCGGTCGGCGGCGCGGTCCTGCTGGGCGCTGCTGGTGGTGACGCTCACGCTTCGCAGGCTACAGCGCGCCAATCGTCGCCTTATCGTGCAGGGGATGGCGCCTGCGACCAACGGGGGGACGGAGTTCGATCCGGCCGCGCTGGCGCGGACCGAGGCGCGCTTCTGGCGCGAGATCTGGGACGCGGCGCCGGCCGCCGTGGCCGTGGCCAAAGGCGCGCGGCGGGCCGAGTTCGGGCCGGTGCAGGCGACCGTGATCGCCGCCCTGCCGGAGGTGCGGATGCTGAACCTGATCCTCGGCGCGGCCGGCGCCGACGCGGCGGCCGAGGGCTTCGTCGAGGAGGCGGTCGAGTGGGTCCGGGACCAGGACGTGCGCGGCTTCGCGCTACTGGAGCCGGGGCCGGCGGACGCCGGGCGCGCCGCCGCCGAGACGACCGGCGCGCCGCCGGCGCAGGGCGCCTTCACCGGCGCGCGGGCCGCCGAGGCCGCGCTCACCCGCGCCGGCTACGAGAAGGGATACGACTGGATGCGCTTCGTCCGCGACCCCCACCCGCCGCACTTCAAGGTCGCCGAGGACGTCGAGGTCGTGGAGCTCGACGGCAGCGACGAGGACGCGCCGTTCGGCTCGATCGCGACGCTCGGCTTCGGCCTCCCCGCCTGGGTCGCCTCGCTCTTCGCGCCCCTCCCCGCCCTGCCCGACTGGCGCTGCTATGTCGCGCTGCTCGACGGCGAGCCGCAGGCCTGCGCGGCGATGCTCCTCGACGGCGAGGTCGCCGAGCTGGGGATCGCGGCGACGCTCGAGGGCGGCCGCCGGCGCGGCTGCCAGCTGTCGCTCCTGCGGCGGCGGATCGAGGACGCGGCGGCGGCCGGCGTCCACACCCTCTTCGTCGAGACCGGCGCCCGCGTCCCCGGACGCCCCTCGACCAGCTACGCCAACATCCTGCGCGCCGGCTTCGAGGAGGCCTACCTCTGCCCCGGCTGGATCGATGCGCGACCTGCTGCGGGCTGACTTCCTGCGCGCCGAAGCCGGCGGCGGCCTGGCGCTGCTGCTCGGCAGCGTCGCCGCGCTGGTCTGGGTGAACGTCATCGACGCGGGCGGCTACGCGTCGTTCTGGGCGACCCACGTCAACATCGGGATCGGCGCCGCGTCGATCGACGAGAGCCTCGGCCACTGGGTCAACGACGCGCTGATGACGTTCTTCTTCTTCCTGATCTCGCTGGAGATCAAGCGCGAGCTGGTCACCGGGGAGCTCCGCCATCCGAAGCGCGCGGCGCTGCCGATCATCGCCGCGCTCGGCGGCGTCGTCACCCCGATCGCGATCTTCCTCATCGTCAGCGGCGGCCAGAACCCGAGCGGCTGGGGCATCCCGATGGCGACCGACGCGGCGTTCGCGATCGGCGTCCTGGCGCTGCTCGGCGACCGCGTCGGGATCGGCGTGAAGCTCTTCCTGGTGACGATCGCGGTGGTCGACGACGTCGCCGCGATCCTCGTCATCGCCGTCGCCTACACCGACCACCTGAGCCTCGGCTGGCTGGTGCTGGCGGTGGCGGGGCTGGTCGGGACCGCCGCGATGCGCCTGCTCGGGGCGCACCGCATCCTCGTCTTCGTGCCGATCGGCGTCCTCGTCTGGGTGGCGACGCTCGAGTCCGGGGTGCACGCGACGCTCGCGGGCGTGGCGCTCGCCCTGATCACGCCGGCGACGCCGGTCCGCGGGCGCGACGTGCTCGGCGAGCTCGAACACCGCCTCCACCCCTGGGTCAACTACGCGATCCTCCCCCTCTTCGCGCTCGCCAACGCGGGGGTCAAGCTGGGCGGCGGCGAGCTCTCCGACTCCGAAGGGCGGCGGATCGCCCTCGCGGTCGCCCTCGGCCTCGTCGTCGGCAAGTTCCTCGGCATCGCCGGCGCGACCCTGGCCGCCCTGCGCCTCCGCCTCGGCGCCCTCCCCTCGGGCGTCGACCTGGGCGGCCTCCTCGGCGCCGCGGCCCTCGGCGGCATCGGCTTCACCGTCTCCCTCTTCATCACCCCGCTCGCCTACGACGACCCCCTCATGATCGGCGCCGCCAAGCTCGGCATCCTCGGCGGCTCCGTCGTCTCCGCCGCGATCGGCATCACGATCTTCGCCGCCACCGGCGTCCATCCGACGCGCGCGGACGCCGCCGGCGACACGTAGGATCCCGCGCCCGATGCCGACCGAGCCGCCCTCGCAAACCGGGCCCCAGCGGGTCGACAAGCCCTGGGGTCACGAGCTGTGGTGGGCCGAGACGCCGCACTACGCCGGGAAAATCCTCCACGTCGAGGCAGGGCAGAGCCTCTCCCTGCAGATGCACCGGGAGAAGGACGAGTCGTCCTACCTGCTGTCGGGACGCCTGCTGCTGACCCGCGGCCCCAGCGCCGAGGAGCTGACGACCGAGGAGATCGGCCCGGGCTTCACCTGGCGGGTCGAGCCCGGCACGGTCCACTCGATCGAGGCGCTCGAGGACTCCGACGTGATCGAGGTCTCGACTCCGCACCTCGACGACGTGGTGCGGCTGCGGGACCGGTACGGGCGCGAGGGGTAGGCGCCCCGAAGGGCTCACGCCCCGCAAGCTGTCGCCCGGGTAGGGAACGCGCCCCTCTCGCCACGGCCCGGGCAGGCTGTGGCCGTGGCGAGAGGGGCGGGTGTATGGAAGGTGTGGAGGGTCCGGGACGGGAGCGTGACGAGGGGGCGACGGGAGTGGCACGGATCCGTGACGGGATGCCCACGACGGGCACCGAGGGCCGGTTCCCGAACGGTCAGGGATCTCCCCGGTTGGAAATCCGCGTATGGCGCGGGTTTCCAACCACGCGGATCCCCGGTCGGTCCCGCGTGGTTCGAAATGGTCGCCATACGACCATTTCGAACCACGGAAGCTCCTGGCCGCCGGATCCGTGACGGAGATGCCGGGAACTCCACGCTTCCTCCCGTGTTGTCCAACACCGACCTACGCGCTGTCGACTTTCGGGCCTCTATGGGGGCCCAAAAGTCGACAGCGCGTTCTCGACCCCTGACTCAGGCCCGTAAAGGGCCTCTGAGGGCCGGAGAGTGTGACGTCCCCGGCATCTCCGTCACGGATCCGGCCGAGGCGTGGAGGCTCCCGGGCCCGATCGTCACGTAAGTCCGACCTCGCAACGTCCCTGTGCCGGCTTTTTCACGAACGCCTCACGTCCTGGGCTCCTCATGGGGGTCACAGCCTGCCAGGACCCCCATGAGGAGCCCAGGACACCCGGACCCACCACCTCGGACGGCCGCAAGCGCCCCGGACCCCGCCTGGACGGACCCCAGCCCGCCTGGCCGCCTCGCCGCTAATACGCCCTGGCGACGATGGCTTGGAGGTTGGGCTCGTCCTCGGTGGCGGGGACGGTGCCGTCGGGGCGTTGGATGCAACGGACGCTGACGCCGTCATCGAGGAGGCGGCGCTCGCCTTCGGGGCCTAGCTTTGCCCAGTCGATGCGGCCGACTCCCTCGCGGCCGGCTTCGAGGGCCTCGTCGATGGAGGCGACGTCGGTGGTCGCGGACTCGCGGAAGTCGGTCGCCTCGCCAAGCATCGCCGCCTGGATCTCGTTCAGCAGCGGTTCGATCCGGCCGGGGACCTCGCCGAGGGGGATCGGGAGCTTCTCGCCGGTGTCGCGGCGGACGACGGTCGCCTGGCCCTCGGCGAGGTCGCGCGGGCCGAGGTCGATGCGCAGCGGCACGCCCTTCAGCTCCCAGTCGGTGGCGCGGCGGCCGAAGCCGGTGTGGGTGTCGGCGTCGACCTGGACGCGGGCGCCGGTGGCGGCGATCGCGTCGCCGAGCTGTCGGGCCGCGTCGACCGCGCCGTCCTCGTCGCGGACGACCACGATCGCCACCTGGGTCGGCGCGATTCGCGGCGGCAGGCGCAGGCCGCGGGCGTCGCCGTGGCCCATGATCAGGCCACCCACCAGGCGGGTCGAGGCGCCCCATGAGGTGGTCCAGGCGGTCTGGACCGTGCCGCCCTCGTCGGTGTAGGTGATGTCGAAGGCGCGGGCGAAGTTCTGGCCGAGCTCGTGGCTGGTCGCCAGCTGGAGGGCTTTGCGATCACGGGTGATGCCCTCGCAGGTCATCGTGTTGATCGCGCCGGCGAAGCGCTCCTCGGCGGTCTTGCGGCCGAGCAGGACCGGCAGCGCCAGCGTGTCGACGAGGAAGTCGCGGTAGACGTCGTGGTGGATCCGCAGCGCGTAGGCGGCGGCGTCCTCGGCGTCGGCGTGGACGGTGTGGCCCTCCTGCCAGAGGAACTCGCTGGTGCGCAGGAAGAGGCGCGGGCGCATCTCCCAGCGGACCACGTTCGCCCACTGGTTCAGCAGCAGCGGCAGGTCCCGGTAGCTATTGACCCATTTCGCCATCTGCTCGCCGAAGACGGTCTCCGAGGTCGGCCGCACGACGACCGGCTCGGTCAGGTCTTTGCCGCCCGCGTGGGTCACCACCGCGAGCTCGGGGCTGAAGCCCTCGACGTGCTCGGCCTCGCGCTGCAGGTAGCTCTCCGGGATGAAGAGCGGGAAGTAGACGTTGTCGGCGCCGGCCGCCTTGATCCGGCGGTCGATGTCGGCCTGGATGCGCTCCCAGATCGCGTAGCCGTAGGGCCGGATCACCATCGTCCCGCGCACCGGCCCGTTCTCGGCCAGGCCCGCTTTGGCGATCACGTCCTGGTACCAGCGGGGGTAGTCCTCGTTCGGGTCGGCGATCGGCGATTTCGGCATGGCGGGCATCCTAGGTGCCGACGGCGAGCCGCGCCGCGCGACCTCTTCCCGGTGGCGCCAGCGACCCGAATCGCGCAACGCCCCTCCCCCTTGCCAGTACCAATTTATACCACACACAGGGCTTGTAACAAGGCCCTGTCATGCTCCATACTCGCCCGCCGCAAAGGGTGAATGTGTGTGTTTCAAAGGTGCGGTTCGAGGCGAGGAGTGTGTATGAGGGAGACGACCGAGCACGCGGTGACGATCGTCGGCGGCGGGCCGACGGGGATGATGTTGGGAGCGGAGCTGGCGGCGGCCGGGGTCGACGCGCTGATCCTGGAGCGGCGGCCGGACCAGGAGCTGGACGGATCGCGGGCGGGCGGCCTGCACTCGCGCGCGATCGAGCTGCTCGACCAGCGCGGCGCCGCCGGGCGCTTCCTGGCCGCGGGCTACACGGCGCAGATCGTCTCGTTCGGCGAGACCAAAGTCGACATCAGCGACTTCCCCACCCGTCACCCCTACGGGCTTGCGCTGTGGCAGAAACACATCGAGCGGATCATGGCCGAATGGATCTGGGACCTTGGCGTCGCGGTCCGCTATTCCCAGGAGGTCGTCGGCTTCACCCAGGACGACGAGGGCGTCGACGTCGCGCTGGCCGACGGCAGCACGATCCGCACCCGCTACCTGGTCGGCTGTGACGGCGGGCGCAGCGCGATCCGCAAGGGCGCGGGGATCGACTTCCCCGGCGCGGAGGCGACCAAGAGCACCCTCGTCGCCGAGGCCCGGATGACCGACAAGTCGGGGTTCGGTTTCCACCGCGGCCCCCTCGGGGTCGGTGGCATCGGCCCGATGGAAGACGGCAGCGACACGCTGCGGATCGTCGTCCCCGAGGCGCGCCTGGAAGCGGGTGAAGACCCGACGCTGGACGAACTCCGCGACGCGCTCTTCGTCGTCTACGGCACCGACTACGGCGTCCACAGCCCGAGCTGGATCTCCCGCTTCACCGACGCGACCCGCCAGGCGGCGTCCTACCGCGAGGGCCGCGTGCTGCTCGCCGGCGACGCCACCCACATCCACTCGCCGATGGGCGGCCAGGGGATCCCGATGGGGATGGAGGACGCGGTGAACCTCGGCTGGAAGCTCGCCCAGGTGGTGAAGGGCACCTCACCGGAGGACCTCCTCGACACCTACCAGGCGGAGCGTCACCCCGCCGTGGCCCGGTCGCTCCGGTACACGATGGCGCTGAACGCGCTGATGCGCGTGGACCCGCGCACCGAGGCGCTGCGCGACACGGTCGCCGAGCTGGCGGTGATGGACGAGCCGCGCCGGCACCTCGGCGCGCTGGCCTCGGGGTTGGCGGTCCGTTACGACCTCGGCGAGGGCCATCCGCTCCTCGGTCGCCGCGTGCCCGACCTCGACATCGTCACCGCCGACGGCCCGACCACCGTCTTCGCCCTGCTGCACAAGGCGCAGCCGGTGCTGCTGAACCTGGGCGAGCCGGGGACGCTTGACATCGGCGGGTGGGCCGACCGCGTGGACATGGTCGACGCGCGCTGCGAGGAGAGGTGGGAGCTGCCGGCGGTCGGCGAGGTCGACTCCCCCACCGCGGTGCTCATTCGTCCCGACGGCCACGTCGCCTGGGTAAGTGACGGTGATGCTATGGGCCTCGCCGAATCCCTGACCACCTGGTTCGGCCCGGTGCGCGACCGCGTCTAGTGACCCGAGCCGTGAGTTGTGTCCTGGGCTCCTCATGGGGGTCCTGGCAGGCTGTGACCCCCATGAGGAGCCCAGGACGTGAGGCTTTCGTGGGGGAGGCGTCACAGGGACGTCGCGAAGTCGGACTTCCGTGAGGATCGGGTCGAGGAGTCTCCACACCTCGCCCCTTTCGGTCACAGAGACGCCGAGAACGTCACACTTTCCGTCCCCTTAGGGCTCATTCCGGGCCTGAATCGAGGGCCCTAAAACGCGCTGCGTGTTTTAGGGCCCCTATAGGGGGGTCAACTCATGCAGCGCGTCGGTCGGTGTTGGACAACACGGGCATAAGGCCTGCGATCTCGACATCTCCGTGACGGCGCCCGACTTCCGTGACGGATCCGTGGGACTCCCGTCGCACCCCCGTGACGCTCCCGCGCACGATCCTCCACTCCTCGTAGACCCGCCCCTCTGGCCACGGCCACAGCCTGCCCGGGCCGTGGCGAGAGGGGCGGGTCCCTTCCCCCGGGTCACTGGGCATGCTCCGGTGTAAACATCCCGCCGGCCCAGCCTTGGTCGACGCGCGCCAACCCGAGCACCTCCACCTCTTTGCGCAGGATCCGCCAGCGGCCACCGTCGAGTTGACACTCGTCCCGATAGTTCCCGTACCCCACGATCGACAGCTCGCCGTAGGAGGCCAGCTCGAGGTAATAGCTCTCGACGTGAGCCTCCTCGCCCCCCGCGCCGACCTCGATCGCGAGGTTGGTCACGTGGTGGCGGGTGTCACGGTAGGGAGAGGAGAACCAGTTCGCGTAGTACTCGGCGACGGCCTCGATGCCTTCGAGCCTGACCCGACCGGGACTGTCCCAGACGATCTCGGGCGCGAAGATGTCGGTTATCGCGCCGAGGTCGGCGGCGTCCACCGCCCGGACGTAGCGGGCCAGCATCTCCTGGACCTCGGCGCGGGCCTCGAGCGCCGCCAGCCGCGCGGCAGGCTCACCACCCCGGTCGCTCACTTGCGGCGGCTCAGCTCGTAGAACCCGCGGCCGTCGAGGCGCGCCTCCCAGTCCCGCAACAGCACGATCGTCGTCGTCGTCTCCTCGACGATCGCCGGGCCCGTGATGGTGTTGCCGGGGCGCAGCAGGTCGCCCTCGACGACGTCGACCTCCCGGAACTCGCCGTCCATCCAGACGCGCCGGGTCCCCTTGATCGCCGCCGCGGGGACCTCGGACTCGTCTTCGAACTCCGGCAGCGGCATCGGCGGCCGCGGCACCGAGATGCTCAGGTGGACGTTGATCGCCTCGCACGGGCTGTCCGGCTCCGCGTAGGTGTAGAGCGTTTCGTGGCGCTCGTGGAAGGCGGCGACGAGCTGTTCGAGCCCGCCCGAGGCGAGATCGTCGGACATCTCGACCTCGACCTCGTGGATCTGGCCGACGTACCGCATCTCCGCGGTCCGTCGCCGCTCCAGCCCGTTCCGGCGATCCCCGTCGCCAAGCGACAGGTCGCGCCCCGCCTCGGCTTCCATCGCCGCGAAGAGCTCCTCGATGCGGGCCGGATCGAGGAGCTCGATGTTCGACAGCACGGAGCGGGCGTAGTCGTGCTTGGCGTCGGCGACCAGCTGGCCGAACGCGCAGAGGGCACTGGCCACCTTCGGCACGATCACGGTCGGGATCTCCATCTCGTCGGCGAGCGCGCAGGCGTGCACGGCGCCCGCCCCGCCGCCGGACACCATGACGAAGTCCCGCGGGTCGTACCCGCGCTCGATCGAGACCTCGCTGATCCCGTCGACCATGTTGCGGTTGACCACCTGGTAGATCCCCGCGGCCGCCTCCTCCTCGGTCAGGCCGAGCGGCTCGCCGAGGTGGGTCCGCAACGCCCGCCGGGCCGCCTCGACGTCGAGCCGCATGCCACCGCCGAGGAAGTACTCCGCGTCGATGTAGCCGAGGACGACGTCGGCGTCGGTGACGGTCGGCAGCTCGCCGCCGTGCCCGTAACACGCGGGCCCGGGACGGGCCTCCGCGCTGCGCGGCCCGACGCGCAGGATCCCCGACGGGTCGACCCAGCCGATCGAACCACCGCCGGCGCCAAGGGTGTTGATGTCGGTCATCGGAACCCCGACCCGGTAACGGTGGACGTCGACGTTGCGCACCAGCGGCGAGAGGCCCTGCTCGGCCAGGCTGATGTCGAAGCTGGTGCCGCCCATGTCCACGGTCAGCACCCGGTCGCCGCCGATGAAGTTGCCGAAGTACGTCCCCGCCGTGGGACCGGAGGCCGGGCCCGAGTTGATCGACGCGACCGGCAGGCGCCGCAGCATGTCGGCCGACACGGCGCCGGCGTTCGAGAGCATGAACTGGATGTCGCCGCCGAACCCCAGCTCTCCGAACAGCGCCTGCACCTCGTCCACGTAGGTGGTGACGACCGGCCCGAGGTAGGCGTTGACGACGGTCGTGCTGGTGCGGACGTAGTCCCTGATCTGCGGCAGCACCTCGATCGACAGCGACCGGTAGGCGTCGGGCATGTGGGTGGCGAGCAGCTCGCCGGTGCGGCGCTCGTGCTCGGGATTGCGGAACGACCAGAGGTAGACGACCGCGACGGCCTCCACGCCCTCGGCCTTGAACAGCTCGATGCCCTCCAGGACGTCGTCCTCGTTCAGCTCGGTGAGGACCTCACCCTCGGCGTTCACCCGCTCCCGGACCGGGTGGCTCAGGTAGCGCGGCACGAGCTCCGGCGGCGGTGGGTAACGGAAGTCATAGCGACGCTCCTTGTGCCCGCCGCGCATCTGCAGGAAGTCACGGAAGCCCTCGGTGCACAACAGCCCCACCTTGGCGCCGTTGTGCTGGATCAAGGTGTTGACCGCCACGGTCGAGCCGTGGGTGATCACCTCGTCGCAGCGCTCGAGGAACTCCGGCGGCGAGACGCCCAGGCGCTCCGCCACCTGGGCGATGCCTTCGCGGATCGATTTCGCCGGGTGCCGGCGGTCGCTGGGGACCTTGGCGATCGACAGCGTGCCCGTCTCGTCGACCACGCTGAAGTCCGTGAAGGTCCCCCCGATGTCGATGCCCAGTCGGTACATCCGAACTACCTCCCTGCCTGATCGTCTTGTCCGTCGGCGCGCAACCGCTCGGTTGCCTCCGCGTCGACCGAGTGGCCGTCCGGCGTCGCGAACGCCACCCGGTACTCGAGCTCCGCGCTCTCCCGGCTGACCAGCCCCGAGCGCACGTCGGCCGCGACCAGCTCGGGGTCGCGCCGGCGCGCCGGGCCGACCGCACCGCCGCCGATGACGTGGCACTCGAGCACGTCGCCCTTGACGAGCTTGCGCTCGACCGAGTGGCGGCCGATCTCCGTCTTCGACCCGTCCGCGTGGCGGATGAAGTACTTGCCACCGCGTCCGGGCAGGTCGGCGTGGGCGCCGAGCACCGAGACGGCGGGGAATTCACCCTCGCCCCAACGGGTGACCGTGCCCTCGTGGCCGATCAACTCGAAGTCGTACCGCGGCCCGAAGCCTCCCCGCCACTGGCCGGGGCTCGCGGAGTCCGGGCGCAGCTCGAAGCGGTGGACGAAGATCGGGTACTCGTACTCGACCATCTCGACGTCGTCCGTATAGAGGGACCCCGAGGACGCGGTCGCGCCGAGGCTGTTCCAACCGTCCAGCCCGGTGAACGCCCCGCCCCCGCCGATCAGCGTGTTGAAGCCGAAGTAGATGTAGTACTCGTCGTTCTTCGGGTTGACCCCCGAGGCGATCAGCGCGGTGATGTGTCCCCACCCCGCCGCGGCCGCCTCCGGCGCCGCCTTGTTCAGGGCGCTGACTACGGCCTCGGTGATGTTCTCGCCGACGGTCGAGGTGCTGCACGAGCAGGGCGCCGGATGGACCGCGTTGGTCAGCGAGCCCTTCGGTCCCGGGTCGAAGGCGATCGGCCGGTAGATCCCGGCGTTGTGCGGCATCGCCGGGTCGACGAAGAAGAGGACGCCCAGGTAGGCCATGCTCGAGGTGATCGGCTCGTAGGCGTTGATGTAGCTCTCGCCCTGGGGACGGCTGCGGTACTCGAGCGCCATCTCGTCCCCGGTGATCGTGACCGTGCAGTGGATCGTGCTGGGGCCGTTGACGCCGTCGTCCTCGACCGGCGCCTCCCCCTCGTACACGCCGTCGGGCAGCTTCGCGATCTCTTTCCGCATCCACACCTCGGAGCGGTCGAGGATCTCGGCGACGCAGTCGCGGACCGTCGCCCGGCCCATGCGCCCGATCATCTCGACCAGCCGCCGCTCGGCCACGCCGAGCGTGCCGATCTGCGCCATCAGGTCGCCGCGGTGCCATTCCGGCGTGCGGACGTTGGCGAGGATCATGTCGACGATGTCGTTGCGCATCACCCCCTCGTCGGCGATCTTGATCGGGGTCATGCGCAGGCCCTCGGCGTAGATCTCCCGCGCCTCGGGGTTGTACCCGCCCGCCACCGGGCCGCCGGTGTCGGTCATGTGCGCCTTGTTGACGACCCAGAACTGCAGCTCGTCGTCGAAGAAGACGGGCTTGTAGACGCACATGTCCTGCAGGTGCGAGTTCCCGGTCGAGGGGTCGTTGTGGTACACGAGGTCGCCCGGCCTGATGTCGTCGCCGAAGTACTCGGCCACGTCGCGGCAGGAGTACATCAGGGCCCCGAGGTGGTTCGGGATGTCTTCCCCCTGGACCACCATCTGCGGCACCCAGTCGAAGATCGCGTTCGAGAAGTCGTGGGCGAGCTTCAGGATCGGGGACCGGCAGGTGTTCGCCATCGTCACCGTCATCTCACGGGTCGTCGCCTCGAGCATCCCCTGGATGACGGCGAGGGTGATCTCGTCGACCTCGCGCTCCTTGGCGGCGCTCACCAGCGCGCTCCTTCCGGGATCGCGGGATGCTCGGGTGGCGGGTAGAGGTCGTGGAAGTGCGCGCACACTTCAGCCCCGAAGCGCCTGATCTGCTCGCGGACGGCCTCGAACGACGGGCCGTTGGTCATGCGGAAGCGCATCATGATGTAGTCCACCCCGTATTCCTCGCGGTACTTCTCGATCTGCGCGATGCACTCCTCGGCGCTGCCCATGACCAGGTGCTCGCGCGTCGCCTCGGGAGTGAAGTCGTCCTCGTGCTGGAAGTCGGGATGGTGGGTGACGATCCCGTGCCGGGCGTAGAACCGCACCTCGTCGAGGTAGTTGGTCCCGAATTCCTCCATCGCCTCCTCGTAGCTGTCCGCAACCCACCCGTCGCGCATCAGGATCACGTACGGCTCCTTGCCTTCGGCGGTGGCCGCCTCGCGATAGGCGCCGAGCTCACGGTCCCAGGTGGCCTTCTCGAGCGGGAACGGGTCGCCGGCCCAGGAATCGGCATAGGAGGCGGCGCGTTTGATCGCCGCGGGGGCCTGCCCGGTACCCCAGATCGGCACGTGGTCCTGCCACGGCTGCGGCGAGAGCATCTGGTTCCACACTTGGTAGAACTCGCCGTCGAAGGTGAACGGGCGCCCGCGGCTCTCGAACGCCTGCTCGAGGCAACGCACGCCCTCCAGGAACCGCCCGAGCATCCGCTCCTGGGGAATGCCGAAATAGTCCCAGTAGCCCGAGTGATAGCCGCGGCCGGGGCACTGGAAGAAGCGGCCCCGCGAGAGGTTGTCCGCCACCGCGGTCTGCTCCGCGATCAGCATCGGATGCCAGAGGGTCTGGACCAGGCAGTACGTCCCCAGCGCCACTTTCTTCGTCTCACGCGCCAGGATGGTGAGGAACTGCATCGGGCCCGGCCAGTAGACCTCGGTGCGGCCGTGGCGGTCGGAGATCCCGATCGAGTGGAACCCCGCCTCCTCGGCGACCAACGCCTCCTGGATCATCGCCTCGAGCGTGTCGTGGACGTCCTCCCGGTCGGGGAGAGGTTGGTCGTACCCACCCTTGTTGAGGTCAAGCAGGTAACCGATTCGCATGTCAGATGATCTCCCTCTCGTCGACGATCAACACCCTTACCTGCTCGATGAACTGGTCCTCGTCGCCACGCGCCGCGTCCACGTTCGCGGTGAGCAGGCGCTGCATGGAGTCGAAGTCGTCGTACCAGGTCTCGGCGAACCCATCGCACCCGAGGAGGTGGTCGGGCCCGTCCGGCGTCAGCGGGTGGCGCGCGGCCGCGGACTGGTCCGGGTCGACGAGATTCACCACGTACTTCCGCAGGCCCGCATCGGCCATCGCGCCGCTGACCCGGGCGGAGTGTTGCTCGACCCAATAGGACTGTGCCAGCGCCAGCGGGATGTCATCCCGAAGCTTGACCAGCGACACCCGCTTGATCACCCTAATCCTCCTCCTTCGCCGTGCCCCGCGGGAAGGCGACGCCTGGCCGCAGGTCCCATAGCGGCACGTCACCGTCGACGCAGATTTCCGTCTGCAGGAGCTCGCCGCTTTCGGGGCAGATGAACTCGCGGAAGCGCACGGCCCGATCGGTGTAGATCTCCGGGTCGCGGATGTTCGGGTTGGCATCGGTGAGCGGCCGGTCCCGCAGGAGCACGCCGTACTTGTAGTTCTCGCGTGCCGACCCGAGGGCGATCTGGCCGCACCAGATCCGGTCGTCGCGGATCTCCAGGTTCTCCGACAGCGGCCCGACGTCCGGCGCCTCGCCGAGCGGCTCGTCCCGGGGCCCGTCATATGGCTTCGCCTCGCTCAGGCGCGCGGCCCGGAGCTCCTCCCGCAGCGCGGCGGTGGCATCGGTGTCGACCTCGACGCGATGCCCCTCGCCGACCAGGACCACGCCGTAGGCGCTCCGCGCCCAGGCTTTCGAGGTCCGGTCGGCGGCGACGTCGGCCCGCACCGCCTCCGGATCGCGGGTCAGCGGGTCGCCGTAACCTCCGGCCCCCGACCAGGCGCAGATCCAGACGTCGCCCTCGGTCACACTCCGATCGAAGGACTTCGCCGGAACCCAGTCGCGGGTCCCGCCCTCGATCTCCTCGGCGCTCCGCGGCATCCTCTCGGTGCGCGCGACGGCGTCCCAGACATCGACGCCCTGGATGTGTTGGTACTTGTTGGTGCCCGACGGATAGCCGCCGAAGAGCGGCGGTCCCGGGATCGCCACCTCGCTGCCGACGGTGAGGTTGCGGAAGCTCTCGGTCAGGTGGGGGACGTAGGCGAACTCTCCCCCGTTCCCGCCGCGGTACCGTCCGGCGCCGCCCGAGTCGGTCACCTCTTTCCGCCACAGGTAGAGGATCGGGTAGAAGAGCTCGTGCTCCTCGACGTTCGGCATCGTCGACTGGAGGTCCCACGGCCAGCCGCCGGTGTCCTGACCATCGCGCCAGGAGAACGCCGGGAGCGCCGCCCCGGCGGGGTCCATCAGGAAGGTCGAGAACGCGTGCCCGCGCTGATCGGTGCCTTCGACGCTGTTGACCGGGAACGAGAGGTTCGACATGCAGCTCTGCACCTCGCTGCGCATTTCCGGATCCGGCGACGTGCTGAGCATCCGCGAGACGACCAGGCCGCCGAGCGCCAAGGTCTGCGGCAGGCTCAACCCGGTGGACGCCTGGACGGCGGTCGGGCGGGTCGCACACGTCACCGTCCCCGGCTCGACGTCGAACACACAGTGACGCAGCGCGCCCTCGATCGCGAACATCTGGTCGTAGAGCATCTGGACGGCCAGCATCGACACGACCGCGCCCTTCCAGGCGGCGTAGATCGTCGACACCGTGGGGACCTGGGGGTCGCTCCCGCGGTTGGAGAAGATCAGGGTGTCGGCTTCCTTGGTCAGCGTGAGCCGGTTGCGGTAGAGGTCGCGGTCCCCGGGCAGGCCGCCCTCGAGCCAGGTCTCGTCGGACCAGCTCCCGTCGGGGATCGAGCGCAGGCGCTCGAGGAACGCCTGCTCGGAGTCGTCCTGCAGCTTGCGCATGCAGCCCTTCACCACCTCGGGCCCGTGCCGCTCGATCAGCGAGTTGATGCGCTCCGACGCCACGTTGCAGCCGGCGATCTGCGCGCGCAGGTCGAGGGCCACCAGGTCCGGCACGCGTGAGGAGCGCAGGTAGACCGCCTCGATGTCCTCCCGCAGGATGCCGCCTTCTACGATCTTCACCGGCGGCAGACAGGGCGCCTCCCAGTGGACGTTCTCGGCCATCGGGTTGAAGCCCCCCGGCGCCGTGCCGCCGAGATCGTGCTGGTGGAGGGTGTTGGCGACCCAGCAGAACAACGAGCCTTCGACGAAGACCGGCGCGTAGACGGCCACGTCGGACTGGTGCGGCGCCCCTACCCACGGATCGTTGTTGAGGAAGATGTCCCCCGGGTGGATCCCCGGATTGGCCGAGCGATTTTCAAGCGTCCACTTGACCGAGGAGTTCGTCGCCGCCGAGAGGTACTGCAGGAACGGCCCGAAGAACACATAATCACCGCGCTCGTCGAGGATCACCGGGTTGAAGTCATGTGCGTACGCACAGATCGGCGACCCCGAGATCTTCATCATCGTCGTGCCGTGCTCGGTGTTCACGTTCCACAGCGCATAACGGAGCAGCTCATGCACGATCGGGTCGATCGCGGTCTCCGCCTCGGTGTGCAGGCGCAGGCGGGGATCGATCGTCAGCTCCGGCGGAGCGACGTAGGGATAGACGCTGCCGTCCCATTTGATGTCGTCAGTCATTGACCAGCCTCCTGAGGTGAGACGAACCGTTACCGCCGCCGGCATCGGCGGCCAGGTCCAGGACTACGCTGCCGTGTTGGTCGAGGCGGGCGCGGTCGCCAGGGTGAACGAGGATGGTGGTGTCGGGGAGCTCGATGACGGCCGGGCCGGCGACCTGGAACGACTCCGGCAGGGCGGCGCCGTCGTAGATGGCGGTGTCCTCGAACTGGCCCAGCTCCGGCCAGTAGACCTCCCGCCGTCCCGGCTCCAGGCTCTCCTCCGCCCCACTGCGGGCGGCGAGGCCGGGGCGCCGGATCTGTCCCCAGGCCCGCACCCGGCAGAGGCCGATCTGCACCCCCGCGTCGGCGTAGGCCGAGCCGCGGCCGAAGATCGACTCGTACAGGTGGACGAACTCCTTCATCTGCCGACTGAGCACATCGGCCGTGATCGCCTCGCTGCCCAAGGGCACCTCGACTTCGTGGATCTGCAGGCTGAACTTCATGTCGAGGCTGCGTGACATCGAGATGTCGTCCGCGGCGATCCCGTCGGCGAGCAACTGCTCGGCCGCGCGCCCTTCCATCTCGCGGAAGATGGTGTTGAGCCGCTCGGGATCGAACGGTTCGCTCAGCAGTTCGGCGTGCTCGTAGACGTGCAGGATGTCGGAGGAGACGACGCCGAGCGCGGACCAGGTCGACGCCATGTCGGCGAGCGGGACGATCACCTGCTTGGCGCCGAGCTCGCGGGCGAACCCGGTGGCGTGGAGCGGCCCCGCGCCGCCGTAGGCGTAGATGACGAAGTCCCGGGGGTCGAGCCCCTGCTCCACGGTCATCTGGCGCATCAGCTCGCCCATGTGGTGGTTGACGATGCGGATCGCTCCCGCCGCGGCCTGCGTCGGGTCCATGCCGAGCGGGTCCGCGACGCTCTCCATCGCCCTCATCGCCGCGTCTTTGTCGAGTCCCAACTGCCCGCCGATCAGGCCCTTCGGGCTCATGTACCCCAACACCAGGTTGGCGTCGGTCACGGTGGGACGATTGCCTCCGCGGCCGTAACACGCGGGCCCGGGCTCCGCACCCGCGCTTTCCGGCCCGACGCGCAAGGTCTCGCTGCCCTCGTCGACCCAGATCACGCTTCCGCCGCCGGCCCCGATCGACTCGATCTCCAGCCGCGGCATGAAGTAGCTGTACTGGTTCGTGATCGACTCGCTGGAGGCGATCGGCGCCCCGTCGCGCACGATCCCCACGTCGAAGGAGGTGCCGCCCATGTCGCAGGCGATGATGTTCTCCTGCCCGGTGCGGCTGCCGAGGACCTTCGAGCCCGTCACCCCGCCCACCGGCCCGGAGCCGATCGTGTTGAGCGGCGAGGAGACGGCCTGGGACGATGGGACGACACCGCCCGCCGCCTGCATGATCAGGAGCGGGTTACGGTAACCGTTGGTCGCCAGCTGCTCCTCCAGCCGTTCGACGTACCGTGACGTGGACGGGCCGATGTAGGCGTTGATCGCCGTCGCGGCGGTGCGCTCGTACTCGCCCGGCTTGGCGACGAGCTCGTGCGCGCAGGTGACGAAGACCGACGGCGCCATCTCTTCGATCAGCTCCCGGACGCGCCGCTCGTGCGCGGTGTTCACGAAGCCCCAGAGGAAGGACACCGCGATCGCCTCGACCCCGAGGTCCAGGAGCTCCTGGATCGCCTGCCGGGCCTCCTCCTCGTTCAGCTCGACGATCACCTCGCCGCGCCAGTCGCTGCGCTCGGTGACCTCTTTGATCAGGTGCGGCGGGACGATCGGTTTCGGCTTGCGGTGGCGCGACACGCGCAGCAGCTGCTCGAACGGCAGGCCGGCCGAGCGGCCCTTCGAGCGCATCATCAAGAGCGCGTCACGGTGCCCTGAGGTGGTGATGAGGCCGGCGCGGGCGCCCTTCTGCTGGACCAGGATGTTGGTGCCCACGGTGGTGCCGTGCAGCATCAGCTCGGTGCTCGCGAGCAGCTCCCGCAGGTCCAGACCGAGGGTCCGCGCCGCCTGCTCGAGCGCGTTCATGAAGCCCTGCGAGAAATCTTCGGGAGTGGAAGACGACTTGGCGAGGATCACGTCCCCATCCGAGTCCACCACCACACAGTCGGTGAACGTACCGCCGATGTCGACGCCGCAATAATATGTCATGAAAGTTGAGTGTCCATCAGTCGTGTTTGGGTGGCCAACTTGCTTGTTCCAAGATCACAGTTCCGCACTTGCCTCACATCGGTACTTTCTTCGTAGTCACACTTGTGGTTGATCCCGCCACACGGTGTGAAGAGCGGCGGGGCCTCCGTCGTCGGACGGCGGAGACCCCGCTTGGCCGAAAGTGATGCCCTTGGTGATGGAAGGGAGGGCTCACTTGTTCGGACGGTCGGCACGCAAGGCGAGGAGAGCTGCCTCCTGGCCGACCAGATTCACCGTGCAACTGGCGGGGGTTCCGCCCCGGCGCTCAACCGCCTTTGTCGAATTCGGTTTCCCACTTGGTTTCGAAGAACTTTTCGTAGTCGTCCTTCGGTTCCCGGTACTGACCTTCCGGCGGCAGGTTTTCCTTGGTGACGATTTCGTTGTCGTAGAACGTCGCCAGGTACTTGGGCCGCGGCGACGTGCTCATCGGGGTGTTCCTGGCGAAGAACTGCGCCGCCTGATCGGCCGCGACCCAGGCCGAGGCGGGGTAGGCGACGTCGACGACGGCGTCGATCGCCCCCGCGCGGATCAGTTCCTGCGTGGCCAGGTCGGCGTCGAAGGTCACGACGAGCGGCCGTTCCGGGAAGGATTTGCCCGGGTATTTGGCCGCGATCGTCTGGCCCCCGGCCTGGCCCGCCGAGTCGAAGCCGAACCAGTACGCCTTGATGTCGGGATTGGCGGTCAGCGTGTCGGTGACCTGCTGGCGCGTGCCTTCGACCAGGTTGGCCGCGTCGGTGGTCTGGTTCGCCACCAGCTTCCAGTCGGGATTTTCCTTGACGACTTTCCGGAAGCGGTCGGTCCGCAGTTCCGACCACGCGGCCGGGTAGCTGTTGATCGCGACTTCCTTGGTGCCTTCCAGTTCGTTCAGGCGTTCCTCGACGTAGGCCGCGAGGATCGTGCCCGACTCGGGGTCGCTCGGGTAGTAGGCGCCCGCCCACAGGGGATCCGGCGCCACCTTGCCGGCGAAGCTGACGACCGGCACCCCCTCCTGCTTGGCCTTCTGCAGCGGCCCCTTGATCAGGCTCGGTTCGATGCCGATCGTGAACATGACTTCGACGCCGCTGTCGAGCAGCGAGTTGCCGCAGGCGGTCATTTTCGTCGGGTCGCCTTCGGCGTCGCAGCTCGAAGAGGTCCAACCCAGGTCCGCGATCGCGGCTTTCATCGCCTTTTCGGAGCGCTGGGCCGATTCGATCGACCCGAGGATGTTCAGGATGCCCGCCTTCTTCGGCGGGAGTTCTACGCTGGCGCCGCTTTCTTCGGCGGCTTGACGTCCCAATTCTTCGGCCCGTTCGGTCCGGGCATCGGTGCCGGCCCCTTCACCGGCCGGTTCCTCGGCTCCGGTGGTCGCTTCCTGAGTCCCGGTCCCGCTTCCGCCGCTGGACCCACACGCGGCAATAATCAGCGACAGGACGGCTACTGCGATGACGCCAAAGCATGTCCGGATCAACCGGGTTGACCTCATGGTTCCTCCTGATCTTCACCCTTGACCGCCATGCCCCCGGGTGGGGACTGGTCAAGGCGAACCTAGCCGGCGGAACCGGTGCCCCCATCCGTAGTAGGCCCGTAATCGAGATCAGTAACTTTTCGCCCCGCCGAGTCGACCGGGTGCAGCAGGCCACCCTGCAACGCGCTTTGGACGAGGTCGGCGCGCGAGGAGATGCCCAGCTTTTGATTGATGTGCGTCCGGTGGGCCTCGACGGTGCGGACGCTGAGGTACAGCTTGCCGGCGATCTCCTGATTGGTATGGCCGAGGGCGAGCAAACGCAGGACTTCCAGCTCGCGGTCGCTGAGGGCCGCCATCGGGTCGTCGTCGTCGAGGCGGGCGAGCCTCGCCCCCAGCGCGGGCTGTACGTAGGAGGCCCCCTTGGCCGCCCGGCGGATGCCCTCGGTCAGTTCGGTGAGGTCGGCGTCTTTGAGCAGGTAGGCGTCCGCGCCGGCTTCGAGCAGGTCACGCATCACGCGCGGGTTCTCCTCCGATGTGAGGACGACGACGCCGGTGTGCCGGGAGACCGCCTTGACGTCGGCAACGCCGTCGACGATCGCGCCGTTCGGCCAGCCGTCCGGATCGAGCACGACCGTCGAGGGATGGTGGGCCCGCACCCGCCGCACCAGCTGGCCGCGATCGTCCGCCTCGGCGATCACCTCCAGGCCTTCCTGGGTCTCGAGCATCCGCTTCAGCCCCTCGCGGAGGATGGGGTGACAGCCGGCGATCAGGACCGTGGTGGTGCCTTCGTCGACATCGGGGTCGTCGTCGAGGTGCACGTCGAGGCGCACGCGGACGCCGCTGCCCGGCGTGGCCGCGATCGTCAGCCGTCCCCCGACCGCGCTCGCGCGATCGCGCATCCCGGTCAGCCCGTGACTGTGGCTGGGGAGCTTGTCCTCGTCGAAGCCCCGGCCGTTGTCCTCGACGACGGCGGTCACCGTCTGGTTGCGGCAGGAGAGCCAGACGCGGACCTGGCGCGCCGCGGCGTGCTGGATCGAGTTGTTCAGCGCCTGCTGGACGACGCGGTAGATGACCGTTTCCACCGCCGGGTCGATCCGCCGCGGGAGCTCGTCGCAGGTGAGCGAGACGGGCAGCGTCGCGGAGGCGTCGTTGACGAGTTCGCGGATCGCCTCGCCGAGGCCGAGATCGTCGAGCGCGGCGGGGCGCAGCCCGCCCGCCAGGCGCCGCAGTTCCCCCATCGCGTGCTGCAGGTCGCGCTGCGCGTCGCGCGCCTCGCGCCGCGCCTCGTTCAGGTCCTCGGCGATCTCGACCCGGTGGAGCTTGCGGGTGATGTCGAGGAGCGTCTGGCCGGCCTCGTGGTGCAGCTCGCCCGCGATCCGCCGCCGCTCCTCCTCCTGGGCGAAGATCGACCGCCTCAGCACCTCGCGGCGGAAGTCCGCCCGCGCCCGCTCGGCGCCGAGCTGCACCTGGGCCTCGAGGTGCCGGCGCTCGGCCTCCTCCAGCGCCTGACGGTGGGTGATGTCCCGGGCGATCGACCAGGTGCCGAGGAAGGCGCCGTCGTCGGCATAACGGGCGTTGACGGTCCACAGCATCCGATGGACCTCGCCGGTGCGGCTGATCGAGCGGTTCTCGAACGTCGCCGTGTGGCCGTGGCCGCTGAGCCACTCGCGGTATTCCTGCTGCGCTGGGGCCCGGTCCTCCGGGTGGACGAACTGGAACGCGTCGAGCCCGACGCATTCTTCCGGGCTCAGGCCGAACAGGCGCTTGGCGGAGTGGTTGAGGAAGAGGAAGCGGCCGTCGGCATCGATCTTCGTGACCAGGTCGTCGGTGATCTCGACGACCTCGAGGAACTGCCGCTCGCTCTCCCGCAGCGCGACGACGGCGTTGGACCCCGGCTGGAAGTTCTCGATGAACGCGACCCTCCGCTGCGGCGCCTCCGCGCCCAGGGCCCCGATCCAGACCCTGGCCTCGGTCCCGTTGCCGTCGGCGGTCGCGGCCGTCGCCAAGATGGGCTGCGCCAGATCCGCGAGCTCGCCCTTCGCTTCGATCGCGTCCAGAGCGGGCAGCAGGAACGACAGGGTCTCCCCGACGACCTCACCGCGCCGGTACCCGAACAGGTCGAGCAATGTCTGGTTGACCCATTCGATCCGATTGCCCGCGTCGATCACCGCAACCGACGTCGGACACACATCGAGGATTGGATCGGCGCTGCCTGGATCGACTCCCAAGGTCCGCTTCCCAGTTTCGGATCCCATCGGGATACGGTAGCCGAGGCCAGACCGAAAGACGAAAGCGCCTTAGGAGACAACTCTTTAGCCCTTTGTCACCCACTGGGCGACGATTGCCCGCGATCGCCGAGTCGAGTTCGCAGTAATCCGCGGATAGCGCGGAGAAGTGCGAACTCGAGGCCGCCCGGCTCCGGGTCCCCCCGACCCGCGCTCGCGGGGCGGGAAGGCGCCTACCGGAATCGAACCGGTGGACGATCTCCTTCGGTCCCTAGAGCCGAGAGTACGCCTCTACGTCGAGCACTTCCGGGCGCTTGGCGACGGCGACGAACCCAAGTAGCGGCCCCGCCGAAAGCCGCCGCTCGCCCGAGCCCGCGAGTGTCTTGTCCAGCCAGCCTGGCGCGTCTGGTGGCGCGGATCCGATCTGCCCGGACTGCGGTCGCGTCGTTCCGCAGCCGCTCACCCGGTGCCGTCGGCAACGATGCCCCGGTTACGCGCCAATCTGGGCGGGCGACCAGCGGCAGAAGCTGTTCGCGAACCTCAACACGTACGCCGATCAGGTCCCATCCGGTGTCCGATCGCCGCGAGTCCTGGTGACGGCCGTCACGGCGCCGGGAGTCAGCGAAGGAATGAGCTGGGACGAGAATCGATGCGCCGCGCTCGGCACCCACCGCCACGGCGGCGACCTTGGATACCGCGTTCGCATCGGCCCGGCTATGCGCTGGAACGAAACCTCGGACTCTCACTCGGGGTGGACCGATGAGCGGGGTCCGGTCATCGATGATCGACCTAATCGTCAACGCTTACCACTACCGGGATTCCTGAAGCTTCCGGGCGGCAGCGCCCGGAGCGGGTGAAGCGCTTGGTCCACCTGGGGAAGCGGGCGACGCTCCCCGCTGCCCACGTTCAGCCCGCCGACCGCCGGACGGAGCGGACGGACGGACGCGCCCGGACGCGCAGCGTCCGCCGCGGCCGCCCGCTCGCCTGAACGCCGCTCGTCGGACTGCCGCCGCGCACCGGGACCGGCCTCGACTTGACCTCGTAAACCACAGCCGTTATCCAGCGGCTATCAAAGCCGCGACTGCCGCGACTGCCGCGCCGAAAAGGGTTGCGACAGAAGCGACTGCGACGTCGCGATGGGCCTGCCGACTCCCGTCCAATAGCTGCAAGAGTGAAGACAGAGGCGCTATGGGGCGTGGCTCAAGCTCGTCGAGATCGTCTCGAATCGCCTCCGAAAACAGCCCGTCACCCACGTCGTAGGTAGCGCGAAACGAGTGATCGAACTCTTGCTTGTCGTCTTGCTGCCGCAACTCAACTTCACCGAGCGAGATAAGGGCGGCGCGTGCCTTCCGGCCTTGTAGAAGCCGAGACAAGAAACCTTTGAACCCGGGGCGCTTATACGCGTCGAGAATCGCGTCCGTGTCACTGACGGCCTCAGCCCACAGACGTAAATGTCGTCCCCGGGCGACTGCCATCCGATAGTAGATGTCTAACTCATGACCAACCCGGAGGAAGAACGCGCGACACATCTGATCATCGGATTCGTAGCCGTCACCGCACCTGATGTCGTACTCGTCATACCCGCGTCGCCGGTGCGCCGTCCGCTCGAAATCCCGAACCCCGCTTCGTGGCTCAAGGAGAATTCGGATGTGCGCTGGGCTCGGACCAAGGCACCGAAATCCAACTGGCCGTTCTCCCAGCCGGTCGAATTCGCGCTTCAGAAACTCGCGGACGACGATCACTCCGTCACAGGGATCGCCTGAACCATCGAGAGGCCGGATCATGACTATGGACGTCTTCCAGCCATCCTGCACCGAAATGGAGAAGCGCTCACCAACCTGATCGTCGAGACGCAGTCCTCGCTCGCTTAGCTCGGCTTGGAATCGGGTCGGAACGCTGATCTCGAATTCGATAGTGACGAACTGAAGCCGGGGGAAAAAGTAGTCATCCTCCTCCATAGCTTGCAGCTCCTCGGAACTCGGCAGTTCCATTTCCCGCAGCCTGTAGTTGTCCCGGGCCCGTATGTGGATATTGGTGACCGTTGCGATTTCGCCAAGGGTTTTCTCAATCCAGTCGAGGTAGTCGCCACCGGTGAATTCCGAAGGCGCGCTGCTCGTCACTTGGAAATGGAAACTCGCAAAGGCAAGCCTGCTCTTCGTCAGCATGCGCGCAGATTAATCGACTACTAGGCTGTATTTCTCCCATGTGGCGGCGCTCGCTTCTCGAAAAGTTCATGGAGAACTGGATCGCCCTCGTTGTGGTTCGGCCGCGCCACGTTCTGCAGGCTCGGGTCGCGTCTATCCCACCTCCTGCGGCACGCCTTCGCTGACCACATGGTCCGCCACGCGGGCCTACGAGAGACGCAACAAATGCTCGGCCACGCCGACTCTCGGACGACCGAGATCTACCTCGGCCGCTCGACTCCGGACGAGCTTGCGGCGGCGGCGGTCAAAGGTTCACGTTCGGATTGCCGGCCGAACGAATGTTCCTATCGACCCAAAATGTCCTCGCAAACCCAGTAGAGGCGCCTACCGGAATCGAACCGGTGTAAACGGCTTTGCAGGCCGCTGCGTAGCCACTCCGCCAAGGCGCCAGACGCCGGACAGCTTAGAGCGTCGCTCTGGAAAGACGGCCCCGGCCTCCGATCAGGTGAGGTCGGGGCCGCCTGCGTCTCAGGTGCCCTTGCCGGCTTCGGCGGCAGGCACCAGCGGGGTCGCGGCGGTGATCTTCATCGCTTCACCTCCTCTCCGCGAATGCAAGGGGGTTTTCGTGTCACGGCGACTCTGACCGTCACGTCCGATGTCGCGGACGGGTCGGGACGAACGCAAAGTGGTCGATTGCTGGACTAGTCTCTGCCGGTCAGATTCGATCCAGCGGCGCGGAGGGAGACATGGCGACCAAGGCGGAGAAGCAGGCGATGATGTGGACCGCCTCGGGGAAGCGGGCGAAAGCGATGGCCGACCCGAACCGGGCGCGCATCCTCCAGCACCTCGTCGAAGAGGGAGTGAAGGCGGCGAGCGAAATCTCCAACGAACTGCTGCTGCCGCTGAACTCCGTCTCCTATCACTGCCGGAAACTGGCGGAGTTCGACTGCATCGAGCTGGTCAAGACCGAGATCGTGAGGGGCGGCGCCAAGAAGTACTGGCGGGCGATCGACACCGACTTCGTCAGCGGCCCGGACTGGCAGGAGATGGAGGACTGGCGGAAACCGGGCGCCCTGATGGGGATGATGTCCTGGGTCATCGGGGACTTCGACCACGCGCTCGCCGCGGACACCTTCGGCGACGACGGCCGCTGGCACATCATGCGCAACCCGCTCAAGTCGGTCGACCAGCAGGGGCTGGACGACCTGCTGGAGGCGCATATGGAGCTCTACCACCGGAGCAACCAGATCCAGCGGGAAGCGGCCGAACGGATCCAGGAGAGCGGCGAGGAGTCGATTCGCGTGACCTCGGCGTCGCAGTGCTTCCGGGTCGAGACGTTCGGCGGGCGGGACCGATCCACCAAGGACTAATCTCGTCGACCGGACAACGTTTGACAGACCGGTCGCCGCTCCGAAAGATTCCAGCGCAACGGACGAGCACGGTCGCTACCGGGACGACCTGATCCCGTCGCAGGTCCAGCCGCAGTTGAAATGGAGGGTCGTGGTGCTGTCACACCATGCCCTGATGCCCGTCGCCGGGAGGACACACTCATGGCAGATGATTCACCGAGCAAGAACGGGCACAGCGCGCTGCTGGACGCCCTCAGGCATCCCCTGCGCCGCGACATCCTGAGGGTGATGCGGCGCTCGGAGCAGCGGATCAGCCCGCGGCAGATCGCCGACACGCTGGGCGAGCCGCTCTCGGACGTCGGCTATCACTGCCGCACCCTGAAGAACTCCGGCGCGATCGAGCTGGTCGGCCAGCAGCAGGTCCGCGGCGCGATCCAGAATTTCTACTGCGTCACCGTCAGCGAGCCCTGGGCGCTGAAGCTCCTCGACGAGGACGAGGGCGCCGGCGGGAAGTGAGGCGAGAGGAGCGGCGCGTGGCGGCGGACAGGATCGAGCGGGCGAAGGCGATGTACCGGGCGTTCTCGGCCGGGGACCGGGAGGCGATCGAGCAGGTGATCGGGTCGCCGTTCGAATTTCACAGCCCCGCCGACGAGCAGGGGCTCGATCGCGAGGGCTGGTTCGAGCGGTGCTGGCCGGGGGCCGGGTCGCTGACCGGGTTCGAGTTCGTGCGGCTGACCGAGGATGGCGACGAGGTCGTCGTCACCTACGAGGCGACCCGCACGGACGGGTCGCGATTTCGGAACACCGAGGTGCTCGGGTTCGACGGGGACAAGGTGGTTCGCGCCGAGGTGTACTTCGGCTGGAACCTGTGAGGGCTATTCGGGGGCGTCGCCCTCGGTGTCGTCGTACGGGGTGACCTTGCCGTAGTCCTCGACGGTGCCGCCGTCGCGCATGCTGGCCTCGTCGGGATCGTCGCCGGCCTCGCGCAGGGAGCGGCGCTGGCGCAGGTAGTCCCAGGTCTTGTCGAGCTGGAGCTTGAGCTCCTCGAGGCGGGCGTGCTCGTCGTCGTCGAGGCCCTCCCCCTCGTGGCGGTGGAGCAGCTCCTCCTCCTCTTTGACGAGCTCGTCGATGCGGTCAAGTACTCGCTGGTCGTCCATGGCCGTAGGTTACCCGGGCGGCGAGGTCGCTCGGGCGAGCGCTCAGGCAGGGACTGGTTGGGAGGCCGGCACGCGCCGCGAGAACGTCATCGCGCCGTCGTCCAGCGAGCCGTAACGGAGGCTGCGCAGGTCGATCGCGTAGTTCTGGCGCAGCTTCCACGGCTCCTTCGAGCCCTGCTTCGGCAGGTCGGCGACCGCCCGCAGCACATAGCCCGAGTTGAAGTCCATGATCGGCTCCGGGGTGATGCTCGGGTCGCTCAGGTGCGGCATGCAGACGTCGTAGCCGTTGGCGTCCATGTGGTTGAGAAGACGACAGGCGTATTCGGCGACGAGGTCGGCCTTCAGCGTCCACGACGCGTTGGTGTACCCGATCGTGAAGGCGAGGTTCGGGATGTCGGCGAGCATCATCCCGCGGTAGATGAGGAGCTCCCCCTGGTCGGGTTCCTCGCCGTCGACCTCCAGCTTCATCCCGCCGAGGAAGAGCAGGTTGAGCCCGGTCGCGGTGACGACGACGTCGGCCTCCAGCTCCTGCCCCGACTTGAGCTTGATCCCGTTCGCGGTGAAGCGGTCGATGTGGTCGGTGACGATCTCGGCGCTGCCGTCGTGGAGCGACTTGAAGAGGTCGCCGTCGGGGACCACGCAGAGGCGCTGGTCCCAGGGGTTGTAGTTCGGCTTGAAGTGCGTGTCGATGTCGTAACCCGCGGGGAGCGCCTTCTCGAGCCCGTTCCGCAGCACTTTCTTGACCAGGCCGGGACGTTTGCGCGAGAGCCGGTAGGTGAGGCTCTGGATCAGCACGTTCTTCCAGCGGACGATCGGATAGACGGCGCGGTGCGGGAGGAACTTGCGCAGGAGCTCGGCGACCGGGTCTTCGCCGGGCAGCGAGACGACGTAGGTCGGCGAGCGCTGCAGCATCGTCACGTGGGCGGCGTCCTTGGCCATCGCGGGCACCAGCGTCACCGCGGTCGCGCCGCTGCCGATCACGACGACGCGCTTGCCGGCGTAGTCGGCCTCCTCCGGCCAGTGCTGGGGGTGGATCACCTGGCCCTTGAAGTCCTCGATCCCGGCGAACTCCGGCGTGTAGCCCTGGTCGTAGCGGTAGTAGCCGCTGCAGTTGAAGAGGAAGGCGCACGAGATCGTCACGGTGGCGCCGTCGGCGCGCTCCGCGGTCACCGTCCAGCGGGCCTCCTCGCTCGACCACGACGCCTTCACGACCCGGTGGCCGAAGCGCACCTTCTTGTCGATCCCGGCCTCGCGGGCGGTGTCGCGCACGTATTCGAGAATCGAGGCGCCGTCGGCGATCGACTTCGCCGCCGTCCAGGGACGGAAGCGATACCCGAGCGTGTGCATGTCGGAGTCGGAGCGGATGCCGGGGTAGCGGAAGAGGTCCCAGGTGCCGCCGATCGCCTCGCGCGCCTCGAGGATCGCGTAGGTCTTGCCCGGCGAGCGTTCCTGCAGGTGGTGGGCGGCGCCGATCCCGGAGATGCCGGCGCCGATGATGAGGACGTCGACCGCCTCCGGCTCGGCGGGGTCGGACCCGTTGCCGGGGGACTGCGTGAGGGTCTCAGGGGTCACTCGGGTCTCCTCCGTTTCGCCGGGCGCTGGCGGCCGGGCGGCGCTCAGCCGCCCTCCAACACTCGGAACGCTATCCCGGCGTTTTGCAGCCTTGTGAGAAGCATGTCACCCATCGATGCAACGGTAGTGAGTTGGCCGGAGCGCTCCGGGAGGTCGTCGAAGGCGAGGCAGAGCCCCGACTCGGCGAGCATCTTCGACGTCTCCGTGTAGCCGGGATCGCCGCCGGAGACCTCGGTGACGACGCGCTTCCCGCCGCCCTCGCCGACGAAGCGGACCTTGAACCAGCTGTTCGCGCGGCGCGCCTCGCTCGGCCCCTCCCCGGGCGATTTCGCCTTCAGCAGGAGCTTGCGGACGGGCGGGATCGGGGAGAGGACGGCGACGCTGCCGACGCCCGCGGCGATCCCGCCGATCGTCGCCAGGTGGCGGGCGACGAGGTTGTGGCCGTAGGTGAAGTCGGGGCCGTAGCGGTCGACCGCGGCGGCGGAGCGGCGGATGACGGTGCCGTCGATGGTCGGCAGCGGCGCGCTCCAGCCGCCGAGCTCGGGGACGTGACGGATCCGGGCGGGAGCCGAGTGGATCTTGCGAGTGGTTTGGCGCGGCTCGGCGGCGCGGCGCTCTTTCGCCGCGGCGAGCGTCTGCCGTCCCCGGGCGAAGCCGTTGACCGCGGAGTGGTAGGTGCCGCCGGAGAACTGGGCGTTGGTGCGGACATAGCCGTTGACCGTGAGCGGGACGCCCTCGGGCAGCTGCTTGACCGTGAAGTACGCGCCGAGGTCGTGCGGAATCGAGTCGAAACCGCAACAGTGGACGATCCGCGCGCCGCTGCGCTCCGCCGTCGCGTGGTGCTCCAGCCAGGTGCGGTCGACGAACTCGGGCTCGCCGGTGAGGTCGACGTAATCGGTGCCGGCGGCGGCGCAGGCGGCCACCAGCGGCCCGCCGTAGAGCGCGTAGGGACCGACGGTGGTGATGACGACGCGGGTCGACTCGGCGACCCTGGCGAGCGCCGTCGGGTCGGCGGCGTCGGCGACGAGCAGGTCCGGCGCGGGCGCCTCGGGATTGGCGGCGGCAAGGCGCGCGGCGACGGCCTCGAGCTTCGCGCGGTTGCGCCCGACCAGCGCCCAACGCAGCCCGGCAGGCGCGTTGGCGGCGATGTAGTCGGCGGTCAGCCCGCCGGTGAACCCGGTGGCGCCGAACAACGCGAGGTCGTGGTCCCGCTCCCCAGCCATCTCGGTCATTGTGCCGGCTGCGCAGCCAGTTTGGGGCGCGGGCTACTCGGCGACCCAGACCTTGGCGGGGCCGAGCTCGCCGGGGTCGAAGACCCGGACCTCCCCCGGCGCCATGAAGCTGAAGGCCTTGATCGCTTTGCGGATCCAGTCGACGTCGGTGACCAGCGCGGTGCGTTTCCACGCTTTCATGTGACCGAGGCCGAGCTTCAGTCCGGTTTTGGCGTCCTCGATCACCGCCCCGGCGTCCATGCCGAAGCCCGAGTCGATCTCGAACAGCAGGCGCACCTCCCCCGCCTCGGCCGCCTCGCGCAGCGCCGGCTCGATCCGCTCGCGATAGTCGTCCCCGGTCAGCCGCTCGACGACCTTGAACCCGATCGTCCCCGCCGGCATCGCCTCGATCCGCTCGACCATGGCCGCAACCTACCTGGCGAGGAACGGCAGCAGCGCCGCGTTGACCTCGTCGGGGTGGGTCCAGGCGATGTTGTGGGGACCGCCCTCGACCTCGACCAGCTCGAGGTCGGCGATCAGCTGCTCGTCGCGCAGCCGCTGCGCCGTCGCCGCGAAGGGCAGGATGCGGTCCTCGGTGCCGTGGACGACCAGCGTCGGCACGTCGAACTTCGGCAGATCGTCACGGAAGTCGGTCAGCCAGGTGTCGACACACGCGTAGCTCGCGAACGGCGACATTTCGACGGCGAAGTTGAAGTGGGCGCGGAGAGCCGCGTCGCCGATCTTCTCCGGCGCCAGCTCGTCGGTGTTGAAGAAGTTCTTGAAGAACTCCTCGAACCACAGGTAGCGGTCTTTTGCCACCGTCGCCTTGATGTCGTCGAAGACTTCCGCCGGCACGCCCTTCTCGTTGTCGTCGGCCTGCAGCAGGAAGGGCGGGATGACGCCGAGCATCGCGACCCGGCTGATCCCGGCGGAGCCGTACCTGCCGAGGTAACGGGTGACCTCGCCGGTGCCCATCGAGAAGCCGACCAGCTGCACGTCCTCCCCGAGCGCCAGGTGGTCGAGCAGCGCCTTGAGGTCGGCGGCGAAGGTGTCGTAGTCGTAACCGGTCGTCGGCTGGCTCGAGCGGCCGAACCCGCGCCGGTCATAACTGATCACCCGCCGCCCTTCCTTCAGCAGCTCCACCTCCTGTTTCTCCCACGAGTTGCCGTTCAGCGGGTAGCCGTGGATCAGGACCACCGGCTTGCCCGCCCCATGGTCCTCGTAGTGGATCTTGATGTCGGCGCTGTTCTCTTTTCCGACGGTCACGTAAGGCATCGCGGTTCTCCTCGGTTCGGACGGATGGGCGCTCGGGTGGCTGTGTCGAACCTACCCCGGGCGCGCTCGCGTCAAGCTTCGAAGTCGTGAACGCGATGTTCCGGACCGAGCGGCTGGCGATGCGCCCTCCCGAGGAGGCGGACCTCGACGACCTCCTCACCTTCCACGACGATCCGCTCGTGCGGAGGATGTTCGGGGCGACGGACCGCGACGAGGTCGCCGAATGGATCGCGATCGCGCGGCGCGACTGGGCCGGGCGGGGCCACGGGCGCGTCGTCCTCCTCGACCGCGGCGACGGCGCCTTCCTCGGCCGCAGCGGCCTCCGCCACTGGCCCGAGTTCGGCGAGGTGGAGGTCGGCTGGAGCCTGACCGCGGCGGCGCGCGGGCGCGGCCTCGCCACCGAGGCGGGGCGCTTCTGGCTCGACTGGGGCTTCCGCGAGCTCGACGTCCCCTACCTGACCGCGAACATCGACCCCGACAACGCCGCCTCGATCGCGGTCGCGGAGCGCCTCGGCATGGAGCCGCTGCGTGAGGATTCGCTGCACGGCGGCCCGGTGGTCGTCTACGCGGCGCGGGATTCGGGCAGAGTGGGCCGATGACCGAGAGGCGTGCGTTTCCACCGCTCCGGGAGGGCGACCTTGCGGCCGATCCGTTCGAGCAGTTCGCCCGCTGGTATGAGCTCGCGGCCGCGGAGATCCCGCTGGCGGACGCGATGACGCTGGCGACGCTCGGCGCGGACGGGGCGCCGGACGCGCGCATGGTGCTGCTGAAGGGCCACGGGCCCGACGGCTTCCGCTTCTTCACCAACTACGAGAGCGACAAGGCGGGGCAGATCGCGGCCGATCCGCGCGGCGCGCTGATCCTCTACTGGCGCGAGCACGACCGCCAGGTGCGGGCGCGGGGGCCGATCGAGCGGCTGCCGGCGGCGGATTCGGACGCCTACTTCGCCGGGCGGGCGCGCGAGAGCCGGCTCGGCGCCTGGGCCTCGCCGCAGAGCCGGCCGCTGGCCGACCGGGCCGAGCTCGACGCGCGGCTGGCCGCGGTGCGGGAGCGCTTCGACGGCGTCGATGACGTCCCCCGGCCCGACTTCTGGGGCGGCTTCGCCCTGCGGCCGGAGACGATCGAGTTCTGGCAGGGACAGCAGGCGCGCCTGCACGACCGCTTCCGCTACACGCGGGCGACGGGCGCGGACGGCGAGCCCGGCGCGACCTGGCGCATCAACCGCCTCGCCCCCTGATGTTGATGGGCCGAAAACTCTTCTATATCTGGAGTTTTCGGCCCATCAACATCGTTGGACGGTGAGGAGCCAGGCGGGGAAGGAGCCGATGTCGAGGATGACCTCGATCTGGGACTCCTGGAGGTCGGCGAGGCGCCAGCCGGCGTCGGCGGCGAAGGCGGCGCGCAGTTCGGCCTCGGTGACCGGGTGCGGCCCCTCGGTCTCCGGGGCGCCGGGGCGGAAGCAGAGGACGAAGAGGGTCGCGCCAGGCTCGGTGACCGCGGCGAGGCCGGCCACGTAGGCGCGCTGCTCGTCGCCGTCGAAAGTGTGGAAGAGGCCGCAGTCGAGGACCGTGTCGAAGGTGCGGTCGAGGCGCCCGAGGTGGAGCGCGTCGGCGAGGGCGAACTCGGCGTCCAGCCCGCGCGCCGCCGCCTTCTCCCGCGCCATCGCGATCGCGGTCTCGGCGACGTCGACCCCCAGCGCCGGGAGGCCCAGCGAGGCGGCGCGGAGCGTGTGCTCGCCGCTCCCGCAGCCGGCGTCGAGGACGGCGCCGCTCCAGCGCCCTTCGTCGGCAAGTCGCGCGAACGCCGCCTGGGGCCGGCCGATGTCCCAGGGCGCGGTGCGATCGCGGTAGGAGTCGTCCCACCACGCTTCCGCGCCGCGCTCGTGGCTGGTCGGCTCGCGCTCAGGCACCGGCGATCACAGCCGCAGCATAGATCGCGGGTATCCCCTGACAGACGCGCCGGCGCCACGTTTGAGGGATGAGCAAATCCAACGGCCCCGCGCGGGGCCACCCACAAGGAGAGACGATGAACGTCAAGACCAAGATCGCCGCCCTCCTCGCCGCGTCGGCGATGCTGACGGCGCCGGCCGCGGCGCTCGCGGGAGGCCCCAGCTACGCGCCGCAGAAGCCGCCCCACCCCACGCACCCGGCCCACCCGGCCGACCCGACGCCGGGCCCGAAGGCCTCGATGCCGGAAAAGGCGGCGGCCTACGGGGTCAAGTGCCGTGAAGAATCGAAGAAGCACATCAAGGGCGAAAAGGGGACCGCGTTCAGCCGGTGCGTGAACGCGATGGCGAAGGCGGCGAACGGCCAGTCGGCGAAGGTCGCCTGCAAGGCCGAATCGAAGAAGCACGTCAAGGGCGAAAAGGGCACTGCGTTCAGCCGGTGCGTCCACAAGGCGAACGAAGTCCGCAAGGAAGCGAAGGCGAACGCGGGCTGAGCCCGCGCCGCGCCCCGGATCGAATCCGCGATCCGGGGTAAAAAGGGTGTGTGTGGAATGACCGACGACTCGCCCGGCGGGCGGCGCGCGGCGAGGGCGATGCCTTCGCGGCGATCTTCCGGCGCTACGAGCAGGATCTCTATCGCTACTGCGTCGCGATCCTCGGCGACGAGCAGGACGCCCAGGACGCGCTGCAGAACACGATGGTCAAGGCGCTGGGCGCGCTGCCCGGCGAGCGCCGGCAGATCGAGCTGAAGCCATGGCTCTACCGGATCGCCCACAACGAGTCGATCGAGCTGCGCCGGCGGGTGCGGCCGACGGCGCCGCTGACGGAGGAGATGCCCGCGCCGGGCGCGAGCCCCGAGCAGCGCGCCGCCGAGCGCCGGCGGCTGCGCGACCTGCTTGCCGACATCGGCGAGCTGCCGGAGCGCCACCGCGGCGTGCTGGTGATGCGCGAGCTGGCGGGGCTCGACTTCGAGGAGATCGCCGCGACGCTCGACACCTCGCCCGGCGCGGCGCGGCAGGTGCTCTACGAGGCGCGCCGCAGCCTCCAGCAGATGAGCGACGGGCGTGAGATGACCTGCGACGCCGTCACCGCGCTCCTCTCCGACCGCGACGGCCGGGTCGCGCGCCGGCGCGACGTCCGCGCGCACCTGCGCGACTGCCCCGAGTGCCGGCGCTTCGCCGAGGGGATCCGCAGCCGCAGCGAGACGCTGGCGGGGATCGCGCCGCTGCCCGCGATCGCCGCGGCGGCGATCGCCAAGGGGGCGCTGGCGGGGTCGGCGGGCGGCGGCGCGGCGGGAGCGGCCGGGGGCGGCGGGGCGGCGGCCGGCGGCGCGGCGGGGGCCTCGACCGGCGGCGCGGCCGCAGTGGTCGGCGGGGCCGCGACGAAAGTCGCCTCGACCGGCGCGATCCTCAAGTCGGCGGCGGCGATCGTCGCGGTCGTCGGGGTGAGCGCGGTCGCGCTCGATCACCCGCACCCCTTCCATGGCGCCGGCTCGCCGACGGGCCCCGACGGGAGCGCGGCGGCGGTCGCCCACGGCGGGCCTGGCTCACCGACGGGCCGTCCGCGCGAGTCGGTCGCGGCGGGACCGGGCGCGGCGAGGACCCGCTCCCGCTCGCCGAGCTTCTTCGTGCACGGGCGGCGCGCCGAGGAGATGGGCCCGAGGCGACCGGGCACCCACGCCGCGGCGACGCGAGCCGAGTCCGTCGCGGGCGAGGAAGCGTCCCACGGGGTCGGCGCGGCTGCTGCCGGGCCGGCCAAGGCCGGCGGCGGATCGCGTCCGCAGCACCCCGCGCATCCCGTGCATCCCGTGCATCCGGCCCACCCGGGTCACCCATCTCATCCGGCCCACCCCGCCCACCCGGCGCGGTCGGCCCACCCGGTGACTGTCCCGGCCTCGCCGGCGACGTCCCACCCGGAGCGCCCACCACACTCGCAGCACCCGACGCCCGCGCGGCCCGCGAGCGAAGGGCCGAGCGTCCACGGCCAGCCGGAACACCCCGAAGACCCGTCGCGCCCGGAATCGACGGAAGTCGGCTCGACGCCGGTTGAAGACGTGCCGCCGGGCGAAGGCGCCGCCACCGGGGCGGAATCGACCGAACCCGCGAGCGGCGCCCCGAACGTCAGCCCCGGCCAGGCGCGCAAGGAAGCCACCGGATAGGCGAGCCGCGAGCGGCAGTGTCACAACACCGAGGCCTACCTTGTCTGAAGGTGTAGAGACCCTCTACACAAGGAGCTGACGATGAAGGTGTTCGTAGCCGGAGCGACGGGAGCGATCGGACGGCAGCTGGTGCCGCTGCTGGTGGAAGCGGGGCACGAGGTCCACGGGATGACGCGCAAGGAGGCGAACCGGGCGATCCTCGAGGAGCTGGGCGCGGTGCCGGTCGTCGCCGACGCGCTCGACCCGGCGCAGGTCGCGGCGGCGGTGGCGCGGGCGGAGCCGGACGCGATCGTCCACGAGCTGACCGCGATCGGCGACGTCGACACGCGGCACATGGAGAAGAGCTTCGCACTGACGAATCGCCTGCGCACCGAGGGGACCGACCACCTGCTCGCGGCCGGCCAGGCGGTCGGCGTGAAGCGGTTCGTCGCCCAGAGCCACATCCTGGCCTACGCCCGGACCGGCGGCGGGCTGAAGACCGAGGAGGACCCCGGCGACCGCGCGCCGACCGCCGGCATGCGTCCCAACCTGGAGGCGATCGAACACGTCGAGGAAGCGGTGCTCGGCGCGACCTGGACGGAGGGGATCGTGCTGCGCTACGGCTGGTTCTACGGGCCGGGGACCTCGATGGCGCGCGGCTCCGAGCAGGCCGAGCTGATCCGCAAGCGCAAGTTCCCGGTGGTCGCCGACGGCGGCGCGGTGTGGTCCTGGATCCACATCGCCGACGCGGCGGCGGCCACGGCAGCGGCGCTCGAACGCGGCGCCCGCGGCACCTACAACGTGGTCGACGACGACCCGGCGACGGTCGCCGAGTGGCTGCCGGAGCTGGCCGACGAGCTCGGCGCGAAGCCGCCGCGGCGGGTGCCCCGCTTCGTCGGCCGCCTCTTCGCGGGCGAGACCGGCGTGGTGATGATGACCGAGCTGCGCGGCGCCTCCAACGCGAAGGCCAAGCGGGAGCTCGACTGGCACCCCGCCCACGCGAGCTGGCGCAAGCAGCTGGCGGCGGCTTGAGCCCACGCGACCGCGCACGAGAGCCGCACCGCTCCGTCAACTGACCGTCACATCCGAGTGCCCTCGGTTGTCAGTCAGGTGAGACGCCAACCACGGAAAGGACACACATGTCAGAGCTTGCGACTCAGCCCTTCACCGGCACCTACCGCGCCTCGCCGGTCCCCTCGACCTTCGCCTTCAAGATCCGCCACTCCGGCGCCTTCTGGTTCCGCGGCGTGATGCCGGAGGCGCAGGCGACGCTTCGGGCAGGCGACGACGGCCTCGTCCTCGAAGGCGCGGCGAAGGTCGAGTCGATCTCGGTCTTCGACCCGGCGGAGCTGCGCGCGCACCTGCTCGCGCCCGACTTCTTCGAAGCCGAGCGCCACCCCGAGGTCAGCTTCCGCTCGACCGACCTGCGGCTCGCCGAGGGCGGCTGCCTCGACCTCGACGGCGAGCTCACGATCAAAGGCACCACCCGCCCGATCAAGGCCACCGGCCACTGGTCCGGGCCGCGCCAGGCGGCCTTCGGCGAGATCGTCGGCCTCTCGCTCCGCGCGAGCTTCGACCGCCGCGAGTTCGGCTTCGACTGGCAGGCGGAGATGCCCGACGGCGGCGACGCGGTCGGCTGGGAGGTCGAGCTGGAAGTCGACCTGCTGCTGATGCCGGAGGCCCCCGATGCCGACGCTTGAGGAGCGCAACAAGGCGACGCTGCGGCTCTTCGAGAACCTGCTCGGCAGCGGCAACGCGGAGGAGGTCACGCGGGCGATCGACGAGTTCGTCGCCCCGGACGTCCTGATGCGCACCCCGCTGCCGCTCGACTCGACCGGCGCCGCGGCGATGAAGGAGGTGTTCGGACGCCTCCACGGCGCCTTCCCGGACCTCCACGTCGAGATCGACGACCTGATCGCCGAGGGCGACAAGGTGGTCGCCCGGAACACCGTGACGGGCACCCACCGGGGCGAGTTCATGGGCCTCCCACCCACCGGCCGCAAGGTCCGCTACGACGAGATCTTCGTCGTGCGCTTCGCCGACGGCCGCATGGTCGAGACCTGGGGCGTCGTCGACATGGCCTCGCTGATGCGCCAGCTCGGGCTGTCTGCCGGTCCGCCGGTCGCCGGCTGAGTCAGCCGCCCGGACCCGCCGCGCCCTCGATGAACCGTCGCAGGGCGCGGCGGGCGCCGTGCTCCTTCTTGCCGGCCTCGTGCTCGGCGAGCGCCACCTCGGCGGCCATCGCGACGACGAGGCGGGCGGCGGCCGCGGCGTCGCGGACGCTCATCGCGCGCAGGTTGGCGGCGACGAGGGCGACGAGGCGGTCGCGCGGCTCGACGTCGTCGCGCGTCTCGCGGACGAGCGCTTTCAGGGCGCGGTCCTCGAGGCAGGCGTCGAGGTAGGCGGTCAGGCCGACGAGGAGGCGGCGCCCGCCGGGCTCGAGGTCGGCGACGGCGGCGGCGACGCGCTCGCCGATCCGCCCGTTGAAGTCGTCGCGCAGGGCGCGGACGAAGGCGTCGCGGTCGGCGAAGTGCACGTAGAAGGTGCCTTTGGCGACGCCGGCGCGGGCGGCGACGCCGGACACGCTGAGCCCGGCCAGGCCGCCGTCGACGGCCAGCGCGCGACCGGCGTCGAGCAGCGCCGCGCGGGTGCGCAGGCCGTGCGGGGTGACGGCGACCTTGTCCATGCGGCGATGGTAGTCGATCCGGCGCCGTTTGACATGACCGTGCGGTCATGTAAATATGACCGGGCGGTCATGTCTACATAACGCTCGCCCGGCGGAGCCCGGGCGGGCGACGACTTCCGAGGAGGAACCCATGAGCGATGCGACGCAGGCGATCGAGCCCAACGTGACGCAGGTGGCGCCCGGGGTGCGCCAGGTGGCGGTCGGCGACCCCTTCTTCAGTTATGTCTACCTGCTCGACTCCCCCGAGGGCGTCGTCGCCTTCGACGCCGGGCTGCGCGGCACCGGTCCGGAGATCCTCGCCGCCGCGGGCGGTCGGGTCGCCCGCGTGGTCCTCAGCCACGCCCACGCCGACCACCGCGGCGGGGCGGCCGAGCTGGGCGCGCCGATCTTCTGCCACCCCGACGAGGTCGCCGACGCCGAAGCGGCCTGGCCGCAGGGCTACCTCGACTTCTCGAAGATCGAGAACGAGCGCGTGCGCGAGGCGCTCCCCGCCCTGAACGAAGCCTGGGACGGCGGTCCGGTGGCGATCGCCGGCACCGTCGCCGAGGGCGACGACGTGGCCGGCTTCACCGTCATCCACGCGCCCGGGCACGCCCCCGGCGAGATCGCCCTCTTCCGCCCCGAGGACGGCCTGCTGCTGGCGGGCGACGTGATCTACACCCAGGACCTGGAGACGGTCAGCCCCTGCCCCGCCCGCGTCCCCCATCCCTGCGCCAACTGGGACACCGGCCAGGCGCGCGCGTCGATCCGCAAGCTTGCCGCCTTCGCGCCGACCAGCGTCTGGGCGGGCCACGGCGCCAACGTCACCGGCGACGTGGTCGCGCAGCTCGAGGCGGCCGCGGCGTTCGAGGAGCCCGACGAGTAGATGCGTAGTTCCACGAGTGATTGCGCCCCGGGCAGGGCGGCGGACGCGCAGGCTGGCGCCCGGGTAAGGGTCCAGGCCCCGCAGGCCGGCGCCCGGAAGGGATGGAGACCCGCAAGCTGTCGCCCGAGGTAGGGCCCGCCCCTCTCGCCACGGCCCGGGCAGGCTGTGGCCGTGGCGAGAGGGGCAGGTGTGCGGAAGGTGTGGAGGGACACCGGCGGGAGGCGCACGGGAGGTTCACGGATCCGTGACGGGACGCCCACGACGGGCGCCGAGGGCCGGTTCCCGAACGGTCAGGGGTCCGCGTGGTTGGAAATCCGCGTATGGCGCGGATTTCCAACCACGCGGATCCCCGGTCGGTCCCGCGTGGTTCCAAATGGTCGCCATACGACCATTTGGAACCACGCAAGCTCCCGGCCGCCGGATCCGTGACGGGGATGCAGGGAACTCCACGCTTCCTCCCGTGTCTTCCGACACCGACCTACGCGCTGCGTGGATCACCCGTCCTATGGCACGGGTGATCCACGCAGCGCGATTCCGACCCCCGGCTTCCGGCTGGAAAAGGGCCTCCCGGGGCCGGGAGGTGTGACGTTCCCGGCATCTTCGTCACGGACCCGGGCGACGCGTGGAGACTCCCCGACCCGATCGTCACAGAAGTCCGACTTCCTCACGTCCTTGTGACGCCTCTCCCACGCACCCCTCACGTCCTGGGCTCCTCATGGGGGTCACAGCCTGCCAGGACCCCCATGAGGAGCCCAGGACCTCCCTCGGACGGCCGCGGGCGCTCGGACCCCCGCCCGTCCCCCGCCCGTCGCCGAACTACTCATCCACACCGGTGATTCCGCGCAAACGCGGGTACCTGGGGACCGTGCCCGCGGCCGAGGGTCCCAGCGGCTTTCCACCGACCGCACGTCGGTTCCCGCTCGGGGTCAAATGACCAACCGCTGCCCGGCGAAGCGGCGGAGCGAGGCGCCCTTGGCCGTGGGACATGTCAGGGCCGCGGGTTGGCGGCTCGACCTACGCACGATCGCGGCGTCGCCCACCGGAGCAGCCCCTGGAGTTCGCAGTAATCCGCGGATAGCGCGGAGAAGTGCGAACTCACCCCTCGGCGGACCAGGCGGTGCGGCCGGCGACGAAGGTTTCGCGGACCAGCGGGACGCCGGGGCGGTAGACGAAGTCGATCGGCGAGGCGGCGTCGAGGACGATCGCGTCGGCGCGGCAGCCGGGGGCGAGGCGGCCGATGTCCTCGCGCCGGAGGGCCGCGGCCCCGCCGCGGGTGGCGGCGCCGACCGCCTCGGCCACCGTCATCCCCATGTCGCGGACGGCGAGGGCGATGCAGAAGCCCATCGAGGTGGTGTTGCTGGAGCCCGGGTTGGTGTTGGTGGCGAGGGCGACGGTGGCACCGGCGTCGATGACGCGGCGGGCGTCCGGGTAGGGCTGGCGGGTCGAGAAGTCGGTCGCGGGCAGGAAGGTGGCGACGGTGCGCGAGCCGGCCAGGGCCTCGACGTCGGCGTCGGCGAGGTAGGTGCAGTGGTCGACCGAGGCGGCCTCCAGCTCGACCGCCAGCCGCACCCCCTCCCCCGGCCCGAGCTGGTTGCCGTGCAGGCGCAGGCCGAGCCCGGCGGCGCGGCCCGCCTCAAGCACCGCCCGGCACTGCTCGGCGGTGAAGGCGCCGGTCTCGCAGAAGGCGTCGATCCAGCGGCAGCGCGGCGCGCAGGCGGCGAGCATCTCGCCGCGGACGAGGTCGACGTAGGCGTCGGGGTCGGACTCGAACTCGGCCGGCACCACGTGCGCGCCGAGGAAGGTGACGTCGTCGGTGAGCTTCGCCGCCACCGCGCAGGACTTCGCTTCGGAGTCGACGTCCAGGCCGTAGCCCGACTTGATCTCGACGTGGGTGATCCCGGCGCGCAGGCCCTCGGCGCGGCGCTCCCAGGCGAGCCGCTCCAGGTCGGCGGCGCTTGCCACCCGGGTCGCCTCGGAGGTGACCCGGATGCCGCCCGCCTCGTAGGCCTTGCCCGCCATCCGGGCGGCGAACTCCTCGGAGCGGTCGCCGGCGAAGACCAGGTGCGTGTGGCTGTCGACGAAGCCGGGCATGACGCAGCGCCCGCCGGCATCGACTCGCCCGTCGGCCTCCACCCCGGCCCGCTCCACCGCGACGACCTTGCCGTCTTCGAAGATGACCGCGGCATCTCGAAGCTCGCCCAGGGGTCCGTCGCCGAGGCTCGGCTCGCCGGTGATCAGGAGGCCGACGTTGTCGATCGCGAGCGAGCTCACCGATCGGCCCCTGCGCTCCCGAGGTCCGCGATGGACCGCCGCAGCTCCTCGGCGACGTCCATGGTCACGTGGTGGCCGTCGCGGACGACGAACTCGCCGCCGACGATGACGTTGGTGACGTCCGCCGCCGTGGCGGCGAAGACGATCGAGGCGGCCGCCGTGTCCGGGGCGATGCCGGCGAGGCGGACGCTGTCGGCGGAGAGGCTGACGAGGTCGGCGAGCTTGCCGCGCTCGATCGCGCCCGCCTCGGGCCAGCCGAGCGCCCGGTGGCCGTCGGCCGTCGCCGCCGCGAGCAGCGTCGCCGCGTCCTGGTTGCCGCGCTCCAGGCGCGCCAGCCGCTCGTCGAGCTCGATCGCCCGACATTCCTCGAAGAGGTCGATCACCGCCTGCGAGTCGCTGCCGACCGCGAGCCGCGCGCCCGCCGCGCGCAGCGCCGCGGCGGGGCCGATGCCGTCGGCGAGGTCGCGCTCGGTGGTCGGGCAGAAGCAGCAGGTGGCGCCCGCCTCGCCGAGGAGCTGCCGGTCGCGCTCGGTCGGGTGGGTGACGTGGATCGCGGTGAAGCGCTCGGTGAGGGCGCCGGCCTCGGCCAGCAGCTCGGTCGGGGTGCGACCGTAGGCGGCCTGGGAGGCCTCGTTCTCGGCGGGCTGCTCGGAGACGTGGGCGTGCAACGGGACCTCGCGCGCGTTCGCCCACTCGGCGACGGCCGCCGCTTCCGCCGGCCCCACCGCGCGCACGCTGTGGATCGCGGCGCCGACCCGGACCGTCGGGCGCGTCGCCAGGTCCGGAGGCGACACCGGCGACCCGGCCGGACGCGTCGCAGCGTCCGACGCCGACAGCGACGGACCGGTCGAGGGCGTCGCCTGGTCCGATGCGGCCGGCGATGACCCGGTCGCGCGCGACGCACCGTCCGCGAGCGCGTCCACCCGCTCGATCCAGCGCTCGACCGTCCCATCCGAGAAACGGCGCTGGCCCTCCGCCACCTCCTCACCGATGCCGCCGTGCAGGTAACAGGCGTCGAGCAGCGTGATCCGGATCCCGGCCTCGCGCGCGGCCGCGATCACCGCCTCCCCCATCGCGTTCGGGTTCTCATAAGGGGTGCCGTCCGGCGCGTGGTGGACATAATGGAACTCGCCGACGCAGGTCACCCCGGCCAGCGCCATCTCGCCGAACGTCGCGCGGGCAAGCGCGCGGTAGTTGTCGGGGTCGAGCCGCGCCGCCGCCGCGTACATCTCCTCGCGCCAGGTCCAGAAGGTCCCCCGGCCGACCTCGGTCTTGCCGCGGAAGGCGCGCTGGAAGGCGTGCGAGTGGGCGTTGGCGAGGCCGGGCAGCGTGTAGCCGGGAAGGACGACCGCCCCCTCCGGCGCCTTCGCCACCCCGGTGCGGACGGTGACGATCCGTTCCCCCTCGACCCCGATCACGACCCCCGCGGTCGCCGCCTCACCACCGAGCCAGGCGTACTCGCACCAGATCTCCATCGCACTCAGGCTCTCACGAGCCGACCCGCTCGACCAGCGCTTCGATCCGCGCGACGAAGTCGGCTTTGCCGTGACGCTCGAACTCCTCCCAGGTCGAGAGGCTCGACATGTCCACCATCCGGTCGACGAAGAGGATGCCGTCGAGGTGGTCGACCTCGTGCTGGAAGGTGCCGGCGGTCAGCCCCCGGCGCGTCACCTCGTGCGCCTCGCCATCACGGTCGAGATACCGCACGCCGACGTTCTCGAACCGCTCCAGGTCACCGCGCACGTTCGGCATCGACAGGCACCCCTCGTTGGTGGCGAAGGTCGCCTCGTCCAGCATGGTCAGCTCGGGGTTGACGATCACGGTCAGCGGGATCGGCGGCTTGTACGGATAGCGCGGGTTCCCCGCCCGCACCTCGATCACCGCGATCCGCAACGGCACCCCGACCTGCGGCGCCGCCAATCCGGCGCCGTTGGCGTCCCGCATCGTCTCGATCATGTCGTCGATCAGCTGCTGGATCTCGGCGCCCGCAAGCTCCTCGGCACTCACCGGCCGCGCCACCTCCCGCAAGACCGGGTCGCCCATCTCGCGGATCGGGAGGACGGTCATCGGGGTGCGGCCTGAAGCTGTCGCCCGGAAGGGTTGGGGACTCGCAAGCTGTCGCCCGGGTGGGGGACGCGCCCCTCTCGCCACGGCCCGGGCAGGCTGTGGCCGTGGCGAGAGGGGCGGGTGTGCGGGAGCGGAGGAACCGTGACGGGAGCGTGACGGGGGTGCGTCGGGAGGGACACGGAACGGTGACGTGAGTCAGGCCTGGTCACAAAGAGCGTGAGAACTCCACACTTTCTCCCGTGTTGTCCAACAGTGACGGACGCGCTGTCGACTTTTGGGCCCCTATAGGGGCCCAAAAGTCGACAGCGCGTTCTCGGCCCCTCGATCCCGGCCGAAAAGGAGCCTCCCGGGGCCGGAAAGTGTGACGTTTCCGGCATCTCTGTGACGGATCCGGCCGAGGTGTGGAAGCTCTCCGACCCGATCGTCACGGAAGTCCGACCTCCCCCCGTCCCTGTGACGCCTCCCAAACAGAAGCCTCACGTCCTGGGCTCCTCATGGGGGTCACAGCCTGCCAGGACCCCCATGAGGAGCCCAGGACCTCCCTCGGACGGCCGCCGGCGCCTGGGGCCCCGCCCGTCCCGCGAAGCCCGCCCGTCCCACCACCAGCCCCCATCAATCCCCCTCCCGCATCGGCACCCTTACCCCCCGCTCCGCCGCGACGTCCACAGCCCTTTCATACCCCGCATCCGCATGCCGTATAACCCCCATCCCGGGATCGGTCTGCAGCACCCGCTCCAGCTTTTCGCCCGCCAGCTCGCTCCCGTCCGCGACGCACACCATCCCGGCATGCAGGGACCGACCGATCCCCACCCCGCCGCCGTCGTGGATCGACACCCAGGAGGCCCCCGCGCTCGTGTTGACCAGGGCGTTCAGGAGCGGCCAGTCGGCGATCGCGTCCGAGCCGTCGGCCATCGCCTCCGTCTCCCTGTAAGGCGAAGCGACCGAGCCGGAGTCGAGGTGGTCGCGGCCGATCACGATCGGGCCCTTCAGCTCGCCGCTGCGCACCATCTCGTTGAAGCGCAGGCCGAGGCGGTGGCGCTCGCCGTAGCCCGCCCAGCAGATCCGCGCCGGCAGGCCCTGGAACTCGACCCGCTCGCCGGCGAGGCGGATCCAGCGCTCCAGCGCCTCGTCGCCCGACAGCTCGTCGAGCACCGCGGCGTCGGTGGCGGCGATGTCGGCCGGGTCCCCGGAGACGGCGACCCAGCGGAACGGGCCCTTGCCCTCGCAGAAGAGCGGCCGCACGTACGCGGGGACGAAGCCCGGATAGTCGAAGGCGCGCTCGAAGCCGCCCAGCCGCGCCTCGGCACGCAGGCTGTTGCCGTAGTCGAAAACCTCGGCACCACGGTCGAGGAACTGGACCATCGCCGCGCAGTGCGCCGCTATGGCCGCGCGCGAGCGCTTCACGTACTCCTCCGGGTCCTCGGCCCGCAGCCGCTCGGCCTCCTCCAGGCTCATCAGGTTCGGCACGTACCCGTTCAGCGGGTCGTGGGCGCTGGTCTGGTCGGTGACGATGTCGGCCTCGAAGTCGCGCGCCAGCAGCGCCGGCAGGACGTCGACCGCGTTGGCGCGGAGCCCGACGCTGAGCGCCCGCCCCTCGCGCTTGGCGTCGAGGCAACGGCGGATCGCGTCCTCGAGATCGTCGGCCTCCTCGTCGAGGTAACGCGTCTCCAGCCGCCGGTCGATCCGCTCCTGCTCGACCTCGATGCACAGCGCCACGCCGCCGTTCATCGTGATCGCCAGCGGCTGCGCGCCGCCCATCCCGCCGAGCCCGGCGGTCACCGTGATCGTCCCCGCCAGCGAGCCGCCGTGGCGCCGCCGCGCGATCTCCGCGAAGCACTCGTACGTCCCCTGCAGGATCCCCTGGCTGCCGATGTAGATCCAGGAGCCCGCGGTCATCTGCCCGTACATCGTCAGCCCCTCGGCTTCGAGCCGGCGGAACTCGTCCCAGTTGTCCCAGTCGCCGACCAGGTTCGAGTTCGCGATCAGGACCCGCGGCGCCCACTCGTGCGTGCGCATCACCCCGACCGGCTTGCCCGACTGGACCAGCAGCGTCTCGTCGTCCTCCAACGTCTTCAGCGACCGGACGATCGCGTCGAAGGCCTCCCAGGAGCGCGCCGCGCGCCCGGTGCCGCCGTAGACGACGAGGTCCTCGGGCCGCTCCGCCACGGCCGGGTCGAGGTTGTTCATCAGCATCCGCATCGCGGCCTCCTGCGGCCACCCCTTGCAGGACAGCTCCGACCCGTGCGGCGCGTGGATCTCCCGGCTCACTCCAGACCTCCGATCTCTCGTTCGACCCTATCCACCAGCGCTCCCGAGGACACCAGCCCGGCCGCCGCCTCGAGCTCCGGCGAGAGCCAGCGGTCGACGCCGAACCCGGGCACGACCTCGCGCAGGCAGTCCCGCGCCGCGGCCGTCGCCGGGGCGGGCCGCAGCGGCTCGCGCAGCTCCAGCGCCCGCACCCCGCAGACGATCTCGACGGCGAGGATCCGCGCCAGGTTCGCCACCGAGCGGCGCAGCTTGCGCGCCGCGCCCCAGGCCATCGACACGTGGTCCTCCTGCATCGCGCTGGTCGGCACCGTGTCGGAGCTGGCGGGGACGGCCAGGCGCCGGTTCTCGGCGACCATCGCCGCCTGCGTGTACTGGCCGATCATCATCCCCGAGTTGACCCCGGCGTCCTCGGCGAGGAACGGCGGCAGGTTCATCGAGCGGGTCGGGTCGAGCAGCCGGTCGGTGCGCCGCTCGGCGATCGCGCCGACGTCGGCGGCGGCGATCGCCAGCAGGTCGCAGGCGAGCCCGAGCGGCGCGCCGTGGAAGTTGCCGCAGGACTCGACCCGGCCGTCGGGCAGCACCATCGGGTTGTCGATCGCCGAGACCAACTCCGCGTCGGCGACGCCGGTCGCGTAGACGATCGCGTCGCGCGCCGCCCCGTTCACCATCGGCGCGCAGCGCAGCGAGTAGGCGTCCTGCACCCGCGGATCGCCGTGCCGGTGGCTGGCGACGACCTCGGAGCCGGCCAGGATCCGCGTCATGTTGGCGGCGCTCAACCGCTGCCCCGGCTGGGGACGCAGCCCGACCAGGTCGGCGGCGAAGGCGCGGTCGGTGCCGAGCAGCGCCTCGACCGAGATCGCCGCCGAGAGGTCGGCGGCCTTCATCAACAGGTCGAGGTCGTGCAGCGCGAGGCTGAGCTGGCCGAGGATCCCGTCGGTCCCGTTGATCAGCGCCAGGCCCTCCTTGGCGCCCAGCTCGAGCGGCTCGATCCCCGCCGCGCGCAGCGCCTCGCCGGCGTCGAGGAGGTTGCCGGCGGCGTCGCGCACCGTCCCCTCCCCCAGCAGCGGCAGCGCGCAGTGGGCGAGCGGCGCGAGGTCGCCGCTGGCGCCGAGCGACCCGTATTCGGGGACGATCGGGGTCAGCGACGCGTTCAGCAGCGCGACGATCCGCTCGGCGACGACCGGGCGCACGCCGGAGTAGCCCATCGAGAGGCTGCGGGCGCGCAGGAACATCGTCGCCCGCACCACCTCGCGCTCGACCTCCGGGCCCATCCCCGCCGCGTGCGAGCGGACCAGGGACTTCTGCATCAGCGCCCGCTTGTCAGCCGGGATCGGCGTCGTCGCCAGCGCGCCGAAGCCGGTCGAGACGCCGTAGACGGGTTCCTCGGAGGCGACCAGCGAGGCGACCACCGCGGCCCCGCGCTCCATCGCCGCCAGCGCCGCCGGACCGAGCGTCACCGCCTCGCCCTCGCGGGCGACCGCCAGCACGTCGCCGCGGGAGGCGCCCGCGTCGGTCAGCTCGACGCTCACCGCGAGGCCCCCGCCGGCACCGTGTCGGCGGCCATCGCCTCGCTGCGGATCGACTCCAGCACCCGCCCGTAGAGCTCGCCGAACTCCGGCGAGGACAGCATCTCGTGGGCGCGCGGCCGGGGCAGGTCGATCGGGATCTCTTCCTTGATCTTCCCCGGTCGGTTCGTCATCACCACCACCCGGTCGGAGACGAAGACCGCCTCCTCGACGTCGTGGGTGACGAAGAGGACGGTGATCTTGTGCTCCTCCCAGACCCGGGTCAAGAGCTCCTGCATCATCCCGCGGGTCAACGCGTCGAGGGCGCCGAAGGGCTCGTCCATGAGCAGCACCTGCGGCCGGTAGGAGAGCGCGCGGGCGATCGCCACCCGCTGTTTCATCCCGCCCGAGAGCTGGTGCGGGTAGGAGTCTTCGAACTGCTCCAGCCCGACCAGCGCCAGGTGCTCGCGCGCCAGCTTCGTCCGTTCGCCTTTCGAGAGCTTCTCCCCGCGGAGGGCGAATTCGACGTTCGCGCGGGCGGTCTGCCAGGGGAACAGCGTGTAGCTCTGGAAGACCAGGCCGCGATCGCGGCCCGGTCCGACCACCTCCTCGCCGTCGAGGACCACTTCGCCCTCGCTCGGCTCCTGCAGGCCCGCGACGATCGAGAGCAGCGTGCTCTTGCCGCACCCCGAGGTGCCGATCAGCGAGACGAACTCGTTGTCGCCCAGGGTCATGTCGACGTCGGAGAGCGCGGTGACGTCGTGGTCCCCGCCCTCGAACACCTTCGAGAGCGAGCGGACCTCGACTTTCGGCGTCGACGCCATCAGCGTGCCTCCTCGTACTTGAACATGCGTCTGGAGAGGAACTTCATCACCTGGTCGAAGATCAGCCCGAGACAGCCGAGGACGAGGATGTAGCCGATGATCAGGTCGGTCTCGAAGTACCGCTGCGCGGTGTTGATCCGGTAGCCGAGGCCGGAGGTCGCCGCCACCAGCTCGGCGAGGACGAGCCAGGTCCAGGCCCAGCCGAGGCTGATCCGCATCGAGTCCCAGATCCCCGGGGCCGAGCTGGGGATGATGATGCGGGCGAGGATGCTGCGGTCCTTCAGCCCCAGCGTGTAGCCGAGGTTGACGTAGTCCATCGGCACCCGCTTCACGTTGTCCATGATCAGCAGCACCTGCTGGAAGAACGTGCCGATCCAGATGATGAGGAACTTCTGCGTGTCCCCGGTGCCCGACCAGAGGATGGTCAGCGGGACGAAGGCGACCACCGGCATGTAACGGATGAAGTCGACGAGCGGCTCGACCGCCGCTTCCCAGACCCGGTAGGTGCCGATCAGGACGCCGATCGGGATCGCCATCACGGTGGCAAGGGCGAAGCCGATCAGGACCCGGTAGACCGAGACCCGCGCGTCGTCCCAGAGCTGACCGTTCTGGATCTGGTGGCGGAGCGATTCGAAGACTTCGCTCGGCGAGGGCAGGAACAGCGGTTCGACCATTTCGGTGGCGGTGATCAGCCACCACACCCCGAGCAGCAGCGCGAACACCGCGACCGCGATGCCGATGAACCACGGGGTCGAGATGCCGCCGCCGATCCGCAGCATCTCGTGGCGCTTGCGCCGCCGCTTCCGCGGCGCCGGGGAGCGAGGGGCGGCCGTGGCCGGCCCCCGCTCCATGGACAAACTCCGCGACTCGCTCATGTGATTACTTTGCCGCTTCCACGAACGCCGGTTCGGTGACGCTCGACGGTTCGACTTCTTCTTCCAGGATGCCCGCGTTGTTGGCGGCCTTGGACACGTCCACGGCCGTCTTGGTGACGAATTCGCCGGGCAGTAGTTCCTTGTTTTCGGCCAGGTTGTAGAGCTTCACCCCTTGGAAGGAGGTGTCGAGGGTTCCCGGTTCGGCCCCGTCGGCCTTGGTGATGATTTCCTGGGCTTCTTTTTCGTTGGCTTCGTAGAATTCGATCGCTTCGCCCCAGGCACGGACCAGCGCCGCGACCTGTCCGGGCTTGTTTTCGATCATGTCGTTGGACGCCACGAGGTTGTCCGAGATCAGCCCCGGGTCTTCCTTGGCGGCGTAGATCTCCTTGAATTCCGGGTCTTTGTCGAGGACCGCGGCGATGTAGGGCTGGTAGGTGACCGCGGCGCCGACCTGGCCCGCCATCGCCGCGTTGCCGGCGTTGGAGGCGGCCATCGGCACTTTGCTGATGTCGGAGATCGACATCCCGTTCTGTTCGAGCGCGTAGTTGATCAGGATGTCGGAGGTCGTCCCTTCCTCGTAGGCGACCTTCTGCCCCTTCAGGTCCTTGATCGAGGTGAGCGGCGCCTTCGCCAGCACGGCGTCGGCTTCGAGGCTCTCGTCCTCGAGCAGCACCGCTTTGGCGGGGACGTGCTGCTGGCCGAAGAGCAGCGTCGTCTGGGTCGGGACGTTGGTGACGTCGGTCTTGCCGCCGACAAAGGCCGCCTCGCGGTCGGCGTCGGTGGAGAAGTTGACGATTTCGACGTCCAGGCCCTGTTTCTTGAAGAAGCCCTTCTGTTCGGCGATGTACCAGGGGCCATAACCGATCCACGGCTCGATCCCCATCTTGATCACGCCGGCCTCGGGCTTCGCCGGGATTTCGCCCTTGGCGACTTCCCCGCTGCCGCCGCCCGATCCTCCGCCGCCGCAGGCGGCGACCCCGATCGCCAGCGCGACCGCGAGGAAGAACAAGGCGGCCCTCCGTGTGAGCTTTGACGTCACGACAACTCCTCTCCTCGTGGCCGGGCTACCCAAGCCGGGCCCTGATCGTCTCTGCATGTGCCGGAAAGCCCTCGTGCTCGGCGAGCGCGATCACGGCGGGGGCAAGTCTCTTCATCGCCGCCTCGTCGACCCTGGCGGTGGAGGTCCGCTTCAGGAACGCGTCCACGGTCACCCCCGAGGTGACGCGGGCGAAGCGACCGGTCGGCAGCGCCGCGGGCACGCCGAGCAGGTAGTTGGCGGCGGAGACCGTGGCGTGGTTGCCGATCAGGATCTCCCCCGCGTGGTGCAGCAGCGGCAGCAGCTCCTCGGCCGTCTCCGGGGAGACGTCGAGCTGCATGTGCTCGGCGGCGAAGGCGTCGGCGACCTCGGCGGCCCCCGCCGGCCCGTCGACCAGGTAGGCGCCGCCGTTCTCGCCCAGCGCCGCGCGGGCGAAGCCCTGGCGCGGTTCGGGCAGCCGCCCGATCCGCACGGCGACCGCCGCGGCGACGGCCTTCAGCAGGTCCTCGTCCCAGGCGACCAGGACCGACACCGAGTCCTTGCCGTGCTCGGCCTCGTTCAGGATGTCGGCGGCGACCAGGTCGGGGTCGGCGCTCGCGTCGGCGATCACCAGGCTCTCGCTCGGGCCGAGCAGCATCTGGATCACGGTGCCGAAGCGCTGGCACTCGATCTGCGCCGCGGCCACCGGCGGACTGCCCGGGCCGACCACCTTGAGCGCCTGGGGGAAGGTCTCGGTGCCGAAGGCCATCGCGGCGACGCCGGCGGGCCCGTTGGAGCGGAAGAGGTTCGTGATCCCGAGCCGCTTGGCGACGAAGGTCACCGCCGGGTCCACCCCGCCGTCTTTGAGCGGCGGCACCGAGACGACGATCTCCGGCACGCCCGCCACCTTCGCCGGGGAGCCGAGCTGGACCAGCACCGAGGGGAAGGAGCCCTTGCCGCCCGGCACCGACAGCCCCACGCTGGCGATCGGCGAGAAGCGCTCGCCCAGCACCACGCCGGGCTCCGTCTCCGCCTCCCAGTCGTGCGCGTCGGCGGCGATCAGGTGCTCGCTGAAGCGGCTGACCCGCTCGATCGCGGCGTCGATCGCCTCCTTCAACTCGCCTGTGATCGCATCGTCGGCGGCTTCGAACTCGGCGTCGGACACCCGCAGCCCCCCGGCGTCCAGCTTCACGCCGTCGAACTTCTCGGTCGCGCGCACGACCGCCTCGTCGCCGTTCCGGCGCACGTCTTCGACGATCTCCAGGACCCCCTCGCGGAGCTCCGGGTCGAACATCCGGCGACTGGTGGCGACGCGGTGCATGCGGGCGTCCCGCTCGGACTGCGAGAGCTCGTTCCAGCGGTACAGCGGCAGGGTGAATTCAGACACTTCTTCCTCCATCGAAGTTGACCAGGGAGCCGGTCATGTACGAGCTTTGGGGGGCGAGCAGGAACGACACCAGCACCGCCACCTCGGCGGGCTGGGCGACCCGCCCGAGCGGCACTTCCGCCAGCACCTCGGCGGCCCGCTCCGGGTCGCGCAGGGACTCGGCGCTCATCGGCGTGTCGACGTAGCCGGGGCAGAGCGCGACCACGTGGATCCCGCGCGGGGCCAGCTCCAGCGCCATCGTCTGGGCGAGCGAGGCGACCGCGGCCTTGGAGGCGTTGTAGTCGGCGAAGTGGAGCTCCGGCTTGATCGCGTTGACCGAGGCGTTGAAGACGACCGCGCCCGCGCCCTCCATGCAGCGCACGGCTTCGCGGGCGACGAGGAAGGCGCCGAGGACGTTGACGTCGAGCACGCGGCGGAAGGCGGCGGCGTCGAGGTCGACCGCGGGCTTGCCCTCGCCGTCGATGCCGGCGTTGACGAAGGCGCCGTCGAGCGTGCCGAGGGCGTCGCGGAGCTCGTCGAAGGCGGCGGCGACCGCGGCCTCGTCGCTGACGTCACAAGCGCTCGCCCCGGCGAGGCCGGGCAGCTCCGCCCGCAGGCGCTCGACCGTCTCCGGCCGGCTCCCGAGGGCCCAGACGCGCGCGCCTTCCTCGACCAGGCGCTCGGCGCAGCCGCGGCCGATGCCGCTGGTGGCGCCGGAGACCACCACCGCGCGGTCGGCGTTGAGGGCGGCGACGGTCAATCGAGCGTCCCCTTCACGCCCGCGGTCAGCCCGGCGCGGCGCGGGTTCGCGCGCAGCGCCGCGCGCAGCGCGTGGGCGAAGGCGCGGAAGCCGGCCTCCCAGGCGTGGTGCGGGTCGGCCCCTTCGGTGAGGCGCAGGTGGACGGTGGCGCGGGCGCCCTGGCTGAAGCCTTCGAAGAAGGCGACGAGGTCGACGGTCTGCATGCCCTCGACGAATTCGCGGGCGGCGGCGTCGGCGACGGTGAAGAAGGCGTTCGAGCGGCCCTCGAAGGAGACCATCGAGAAGCCGACCGACTCGTCCATCACCGCGTGGCCGTCGCCGCGGCATTCGATCCCCTCGGGGATGCGGTCGACGATGACCTGCCGGGCGGCGCTGCCCAGGGCGAGGCCGATGTCCTCGCAGACCACGTGCTGCAGCGGATGGGTGAGCGCCGCGTAGGAGGCGTCGACGTTCAGGTCGGCGTACCAGCCCAGCATTTCCAGCATGTGGTCGAAGAAGGGCAGCGTGGTGGCCAGCCGCGGCGGCCGGTAGGCGTCGAAGCCGAGGCCGACCTCGATCTTCGCCTCGCGCGTCTCCCGCACGACGCGGTACTCCTCGCCCTGCCGCTCGACGCTCATTCCCTTGAATTCGCTCATCAACCCTCTCCTGCTTCGATCAGTGCTTCACGGACAAGGAGCATGCGCGGGGCCGACCCGACCGTGACCCGCAGCCACCCGTCGAGGCCGAGGTCGCTGCCATCACGGACGGCGATCCCGCGCTTGGCCAGCGCGTCCACGGTCGCCTCGTGGTCGCGCGGGCGGAAGGAGACGAAGTTCGTGTCGCTGGGCCAGTAGGTGAAGCCGCCCGCGTCGAGGAAGGCTTCGAAGCGGGCCCGCTCGTCGCGCACCCGGGCCACCGTGTAGTCGCTCCAGCCCCGCTCGCGGAGTGCCGCGCCGGCGGCCACCAGGGCGGCGGCGTTGACGTTGAACGGGGCGCGGACGGCGTCGAGGCGGGCGATCTGCGCGGCGCTCCCGATCAGGTAGCCGACCCGGAAGCCGGCCAGGCCGTGGCTCTTGGAGAGGCTGCGCTGGATCAGCAGGTTCGGGTGGCGGCGCAGCAGCTCGAGCGCGTCGGGGCGGCGCTCCGGCGGCAGGAACGGGCGGTAGGCCTCGTCGAGGACGACCAGGCAGGTGGCCGGGACGCGGTCCAGGAACGGGCCGAGGCGCGCGGGCGGGACGGCGATGCCGGAGGGGTTGTGCGGGGTCGGCAGCCAGACGATCGCGGCGTCCTGGGCCTCCGCGGCGAGGCGGTCGAGGTCGTGCGCGCCGTCCTTCAACGGCACCGGGACGACCGCCGCGCCGTTGATCCGCGAGACGATTTCGTCGATCCGGTAGGGCGGGTCGGAGGTGACGACGGTGGCGCCCGCGCCGAGGTGGACGAAGGCGACCAGGTAACAGCTTTCGTCGCTGCCGTTGGTGATCAGGAGCTGCTCGGGGGTGACGCCGAGGTCCTCGGCGAGGCCGGCCCGGAACTCTTCGCTGGTGCGGTAGTGGTGGAAGTCCGGCACCGCGTCGCGCACCGCCCGCACCACGGCCGGGGCCGGTCCCAGCGCCGACTCGTTGGAGGAGAGCTTGCCCGACGGTTCGTCGGAGACGGCCCCGCCCGGGCTGTAGGGGCGCACGGTCACCTCGTCGGTGGAGGCGGTCTGGCTCATGGCCGCACCAGCAGCTTGATCGCCTGCGGGTCGCGCAGCTCCTCGGCGACGGCGGGCGGGAACTCCGCCAGCGAGACGGCCCGGGTGACGACGGGGCGATAACGCCAGGGCTCTGACGCGATCGCCGCGATGGCCTCGGGCAGCTCGGTGAGGAAGGCGTTGACGCCGATCAGCCGGATGCGGCCCTCGACCAGGTCGAGCGGGCGGATCCGCGACTCCGCCTCGCTGATCGCGACGGCGAGCACGGTGGCGCGCTCGCCCGCCGCCTTGACCGCGTCCCCGAGCGCGTTCGGGTAGCCCGCCGCCTCGACCACCAGGTCATAACGCTCGGCCCCGGTCGCGGCGCCCGACTCGTGCACGGTCGCGCCGAGCGCCTCCGCCAGCGCCGCGCGGCGCGGGTTCGGCTCGGCCACCGCGACGGTCGCGTCGGGGAAGCGGCGGCGCAGCTCGATGTGGATCAGCGCGCCGATCGGCCCGTGGCCGAGGACCAGCGCCCGCCGCGGCGCGCCCTCGAGGTGGCCGAGCGCGTGGAAGGCGACCGCCAGCGGCTCGGCCAGCACCGCGTCCTCCCCCTGCACCCCGGCGGGGACGGCGTGGGCGGATCGCGAGGGGACCAGCACGTGGGTGGCGAAGCCGCCGGGGCGCGACTCGCCGAGGAAGGTGATGTTCGGGCAGAAGTCGGGGTCCTTCTCGCACTGCTCGCAGTCGAGGCAGGGGACGCGCGAGTCGAGGACCACCCGGTCGCCGACCGCGAAGGCGGCGTCAGGCCCCGCCTCGACCACCTCGCCGAAGACCTCGTGCCCGAGGGTCGCGGGCCACTCCTCGACCCAGACGCCGGAGCGCAGGACGTGCAGGTCGGAGCCGCAGAGGCCCGCCCACTCGACCTTGACCAGCACCGCGTCGCCGGTCGGACCGTCGATTTCCCGCTCGCCGAGCGTCATCGTCAGGTCGCGCTCGAGCAGCGTCGCGGGAACCCTCATGCGGCGGTCCTCCCGGAGCCCTGCTGCTGCCAGCCGAGCTTGACCGACAGCTCCTGGGCCGCGCCGGCGACCACCTTGGAGTAGCCGGAGACGAGCAGGTCGTCGCTCTTGGCGGCGAGATAGCTGATGCCGATGGCGGCGACCGGGAGGTTCTCGTGGGAGAAGACCGGCGCCGCGATGCAGCAGATCCCCGGCGTCACCATCTGGTCGTCGAAGGCGTAGCCGCGCTGCCGGGTGTCGCCGAGGTCCGCCAGCAGCGAGTCGAGGTCGTCGGGCCCCGCGCCGGTGCGGTTCACCATCGGGCCGGCGCCGAAGACCGCCCGCACCTGGGCCTCGGAGAGCTGCGAGAGGATCGCCCAGCCGACCGCGGTCAGGTGCGCCGGGAGGCGGACGCCGATGTCGGTGACGAGGCTCGGGCCCTGGCCGTCGGGCTGCTCCTTGTCGAGGTAGAGGACGTCGGCGCCGTGCAGGATCGCCAGGTGGCAGGTCTCCTCGATCTCGGCGCAGACCTCCTCCAGGACCGGTCGGCCCAGCCGTTGCAGCGGCGTCCGGCGCAGGTAGGTGGAGCCGACCTCGAAGGTCTTCACGCCGAGGCCCCAGGCGTGCTCGCGCTCGTAGTAGACGACGTAGTGGCGCTCCTGCAGCACGTTCAGGAGGTGGTGGGCGCTGCTCTTCGGGATGCCGCATTCGCGGGCGATCGCCATCGTCGGGGTCGGCTGCGCGTTGCCCGCGAGCGTCTCGAGCACGTCCAGGACGCGCGTCGCCGATTTGACCTGACTTGAAGACATCGACTCTCTTCCCAAGGGGCGTCTCGTATACGAGACGCCCGTCTCGACTTCCCGGTGGGGTCGTTATAGCCGCGCCGGCGACGAGCGGCAAGGGACGACTCCGAAGAAGAGTCTGAGATCGCAGACACCCATCCAGATCCGCGCCGGCCCTGTTACGTTGCCGCCCCGCCGATGCGATTCCGCGACGTCAGGCAGCTGCTCCAGCTCGAGTCCCCCGAGCGCGATCCCGTCGCCCGGCGCCTGCGCCGCTGCGTCGACGTGGAGACGATGCGGCGGCTGGCGCGCCGGCGGATGCCGCGCTCGGTCTTCGATTACGCCGACGGCGGCGCCGACCTGGAGATCGGCCTGCGGGCGAACCGCGAGGCCTTCGAGGCGGTGCGCTTCCGGCCCCAGGTCCTGCGCGACGTCGAGGGCTGCGACCCGGCGGCGACGCTCCTCGGCGAGCGCTTCGACCTGCCGCTGCTCCTCTCCCCGACCGGCTACACGCGGATGATGCACCCGGAGGGCGAGTCGGCGGTCGGCCGGGCGGCGAAGGCGGCGAACCTGCCCTACGGCCTCTCCACGGTCTCCTCCACCTCGATCGAGGACCTGGCATCAACCGGCCACCCCCACCTTTGGTTCCAGCTCTACCTCTGGCGGGACCGGGAGATGGCCTTCGACCTCGTGCGCCGGGCGGACGAGGCGGGCTACGACGTGCTCGAGCTGAGCGTCGACGTGCCGGTCTCGGGCTACCGCGTCCGCGATGTCCGCAACGGCCTGACGATCCCGCCGGCGCTGAAACTGGGGACGCTCGCCGACATCTCCCTCCACCCCTCCTACTGGGTCTCGATGCTGCGCTCGGCCCCGATCGAGTTCGCCAACGCCCCGCCCTCGATCGGGGGCGGGGTGACGATCGAGAACATGTCGGCGCAGTTCGACCCGCGGCTGGGCTGGGAGGACCTGGAAGAGGTCCGCCGGCGCTGGCCACGCAAGCTGCTCCTCAAGGGCCCGATCTCGCCGAAGGACGCCGAGCGCGCGCTCGCTGCGGGCGTCGACGGCCTGCACCTCTCCAACCACGGCGGCCGGCAGCTAGACCGCACGGTCCCGACCCTCGACATGCTCGCCGCGGTCCGCGAGCGAATCGGCCCCGAGCCCTTCGTCCTCCTCGACTCGGGAATCCGCAGCGGCGCCGACCTGGCGATCGCGATCGCCCGCGGCGCCGACGCCGGCGGCATCGGCCGCGTCTACCTCTACGGCCTGATGCTCGGCGGCGAACGCGGCGTCACCCACGCCCTGTCCCTGATCCGCGCGGATTTCGTGAGGACGATGCAACTGCTTGGGGTGCGTTCGGTGGCCGAGTTGCGGGCGAAGGGGCCGGAGCTTCTGGCGGACGGGTAGGGACGGGGGCTCGCAGGCTGGCGCCCGGGAGGGACGGGGCCCCGCAAGCTGTCGCCCGGGGGAGGACGCGCCCCTCTCGCCACGGCCCGGGCAGGCTGTGGCCGTGGCGAGAGGGGCGGGTGTGCGGAAGGTGTGGAGGGACTCTCGCGGAGCGTCACGGGGGTGCGCCGGGTGTGCGCCAGAAGTGCGGCGGGGCCGTCACCGAAGGGCGCCGAGGACCGGTCCCCGAACGGTCAGGGATCTCCCCGGTTGGAAATCCGCCTATGGCGCGGGTTTCCAACCACGCGGATCCCCGGTCGTCCTACCGTGGTTCGAAATCCACCCCACAGGTGGATTTCGAACCACGCGAGCCCCCGGCCGCCGGATCCGTGACGGAGATGCCGGGAACTCCTCACTTCCTCCCGTGTCGTCCGACACCGACCGGGGCGCGGTCGACCTAACGTCCGCCTACCAGACCTTAGGTCGACCGCACGTCCCGGGCCCTCGATCCTGGCCTGGGAAGGGCCTTCCGGGGCCGGGAGGTGTGACGTTCCCGGCATCTTCGTCAACGATCCGGCCGAGGTGTGGAGGCTCCCCGACCCGATCCTCACGGAAGTCCGACTTCGCGACGTCCCTGTGCCGGCTCTCCCGCGAACGCCTCACGTCCTGGGCTCCTCATGGGGGTCACAGCCTGCCAGGACCCCCATGAGGAGCCCAGGACCTCCCTCGGACCCATCTCGGACGGCCACCAGCCCCCCGCACCCCCGCCCGTCCCCCAACCCACCCCAAACCCCCCGTTTACCGCCAACCAATTCGCCCATATCGCGATCAAGTCCCGCCTGCCTCCGCTCGATAAATACCCCGTCCATGGCAAAGCTCGCTCCCCATCAGCGCCTCGTCCTGCGCAGTGCGGGCGTCGTCCTCGCGCTGGGCTTCATCGCCTTCGCGATCGCCGCCGCCACCGGCCACGGCGGGTCCACCCTCTTCGGCACCTGGATCTACTGCGGCGTCATGGTCGGCGCCGCGGCGTCGTGCCTGGCACGGGCGGTGCTGGTGCGCCGGGAGCGGGCCGCGTGGCTGTTGATCGGCACTGGGCTGCTGCTCTGGACCGGCGGGGAAATCTATTACCTGGCGACGGTCGCGAGCTCCGGCTCGGTGCCGATCCCCTCGCCCGCCGACGCGGGCTACCTGCTCCTCTACCCGCTCACCTACGCGGGCCTGATCGTGCTGCTGCGGAAGCGGATCGGGAACTTTCCCGCCACCCGCTGGCTCGACGGGCTGATCGCCGGGCTTGCCGTCGCCGCGCTGACCGCGGCGCTCGCGCTGGGGCCGATCGCCGCCGCCGCGGGCGAAGGCTCGGGCGCCGAAGTCGCCACCAACCTCGCCTACCCGATCTGCGACCTGACCCTGCTGGCGCTGGTCGTCACCGCCGCCGCGTTCACCGGCTGGCGCCCTGGCGCCACCTGGTCGCTGCTCGGGGCGGGCGTCGTCGTCCTGGCGATCTCCGACGTCGCCTACCTGCTCGAGTCGGCGCAGGGCTCCTACGTCGAAGGCGGCCTCCTCGACGTCGCCTGGCCGCTCGGCGCCCTGCTCCTCGCGGGCGCGGCCTGGGTGCCGGCGCCGCCCTCCCAGCGGGTGGTGGCGCGCGGGATGCGCGTCTCCGCGGTCCCGGTCGCCGCGGCGCTGCTCGCGATCGGGGTCCTGGCCGGCGAACGGATCGACCGCCTGCCGGCGGCGGCGGAAGTGCTGGCGCTCGTCACCCTGCTCCTGGTGATCGCGCGGCTCGGCATCTCGCTGCGCCGCACCGGCGAAAGCCTGCAGACCTCCGAGCGCGAGGCGCGGACCGACGAGCTCACCGGCCTCGCCAACCGCCGCGCGCTGATGGACGACCTCGAGGCGGTGACGGCGCGGCCCGCGGCGGACGGTCGGGGCCACCTGCTGGCGATGTTCGACCTCGACGGCTTCAAGCTCTACAACGACACCTTCGGCCACCCGACCGGCGACGCGCTGCTGGCGCGGCTGGGCGCGCGCCTCGCCCGGGCCGCCGAGGCGCACGGGCGCGCCTACCGGCTCGGCGGCGACGAGTTCTGCGTGCTCTGCGAATGCAGCGCGGGCGAGGTCAAGGAGATCCTCGCGCTCGCCCGCGAAGCGCTCACCGAGCACGGCGAGGGCTTCGACATCGGCGCCTCCCTGGGCAGCGTCATGCTGCCGAGCGAGGCCGACTCGGTGACGACGGCGATGCAGCTGGCCGACCGGCGCATGTACGCGAACAAGGTGAGCGAGCGGGCCTCGGCGGGCTCGCAGTCGCGCGACGTCCTGCTCGCGGCGCTCCGCGCGCGGCGGCCCTCGCTGGCCGAGCAGGACGTCGACGTGGCCGGGCTAGCCGTCGCCGTCGCCGAGGCGCTGGGGATGTCGGCGGAGGAGCGCGACGAGGTCTGCCGCGCCGCCCAGCTCCGCGAGGTCGGGAAAATGGCGATCCCCGACGCGATCCTGGGCAAGCCCGGGCCGCTGGAGGACTCCGAGTGGGAGTTCGTCCGCCGCCACCCGCTGATCGGCGAGCGGATCATCGGCTCGGCGGCGGCCTTGGTGCCGGTCGCCCGCCTGGTCCGCTCGGTGGGCGAGCGCCAGGACGGCGGCGGCTATCCGGACGGGCTCGCGGGCGAGCAGATCCCGCTCGGCTCCCGCGTGGTCGCCGTCTGCGGCGCCTACGCGGCGATGGTCTCCGAGCGTCCCCACAGCGTCGGGATGAAGCCGGCGCGGGCGCTCGAAGAGCTGCGCCGGGCGGCGGGCCAGCAGTTCGACCCGGCCGTGGTCGAGGCCTTCGAGGCGGTCGCCGAGGCGCGCGGCCTGCTCGCCCCGGTGGACGTCGAGCCCCAGAGCCGCTGAGCGGCCGCCGCATCCCCAGGGCCCATGCGGGCCGGCCCCCATCCGCCGCCCGCGACCATATTGTTGCCCGCCCTTGTACGACGCCTCTCAGCAACCGATCGGCGGCGGGGCGCGCGCCCGATCGCTCCCGGAATGGCCCGATGCGCGGCCCCTCCGGGCTTGGCAGCAGGAGGCGACCGAAGCCGTCCGCGCCCACTCCGGCGCCAGCTTCCTGGCCTCGGCGACGCCGGCGGCGGGCAAGACCACCTTCGGCCTCCACATCGCCCACCGGATGCTGCGCGCCGGGTTCGTCGCCCGCGTCGTCGTCGCCGGCCCGACCACCCACATCTGCCGCCAGTGGGCCGCCGACGCGGCGCGCTACGGGATCGACCTGGAGCCCAACCGGCCGAACCCCGACGGGCCGGAGTCGACCGACTTCCACGGCGTCGCGGTCACCTACCAGACGGTCGCCGCGGGCCCCGACACGCACCGCCAGGCCGCCGGGCGCCGCACGACCCTGCTGATCGCCGACGAGCCGCACCACATGGGCGACCAGGCGGCCTGGGGCCTGCGCGCGCGCCGCGCCTTCGACGGTGCCCGCTTCCGCCTGCTCCTCTCCGGGACGCCGTTCCGCTCCGACAACTCGGCGATCCCCTGGGTCGCCTACGACGACGACGGCATCAGCCGCGCCGACTACGTCTACGGCTACCCGCAGGCGCTGCGCGACCGGGTCTGCCGCCCGATCACCTTCCTGCCCTACGACGGCGAGATGGAGTGGGTCTCCGACGGGAGGCTGCGGAGCGCCGACTTCGACCTCGTCCTGCCCGCGGCGGAGTCGGCCCGGCGGCTGCGCACGGCGCTCTCCCCGGAGGGCGAGTGGATGGGCGAGGTGCTCCGCGACGCCGACGCGCGGCTGAGCGAGGTGCGCGCCGGCGGGCATCCGGACGCGGGCGGCCTCGTCATCGCCTCCGACCAGGAGCACGCGCGGGCGATCGCGGCGCGGCTGGCGCTGATCGCCAAGGAGCAGCCGGAGATCGTGATGAGCGACGAGCCCGGCGCCAGCCGCCGGATCGCCGAGTTCGCCGCCTCCGAGCGCCGCTGGCTGGTCTCGGTGCTGATGGTCTCCGAGGGCGTCGACATCCCCCGCCTGCGGGTCGGCGTCTACGCCACGGCGGCGCGGACCGAGCTCTTCTTCCGCCAGGTCGTCGGCCGCTTCATCCGCACCACCCCCGGCGGGCCGCGGCGCCAGATGAGCTACCTGCTGATGCCGGCCGACCCGCGCCTCAAGGCCCTCGCGCACGTGATCGAGGAGGAGCGCCGCCACGCCCTGGACCTCTCGCCCGCCGAGGAGGACGACGAGGGCGAGGAGTTCGACGAGCCGCCGAAGGAGCCCGGCGACGGCGGCGGCTTCGCCGTCCTCAGCTCGGGCGGCGCCGAGCTCGACGACGCGATCATGAGCGAGACCGCCCTCCAGCTCTTCCCCACCGACGACCCCAAGCCGGTCGCGAAGCGCCCGATCGCCGTCGCCCCGGCCCCGCCCGAGCCCCGCGAGCCCGAGCGCGAGTCCGCCTACGCCACCCGCGAGCGCCTCCGCGCCGAGCGCAGTCGCATGGTCGGCGACCTGGCCCGCCGCACCGGCAGGTCCCACCGCGACATCCAGGCCCGCGTCAACCGCGAAACCAAGGTCCGCTCCGTCGCCAAAGCGACGATCCAGCAACTGGAACGCGGCAACGAGCTCCTCCGCCGCGACCTCTGGCGCTGAGCACCGCATGAGTGTCTGCATTAACTCGTCCCCACGACGAGTTACTGCAGACAGCGTCTGCATTTGAGCCCGCTATCCGGCCCCAAATGCAGACGCTCGCGCGGCCGTCACGGGGTCAGCGCTCGGACCAGATCGGCCGCGGGCCTGACGTCGGTGATGCGGGCGACCGTCTCGCCCGCGTAGAGCGGCCCGGCGTCGAGCAGCGTCTCGGGACCGTCGTCGGTGGCGGGGGCAGGCGTGAGAAGACGGCTGCCGGGACGCTGCGCCTGGATCAGACGGGCCTGGAGCGCGTCGGGCATGTAACGGGCGCCCGGCGCGAGGAGGTGGTTGAGCAGCCGGTTCGCGCGCGGCCCGCGCCGGTCGCCGTCCAGCCACCGCGCCGTCGCGGCGTTGGGCACCACCCGGTGCGTTCCCGGCCAGGCGGCGCCGAAGAGTTCGGTGACGACGGTGTCCTGGGCCTCGAGCAGGCGGCGCCGGTACTCGGGGTGCGCGCGGCTCTCCTCCGACATCAGGAAGCGGGTGCCGGCCACCGCCGCGCACGCTCCGGCGCCAAGCGCGCGGCGCACGTCGCCCTGGTCGGCGATCCCACCGGCGAGGAGCAGCGGGTAGTCCGCGGGCAGTTCGTGCCGGACCCGCTCGAGCAGGTCGAGGGCGGGCGTGACCCCGCGGACGTGGCCGCCGGCCTCGACGCCCTGGACGATCAGGCCGTCGGCGCCCGCCGCGTGGGCCGCGCGCGCCTCGGCCACCGACCCGCACTGGTGCAGCCAGACGCCCGGCGTCCGCCGTCGCGGCCGTCCCCAGAAGGTGATGACCGCGTCGGCCTCGGCCGCCGCCGAGA
>Ga0209916_1000342_pt1 | contig 82317 bp, 79 predicted proteins | sample ThiBio_1000_plan_FD_183956 | JGI IMG/M metagenome (GOLD analysis project Ga0209916, IMG submission 183956) | Wastewater bioreactor microbial communities from Cape Town, South Africa - Thiocy_solids_2 (SPAdes) | ecosystem: Engineered > Bioreactor > Thiocyanate-remediating > Anaerobic-Aerobic ... | reverse complement strand
ACCCCGTGCGATAATGGAAAATAGGGCTCGATCCGGCGCATCTGCGCCTCGGTAAGCAAAAACAGATCATTCATGGCGATGCCTCCCAGCACCGCCATTGAATCAATCACTCAACATATCTGCAAGAATTTAATGGGTCCTGAACCTAGGTATGAACTTCGCCAAGAATTTCTTCGAAGCAAATCATGAGGCCTGCGACATCGCTCCGAACGAGCTTTCCGTCGTGATCATCATACGTCACTCGTCGACGCCACTTATCTTTAATGACCATATTTGGGAAAAGTACGGCGACTATTTCGTGGAGCGTACGAAGATATTTGATCCGAGGACGAAAGCGCCTCCCCGAACGAACCTTTATAACGTTGCCTTACCGGGCCACGAGTTGCCTAACGGAAAGGTGACCTTGACGGATTTGTCGAAGCTGGGAGCGCGGTTTGCTGTTTGCTCGATGGCTGCGAAGAATTTTTCGATCGCGCTCGCCAAAGACGTCAACGGAAACGCCGACGTGATTCTCAAGGAGCTGGAAGGTAACCTGGCAGCCGATACGGCGTTGATGGTGCCTGCCGGAATCCTGACGGTGAATCGTGCCCAGGAGCATGGCTATACCTTCTCATACTGTGGCTAGGCCGCTTCTGACAAGATGCAGGATCGGGGTTGTCCGGGCCTGCGTCTTGGTGGCTTAGTTATTCGCGCTCGCGGCCCGCTCCTTGGACATGCGAATATGATAATTAGGGAAGGATTCGCCAGTCTCGTATCCCTTGTCACGCACCCAGTGGAAGAGATCGAGGAACGTACCCTTCTTGAACGCACCAGGCATGGTCGCGACTGCCGCATCCCTGACGGTCGTGTTCTGCGGCGCAGTCTCTGGAAGAAACACGATCGTTGGCGTGAAAATAATACCCCATTTGCGGGCGGCAGTTTTTTCGGTGAGCTTGGTGCCGTCAAGATCCGTCACCTCTTCGTCGCCGAACAGGTTGTATTCCACCACCATGAAATTTTTCTGGAGGTAGTCACGAACCTCAGGGTCGGACAGCACCTTCTCGTGCATCTCCTTGCAATAGATGCAGCCGCGCTGCTCATAGATGATGACCAGGCGCTTTCCTTCTGCCGCTGCTGACTTGATGTCTTCGGCGACATCTTTGAACGTCACGGAAAACCATGGCTCACGATGCAATCCGTCTTCGCCGACCTCGCTGGCGTGAACCGTGTTGAGCGCGAAGAGAACCAGGCTCGCGACCATCATCGAAATTCTCAGCATCTCCAACTCCTAACCGAGTGTCTGGAATGACGGGAACATTTCAATCAGCAAATTTGAGATTTCAGACATCTTCCCGGTAACGAAGAGGATGCCGGTCAGGACAAGAAGGCCGCCAGCAATTTTCTCGACCTTATCAAGATGCGTTTTAAAGCGGGAAAACAAGTGCATAAATCGTCCCATGAAGATCGCAGCCAGAATAAAGGGGATGCCGATCCCAAGCGAATATGCCGTCAGAAGCAGTGCTCCGTGCATGGCCGAGCCCGCGCTGCTCGCAATCAGAAGAATGGCTGCCAGGATCGGCCCGACGCATGGCGTCCAGCCGAAGGCGAATGCCAGGCCGACGATATAGGCCCCGAGTAAACCGGCCGGCTTCCGATCGACATTCATGCGGAGCTGGCGGTAAAGAAATTCGATGCGGAACAGGCCGAGGAAGTGAAGCCCCATCACAATGATGATGATGCCGGCGATGACGGACAGCGTATCGAAATATTGGGCGACGGTCTTTCCGATCAGGCTCGCCGTCGCGCCAAACGCGACGAACACCGTGGTGAATCCGAGGACGAACGCGATGGCGATCGCAGCAAGACGCAACTGCGAGCGTTCGGTCTTTCCGTCACGCAGATCGTCGAAACTGACGCCGGCCATCCAGGCAAAGTAGGGGGGGACGATCGGCAAAACGCATGGCGAAATGAATGAGAGCAGCCCCGCCAGCAGCGCGCTGCCCAAAGAGATATCCAGCATTTCCCCCTCACCGTTCTTTGTTGTTAATATAAGGAATAGCTAATTTAGGCTGATGTGAATATCGAATATCTGGCATTGGATGTATAATAATTGCCATTCGTCTCACTGTGTTGTGCGGGACGGTGTGATTTTTGGCTCGGTGAACCAAAAAGTTTTGACGAACTGCGATCGTATTACCTCATCGCTGCAATCAGTATCCGAAAGGAACTCCTGTCATTCTGGCGGATGTCTGCGCATGTATTCTTGCGGGCTATGACCCATATGTGCGCGAAAGGCGTATATGAACGCCGATGTCGAGCCGTAACCTAATTCCATGGCGGCTTGGGTGACGCTGAGGCCGCCTCCCAGTAATTCGATCGCCTTAAATAGACGCAGCCTTCGACGCCAAGAGCGAAAGCTCATCCCGACCTCAAGTTCGAAGCGACGAGCCAGGGTTCGTTCAGACATCCCCAAATGACGTGCCCAATCCTGAGGGCTTCGGCCATTTGCCGGGTCTGCATAGAGTGTTTCACAAAGGATCGACAGAGCTCCGTCTCGCGGCCAGGTCAATGCACTTTGCAGCGGTCGTACCCGTCGGAGTTGATCCAGAATGAGGTGCGTGATGCGGCTGGAATATCCATCCGTGTCTTCCTGGAATTCGATCGCCGCTGCTTCGACAATGAGAGCTTTCAGAAGGGGTGAAACTTCAAACAAGGTGGGTTCGAGCGGCAAGATTGCATCGGCGGTATCACCGATCCACAGGCTGCGAAACTCAGCTCCATAGAGTGTCCCGACTCGATGTCGCAGGCCGGTCGGCAGCCAAACCGCCTGGTGAGGGGAAATGACAAAAGAGCGTCCTTCGACGCCAACAGTCAGTACTCCCGAGATCGCGTAAACTACTTGGTTCCACGAATGGCAGTGTTCGGGAAAATAGTGACGCGCAGGAATAGACTGGGCGCGAACGGTCAGTGGCTGGGGAGGTGTGGCGCCGGGCGGCGCTTTTATGATCTCCCATCTCACGGCTTCATTTTCCTTCTTGCCTTTCACGCAATCTAACTAATTGTCGAAGGCCGCGCTTGTGCGCCGACCCGGTTTCAGGGTGTGAACGTGGACAGCCTGCGTTGTGCGGATTTGCTGACCGCGAGAGTTTTTTTTACTCATGGAATGGTTGGAGCATGACTGGAAGCGCTGGAATGATCGCGGTTTGATCGAGCGAAGCCAAAACATGCAGGTCATCACGCCCATATCACGCGGAGAATTTCCGGATCGGAGCAGGGAAGGGATGATGAGCACTCTCAACGGACTTGGCAGTATCCGGCATCGTGTTGTTTCAAAGGTGAGATTCGTGGAACTCCGTTGGAGCGGATTGCGACAATCGAACCCCGGCTTCGTGGAGAGTCTTGAATTTATTTTGTCGAGGTTGGCCGAATTTCGATTATAGATCATTTAATATATATTACATGCCGAGGTAGCTTTGGCCATACCCGACTCTCAGCGAGCATTTGTGGCCGATATTCGTTATTTTATGGCTGATTATCGAAATACTGATATTTCGACATGCGTTATATCAGGGCTGAATTTCAACGTGCCCCCAGAAAGCAGATGCCTCGTTTTCTTCCGGATCGTGCCAAGGCGAATGTCATTCGGCTTGCGACCGCCCAGGCTCTGGGCGGCGCCAACTCCGCCATCATCTATTCGACCGGCGCAATCGTCGGCGAGATGTTTGCGCCGAGCAAAAGCCTGGCGACCGTACCTATCTCGATCTTTGTGGTCGGAATGGCGCTTTGCACTTTGCCTGCAGGGGCGATTGCCCAGCGTTATGGCCGGCGAACTGCATTTCTCGTCGGGACCCTCGCCGGCATATTGACGGGATTAGTGGCCGCCGCCGCCGTCTACTTCGCATCCTTTGCCATTTTTTGCATGTCGATGTTATTCGGCGGCGCCTACAACGCTGTCGTACTCTCGTTCCGCTTTGCCGCTGCAGATGGTGTGGAGGCGGAGATGCGGCCGAGAGCTGTCTCGGCTGTCATGGCCGGTGGCGTTCTCGCAGGGCTTATCGGCCCTCAGGCTGTCACCGCTACTATGGATATCTGGCAGCCTTATCTGTTTTTGGTCACTTATCTCGTGCAAGCCGCACTTGCGGCGATCTCGATGCTTGTTCTCGTCGGGATTCGAATTCCTACGCCGGCGCGCGTAAGCGGGAATACTGGCAGGCCGTTGAAGCAGATCGCAAGCCAACCGAGATTCATCACGGCGGTGGCATGCGGGGTTGTTTCGTACATGATGATGAACCTGGTCATGACATCGGCTCCCTTGGCCATGAAACTGTGTGGTCTTCCGCTTGCATCTGCCAATCTTGGAATTCAGTGGCATGTGGTCGCCATGTATGGCCCCAGTTTCGTCACTGGCCGTCTCATCACCCGGTTCGGAGCACCGGCTGTCGTTGCTACAGGCCTGATCCTGATCGCAGGCGCGGCTGCAACGGGGCTCGCGGGAATCGATGTCGGCCATTTCTGGCTGGCGCTGATCTTGCTGGGCGTGGGTTGGAATTTCGGTTTTGTCGGCGCCTCAACGTTAGTCCTCGAGTGCCATCGGCCGGAGGAAAAGGCCAAGGTGCAGTCCTTCAACGACTTTGTCGTTTTCGGAGCTATGGTGTTCGGCTCGTTCGCGTCCGGAAATCTGCTGACGTCTTACGGCTGGAATGTGGTTTGTCTTGTTACGCTTCCGCCCTTGGCGATCGCCGGTGTGATGCTGGCCAGATCCAGCATGTCCTTACGCCGCGCGGGAGTATCGCAAACATCGAGTGGCGCGTAACGACACTCTCCCCACTGACGGATGCAAGCAGCGATCGCGCCTTGATCGGATTTCACAAGGTCACATGTTGCATTGATTCGAAGCGAGCTTGCGAGCCTGGTCCACTCCATGACGAGATCACCTGCGCTGGGTGAGGCCGATACGCGATTCGGAATTAAAAGGCCGATGAGAGGATAGCCGTCAGCGGAGACATGCCAGAAAAGAAGGCTCAGTAGCGCGCGTCCCTCGGCTTGGGATCCTTGGGCCAGTCCTTCACTTTCCCTGCAAAGTCCTTGCGCGGTTGATGGCTGAAGAATTCAGCAACATCGAGGGCCTCCTGATCGGTCAGGCCACCTTGTCCAAGAGGAAATTTATCATGCGCCCCGATCGGCATATTGCGTTTGACGAAGCCGGCAGCGGTGTAGGTCCGAGCCATGCCCGCTCCGATATTGAAGGAGCGATTACCCCATAATGCCGGATAGATCACCTTGCTATTCGCGTCCTTGATCCCTTCGCCTTTCGCCCCATGGCAAACCGCGCATTGGGCCTCATAGATTTTTTCTCCATTCACGGGATTGGGCTTGAGATTCGGATCAACCTTTCCGACGCCGCGACCCTCGACCTTGTCTTCCGGGCGCGTCTCACCTCTCATCCAATCGAAATACGCGACCATCGCCTTCATTTCTTCCGAATTGACGTCCAGCGGTGTGCCAGCCATGGAGCGAAGAAAGCAGCCATTGATGCGCTCTTCGAGCGTGATTATCTTCCCGGCACGCGGCGCGTAGCTCGGGAAGAACGCAGATACGCCGACATAGGGTGAACCATCCGCCACCGTGCCCGCATTGAGATGGCATGATGAACAGTTCAGGTCGTTGCCGACGTTTTTCGGCAGGAGTTCGCGCGTTTCCTGATTGAGCCGCATGCCGTAGACCAACTGGCCGGCGTTGGGCGCTGACAACAGATCGGCGATACGCGGCGTGATGAAGCGTGAATTATCTACGCTCGGATCGAGCGCCTTACGGGCACTGGCCACCTCGGATTCAGTGACTGGGCCGGCACCCTGTCCCCATGCAGTGCGCACGAAAGAAAGTATAGCGGCGATCTCCTTGTCATCGAGCCTGGCGAAGCCGGGCATCGTCCAGACGCGCGGATGGGAAGCGGTTTCTGCCGTCTTCCAGCCTGTCAAGGTGATGTGCGTCAGAGTGGATGCGTTTTTGGCCGAAACGGTTGGATTCCCTGCCATAGGCGGGAAAACGCCAGCGACGCCGGCACCGTCCGGCCTGTGGCAATCCGAGCAGAACTGCAAATAGCCGAGCCCGCCGCGGGTCGTATAAGTGGTTTCTGGCGCATGAGCGACCGGTGTGCCGAACTCCTGCTTTGGCTGGTCGGAAGGCAATGCTTTCAGATAAGTCGCCATGGCGACGAGATCGGAACCGGTAAAATACTGCGTGGAATGGCTGATGACATCAGTCATACCGCCCGAAACTGTCGCGAAGCGGTTGCGCCCCGTTCTCAGTAGCTCGACGGTATCGGGCACGGTCCACAAATCGCGCAGGTTGACGGCGTTCCAATGCTCCACTTGCTCGCCGGACAGGAAGAGTTTTCCATTAGGTCCGTCATGGCTTAGCGCCTTCTCCTGGAATCCGATTCCACGTGGTGTATGACAGGCGCCGCAATGACCAAGGCTCTGCACAATGTAAGCCCCGCGATTGAAAACCGCATCCTGTGCAAGGTCGGGCTTGAAGGGCGTCGTGTCGAGGAATACGAAATTCCAGTACGACAGGCCAAAGCGCAGATTGAAGGGAAATTTCATCTGCGAGGCGACATTCACCTTCTCGACGGGCTTCAAGCCTTTCATGATGTAGGCGTAAAGCGCGCGCATATCGTCCTGTGATGTCTTGGCGTACGACGGATAAGGCATCGCCGGGTAGAGGTTATGCCCATCCTTTGCCACGCCCTTGCGCATGGCGCGGTCGAATTCTCCAAAGTTCCACGCACCAATTCCGGTTTTGCTGTCAGGGGTGATGTTGGTGGAGTAGATCACGCCCATCGGCGTCTCGAGTTTGAGGCCCCCCGCCATCGGCTCGCCCCCCGGTGCGGTATGGCAGGCAATGCAGTCGCCGAGGCGCGCGATATACTCGCCTTTGGCGATCAAGGCCGGATCAACGGGGTCAGACAGCTTCGCGTCTAGATCTTCCACCGACGGCGGACGGGCAATCCATAGCGCGATGCCGCCGCCGATAATGACGGCCGCAACACCTGCGAGAGCAGCTTTTCGACCGAGAAGACTCTTGCGCTGTCTCATCTACTTGGCTCCGGTGAGGTTATTGCCATTGGCTATTTATTGGTGGCAGTACTGTTAGCGATTTTTTGGCTCTGATGAAATCAGGTCGTCGAACCTGCCTCATAAAGGCCTGCGAAGGCCGCGATAGCGAAAGACTCCTTGGCTCCTATCGATCGCTGCGTGCGCTTTGCCGCTGTCGTTTTGACAGCGGTCACTGCTTCTTTAAGGCATGGCCTTGGTTCCAGCTGGGGTGCCATACGAGCGACGTTTGCGCCGATCTCGACCTGCTGCTTTGTGTCGTACCGAGGAAAGCTCATGGCATCTTCGGATGTTATCTCGCTGTGAGACTTCCAGGTTCAGGATGTACCGTAGCACGTTTGTGGCCGGGGATTGACCAGCGATCGTATCCCCTGCATCGATATATCGTGCGAGCCGCGATCTCCGGTTCTTGACTTGAATCAAGGCATCGGCACACAAAGCACGGAAAAGGTCAGTTCGAGGCCGGTGCCCGTGGCACCGGCCTTCGTGAATCATGTCAGGGGACCATTTCATGAAGTACGGCCCAGGGATCATCCTCGCCGCAGCGCTGTGTTACATTACCTTTATGGGCGCCGCCTTTGCTGTCGATGAGCCGTTCCGGCAGCACATGTGGATCGCGGTCTTCGTTCTCGCGGTCTTCACGGTCGCTCTGGCACGGAAGACCAGCTTTGCGCCGGAACCGCCGGTTGATGATGACACCTACATGGATGGACCAATTCGCTACGGCGTTATTGCCACCGTGTTCTGGGGGGTGATTGGCTTTCTTGTCGGCGTGCTCATCGCTGTCCAGCTTGCGTTCCCCGACCTCAACTTTGAGCCCTTGCTGAATTTTGGCCGCGTTCGTCCGTTGCACACCTCGGCGGTGATTTTTGCATTTGGCGGCAACGCGCTGATCGCCAGTTCCTTTTATGTCGTGCAGCGTACCTGCCGTGCCCGTTTGTTTGGCGGCGACCTCGTCTGGTTCGTGTTCTGGGGCTATCAGTTCTTCATTATCATGGCGGGGACGGGTTATCTGCTTGGCATCACGCAGTCGCGCGAATACGCCGAGCCCGAGTGGTACGTCGACCTGTGGCTTACGATCGTCTGGGTCGCGTATCTCATCGTCTTCATGGGAACGCTGCTGCGGCGGCGGGAGCCGCATATCTATGTCGCCAACTGGTTCTATCTGTCCTTCATCATCACCATCGCGATGCTGCATGTGATCAACAACCTGGCGGTGCCGGTTTCGATCGCGGGCTCAAAGAGCTATTCTGCGTTCGCGGGTGTGCAGGATGCAGTCACGCAATGGTGGTACGGCCACAACGCGGTGGCGTTCTTCCTGACCATACCGTTCCTCGCGATGATGTATTATTTTGTGCCGAAGCAGGTGAATCGGCCGATCTATTCCTATCGCCTGTCCATTGTCCATTTCTGGTCGATCATCTTCCTCTATATCTGGGCCGGTCCGCATCACCTCCACTATACGGCCGTTCCTGATTGGGCGCAGACACTGGGCATGGTGTTCTCGATCATGCTGTGGATGCCTTCCTGGGGCGGTATGATCAACGGCCTGATGACGCTGTCGGGTGCGTGGGACAAGATCCGCACCGATCCGATCGTGCGCCTGATGGTGGCCGCGATCGCGTTTTACGGCATGGCCACGTTCGAAGGCCCGATGCTGTCGATCAAGTCGGTCAACTCACTCTCCCATTACACCGACTGGACCATCGCCCACGTCCATGCCGGCGCGCTGGGCTGGAACGGCATGATTACCTTTGCCGCGGTCTATTTCCTCGCTCCGAAGCTGTGGGGCCGCGAGCGCCTCTACTCGATACGTATGGTGAACTGGCATTTCTGGCTGGCGACGCTCGGTATCGTGCTCTATGCCTCGTCGATGTGGGTATCCGGCATCATGCAGGGCTTGATGTGGCGCGAATACGATGAGCAGGGCTTCCTGGTCTACTCGTTCGCCGAAACCGTGGCCGCGATGCACCCCTATTACGTGATGCGTGTGACGGGCGGGCTGTTCTACCTCACCGGCGGGTTCGTGATGGCGTGGAACGTCTATCAGACCATCCGGGGGCGGGTGCGAGACGAAACGCCCATGGACATGACGCTGCCGACGCGTGGCATCGCAGCGCAGCCTGCCGAGTGAGGAGCGAACATCAATGTCTATTTTGAAGAACCACGCCAAGCTCGAGAAGAACGCGACACTGCTGCTGATCGCATCGCTCGCCGTGGTCACCGTAGGCGGCATCGTCGAGATTGCGCCGCTGTTCTATCTGCAGAATACGGTCGAGAAGGTTGACGGCATGCGTCCCTACACGCCGCTCGAGCTTGCGGGCCGCAACATCTACGTCCGCGAGGGTTGCTATACCTGCCACTCGCAGATGATCCGGCCGTTCCGTGACGAGGTTGAGCGCTATGGTCATTACAGCCTCGCGGCGGAATCGATGTACGATCACTCCTTCCAGTGGGGATCGAAGCGCACCGGCCCCGATCTCGCGCGCGTCGGCCAGCGCTATTCGAACGAATGGCATGTTCAGCATCTGACCGCGCCGCGCTCGGTCGTGCCGGAATCGGTGATGCCGAGCTATGCCTTTCTCAAGGACAAGCCGCTCGACACCAGTGAGATCCCGGCACATCTGGTCGCCAACCGTCGCGTCGGCGTTCCCTATACGGACGAGATGATCGCCAACGCCGAAGCGGATTTGAAGGCACAAGCCGATCCGGAAGCCGATTCCAGCGGTCTGGAGTCCCGCTACCCGAAGGCCAAGGCCGGCAATTTTGACGGCAACAAGCAGACGCTGACCGAAATGGACGCGCTCGTCGCCTATCTCCAGATGCTCGGCACGCTGGTCGATTTCTCGACCTACGACGATGCCGCCGGCTATCGCTGAGGAGGAGCGAATGGAAACCTACACCGCCATGCGACACATGGCCGACAGTTGGGGTCTTTTGTGCATGACCCTGTTCTTTATCGGTGCCGTCATTTTTGCGTTTCGTCCTGGCAGCCGCAGTCTTGCCGACGAGGCCTCCCGTATTCCTTTCGAGGAAGATTGATATGAGCGACAAGCAGATCGACGAGTTTTCCGGCGTCTCCACCACCGGTCATGAGTGGGACGGCATCAAGGAACTCGACAATCCCATGCCGCGCTGGTGGCTGATTGTATACTATGCGACCATCGTGTGGGCGGTGATCTACATGATCGCGTATCCGGCGTGGCCTCTCCTGCGCACGGCGACGACGGGCCTGCTCGGCTATTCCAGCCGCAGCGAGATCAAGACGGAACTCGATGCCGCGAAGGCATCCAGGGCCGACTATATCGCGGCGATCGGTTCCAAAACGGTCACCGAGATCCTTGCTGACGACAAGCTGCGCACCTTTGCGACCGCAGCAGGTGCGGCCGCGTTCAAGGTTAACTGTGTGCAGTGTCACGGCTCCGGCGCGCAAGGCTCGCCCGGTTACCCGAATCTCAACGATGACGACTGGCTGTGGGGTGGCACCCCACAACAGATCCAGCAGACCATCACGCACGGCATTCGCTATGCCGAGGATCCGAACACCCGGCTTTCGGAAATGCCGGCGTTCGGTGACATCCTCAAGCCGAAGGAGATCAACGAGGTTGCGAATTTCGTGGCCTCGCTGTCGGGCAAGGCCGAAAACGCCAGCCCTGCCGACATCGCCGCAGGCAAGGAGGTTTTTGCGCAAAACTGCGCCGCCTGTCATGGTGACGATGCCAAGGGCAATCATGAGGTTGGCGCACCCAATCTGACGGATGCGATCTGGTTCTACGGCTCGACGCCCGCAGCCATCGCCGCGCAGGTGCGTTCGCCGCGTCACGGCGTCATGCCCGCCTGGGGTGCGCGTCTCGGCGACACGGCGGTCAAGGAGCTGACGGTCTATGTTTATTCGCTCGGAGGTGGCGAATAGGGCGGTGATGCCAATTGTAACGCGCATGCCCGGCATGATCGCATGGTATCTGGCCGGGTGATCGCATTGAAAGAGTGAGCGGCGTTTCGCGGAACGCCGTGGAGGAACATGGCAATGTCCGAGACGGAGATCGAAACATTTGACGCAACGGCCGTGAATTCTGCGCGGCTGCGCCAGCCGCTCTACGCCGCGCGCAAGAAGATCTTCCCGAAAAGAGCCGAGGGCCGCTTCCGTCGTTTCAAATGGATCGTGATGCTGATCACGCTCGGCATCTACTACCTGACACCGTGGCTGCGCTGGAATCGCGGCCCCTATGCGCCCGACCAGGGCGTGCTGATCGATCTCGCCAACCGGCGGTTCTATTTTTTCCCGATCGAAATCTGGCCGCAGGAATTCTATTTTGTCGCCGGCCTTCTCATCATGGCGGGCTTCGGGCTGTTCCTGGTGACGTCGACGGTCGGCCGCGCCTGGTGCGGCTATACCTGTCCGCAGACCGTATGGGTCGATCTGTTCCTTGTGGTTGAACGTGCCGTTGAAGGTGATCGCAACGCGCGTATCAAGCTCGATGTTGCACCATGGTCGGCCAGCAAACTAATCAAGCGCGTCACCAAGCACTTGATCTGGTTGGTGATCGCCGTGCTGACGGGCGGCGCGTGGATTTTCTACTTCGCCAATGCGCCGACGCTGTTGCGCGATCTGGTGACGGGCCAGGCTGCGCCGGCGGCCTACATCACGGTCGCGATCCTGACCGGCACCACCTATGTCTTCGGTGGGTTGATGCGCGAGCAGGTTTGCACCTACATGTGCCCTTGGCCGCGCATTCAGGCGGCGATGCTTGACGAGAATTCGCTCACCGTTACCTATAATGACTGGCGCGGTGAGCCGCGTTCGCGTCACGCCAAGAAGGCCGCCGCTGAGGGGCAGTCGGTTGGCGATTGCGTCGATTGCAATGCTTGCGTCGCGGTGTGCCCGATGGGCATCGACATTCGCGACGGCCAGCAGCTCGAATGCATCACCTGCGCGCTGTGCATCGACGCCTGCGATAGCGTGATGGACAAGATTGGCCGGGAACGTGGGCTGATCGCTTACGCGACGCTCGCGGAATACCAATTCAACATGGCGCTGGCGACTGCCGGCGGCGGATCCGCTATCGACCCGGCGCGAGTGCACGACGCCAGCGGCAAGCTGTTGGACAAAGTTGCTACGTTTCATATGAAGAAGCTGCTGCGGCCGCGTACCTTGATCTATTTCGCGGCCTGGTCGCTGGTGGGGTTGGGGCTTCTTTACGCGCTGCTCACGCGCGACCGGCTTCAGGTCAACGTGCTAGCGGATCGCAATCCGCAATTCGTCGTTCTGTCGGACAGCTCGATCCGCAACGGCTATACGGTCAAGCTCCTCAACATGATTCCCGAGCCACGGAATATCACCGTGACCCTGGAGGGCCTTCCTGGCGGGGAGATGAGCGTCGTCGGCATGGATCGTGCGCCGGAACGCTCCTTCGTTGTCGAGGTTGAACCGGACAAACTCAAGACGCTCAAGGTTTTCGTGCGCCAGCCGCGGGAAAATATCGCCGGCCAGACGCAGCATTTTAGTTTTGTCGTCGAGGATAAGGCGGGCTCCGATAACGCCCGCTATCATGCGACATTCGATGCACCGGAGATGAGCAAATGAACATCGCGCAACGCAATCGGGAAATGACCGGCTGGCGTTTCCTGGCCATCATGGTGTCGTTCTTCTCGGTCGTCATCGCGGTGAATCTGACGATGGCGTTCTTTGCCCGCTCGAGCTGGACCGGCTTCGTCGTCGAGAACACCTATATTGCGAGCCAGCAATTCAACCAGAAGGCGGCGGAAGGTCGTGCGCAGGCGGCGCTTGGCTGGACTGCGAAGCTCGATATAGCGGAGGGCAGGGTCAGCTACCGTCTGGTGGATCGCGCCGGCAACGTGGTTGCCTCGAAGCATGCAACGGCGAATTTTCGTCGCCCGGCCTACGCGTCGGAAGACCAGAAGGTCGATTTGATTCTCCAGCCGGATGGCTCGTTGTCGGCGCGTGTCGACGTGCGCGATGGTATGTGGATTGTCGAGATCGATGCCGAAGCCGGCCTTGTTCATCCGTATCGCGATGTGCGGCGGCTCACGCTGCGTAACGGAACCGTCGAGTGAGAGGCGGCGCGCTCAAACTCGGCGTGGCAGGAGAGGTTGCATGACCGTTCTTGTCTATCTGATCCCGGTGTCGCTGCTTTTCGGTCTTGCCAGCCTCGCCGCCTTTCTTTGGGCGCTGCAAAGCGGCCAGTATGAGGATCTGGACGGCGCGGGTGAGCGGATTCTCATCGATAGTGAGCCTGACGGCAAGATCGGCGATCGCTAACGGACCAGCGAGGAGTGGCAACCACCGGCCGATCCATCTTTTGTTATTCAGCTTGCAATATTACCCCTGAGTAGCCGCGTGCCGCTTTCAACCCGAGCGCTCATCCGGTCACGAGATCGAAACGGCGGCCGCGAGCAGCGAGCTGGCCTGTGCCTTGGACAGCATGTTGCAGGACTCTTGGCTGAGGATCTGCTCGCCAGCGATAATAACTCTGTTGAGAAATTCCGGCTTCCCGGCAGGCCACCGGCGCTGCCTTGCCCTGCGAGGTCAATACTTCAACCTGCGCAACGGCACCACGATCTGCTCCGCATTGAACCTCTTTTTCGACATGGCCAAAGCCCCTTTCCAAGCTCAGTTTCTCACAAAGCTTGGTCCAAAAAAGCTGGGTCAGGTCACCTCATCCACATTCCGCTCGCGGTTTCGCATTAGCGTCCAGAGGGAGGAATTGCCAGGATATCCACGTTAAGTGAACGCAGAGCCTCGTCCGTAACGCTTCCTATCAGCGCCTTCAGCAGGCCCGAGCGGCCATGCGTACCCATAACCACCAGGTCCGGCATGATATCTGTCACTGCTCGGGAAATAATTTCCATCGGGGTGCCATCTTCTACTCGGAAACGCCAACGTGTCTGCTGCAAATCGTTAGCGATCAAAAAAGCGGCTAACTCGTCGCTGGCCTGCCGTCGCTCGCTCTCTACATAACCGGCAATGGTGCCCTGATCCAAGCCGGCAACAGACATCTTGCCTTTTGCCAAGGCGGTGAATGCATGAAGAAGCGTTGCGTCATCGCCTAGCAGTCCAATTGAGCGAGCGGCATGCAGGGCGTTTGCCGAAATATCCGACATGTCGGTCGGTGCGAGCACGCGTTGATAGGCGCGCTGCGCCTCGTGATTCACCATTAAGACTGGTACGGAACACTTGCGGATTACGCGCTCAATCGTCGTGCCGGTAAAGATATCAAGAAGCAGTGACCTGCGATGGGATCCCATGACGATGAGGTCAGGCTGAATTTGGGCGGCAGCTTGGAGAATCCCGTCGAAAGGATCGCCCGCGATGACCATTGGGCGTGCATGCGTCCAGCGAATTTCCGGCATTGCGCCCATTTGTTCCCGCAAGATCCGTTCGGCTTCCCGTTGCTCCATGCGAACCAAATCATCTGGTTGATCGTTGTCGACGACATGGACCATGAACAGAAGCGAATCGTTCGACTGTGCCAGCAATGCTGCCTGTCTCAGCGCCCGGTTGGATCGCGTCAAGAAATCCGTGGCTGCAAGGATCCTCATGTGTACCCTTTTGCTCGCGCGAGCTGCCGCGATTTCGCGCCAGTTATCAGCTCGCATATTGAGTATAATAACCTCTGATCAAAAGCTGCGGTCTGGCAATGGACTTTCGGATCCGAAGAAGGTCGCTGTTTACTTTCTAATTTCGGTAAGCTGAATTCTCCGTCTGACAAACGACAGACTTCAAGGTTTTGTTCTGCGTCGTATTGCCTCGTCGTTATGAGGTGTACAGGTATAGCGATGGAATCACGCACTTTGCGGCAGCTACGCTGCATTCATCGCTATTCGCGCGGGCGTGGACTGCTTCCGATGCTGGTTGAAGATGCGTCTTGACGTTCCGTTTGATCACGAAACAGCGCCGCGCGGACCAGCACCATTAGCGTTATGGGCGTAGTGACGGTCACGAACAAGACAATGAGGACTTCATGAAATACGAATTGGCCTGAAAGCGTTGAGAAGTAGATGATCGAGGACATCGCTATGCAGCCGACGCCGAGGGTCGTTCCGAGCGTGGGCGCATGAACTCTTTCATAGAAACTACGAAGCCGAAGCAGCCCCAGCGAGCCGATCAAGGCTAGTGCTGATCCAAGCAACAGAAATGCGGCCGTAAAAAATCCCGAAAGGGCAGAGATCTCGGCGACATTGCTCATTCGATCACCTCGCCGCGAAGCAGAAATTTGGCAAGTGCGACAGTGCCTACAAAGCCGAGCAGAGCGACGACCAGTCCCATCTCGAAATAGAGAGTGGAGCCCGATTTGATGCCAAATACGAGAAGCATCAGCATCACATTTACGTAAAGGGTATCCAGCCCAAGAACCCTGTCTTGCGCGCGTGGACCGCGTAGTATGCGATACGCGGCGCATATCATCGCTATCCCCAGCGAGATTTGGGCAAACGTGAGCGAATACGCAAGCAACGCATTCATGCGAAGATCTCTAAAAGCGGCTGCTCATAGCGGCTCTTGATGGTAGATATCCATTCAGCCTTGTCGACCAGGTCGAGGACGTGGATGGTCAACGTGCCGGCCGGCTCCTCGAATTTGACCCATAACGTTCCGGGCGTCGAAGTGATGATGCACGCGAGGACTGCCAGGCCATAAGGGTCGCGCAACTCAAGCGGTATATTGATGAAACCGGGACGTCGCTCTCTCCGGCCGAAACCGATGATGATGCGCGCGACGGCAATATTGGATCTGACAATGTCCGCGAAGACGGTGATAGCCAGGCGCAGTATCGCAAGAGGTCGTCTTGGACGTGCCTTCGGCTGCTCCAGTGCTGCCAATGCCCACCCGCCGATCAGCGCCATACTGGCGCCCAGGAGAAGCTGGCCCATCGACAGGGATTGATTCAACAGCAGCCAAAAGCCGAGAAAAATGGCGCTTGCAATCGGATAGGGGAGCAGTCTCATCGAGTCCTCCCCAAGGTATTTTGAGGCACATTCTCCGCATCGAGAACGCCACGCAAATAGCTGTGCGGTGTGTACAGCGAGTCCGCTGCCGCCTGCATGTATCGTAAAACCGGCCCGGCTTGGATAGTTTGGGCTGCGCAAAGCAGAATGAGCGCGATGATGGGTGCTATTTCAACCAACCGTACGCTTGGCACAGCCCGATCCGACGAAGCCCAAAGCGCGTAAATTCCGGCGCGGGTCGTGGCGATCAGGGTTGCGAGCCCCGACAGGATCAGGATGACGAGGAATATCCAGGCCGCGGCCGGGACGCTGTCCGGTTGCGGATTCAGCGCTGCCGTCAGTAACGCGAACTTGGCGATGAAACCAGACAGTGGCGGTAGTCCGGATATAATCAAGGCGCAGCAGATAAACGCGCCGCCCAGGATAGCTATGCTCGCCGGAATCGCAATCCCCGTACCTTCTGGATCATCGAGTTCATCTTCTTCGCCATAGAGCTCTCGTGTTACTGCAAGCAGGTCGGCGCCTGGCTCGCGACCGCGCTCAATAAGCTCGACAAGAAGAAAGAGCGCTGCCAATCCAAGTGTCGAACTAACCAGATAGTAGAGAGCGCCGCCTGTCATACCGATAGGCCCCATGGCGATGGCGGAGAGCACTGTACCGGAGGATACGAGCACCGAATAGGCGGTGAGACGAGCCATGTCTTGCGACGCGAGGCATCCGATCGTACCAAAAACGATAGTTGCCATCCCGCCCGTCAGCAACAGTTCGCCTCCAAATTGGGCTGATGGCCCCGCGTGATCTCCAAACAACAGCAGCCAAAGCCGAAGTATGATGTAGACGCCCACTTTCGTTAAAATCGCGAAAAATGCCGCGACCGGAGGCGGCGCGGCCGCATAGGTGCGGGGAAGCCAAAAGCACATCGGCCACATGCCGGCCTTTGTCAAAAAGGCAATGCCAAGGATGGCGGCACCTGTTTCCAGTAGGGCGCGATCTTCGGCACGGATAGCCGGAATGCGCGTCGCCAGATCGGCCATGTTGAGTGTTCCGGTGACGCCGTAGATCAGGCTGACTCCGATAAGAAACAGAAACGAGGCCACCAGGTTGACGATGATATAATGCATTCCGGCCGTTACGCGCGCCGTCCCCGAGCCGTGCAATGCAAGGCCATAGGAGGCTGCGAGCAGGATCTCGAAGAAGACGAACAGATTGAAGAGATCGCCGGTGAGGAACGCTCCATTAACTCCCATCAACAGAAGCTGAAACAGGGAATGAAAATGCGCGCCTACGCGATGCCAACGAGCGAGCGAGAATATCAGCGTGGCCAACGCGAGGATGCTCGTCAGCAGCAACATCATAGCGGTCAGCCGATCGACAACGAGAACGATGCCGAATGGTGCGGGCCAGTCGCCGAGCCGATACACGTCAAGGAGACCATCTGGCGAAGCGTCGGCCCGCTGGAGCAAAGCTATCGCAATCCCGACGAGCGCCACGACGGATGCGACATTGAGCGTGGCATTCATGGTGCGGCGATCACCGCCAAGAACCAGCATCATTGCGCTGGCAAATAGCGGCACCGCGATCGGCGCTATCATCAGATGGTTTCCGACGCTGCTCAACGGTCCAGTTCCCGCCCGTCAACATGGTCCGTGCCGGTCAGGCCGCGCGACGCGATCAGGACGACGAGAAGCAAAGCCGTCGTGGCAAAGCTGATGACGATGGCGGTCAGGACGAGGGCCTGCGGCAACGGATCGGCGTAGCGCCCCGGGTCGCCCCCTCCACCGGCCGCGAGGATCGGAGCCGCTTCGGTTTTCAGCCGCCCCATAGCGATAATAAACAGATTAACCGCGTAGGAGAGCAGTGACAGGCCTACGACAACCTGGAACGTGCGCGGCCGAAAGATCAGCCAAACGCCTGAACTGACGAGCACGCCAATGCCGATAGCGAGAACGATTTCCATCAGCGTATCTCGATGCTGGATTCGTTGGCGATGGGGGCGCGAGGTGCGCGATGGCTGCGTATGGATTGATGCGCTATTGCAATCAGCATCAGCACGGTTGCGCCGACGACCAGCGCGAACACGCCAAAGTCGAACAGAGTCGCACTGGCGGCCGGCACACGCCCGATCCAAGGAATATCCACGTATGAGAACGCTGAAGTTAAGAATGGCCGGCCGAACAGCAGGGCCGCCGCTCCGACACCGGCGGCCGTAAGCAAGCCCGCGCCCATCCAGCGGATCGGCAATATACGCAGGTGCGATTCCACCCAGATCGTTCCGCGAGCCATATACTGTAATATGAATGCCGCTGCCATCGTCACGCCGGCGACGAACCCACCACCGGGCAGATCGTGTCCACGAAGGAGTAAATAAAGAGCTGTCATGATGATAAACGGAAACAACGCGGTCATCATGAGCGCAGGAATTGCCATCGCGCTCTTGACGGTGGCGCCACGCTGGCGCGTTCCGCTCTCATGATCAAAGAGATCCTGCGCGCGCTGTTGCTCGGGCATCGGAATGCTGTCGGCGGCCGGGCGAAACCGCCGCAGCAGCGCAAATACGGTGAGTCCGACAATGCCGAGAACGGTGATTTCCCCCAGTGTGTCGAATGCACGGAAATCCACCAAAATGACGTTCACGATATTGGTGCCGCCGCCTTTCGTATACGCATTCTCAACGAAAAAGCTGGAGATGCTGTCCGGCGGGGGCCTTGTCATGACTGCGTAAGCAAGTGTCGCCATACAGCCGCCCGCGAGGGCGGCAATGAAAAGGTCGCGCACGCGATACCAACGCAGGGCGCCCACCGCCGTGGCGGCCGTTTCTCCGGTCTCGAAACGCTTCGGCAGCCAGCGTAAGCCGAGAACGAGCAGCACCGTTGTGACGGTTTCGACGACCAGTTGTGTCAAGGCCAGATCAGGCGCTGAGAGCCAAACGAAGCTGATGCAGGTCACGATGCCCGCGCCGCCGACAAGAATGAGCGCTGCCAGGCGATGAAATTTGGCCTGATAGGCTGCAGCCAGGGCGCAGGAAATGCCGACAACCCACATGATTGCGAATACGACATCAAATGTCATCCGCGAAGAGTTCTCGTGGCCGATCCAGCGCATGTAAATCGGTGCCAATCCAACGGCCAGAGCGACGCAAATCAATATCTGCAATTGTGGTTGCAGGCGCTGCGTACCGAGCACGCGTTCCAGCCACCGCGCAAGCCGCCACGAGACGGTGATTAGGATGCGCTCAAAAATACGCTGCCCCTTGATGTGACGAAACAGCGGGGGGTCTTCATTGACGCTCAAATAGGAGCGCAGCATCGCGTAGGTTACGGCTCCGCCGGCGATGGCTACCAAGCTCATCAGGAGTTCAGGCGTGAACCCATGCCAGGCAGCCAGATTGTACGCCGGAAGGACGGGGCCGAGCACGGCGTGGAGGGCTGTTGTCAAAAGAGGAGCTACCGTAATTGCTGGGGCAATTCCGACGACAAGACATGCCAACACCAGCAGTTCTGACGGCAAGCGCATCAGGAATGGCGGCTCGTGCGGAACACGCGGCAAACCTTTTGGGGCGGGGCCGAAAAATACATCGAGAATGAATCGTAGTGAATATGCAACGGTGAACATGCTCGCAATCGTGACGATGTACGGCAGCGCTTGATCTATTAGGGAGTTATCATGGATCTCAATGGTTTCGGCGAAGAACATCTCCTTTGAAAGAAAACCATTGAGGAGCGGCACACCTGCCATCGCAGCAGCAGCGACCATCGCCAGGGCTGCCGTAACGGGCATAAAGCGCCGCAGACCGCTCAGGCGTCGAATGTCGCGCGTTCCGGTTTCGTGGTCGATGATCCCGGCAGCCATGAAGAGTGAGGCCTTGAAAGTCGCATGGTTCATAATGTGGAAAATGGCGGCGACTTGCCCGAGTGGCGTATCGAGCCCGGTCAGCAACGTAATCAGCCCGAGGTGACTTATCGTCGAATAAGCAAGAAGCCCCTTGAGGTCCTGCTGAAACACCGCAAAAAAAGCGCCGAGGACGAAGGTGATGAGCCCGGCAGAGCCCACCAGCCAGAGCCACTCATTCGTTCCTCCCATCGCAGGCCAGAGGCGCACCAGCAGAAACACTCCGGCTTTGACCATTGTCGCTGAGTGGAGATAAGCCGAGACGGGCGTCGGCGCGGCCATCGCATGCGGAAGCCAGAAATGAAACGGGAATTGCGCACTTTTCGTGAAAGCGCCAGCGAGAACGAGAACGAGGGCCGGAACATAGAGGGGGTGCGATCGAATGATTGCACTCGATGACAGGACACGGTCGAGATCGTAACTCCCCACGATGTGACCTAGAATCAGAACACCGGCAAAGAGGCAAAGACCGCCAGCGGACGTGATGATCAGTGCCATGCGGGCGCCATCACGCGCCTGAGCGCTCTGGTACCAATAGCCTATCAGCAGGAAGGAGAAGAGACTGGTCAGTTCCCAGAAGAAAACGAGTTGAATGAGGTTTCCCGAGAGTACGATCCCGAGCATTGCCCCCATGAAGGCCAGTAAAAATGCGAAGAATCGAGGAACAGGGTCGGTTGGCGCCATGTAGTATCGCGCATATAGCACGACCAGAAATCCGATGCCGGTGATCAGCATGGCGAAAATCCAGGCGAATCCGTCCATACGCAGACTGAAGGTCAGCCCAAGCTCTGGAACCCAATCGTACGTGTATTGAAGAATCCCGCCGTCCGTAACTTGCGAATACATCGCGGTGGTCAGCGCCAAGGCCGTCAGAGAGATCAATCCGGCAAAATATGCTGCTCCGTCACGGGCGTTCACGCGGAACAGGATGGCTAAACAACTTCCCAAGAAAGGAAGTGCAATAAGCGCCAACAGGAGCATTTCAAGAGATATCACTAGCTCTTCCCGATCGCGATGGCTCCGACCCTCCTCACATAACACGAACCAAGGGATGCGAGGGCAAGCTTATGCTTGAACCCTGCATAATTCTGGTCGGCCGAAAGCTGAAGGGGCAACAGCTAGTAGAAATGCAGCGCGCCTTCCGACAAATATGCCGCGATGGTTCGGAACTGCCTGAACAGGATCGTCAATTAAACATGTGCAACGAGCCGAGCGTTGCCTCAGGCTCGTCGGCGGGGATCATGAATTTACCCAATTCGATCAGACCAGGAAAGCGAAGGAATGCCGCAGGTATATATCTCCTGGAGCGTGGGAGCATTGAATCTGAAGCTTTCAACTCCGGCGAGGCCGCGGACTCATAAAAGCGCAACCGCAGGCGGATGGCGGCAAGCCTTGCAAAGGCAAGATAGGCTGAAGCCTTGCGGTCATAGCGCGTGGCGATGTGGCAGAACTGCTTGAGCTTGTTGGTGCAGCGTGTCCGCCGTCAGATAATTTGAGATCGATCAGGGATTTTACGGAAAGGGGGGGGCTCTGGCTCATTCTGTCGCAACCCGTCGGGCACCGCCTTTCAACAACTTCTTCCTCCGACTGATAGGATCTCCACGCGGCATCCTTGAACATAGCAACCCTAACGACTACCGGCCTCCGCGACGAAAGGAAAACCCCAATGCGCATCACTGCTGCCACCGCAATCGTACTCGTGCTCGCTGGAGCGCCCGCCCTTGCCCAGGGGATTCCCAACACCGCCGAGCAGCCGGGTCAGGCCGAATCTGCGCGTATCAAGGCTGGCACCTACCGGTTGGATCCTGCCCACACGCAGGTTTCCTGGACCGTGAACCATCTCGGCTTCTCCATGCTGGGAGGAATGTTCGGAGCCTCGGAAGGATCGATCACCATTGACCCGGCCAGGCTTTCCGATGCCAAGGTCGATGTGACGTTTCGGATCGATCAGTTGAGCGCGACTGACGCCGCGTTCGCCACACACCTCCACTCGCCGGATTTCTTCGACGTCGGGCGGTATCCGACCGCGCGCTTCGTATCGACTTCGGTTAAACCGGGTGGCCCAAACACCGCGACGATTGCAGGTGACCTGACGATCAAGGATCGGACCAGGCCGGTGACAATCGAAGCCAGGTTTGTCGGTGCGGGCATCAATCCGATGGACAATAAACTAAACTTCGGCTTCCTCGGTGCAGCCTCTATCAAACGCAGTGACTTCGGCGTCGGCGGGAACGCGCCACTCGTGTCAGATGATGTTCGGCTAGGCATTAACGCCGCTTTCGCAGCGCCTTAGGGTATTCCCGGACGACATCGAAATTGCGGTCCACGATAGCCGCGTGAGGCTGGACTCATCCTTGCACTGCCGGCGACCAGAGTATCGCGTACATAAAGACCGCAGCCGGCCCGGTGCGCACATGCGACCACTAGCTGTGGAGTCTCAACAGGTTGTTCTCTGGCAGACCGAGTCTGCTGATAGGGATCATCTCGCCGAGTTTGTCGCGCTCATTGAAAGCTCACAACTAGCCAATCGTTAGGATTGAGGCTGCTTTGAATTCGCAACAGTGTTGAATTAAATGCAGCTATGACACGGAAACTCAATTTCTGGTTAGATGCCAGGGAGGTGCGAGATGGGACGCGACAGAGGTTTCCTGCAATGGCTGGTGTTGGTGCTGATACTCGCCTTCCCGGCGGGCCACGGCATGGCCCAGGAGAAATCCGGCCCCGCGCAGGATTCAGTCGCAGAGGATTTCGTATACGGGGCGCCATCCGACCCGAGCCGCGAATGGAGCCTCGCCGCCGGAGGCCGCATCTATGACAATTGGTGGGACGCGCTCGATCGCAAAAAACCCACCACCACGCATCCGAGCTATCCGAGCGCAGGCAAGGCAACCGGGCCTGGCACATGGCGCTGCAAAGAGTGCCACGGCTGGGATTATGCGGGTCGTGACGGCGAGTACGCGACCGGCTCGCACTATTCCGGCATCCGCGGCATCCGCGCGGCTGAAGGGCGTGACCCGGCGGCCATCATGCGCAGTCTCAGAGCGCCACTTCACAGCTACACTCCCGAGATGATTACTGACGAGGAACTTCGTCGCGTTGCCGCCTTCGTAAGCGAGGGCCAGCATGATGTGCAGGCTCTCCGTGACCCCAAGACAGGACAGCCGGCCGGCGACATCAATCGGGGGCGGGCGATCTACCAGACGACCTGTGCAGCATGCCACGGCTTTGACGGCAAGCTGCTGAACTGGGGAACATCAGAAGAGCCGGCATACATGGGGACTGACGCCAACAAGTTCCCCTGGGAGGTCTTGCACAAGATCCGCAACTCCCACCCCGGCGCGGCAATGATCAGTCTTCGGGCGCTTCCCCTGAGCGAATCTGCGGCAGTGCTGGCTTACGCACGCACCTTACCCACGAAGTGATCGACCGCCCCGGTAACTTCGACTTCTGTAGCGTTTGGTTGTGATCCGAGCGGAGCCTGATTGAGCTGATCGGAGCGAGGCAACCAGCCGGGAGCAACCCATCGCCCCTCGTGCTCATTGGGGCTAACGCCGGACCTCCGCGACGAAAGGAAAACCCCAATGCGCATCACTGCTGCCACCGCAATCGTACTCGTGCTCGCTGGAGCGCCCGCCCTTGCCCAGGGGATTCCCAACACCGCCGAGCAGCCGGGTCAGGCCGAATCTGCGCGTATCAAGGCTGGCACCTACCGGTTGGATCCTGCCCACACGCAGGTTTCCTGGACCGTGAACCATCTCGGCTTCTCCATGCTGGGAGGAATGTTCGGAGCCTCGGAAGGATCGATCACCATTGACCCGGCCAGGCTTTCCGATGCCAAGGTCGATGTGACGTTTCGGATCGATCAGTTGAGCGCGACTGACGCCGCGTTCGCCACACACCTCCACTCGCCGGATTTCTTCGACGTCGGGCGGTATCCGACCGCGCGCTTCGTATCGACTTCGGTTAAACCGGGTGGCCCAAACACCGCGACGATTGCAGGTGACCTGACGATCAAGGATCGGACCAGGCCGGTGACAATCGAAGCCAGGTTTGTCGGTGCGGGCATCAATCCGATGGACAATAAACTAAACTTCGGCTTCCTCGGTGCAGCCTCTATCAAACGCAGCGACTTCGGCGTCGGCGGGAACGCGCCACTCGTGTCAGATGATGTTCGGCTAGGCATTAACGCCGCTTTCGCAGCGCCTTAGGGTATTCCCGGACGACATCGAAATTGCGGCCCACGATAGCAGCGTGAGGCCGGACTCATCCTTGCACTGCCGACCACCGGAGTAACGTATGCTGGCGGCCATCATGTATGCGTAGCCCCTAGAAGATCTGGACCGCTTCAGCTATTCGAGAGGAGGATTGATCGAATTCGAATTGACTGCCTGGAAATTCAGCACATCAATCGGGCTACAGTGGATCAATGCCGAGGTTGACGTCAGATGCATCAGCGAGAGTTCTTGATCGCGTGCGATCTCATCTCGCCGTTGGCAAAGCCCACGCTGCTTGCAGTCCGAGCAGCAAGGGATCGCGCGGCTCAAGCGCAAGGTCGCCAAACTGAAGGCTGAGCGGGATACTCTAGAAAAGGCGGCGGTGGATTCAATTGATGAGGGAAGCAGCATGCGGGCCGTCGCCGGCTCGCGCGTCCGCAGACTGACGGCAATTGGTTGACGAACTCTCTCACCGGAACTTTTCGTCACCCGACGGCGCCACCAGTAGGTGTCGCCCCGCCGAAACACATGCTGGATCGCACGCACTGTGCACACTCCTGTGTTACAGGCGTGTGCTACACTTGCCTCGAGGTGGTCCGGATTGACCGATCCACCTCGTTTGATTTCAATGAGTTAGCCGGACATTTGGCTGGGGCGGGAGGATTCGAACCTCACGCATTTGAGACTGCCAACTCAGTGTAAATCAAAGCGACGAACACGCCTTGTTTAATGAAGTGGTACAGCTGTGTGTTACAGCGTACAACGATTCATTGGTCGTACGCTGAACGCTTGACCTGATGTGGTGGACGGCCTCCGCTCTCGGCATGGGAAGAAAGCCGCCTTTCCACCTCATGACGTGCCAATTGATCTTCTCGATGGCCTCGGAGCGACTGCGGACGGCAAAGTCCATGATGAGCTTCCACTCAATCGGTTTACGACCCTTTGGCGTACCGCGCTCGGTGGCATGGATTATAGTCAGGTCGAGGGCTGGATAACGTTTCTGCTTCCCGATGGGAGGCAAGACTGCGATCCACTTGAATTTGATTTCCAGCGCAGCCTTTGTCGTCTCGCCCTTGTCATTGCGCACATCGATATAATGTAAGCCTTTGACGCTGGTCTCTTCCATCTCGGTTGCAATCGTATGACCGCCGTCGCCCGCCAGCCGATCGATGCAGGCGCGGACAAGGAAGTGAGCGCCAAGCCCTTGTGTCAGGCCATACAGTTCGTAGATGTCGCTTTCCCGGTCACCGATATGAGTGCGGCACTCCAGCTGTCCGAGCCGCTCGATCGATGGCCTGAGATTGTCGAGCCAGCGAACGCTCTCCTTCTTCTCGATCGGAATGCGGGTCGGGTTGATCTTCTTCTTGAGCTGCGCTGTGCCTTTGAACTTTTTCCGTGTCCAGAACTTCACCGCTGCCGATCCCAGCGGTAAGCCCTGAACGTCACGGCAAGACTGGGATGCATCAGCATTCCGCAGACCGTGTGATGGCGCCAACGGCCATCCTTGTCCCGGCCGCTGTTGACGCTCTTGGTCAGGTCGATAGCGCTCGTGTTCGCACGTTGGTAGGAGAATTCCGTCGTGTCCTGAATGAGGAGAATTGGGCCTGTACAATCATCGTAACGCGCGTGTGGCGGCGAAATAGCCGCTGGGGATGTCGGCTTCCTCCACGCGCTCGTTGGCGAAGAAGCGGTAGGCCGCCTTCGTGTTCGCCCAGTCCTGGCACGCGAACGGTATGCTCCAGCCCACGTCGCCACCAATTTGCTTCAACAGCTCGCCAAATCGCTGACCAAGACGGGCATCCTTGAAAGCTGTCTTGTCGATCTCGCGCTCTGTCCAGTGTTCGACGACGCTTTCATCACCATCATCCTGGCGACCAGCCGTGCCAGCCGACCAACGAGACGTCGTTCCGCTCGAACACATCAAGGCACCTCGCCGTCGCGGTTCAGGTGCTCCACAATGAATCACAAGCGATTCATCCGATTCAAGATTTTTCGATTGGGACTACTGCAATAGGATCAAGCATTTGTGGGTAATTGAAAGCTTCACCGGATGCTTACGATGTGACGGGATTGCTGCCAGTCTGGTGGACAAAACCGAGCCTCACGTTGCGGCGCATTCGATCGTCTCGGAATTAACGCCGCACGGATGGCTGTGACGGCGGGTTCAGTTGTAGAAACTGCTTATCCCGTTCGCTCCGGCGGTAACCATATCTCGCGGTGTCGATCGACTCTTTGGCAGATCCGCGGATGGCAAGAGAAGACCTCTTTCCCACCCGCTGGAAGCATGATCGGCCGCCCTCGGTCGAGCGGTTCATGGCCGATTTCCACGACGACTACGCCTGCGCCGAGCATCTTGCCCACAAGCGGTGGCCCGACGGCTTCGTCTGCCCGCACTGCGGATCGAGGAAGGGCTGGCGTCTGGAAGCCAAGCCTTGGGTCTGGGAATGCGCCGGAAAGGGCGATGATCTGACCTGTCGACGCCAGACCTCGGTGATCGCCGGCACCGTGATGCACGGCACCCACCTGCCGCTCCGGACGTGGTTCATCGCGGCGTATCTGGTGGCGACGCATTCGAATTCAATCTCGGCGCTGCAGATCCAGGCCAGGCTCGGCCTGGGATCGTACAAGACGGCTTGGCTGCTGTTGCACAAATTGCGCCGGGCGATGGTCAATCCGGACCGCACTCCGCTCCATGGCGACGTCGAGATCGACGAGAGCAGCATTCCGTATCGAACCCTCGACGATCCGCTAGAAGGCGGCCACGGCAAGAGCCTCGTCGGCAAGATCTTCATCATCGGCGCGGTCGAAAAATCGCACGGCAGAACCTCAGGCCGCGTCAGGCTGGCCAAGCTCACCGAAGACAAGCGCCGCTACATCCAGTCGTTCGTCGTCGCAAACACGGCCCCGGGATGTGCCATCTACACGGATGCCAATCGCTCTTACGTGGGCATTCCCGATCGGAAGCATTTCCCGGACAACCTCAGTGCGAAGAACGCCCTTCCAGCCCACATCAAGTTCGAGCGCATCCATCGCGTTTTCTCGAATCTGAAGCGCTGGGGACTGGGGACGTTCCATGGCTTCGGGGAGAAGCACCTCGACGCGTACCTCCATGAGTTCGAGTTTCGCTGGAACCGACGGCGTCGTTTCCATTCGACGCTGGATACGCTGCTCGGGATCGGACAATCGATGTCGCGGACGACCTATCGGGACATCGTCGGCGACACCAGCGAGTGGCGGCAACACCATAAGCGCCGGATTTTGGCGATGGTCTCTCCGGAACGACGCGAGGCGGCGAGGCATCTCGCCCGGGCCAGGAAGATCGACATTCTCGATGCGCTCGATCTGGTCGGTCCCGTCCGGTCAACGCGACCCTACAAGAGGCGTCTGTCGGACCGCCCGGTGCTGGCGCCACGCAGGCGCGGCGAAGAGCGGTTCACCGCGCGCTATCGGCATCCGCCGCGGCCGATGATGATCGAAATTGATCGACGAACTGCATAACTACTCGGCTTTCGAAACTTCTTACCGATTGCCTGGCACCCAGGAGCTTCCAATCGCCGCTGGTTCGTCGACGCCGCCCGGCAGATCGGTAAACACACGCGCGTTAGATGGACGTCTGTCGGGCTTCGAAGGGTGCGTCATCTCGTGGATGATCTTGTCGGCGGAATCGATGATTCCAACCCGCTCAAGTCCCCTGAGCATTCCGATTGTCGAAAGCAGATGAAGATTGGGCGGCTTGTTGAAGACACGAACGCCTGCGTCCTCAAACAGAATGGCCACCGGTTCGCCCGTCGCCACGTATCTGGACATGCCGTCGTCCGATGTCATGAAGTCGACGATGGCGAGTTCGCCAGCATTTCTCTTCAGCTTTCCGCCTGCTTTCCGTTTCGCCCGCGCCTCGGATCCGATGTCGGTAGTCTCGATGACGAACGGCGGCTGGTTGTCGTCGATAAAGGCTTTGACGTCCCTGTCTTTCGGATAGGACGTATCGCTCGTCAGTTCATCGTAAACCGCATCCACCACCACCAAGCGCATGTCGAGCGCCAGCAGCAGGTCCAGACGATCCGCGACCCAGAGGCTATTGAATGGACCCGCATCCGGAATAATGACGGTGCAACGCTTCACGACTGCCTCCAGAGCTTCGCGAAGGTCGTCGCCTGGTTCTCGATCTCATGAGGCGGAGCCGACGGCATCGGCAAATCCGCGTCCCCCAGGGCAACAAGAAGCTCGGCATAATCGCGCAGCCCGAGCATCCGGATGGCCTCGTTTCTGGCCAACTGCCCTTGTGAGTAGGCCAGAAGCGGATCATCCGCGATTGGATTTTCCCCGGACGACGTGACTGCCTCGAGATGCGAGCGGATGATCGCTGTCATGGTGGTGCCATGGGCGGCGGCATAGGCCTTCGCCCGCGTCACCAGATTGTCCGGTAAATTCAGCGTGGTGTTCCTCTGCATGGCCGACCTCCAAATCACATATATATGTGAATAGATTGATTGTGTCCAGATTCCGCTGTTGGTTGATGGCTTTGCGGTCCTGAAGCCTGCCACGTCATCAGTCTGATGCGGCTCTCAGCCGAGGAGACGACAAAACGCGCGGCCACAAGCCGGAACCATCGGCATTTACACTTGCGATGAACGGCGGTGGGTTCCTTGCCCAAACCGCAGGCAATCAAAAACGTCCGCTTCACGCCGATCACAACTAAGCGCGCCGGTCATCGTTGTGCATAAGCTTGGCAGGCTCTTGCTGCGATGGGACGCGACCGAACAAATCCTACAAGCTTCGGTCTTGCCGCCCTCGGGGAGGGCCGACGCTCGTCAGCCAATAGATGTGGTGTATCCCTGAACAAACGGGATAAGCAGTTTGTAGAACACTTCAATGTCGTCGAAGATGTCGGCCCGAGCCAACTCCTGGGTCTTTGTGGACGCGTTTGCGGAGGCGTTCTTTTTTAAGCGGCTGAAGAAAGATTCTGCTACGGCGTTGTCCAAGCAATTACCCCGTCGCTCATGCTCGGCTCCAGATTATGAGTCTGACAGAATCGCTGGAAGTCGTCGCTGCCGTATTGGCTGCCTTGGCCCGAGTGCACGACCGTGCGTCGGTAGGGGTTCTTGCGACACACAGCCATGGGCAAGTGCGTCCGAGGCCAGTTCTCGGGCGAGACGGGCACTCATCGACCAGCCCACGGCCTTGCGAGCATGTAGGTCAACTACCACCGCCAGGTGCAGCCATCCCTGCCAAGTTCGGATGCAGGTGATGTCAGCCATCCAGACTGCATTGGGCGCATCAACGGTGAATGCGCGCTGCAGATGATTAGGCGCAATGATGGAGGGACGACCCTCACTGATATCCACTCCATCGCCTTTGTCGACGTCATGCAAAAAAAACGCCAACCGAATCGCCTCAGGCCCCTAACGGCCTATATCAAATTGCTATTAAAGACGTCGCAAAATGAGCTTTCAACTCTTCCGGTGCCGGCAGCTCCTTTGTCCCAATCATGACAAGCTCATCAGTTTCGGCCGACATAGGCCGTCGCTCAAGCGACCAACGTCGACCGACAAGCTGGAAGACGGCCTGCTCGGCTCCTCCCCCAGCCGGCAAAATCCTTTTGCGCGCAGGACAGACCGAGGTAGCCGCTCAATCGCGTTTTTGAACCGGGCTTCGTCGAGAGGCTTTTCCGGGTGCCAGCGCCAGGTTCGAAATGGATGCGCCATCTCCGTTGCAAACATTGGCCCGGCGCGCATGCTGGTTATCGGATTTAGGATAATGTCCGGCAAATCGCCATTTGCGATTTCAATGATAGGGACATCGACTCGTATTGTTTCGATTCCGGCTTTCGTTTTCGATTTTAGAGTGTCATCCGCTTGATCGCACTTGGTCAACGCGATCAGGTCGGCGCGTAGAAGCTGGCGTGTCAGCGTATCCGACAGCCATCGGTCCGCGATGTTGGAAGAAAAGTTGACTGTGTCAACCAGCACGATCACGGCTTCCAGCCCGGTGCCGTGCTCGAGCTTGACGAGTTGAGCGATGCGCCAGGGGTCCGAAACGCCGCTGGCTTCGACGATGATCCGTTGCGGAGGCGGCGTGAGGGCCAAAACCTCATCAAGCGTTGACGTGAAATCCGGCCCCAGTGAGCAGCAGACGCACCCGTTCGTCAACGCGAACATGTTGCTATCCTGGCTCGCAATCAGCCCCTGGTCGATATTGGTAGCGCCGAAATCGTTGACAATAACAGCAATCCGCTGACGCGATCGCATCAGCAGGCGATTCACGAGCGTGGTTTTGCCCGCACCGAGAAAGCCGCCAATAATGATGACCGGCACCTTCATGCCTGTGCGGAGAAAATCTTGCCGCCGCGAACCGTGGCGACAACCGGAATATCCTTGAGGCTGGCCGGAGGCTCTTCCAGCGGGTCGTTTTTCAGGATGGCGAAATCCGCAAACTTTCCGACCTCGATGCTTCCAATGAGGTGGTCGAGCTTCAAGGTATAAGCAGGCCCAAGCGTAATGGCGTGAAGAGCGTCCATGACGGAAATCCGTTCACCTTCGCCACACGCCCGGACGATGTCTGGCGCATTACGGCGCACCATGCGGTGAACAGAGGATCGAGGGGGGTTATTGGAGCATCGGAGTGAACCGCGAAGGGAATTCCGAGCCGAAGAGCGGTCCCGCATGCGTCCATCCGCATGGCTCGCGCGAGGCCCATGGTTTCGGCGACGTGCGCTTCCCCCCAATAATAAATGTGGTTGGCGAAAATGTTGCAGCAGAGCCCCAGGTTTTTGATCCGCCGGTAGAGGCGAGATCGGGCATCTGGCAATGTTGAAGCGTGTGGCGATGGTCCGGTCGCGGATGGGCGGTGATGGCGCGTTCCAGCATTTCGACCGCGGCCTCGGTTGCCTCGTCGCCGTTCGTGTGCATGTGCAAGGTCGCGCCTGCCCGATGAAAGGCCTCAATCACCTTGCCGAGCTGAGCTGGCGCAAGGTACCACAGGCCGTTTGGCGCTCCGTTGTGATAGCCGGGCCATTTCAGGCGTGCGGAGAATCCCTGAATGGACCCGTCGACATGGAGTTTGACCGTACCGAAAAACAGCGAATCCGAGTTGTGGCGGGCGAGCGTTTTGAATCGCTCGATCCCGTCATCCAGATTGTAAAAAACGCGTCGACAGCGCCGCCGCGATCCGCACCGGATAATCCGCCGCCGATGTTGCGGCCTTGTACACGGCGATGGTTTCATCGGACATGTCGCTGACAAGATCGGTTGCGGTCGTGACTCCGACGCTCCGGGCGATCTTGCCGAATGTCTGCATCGCGTCGGAATTGAGTTTGTTCGAGGATGAGTTGGGCAAAACCCTTCGGCGGGTGAGACCGGTCAATTCGTGGCCCAACAACTCGCCTGTCAGGTTTCCCGCGGCATCGCGGACCAGGCCATCGCTATCGCGATCGAGACCGACCATGCGCAGGGCAACCGAATTGACGTTGACGATGTGGCTGCCGGAAGCATGCGCAATGACAATCGGCCTTGTCGTCGAAACTCGATCGAGGTCGCTCACGGTCATGCGCGGACCTTGAATGTAGATCGGATCGAAAGCCCAGCCGACCAGCGGCCCCTCCGATCTGTCGGCTTCGGAAGCTTCGCGCAACCGCGAAATGACCGCCTCGATGCTCTTCAGCCCGGCGATGATTTGCCCGTCCGGATCGCGCCGGTCGTAGTAGCCAAGATATATGTCCCGCCAGGAAGCTCCCGTGGTCAGATGGCAGTGGCCCTCGACAAGCCCGGGCAGGATAAATTCGTTTTCGAACCGGTTGTCGATTTCTATGGAGCCCAGGGAGCGGATTTCTGCTTCATTCCCAACGGCGAGGATTCGGCCGTCGCGGATTGCGACATGGTCCGCGAAAGGCTGCGAGGGATTCATCGTCAAAATCCGCTTCGCTTTAAAAATCCGGATTTTAGTCATCCTTGTTATGAGCCGCTTTGCTTGGTTGGTCTTGATGAGGTCAACTCGCCAAGATGTTTCCTGAGAATGCGACGAAGAACTTTTGGGTCATAGAGCGGCCTGAAAGGCGAGGCACTCTTGATCGAGGCTATTCGAGGTTGACACCTCGACCGACCACTACAAATCCCGTCGCCCCGATCAGACTCCTCTCGAGGAGCGGATCAGGGAGACCTGCCGGACACGGGTCCGCCACGGCTATCGGCGGTTTCATGTCCTGCTGCGCTGTGGAGGCGTAAGCGGTGTCCTGTCCCACTTTCTGGATGGTGGTGTGATCTGCTAGCCTGCGGTCTGGTTCAACCGTTGGGCTTAGAATGGACACTGGACATATTGCTGTCACGGAGCCGGCCTGGCGACTGGAAGTGTTCACTGGATGCGCTCTTAGCCGAGCGTGCGGCGACCAGCTTTGGCATCAGGCTTTTTGACCCATCGAGAAATCCCTTCACTGAATCGTATACGATATCGTCGAGATACGAAGGAACTGGTGTGCAGTACACAAAGCGCCGGATTGCCATGTAGAAGATGCGTCCATGCAGGCCCCAGAACATTTCCAGTTCGCGCTCTGACAACGGCACGTCGTTGGCACTTGGAAGCCCCAGGTCGTGGCGCAGTTCGCGGCAGGCGGGATCGATGATCTCGCGGCGGATGATTGCAAGATAGCGGTTGGTGATGTCGAACGACTTTAAGCCTGACGAGACAAAAATCCGTACCCAATTGTAATCGAATACACGCTCGACATATTCGAGATAAAACTGCGTGAGCCTGGACTCGAGAGATCGCGTGCGGTCGCGGATGAGTGGTCCCCAGCTAGCATCCCAGCGGTTTAGATAGATGTGCTCATAAACGCGCTCGACCAGAGCTTCCTTGCTCGGGAAGTGCCGGTAGATCGTCGCATGCGTGATTCCCATGCGCTTGGCGAGTTCGCGGGTTTGCCCCTCAAAACCGCGTTCGGCAAAAAACCGGATGGCTTCGTCGAGAATGAATTGCTCACGGTCCGCCGCGCGCATGTTGCGCCGCCGCGGTTGTTTTGCCGCGATCTTCCTAACTGATTTTGCAACCGTTTTGGCCATGGCGTGAATCGGACTTCCAGATCGGGGTCACGCTACCGCAATCTAAAAAAGTGACCAAATGGTCATTTCTATTGACGAGCCTGTCTCCGGCATGATTGAATTAAGTTACCAGATGGTCACAAATCTGGATGGTTGCCTCGAGGGAGGTTTCGTTGAAGGCCAGAGCGTTCAGCTATGTGCGTCCGACGACGGTCGAAGACGCACTCGGCGCATATGCAGGATCGGGTGACGACGCGAGCTACATCGCGGGGGGGCAGAGTCTCGTTCCGGCGCTGGCGATGCGGTTGCAGGCGCCGTCATTGCTTGTCGATATCTCCCACATCGATTCCATGAAGGGGATTTCCCTTGATGGGAATTGGCTGCGCATCGGCGCGCTCACCCGGCATTTTGAAACGCTCAGCGATCCGCTGATCCGCAAGCATGCGCCACTCCTCAGTGAGGCGGCGCCTTATGTTGCGCATCCGGCCATCCGCAATAAAGGCACGCTGGGTGGCAGCGTTGCGCTGGCCGATCCGGCCTCCGAATTCCCAGCGATGATGCTGGCGCTCGGCGCGGAAATCGAGATCGCCGGCCCATCGGGCACACGCCGCGTCGCAGCCGACGACTTCTTTCTCGATCTCTATCAAACTGCGTTGGAGCCTGGTGAACTGCTGGTCGCTCTGCATGTGCCGGTGGTGAAACCAAACCAGCGCTGGGCGTTTGATGAACTTGCCCGTCGGCGCGGCGACTACGCCATTGTAGGTGCCGGTGTCATCGTGTCGTTCGACGGCGAAACCGTCAGCGATGCCCGCATCGTATTCATTTCTGTTGGCTCGACGCCGGTTCGCGCGAAGACTGCTGAACGCGCATTGAGCGGCAATGCGCTTGGCGGGGAGGCGATCCAGCGCGCTCAGGTCGCGCTTGAGACCGATCTCGATCCGCCGGACGATAAACATACGACCGCGACAATGCGGATGCATCTGGCGCGGGTTCTGCTCGGGCGGCTGCTTCACCGCGTGATGGAGGCGACATGACCGATAAGATGCCGGTTACTCTGACGATCAACGGAGAAGTGGTTTCGCGCCATGTTTCGCCGCGCGACACGCTGGCAGATTTTTTGAGGCAAGATCTGCAACTCACCGGCACGCATCTCGGCTGCGAGATGGGCGCGTGTGGTGCCTGTCTTGTGCTTCTTGATGATAAGCCGATTCATGCCTGCCTGATGTTCGCGGTACAGACTGATGGGATGACGATCGAGACGATTGAGGGATTGAATGATCGCGGCACCATCGCTGACATTCAGGAAGCATTTCATCAGCGCAATGCGCTGCAATGTGGCTTCTGTACTGCGGGTGTTCTTGTCACCGCCTACCATCTTCTGAAAATGAACCTCACAGACTCACGGGAGCACATCCGCGATGAGCTGTCGGGCAATTACTGCCGTTGCACTGGGTATGAAGCGATCGTTGATGCAATCGAGGCCGTGGCACGGGATCGAAGGGCAGGTCTGGTCAGCGTAAGGGAGGATGTTGACGCATGAATGCGCCGCTTCACTCCATCGACAGGCCAAATTCCTACATCGGCCGGTCCGTCTCGCGCCCGAACGCGAAGCGGCTGCTTGCAGGCCGCGGGCGCTACGTCACCGACCTGATGTTGCCGCGCATGCTCCATGCGGCATTCGTTCGCAGTCCCTATGCCCATGCGCGGATCGTTTCCATCGATATCGCAGACGCCAAAGCCATGCCGGGTGTGCGCCTGATTGCGACCGGCGAAGACCTTTCGCGCATCTGCAAGCCTTGGCTCGGTGTGCTCGATCACTTCAAGGGTATGAAATCATCCGAGCAATTACCGCTGCCGACGGACAGGGTTGTCTGGGCAGGGCAGGCGGTCGTCGCCGTCGTGGCCGACACGCGCGCGCAGGCTGAGGACGCCGCCGAGGCGGTCGTGATCGCGTTTGAAGAAATCGCGCCTGTGGTGGATATCGATGCGGCGCGCGCTGCCGGAAGCGAGATCATCGCGCCGGAACTCGGCACCAATGTCTGTTTCAATACCAAAATCGATACCGGCGGAATCGACGGCATTTTCGCGACCGCGAAGCATGTGGTGGAAGAGGAGTTCACCTTCGGCCGCCACACAGCGGTGACGATGGAGCCGCGCGCGATCGTTGCCGACTACAATCCGAGCGAGCACCAACTCACGGTGCATCACGCCACGCAAACCCCGTATCAGTTCCAGGACCTCTATTCCCGGCATTTCGGCGTGCCGGAGGCCAATGTCCGCGTGATCGCGCCGGACATCGGCGGCTCGTTCGGCATGAAGCTGCACGTCTATCACGAGGACATGGCGGTGGTTGGCCTGAGCATGATGCTTGGCCGGCCCGTGAAATATGTCGCCGACCGGCTGGAGGCGTTTCTGTCGGATATTCACGCGCGTGATCATCGCGTCCGGGCCCGGCTGGCGATGGACGAAATCGGCACGATTCTGGCGATGGATGTCGACGATGTGACCGCTGTCGGGGCATTTTCCAGCTTCCCTCGCACCAGCGTGGTGGAAGGCAATCAGGTGGTCCGCCTGATCGGTACACCGTATCGGTTCAAGAACTACCGCGCGGAATTGTCGGTGGTGTTTCAGAACAAGGTGCAGACCAGTCAGTATCGTGCGGTCGGCCATCCGATTGCCTGCGCCGTGACGGAACGGCTTGTCGATATGGCTGCATTGCGGGCAGGATTCGATCCGTTCGAGATGCGGGTGAGGAATTTCATTCCGGACGATGCCTATCCGTGCGCCTCGCCCAGCGGTTTCAAGTTCGAATCATTGTCGCACGAGGTTTGCCTCGCGCGCCTCAAGACAATGATGAACTACAATGGGTTGCGCGCCGAACAAGCGGAGTTGCTGAAAAAAGGCATTCGCCGTGGCATCGGCATTGCCGCGTTTGTCGAGATCACGAATCCGGGGCCGGCTTTTTACGGCGTGGGTGGCGCGCGCATTTCTGCGCAGGACGGCGCCATTATAAAGGTGACGCCATCGGGCGAGGTGCAATGTCAGATTTCGGTTACGGAGCTTGGCCAGGGCACCGAAACCATTATCGGTCAAATCGTGGCCGAAACGCTCGGGGTCGATCGCGAGCGCGTGAAGGTGATGACAGGAGATACCGACAACACACCTCATGGCGGCGCAACCTGGGCCTGCCGGGGCGCGGGCATCGGCGGCGAAACCGCGTTGCAGGGCACGAAGAAGCTGAAAGGCAATATTCTCACCGTTGCCGCAGCCATCCTGCAGGAAAAGCCGGAGCGGCTCGACATTCGGAATGGATACATTGTTGATGCCGACGGCGGCCAGCAGCGCATCGCGCTCGCTGAAGTTGCGCGCATCGCCTATTTCCGCTCCGACACATTGCCGCCGGACACAAATCCCCAGCTTACCGTCGCACATCATTATGCGCCGCAAGGCTACCCATTTGCCTTCACCAATGGCATCCAGGGCAGCCTGATCGAACTCGATGCCGAGACTGGCTTTGTCAAGATCCTCAGGCATTGGGTCGTCGAGGATTGCGGGCGCGTCATCAATCCGATGCTGGTTGATGAGCAGATTCGCGGTGGCGTGGTGCAGGGGCTCGGTGCGGCATTCTTTGAAGAGTGCCTCTATGATGAAAATGGCCAACTCACCAATGGATCGCTCGCCGATTATCTCGTTCCGATGGCGGTCGAGATGCCGGACATCGAAGTCGCGCATGTCGAAACTCCGACGCATGACACTGAGCTTGGTGCCAAAGGCTGCGGTGAGGCAGGAACGGCCGCGGCCGCGGCTGCTGCGCTGAATGCGGTGAATGACGCATTGGCGCCACTCGGTGCCGCGATCGGGCAAATACCAATGACGCCGGCGCGCATTCTGCGTGCGTTAGGCCACAAATAAAAAAAGGTCACTGAAACGATAAAATATACCGGAGGAACGATGACTGACATGAAACATACGGCCTTCTTTCCGCTCTCCCGCCGAGCCGCCTTGAAGGGACTGGGCGCTGGCGCGAGTTTGCTTGCGATGCCATGGATTGTGCGTGCGCAGACGAGCGACGTCATCAAGATCGGATTTCCGATGCCGCTGACGGGTCCGTTTGCTGCTGAAGCGAAGGACCAGGTGAAGAGCGCGCAGCTTGCGGTTCAACAGATCAACGACAAGGGTGGCGTCGTTGGTCGCAAGGTCGAACTCCTGGTGCGTGATGACAAGCTCAATGCCGGCGAAGCGGCGACGCGCGCGCTGGAGTTGATCGAGAACGACAAGGTGAATGCGATTGTCGGCGCGTTGTCGAGCGCGATTCAACTCGCAACCAACGAGGTCACGCGTGCGCGCGGGATGCTTTATATCTCCATCAGCCAGTCCGACAGCATCAACGAGGTGAAGGACTTCAGCAAATACACCTTCCACGAGGCGTTGAATCCCACTATGACCACGGCGGCCGTGGCGAAACACACCTTCAAGATGGGAGCAAGGGTTGCGTATCTCTGCGCCGACTATGCCTATGGTCACGAGATGCTGCGCGGATTCAAGCGCGCGGGAGATGCGATCGGAGCCGTCACTGTCGGTGAAATCCTGCATCCGATCGGAGCGCCAGATTACTCGACCTTCATTCCACGCATCAGTGCAATGAGTCCGGATATCCTCTGTATCTGCAATTTCGGCCGCGATCAGGCCAACTCCATCAAGCAGGCGGTCGATTTTGGCCTCAAGGACCGTATGAAGATTGTCGTGCCGGTTATCCTGCATAACCAGCGGCTGGCTGTCGGTCCTGACGTGTTCGAAGGTGTTATTGGCGGCTCGAACTATTATTGGGGCATGGAGGATACGGTTCCTTCCGCCAAGGTCTTTAACGATGCCTTCCGCGCGACGCATGGTGGCGCCACGCCGACCGACTATGGCGCCTACGGTTACACCGGCGTGATGTCGTTGTTGCTTGCGATGCAGGCTGCCGGCGGTACGGTTACGGACAAAATGGTCGCGTCGCTTGAAGGGTTGAAGTACGACGTTGCCAAGGGACCGCAGTATTATCGCAAATGCGATCACCAGTCGGTGCAGTCGGTTCTCGTTCTGGAATCAAAAAAGAAGGCCGAGATGAAGAGTGATCTCGATTTCTTCAAGATTCTGGCGACCGAACCGGCGTCCGAAAGCGTGTTGCGTAGCTGCGCAGAGCTTGGCCTCCCTACCTGACGGTATCGAGCGGATGATGGACTTCAGCCTCATTGCCATGCAGTTGTTTTCGGGGATCGCGCTCGGTGCGATCCTCGTGATGGCTGCGCTCGGCCTGTCGATTATTTTCGGCATGTTGGGAGTCGTGAATTTCTCACATGGCGCCATGTTCATGGTGGGTGCGTATGCCGGGTTGTGGGTCGCGTCGCTCACTGGCAGCTTCTGGTGGGGCTTGTTTGTTGCGCCGATTGCCATTGGCATGTTCGGCATGGCGGTGGAGTTTCTGCTGATCCGCCCGCTTTACGGCCGTTCGGTCGATGATCCCTTGCTGCTGACCTTCGGCCTCGGTTACGTGCTGGTTGAGGCCGTGCGCATTGTGTTCGGGAGCGACGGAATTCCATTCCCGACGCCCTCGCAGTTGCGCGGGGTGGTGAATCTCGGCATCGGTTATTTCCCGATCTATCGGTTGTTCGTGGTTGGCGTGGTGGGCGCAATTCTGCTGGCGCTGTGGCTGCTGCTGGGAAAAACGAAATTCGGCCTCATCGTGCGTGCAGGAGCCCGCGATCCGCAGATCATGCGGGTGCTGGGAGTCGATATCGGCAAGGTCTGGCTTTTGGTGTTCGGTCTGGGTGTCGGTCTCACGGCGCTTGGCGGTGTGCTAGCTGCGCCGATGCGCACCGTAAATCCTGAGATGGGATCGCTAGTGCTGGCCGAAGCCTTTGTTGTCACCGTGATAGGCGGCATGGGATCGCTGGTCGGGTCTGTGGTCGCGGGGCTGCTCGTCGGTATCGCCGTCAGCATGACAGCGCTGATCGCGCCCGAGATGGCGCAGATCGTGATGTTCGCGCTAATGGCGCTTGTCCTTCTGATCCGCCCGCAGGGCCTGTTCGGCAAATCGGGCGTACAGGCATGACCAACATCAATCCTATTGCATCGCCGCTGGCGTCAGCGGGACGCGCACCAGCCACCCTCGCGACTGCAGGGGGCTGGCGCGCACAACTTGTGAAATGGCGCGTGCCGCTGTCGATTCTTGCACTTTGCCTGCTGCCATGGGTACTGCCGTCGAAGGCTCTCGCGGTGAACGTGCTGATCTATGGCGTGGTGTGCGTCGGCTATAATCTGCTGTTCGGTTACACTGGCCTCCTGTCATTCGGCCACGCTGCGTTTTTCGGTACTGGCGCCTACATCACTGGCATCACGATCGTGCATTTCGGGTTGCCCTGGTACGCGGCGGTGATGCTCGGAGTTCTCGGCGGCGGGCTTCTTGCATTGGTGATCGGTGCGCTGTCCATCCGCACCCGCGGTATCTACTTTTCCATGGTCACGCTCGCGCTGGCGCAACTCGTCTATTACGTCGCGCTGCAAGCATCGAATTGGACTGGTGGCGAAAATGGCCTGCGTGGCTTTACCGTCAGCAAGATCGATATTTTCGGCCTTCACATCAATTTTCTCGATCCGCTGCAGAAATATTATGTGCTGATGGCATTTGCGGGCCTGGCGCTGTGGTTTGTCTCGCGGATTTTGAATTCGCCGTTCGGAGCAGTCATCGAGGCGATACGCGAGAACGAAACCCGGGCACGGGCGTGCGGCTATAATGTCGAACGAGCGAAGCTCATGTCGTTCACACTGTCCGGCCTGATCTGCGCACTGGCCGGAACGCTATCGGCGATGCATCTGGCCATCGTGCCGCTCGATTCGCTGCACTATCAGACATCTGGCATGATCGTGATGATGACACTCCTTGGCGGCGCTGGCTCATTTTTCGGCCCCTTCGTCGGTGCGTTGGCGTTTCTGCTGATGGAGGATGTGTTCTCGATCTGGACGTCGCATTGGCAGATCGTCGTTGGCTCGGTGTTCATTCTGTTTGTGCTGTTCCTGCCAAAGGGGATCTGGGGAGCATTACTGGCATGGAGGGCGTCGAAATGAAAAAGCACCTTCTTTCAGTCGAGAATATCGGCCGCACCTTCGGCGGGTTCAAAGCTCTTGAAGGGATCACGGTAAATTTCGAGCAGAACAAAGTCACGGCAGTCATCGGGCCGAACGGTGCGGGGAAGAGCACCTTCTTTAATGTGCTGTCGGGTGTGCTGACGCCATCCAGTGGCCGTATTGCCTACAAGGGCAAGGACCTCACCGGCACGCCGCAGCACCGCTTCGTGCATCTTGGAATCGCGCGCTCATACCAGATCACAAACATCTTCCCGCTCCTGACGGTTCATGAAAATGCGCGCGTCGCAGCACAGGCCATGCATTCGCGTTACAACATCTGGAGCAATCGTGAGCGATTGAAGGATCTTGATGAGAAGGCCGACGCCGCTCTGAACGCCGTCGGCCTGCATGGGTGCCGTGATGCCGTGGCGAAATTTCTGGCGCATGGCCAGCAACGTGCGCTGGAAATTGCCGTTGCGCTGGTCGCCGATCCCCAATTGTTGCTGCTCGATGAGCCGACGGCGGGTATGGGGCCGGAGGAAACCAAGGACATGGTTGCTCTGATTGAGCGGCTCGCAGCCGAGCGGACTATCCTGCTGGTCGAGCACAAGATGAAAATGATCCTTGGGCTCAGCGATCGCATTTTAGTGCTGCATCACGGCAAGCTGATTGCCGACGGATCGCCCCAGCAAATTCAGTCGGACCCCGAAGTGCGCCGCGTCTACCTGGGGCAAAGTCATGGCTATGCTTGAAGTCAAGAAATTGAATGCCTGGTATGGCGCAAGCCATGTGCTGCATGGGGTGTCGTTTTCTGTCGAGCCGGGCGAGATTGTCGCAATGGTTGGACGTAACGGTGCCGGCAAGACAACAACCATTCGTACCGTTATGGGCCTGATGCAGCGCGCCTCCGGCGACGTCGCGTTCGATGGCCGCCAGATCATGCTGCTTGCGGCGCACGATCGTTTCCGGATCGGTCTTGCTTATGTTCCTGAGGAGCGCCGTATCGTGCCCGGTTTGTCGGTGCGTGAAAACCTTCGGCTCGGTCTTTTGGCCAGCGACAAGGCCATCAACGAGCGGGTGGCTATCGATGAGATCGCAGAAATCTTTCCTCGGTTGAAGGAACGGCTTGATCAGCAAGGGTCGACCATGTCGGGCGGGGAGCAGCAGATGCTTGCCATCGCCCGCGCGATGATCGCCAAACCGAAGATGATTCTGCTCGACGAGCCATCGGAAGGCATCATGCCGGTATTGGTCGAGGAGATGGGTGTTTTATTCCGGCGTCTGCGCGACTCCGGTGTGACGTTGCTTCTCGTGGAGCAGAACGTCGAATGGGCGCTACGGCTGGCGAGCCGGGCGATCATTATCGATCAGGGTGAAATCGTCTACGAAAGCAGCTCAGCGGCTCTCCTTGCGGACAAGGATATTCAGGACCGTTACTGCGCGGTCTGATGTCGCGAACAGATTAAGGAACATCATATGGAAATGAACGGTAGCGAGCGGATCGCGGCATCGAAGGAAACGGTCTGGGCAGCGTTGAACGATCCGGCGATTCTTCAGCAATGCATTCCCGGATGCCAGAAGCTTGAAAAGGCTTCAGACAGCGAGATGACGGCGACTGTGACGCTCAAGGTGGGGCCGGTCAAAGCTTCATTCAACGGCAAGGTCATGCTGTCGGATATCGATGCGCCGAATAGCTATCGCATCACCGGTGAGGGGACAGGCGGTGTTGCTGGATTCGCCAAGGGGGGGGCGAATGTGCGTCTTGAACAGGACGCCGACATAACTGTGCTGCATTATGACGTCGATGCACAGGTCGGCGGCAAGATTGCCCAGCTCGGAAGCCGCTTAATCGACTCAACAGCAAAAAAGCTTGCTGGCGAGTTCTTTGCGAAGTTTGGGGAGGTTGTAATCGAAACGGTTGAATAAATTATCTAGGGCCTGTCGTCATTTAAGGGATTCGCAAATCAGCCGGAGCGTGATTCATGGGAAGCCTCATTGATGGAGGCTTTCGTGGAGCGGCATGCGTTGCGGGACGATCAATTTGCCCGGATTGAGCATTTACTACCGGGTCGTCCCGGCACGGTCGGTCGCAACAGCGATCTGGGCAATCGTCTTTTCGTCGACGCGGTGATCTGGAAATTCCGGGTGGGGGCACCGTGGCGCGATTTGCCGGAACGTTTTGGCGGCTGGTGTAATACGCACAAGCGTTTCTCCCGCTGGGCGGCGAGCGGCGTTTGGGAGAGTCTTTTCAGGGCCTTGGCAGACGATCCGGACAATGAATACGCCATGATCGACGCGACGATCGTAAGAGCCCACCAGCATAGCGCCGGCGCACTTAAAAAAGGGGGCTCGACCAAGCCATCGGCCGCTCGCGCGGTGGGCTCACAACGAAAATCCACGTGATCGTCGATGCCCTTGGTAATTCGCTGAGGCTCATCCTGACTGGCGGCCAGGTTCACGAGATCACGCAAGCTGAGGCGCTGCTGGGGTTGATCGAGCCCGGAGCTTTGCTCGCAGACAAGGGTTATGACGCCGATCACTTCGCTGACAGCCTGACCCTGCGTGCGATCAAGGTCGTCATCCCACCGAAATCAAATCGGAAAGTAAAACGCGCTTGCGACTTCGCGCTCTATTGCGAGCGCAACCTCGTCGAACGTTTCTTCTGCATAATCAAGCATTTTCGGGCGATCGCGACGCGTTATGGAGAAGACAGCGCAAAATTTCCTAGCCGGATTACATTTGGTCTGCGCGCTCGTTTGGCTTAAATGACGACAGGCCCTAGCGTTCTTTGGACCTGTAGGAACATCGGCAACTGATGTCCGGCGCTTCCATTTGGCGACGGTCTTCTGGTTAATCCCGTATCGCCGGGAAAGCGCTTGTCTTAATCGACAGCCTTTCTTCGCGATACAACCGATAGGTTCGCTTGTGGTTCAAGCGATAGCCCTCTCGCAGCAGCAGGATGTGAAGCCGCGCGTTGCGATTGCCGCGTGCGGAAGGGGACCATTCACGCGCTCCGCCGCGGCAGCCGGTGGGCGGACCGAACGGATGTATATGGGCCGAAGAAAACGCTCTGCAATCACTTCGTGCGCTGGGGCAAGCGCAGCATCTGGGAGGGTATCTTTAGTGTGCTTACGAGTACCCACGGCACGCCCGACAAATTGTTGATCGCAGTAGTGGTATCCAAACTTACCGCTGCGCAGGCGGCAGAAAAAGGGGATCTTGGCTCATCGTGTCGACTGCACCAAAGGTGACCGCAATATCAAGCTCCATGTTGTCTGCGACGCGATGCAGCCCTCATGCCCTCACGCTGACGTTGAACAACGTCCATGATTGTAAGGTCGCGCAGGTCTGTATCGAGGCATTGCCGCACTCGGCCAGGCTGGTCGTCGACGAGGCCTATGTGGGAGATTGATATCTCGCCGGAGAATACCTCGTTGACGAGTTGCGTCTATGGAGTAACGATAGAAGCCAGATTTTGCGAAAGGCTAAGAAGCAACTCGGATAAGAACGCATTTTCTCACGTGGTCTGCGGCTTGCCGCAAAAAAAGGCGACGATCTACCGCGACCGAGGAACAGTCGATTCGGCCGACAATTAGCATGCGACGCATGCGTTGCGTTAACGACCAGTCTTTCGATTGCTTAATCCGCCGCCCTCGAGCCTGCGCAAGGAAATACCGAGCTTGGCCTCGGCTTCGCGGATCTCTCGCGTCGCGCTGCGAAGGTAAGCGAGATGTGCATGGGCAGCGATGCGAGCTGCATCCGCGTTTCGCTCGAGAATGGCAGTTCCAATGGCACGATGCTGGTCGCGGAGCAGGTCGCGTGTATACGGAAGCGTAAATAGACGCTGACGATTAAGCAGGACATCGTCCCGTAGCTTGCCCGACAGGGCTCGCATGATCTGCAAGATGACCACGTTGTGACTGGCTTCATAGATGGCCATGTGGAGCTCAGCGTCTGCGATGGCTTCTTCCGTTGGATTGCCTTTCTCATAGAAATGATTGATCCGGTCGAGACATTCCCGCACTTTATTTAAATCGATCTCGTTGGCGCGCTCCGCCGCCATTGCAGCTGCAGAACTTTCCACCACGTCGCGAAACTCAAGATAGTCATCGGCCACTTCGACTTTTTTTGAGAGCATCTCGATTAACGGATCTGAAATCGCCGTCGCACCGAGCTGTGCGACCCTAAGTCCTCTTCCTTCCTTGCCCGCCAGAAGACCTCGGTCTTCCAGAATCTTTAGCCCCTCGCGAAGGGTTGGGCGGGACAGATCCAACCTTTCGGCCAGTTCCCGCTCAGGCAACAACGCGTCCCCTGGTCGAAGCGAGCCTTCCAGGATAAGACCTTCAATGTGCTTGGCGACGAGGTCAGCCGCGCGTTCAGCCTTGATTGTCTTCATGATTTCTTTCGTGATGGTGCTTCCCGACCATTATCGGGGATGGCCATTTCTTTGCAACCACAGAAGTAATTGGATCGTTATAATTTCCAATTGACAAATTTGGTAAAAAAATATTACCAAATAGTCAGTCGGCTGATGCTGTCCTGCCGCTCATCGTCGCTCTCTATTCTTTTTGCAGCTAGGAGCAATCGGGATGTCCACCATATCGATGCCAGATCCCGATAAAGCCATTTTGGCGAGGGCGCCTGACATCATTGCAGCGCTGCGCGCAGCCTTGCCTGCCGACGCGGTGCTCGCCGATCCGGCGGAAACCTGTGCCTACGAATGCGATGGTTTGACTGCGTACCGTTGCCCGCCGCTCGCGGTGGTGTTGCCGCGTACAACGGCTGAGGTCGCCGCCGCTCTGCGCATTTGTCATCAGTACGGCGTGCCTGTGATTCCAAGAGGGGCAGGGACTTCGCTTGCCGGCGGTGCGCTGCCAACGGCGGACAGCGTTGTTATTGGCACCATGCGGCTGCGCGACTTCCTTGAGATCGATACGGCCAATCGTTTCATTCGTGTCCAGACGGGCGTGACAAACCTCTCTGTCAGCGCCGAACTCGAGCCGCACGGCTTCTTCTATGCGCCCGATCCTTCATCCCAACTCGCCTGTACCATCGCCGGCAACATCGCGATGAACTCCGGTGGCGCGCATTGCCTCAAATATGGTGTAACGACCAACAATTTGATGGGCGTGCGGATGGTCCTGGTCACTGGCGAGATCGTAGATGTCGGTGGGCCTGAGTTTGGTATGGCGGGCCTCGATCTTCTCGGCCTCATCTGCGGCTCGGAAGGACAGCTGGCGATCGTGACTGAAGCCACTCTTCGTATCGTGCCGAAGCCCGAAGGTGCACGGCCGATGCTGATTGGCTTCGACAGTGCAGAAGTTGCAGGCGAATGCGTCGCGCGGATTATCCGCTCTGGTCTGTTGCCGGTGGCGATCGAATATATGGACGATGTCTGCCTCCGGGCCGTGGAGTCCTTCGCCAAGGCTGGGTATCCCGATTGCGCCGCAGTGCTGATCGTGGAGGTCGAGGGGGCCGCGGAGGAAATTACGGACCAGATCGAGCGCATCCGTTCGATTGCGGCCGAGCTGAACCCGGTTGAGTTTCGCAGCAGCCGCAACGCCGGCGAGGCTATGGCGATCTGGAAAGGGCGCAAGGCCGCCTTCGGAGCTATGGGGCGTCTTGGTGACTATCTTTGCCTCGATGGCACTGTGCCGGTGTCAAAACTCCCATACACGCTGAAGCGCATTGGTGAGTTGTCGCAGCAATATGGTCTGGAAGTCGCTAACGTCTTTCATGCCGGCGATGGCAACATGCATCCCCTCATCCTTTTCAATGCCAACGCGCCGGGTGAGCTAGAACGCGCCGAGGCGTTCGGTAATGATATTCTACGGCTCTGTGTCGATGTCGGGGGATGCCTTTCCGGGGAGCACGGCATCGGCATCGAGAAACGCGATCTGATGACGAAGCAGTTTGCGGAAGACGACCTTGCCATTCAGATGGAAATCAAGGACGCATTCGACCCGGCGTGGCTGCTCAACCCTGCCAAAGTGTTCCCACTAGAGATGAGTCGTCGTCACTGCGATCGAAGGGTGGCATCTCGATGAGTTGGGATTGTAAGACAGCGGTGCAGCAAGCGAGCGGCGTTCCGCCAGCGACGGAAAACGAGCTTGCGACCTTTATTGTTGATTGCCGCTCAAGATCAGAAAGCCTCTGTATTGCGGGCGGTCGCACGCGCCTGGAGGCCAATACCATTCGCGCGCATCATCAGTTGAGTACCGCAGCTCTGAGCGGTGTCATCGAGTACGAGCCTGGCGAACTTACGATCATCGCACGTGCTGGAACACCGATGGCGGAGATCGAAGCCTTGCTATCCACCCGAGGTCAGCAATTGGCCTTCGAGCCAATGGATAGTCGGAGCCTATTAGGCTCGAGCGGTTCCTCAACGATCGGTGGCGTGGTTGCCACGAACGCGTCTGGCCCTCGCCGTGTTATTGCAGGCGCCTGCCGCGATCACCTCCTTGGCGTGCGATTCGTTGATGGCGCCGGCCGCATTTTAAAGAGCGGTGGTCGCGTGATGAAGAATGTCACCGGTCTCGATCTTGGCAAGTTGCTTTGCGGCTCGTATGGGACGCTCGGCATTTTAACGGAAGTTGCACTCAAAACGCTTCCGGTTGCTCCTTGTCAGGAGACGATAGCTTTTCACGATGTTAACGCCATAGAGGCTGTTGAGCTGTTTGCCAAGGCGCTCGCGACACCGTTCGAGGTTTCAGGCGCAGCTTTCCACGCAAGGACTGCCTGGTTGAGGCTTGAGGGTCTGGAGAGACAGGTCAGCTATCGGCGCGATCGGATCCAGGCTTTGTTCAGTGGACGTCAGACGGAGATCCTCCTCGAGGACAAAAGCCGTTTGCTTTGGCGAAAACTGCGCGACGCTGAACATTTCTCCAGCCTCGATTCACCGCTGTGGCGGATACTCGTCAAGCCGTCTGATGCTCCGGTAACAATGGCAGCACTGGAAAGCCTTGGAGGGAGCGCCTCCATCGATTGGGGCGGTGGCTTGATTTGGTATGCGGGCCATGCGGATAGCGGCCGTGTCCGTGCTGCACTCCCGGCCGGGCACGCGACGCTCGTACGTCGCGGTGGCCTTGTTGCGTCAGATATGTTCCAACCAGCCTCTGCTCCCGTTGCGGCTCTATCACTCGCTATGCGTCGGACCTTCGATCCGGCAGGTATCTTGAATCCGGGATTGATGGGAGCCTGAGATGCAGACGAACTTCAGTGACGCTCAACTGAGGGACCCCGCGACAGCACGTTCAAATGAGATCTTAAGATCGTGCGTTCATTGCGGCTTCTGCACGGCGACCTGTCCAACCTATAAAGTGCTGGGCGACGAACTCGATAGTCCGCGCGGACGCATCTACCTGATCAAGGATATGCTCGAGAACAACAAAGTTCCCGATGCAACGACAGTGCTGCACATTGATCGCTGCCTGAGCTGCCTTTCCTGTATGACGACATGCCCATCCGGCGTGCATTATATGCATCTTGTCGATCACGCGCGGGAGTATATCGAGCAAAACTACAAGCGGCGTTGGGACGAACGGGCTTTGCGCTGGATGTTGTCTAAAATACTCCCATACCCGAATCGATTTCGTCTTGCGTTATGGGCCGCACGATTGGTTCGGCCGCTTCGCAATCTACTTCCAGATGAACGATTGCGCGCCATGCTCGAAATGGCGCCGTCTCGCATTCCCGGCGGGAGTAAGAGCGACCGTTCGCAGACCTTCCCGCCCGCCATTTCCCGACGCAGACGTGTGGCTCTGCTGACGGGGTGTGCCCAGCGCGCACTCAATCCCGACATCAATGAAGCCACGATCCGCTTACTACAGCGTCATGGTTGTGAAGTTGTTATTCCGCAAGGCATCGGCTGCTGTGGTGCGATAGTCCATCACATGGGTAAAGCGGACGAAAGCCATGCCTTTGCCGCTGCCAATATTCGGGCGATTGTCGCGGAGCTCGATGGTGGTGGCCTCGATGCCGTCGTTATCAATACGTCGGGTTGTGGCACCACCGTCAAAGATTACGGGCATATGTTTCGCAATGATCCGCTGGCGGCCGATGCTGCGCGCGTTGCAGCGCTTGCGAAGGATATCAGCGAAGTGATGGAAGATATCGGGTTACTAGATCCTTCGCACGCAAAGCCGCTGCGCGTTGCCTATCATGCGGCTTGTTCGTTGCAGCATGGCCAGCAAATCCGCTCGGCACCGAAAGATTTGCTCAAGGCGGCTGGCTTCGTGGTTCTCGAGCCGAAGGATAGCCATATTTGTTGCGGTTCAGCGGGTGTCTACAATTTGATGCAGCCGGCGATCTCGACCGAACTTAAGGATCGAAAGGTCACAAACCTTGAAATGATCGACCCAGACGTGATTAGTGCCGGCAATATCGGATGCATGATGCAAATTGGTTCGGGTACGCAGGTCCCAGTGGTTCATACTGCAGAACTGTTGGATTGGGCGACTGGCGGACCGATCCCGTCTGCCTTGATTCACACGAGCTATTCTTAATCGACTTGCCGGGATTTCTGCTGGCAGCGACCTTCCTCCGCGAGCCTATCGCATGGACTATGATTGTGTCAGCCGCCATCGTTGTGGCCTGCGTGGCCGGTGCCAAGCGCTTCGCCTGACGCATTCGATTGCCCGTTTTCCTGTGAGTTTATCGAGAGAGCTATCTCCGAGGAACTTTACGACGTGCGCGAACCTTTTGCTCGGCGCTCCTTTGCAAGTGTTCGACAAGATGCCGCGTTTGTGTAGGTAAGTCGTTTAAAGATCGGACACAAATTATCAGTTCGCGGGTTGCCCAATTGTCTTGCAATTGCAGAGTGTGAATCTTCAGTGTCTTTTTATTTCGCGCGGCGACCGCCTCCGGCACGACACCTATTCCAATATTTCTTGCGACCATGCGGCAGACAGTGTCGAAGCTGCGCATGCGCACCCTATATTTGAAGCGCTTGCCGATTCTGATTGCTCGCTCTGTCAGAAATTCCTGCAGTGCGCTTCCTTCTTGTAGGCCGATAAAATCGTAGTTGAGCGCGTCGGAAAAATAGATTTTCTTTGTCTTTGCGAGAGGATGATCCGGAGGCGTAATTAAGGTCATGCGATCATGGCTAAACGGGAACACCTCAAGATTGGCAACATCGACTGAGTTTGCGAGAATTCCAACGTCTGTGGTCTGTTCCATCAGCGCTGCGACAATCTCATGGCTAAGCCGCTCTTCTAGATCGATATTAATATTGGGGTGCGCCTCAAGGAAAAGACCAAGAAGATCTGGAAGCGACTTTGACAATGAAGCCGTATTGCACATCAAGCGAATATGGCCCCTCAGACCTTGGGTATATTCTCGCAGCTCCTCGCGCATTTTATTGTGCTGTCGGAGGAGTATTCGTGCGTGATGTGCCAATGCTTCGCCTGACGGGGTCAGGCTGACGCCGCGCTTTTGCCGAACTAATAGGACTTCTCCGAGGTCGTCTTCCATTCCGCGAATGCGCGTACTCGCTGAAGCTAGCGCCAGGTTGGCGCGTTCGGCGCCAGCAGTAATGCTTCCGGTGTCCACTACATGGAGGAAGAGCGCTAGGTCGCTTAGATCGAATCTCATGATACGTCGGCCTTCGTATAATCCGAAGGATAACTTAGCTCATTCCGCATTTTCGGTTCAACGGTGGAAGTGTAGAGAGGGTGGTCGCACTAGCTTGGGCTGATGCAAACATCTAGTGCCGAAACTCAATTAGAGTCAGATCAAACTGACGATCTCGGAGGACGCATTTCATGGGCTACGATCAGGCGGGAACCGCCACCGCAGATAAAGATAGCTGTCTGTTAGACGAAGACGCTGTCTACTCTAAAATTACATGGCGCATTATTCCGTTTTTCTTTATTTGCTATGTAGTCGCCTATCTCGATCGAACGAATATCAGTTTCGCTCAAATCCAAATGCGAGATGCGCTCGGGTTTTCCGATGCGATTTATGGCTTGGGCGCGGGCATATTCTTTGTCGGGTACTCCCTTTTTGAGGTGCCAAGCAATTTACTTCTGAAGAAAATTGGCCCGCGGAAGACGTTGCTTCGGATCATGGTTCTGTGGGGTACGGTTTCCGTTGCGATGACGTTGGTGACAACGCCGGCGATGTTTTATGCGCTTCGCTTCCTGTTGGGAGCATTCGAGGCGGGCTTCTTCCCGGGCATTATATATTTTCTGACGCGATGGTATCCTGGAGCTCGTCGCGGCCAAATTCTCGCACTTTTCACTCTTGGAATGCCGGTGTCTGGTTTCCTGGGCGGACCAATCGCTGGGTGGGTATTGAGTCAGCTTCACGATGTTGCAGGTTTGCAGGGTTGGCAGTGGTTATTCGTGACTGAAGGAATTCCGGCAATTCTTCTGGGCCTTTTGGTTTATTTCGTCGTTGACGATGAGCCAGCGAAGGCAGCGTGGTTGAGCTCCGAGGAGCGTGAAATCGTTATTCGTAACGTTCAAGCGGAAGACCACCACAACAGCCGTGGCCGTCAGAAGTCCACAGTCGAGTCCTGGCTGGATCCGCGCATCTACATTATGTGCGTTGCTTACTTCACCTTCATCTCTGGCATTTACGCAATTGGGTTTTGGCTTCCGGCGATGCTCAAAGGTGCTGGTATTACCGATGTGTTTTCAATCGGCCTATATTCGATGATCCCTTTCGGTATCAGCGCTCTCGGCATGGTTGTTATTTGTCGTAGTTCAGACAGGCTTCTTGAGCGGCGCTGGCATCTATTCGTGTGTGCTATCGTGGGAGCTGTCGCTCTGTCGCTCATCCCAGCGGTCGAAGCGAATTTGAAGTTTTCGCTTATCGCTATGACTGTTGCGACGACTGGGATCTATGCGCTCTTGCCGCTATTCTGGTCGATACCATCGGCCTATTTGAATGGCACGTCGTCAGCGGCTGGCATTATTGCGCTGATTAACAGCCTTGGTCTAACCGGTGGGCTGATTAGTCCAGTCATTATTGGCTGGGTAAAGGAAGCAACAGGTACTCTTACGAGTGGCCTCTATGTGATGTCTGCGATGCTGGTCGTGGGAGCTCTGCTGATCGTAGCAGGAGTTTCTGCAGATCTTATTCGCGAGCGCCGTTAAACTAGGGGCTTCCGCAACTGGTAGGGTTATTTGAATTTAAGAGGAGGATGCAAAGAACTGTGTGCATCTTCCTCTCTCCATTCGGCGTTCTGTCTGCTGTAAGGTGATCTATGAATCCTTGTATGCTTTCTGTAACCGAGGCAGCCGATGCGATCGCTGCGCGAAGGGTTTCTTCTGTTGAACTGGTTCAAGCTTGTCTCGATCGAATTGACGAGCGAGATTCAGATGTAAGAGCGTGGGCTTATATCGATCGTCAGGCTGCTCTCGAAGAGGCTCATTTACGGGATCGCGAATCCCCCATTGGACCGCTTCATGGAGTTCCGGTTGGAGTAAAGGACGTTATCGACACTCGTGATCTGCCCTCTGAATACGGATCTCCTATTTATCGGGGATATCGTCCTGGACGGGAAGCCGCTTGTGTTTCTTTGGCGCGTCGAGCAGGGGCAGTTATTCTTGGCAAGACAGTAACTACCGAGTTTGCTCTGTATCAGCCCGGAAAGACGGCTAACCCGCATTCGGTTCGCCATACACCCGGAGGATCATCAAGCGGGTCTGCAGCGGCTGTTGCTGATTTTCAGGTGCCAGTGGCATTCGGCACGCAAACCTCAGGATCTATAATCCGTCCAGCGGCTTTTTGTGGTGCAGTCGGCTACAAACCGAGCTTTGGAACATTTAGTCTGGATGGAGTGAAGCCCCTAGCCCAATCGTTGGATACGCTGGGTTACATAACGCGTAACGTCCGTGATCTGCTGATCATGAGAAGTGCGCTGTTAGGAGCGGCGCGATTTCCTTCGCTTTTCGTCCATGAGAAACCGCGTGTCGGATTTTACCGGACGCCGTTCTGGTCAGCAGCCTCGTCGGAAACGAGGCAGCTTCTGGAGCAAACGGCAAATCGGTTGGCTGAAAATGGCTTCGGCGTTGAAGATGTGGCAAGCCCTCCCTCGTTTAATAGTCTCAACGAACTTCATGCGAGGCTAATGGCCTTTGAGACCGCGCGAAATTATGTGCCGGAGTACGATCTATCAAATAGGTCTCTACTGGGTGAGCGCACCAGGCAGGTTATTGAAGATGGGTGGAATATCTCCGCTGATGATTATCAAGCCATGCGCTCCGAACTTTGGTTGGCGCGGCAGACGTTCTTTGAGGTTGCTCAGAACTTTGATGTTCTGATGGTGCCAGCGGCTGTAGGCGAGGCGCCCCCGATCGAGAGCACGGGCGACCCTATGTTTAGCCGAATGTGGTCGTTGTTAGGAGTACCGGCCATAACGATACCGGCTCAAATCGGCCCGAATGGACTTCCACTCGGCATTCAATTTGTTGCGGCCTACGATAACGATCTCAGACTTCTGCAAGTTTGTCAGCGAATCGAAGAGCTGTTTGGCCAGAGTGCTCGGACCGCATGCGCCGTGTCAGACTAATTTTCTGACTCGAAAAATTAGCACAGCAAACAATATGTGAGACAAGATGGATCTTGGTTCGTACGACGTCGTAAATCTCGATGTCGCGGTTGGGAAATACGCTCACACGCGGGCACTTTTTGATGGCGGCGTTCAGGTTGCCGGTTTGGAATTGAATCGGGTTGATTTGCCAGTTTCGACCATCCTGAATGAGGTCTTAAATGGAGCCACGTGGGATGTTTCTGAAATGTCGATGGGAAGGTTTGTGCAGATCACTGCTAAACAACCGACAGAATTCGTCGGCCTTCCCATTTTCCCGTGCCGCGCCTTTAGGCACGCTGCATTTTACGTTTTAGCTTCCAGTAAATTAGTCCCTACTAAACTTAGTGGATGCCGGATCGGTATTCCCGGTTGGGCCGTCACCGCGGTCATCTACGCTCGCGCCTTGATGATGCATCAATGGGGTATCCCGATAGATGAAGTCGAGTGGATTGTAGGTGATGTCGATGGGGCCGATGGGGATCTAGAGAGCCCGGCTTTACCGCGCGGATTGCGCTGCTCTAGCGCCCAAGGCGAATCCCTTTCATCGCTTTTGTTAAGCGGTAAAATCGACGCGTTGATTTCCCCTTATGCTCCTCAGATCGATCGTTCGGCGATTCGACATTTGGTGACCGACCACGCCCAGCAAGACTGCATTTATTGGCAAACAAACCAAGTTTTCCCAATTATGCACGCCGTGGTTTTGCGGCGTGATATCGAAAGACGACATCCTGGTACAGCTCGACGAGTTATGGAGGCATTTACGGTCGCTCGAGATCGTTGCATCCAAAAGCTTCTCGATCCATCTGATATGTCTATGCCACTGCCTTTTCTGAGCAGTCACGTCGAACAGATAAAGGGTCTCTTCGGCGAGGACTTCTGGCCTTACGGGTTCGAGGGAAATCGCGGTACTTTGGAGACATTTCTGGACTTCTGCTATGAGCAGAGTGTTTCAGATCGTCGTCTGCGTCTCGACGAACTTTTCCTATCAGCGTGATTCATTTCGAGTAGCGGCCCGATGACTGGAATCCTGTAACGAGAGCCCACGATATTGAATCGTCGACGCAGATTATTCGTAGTCCTGAATCGCTTGGTTGCAGAATTTTCCCAATACAATGGATAACAAGCTTTAGGCTTATGAGACTGACGCTTCGACACATATAAGTGGTTCTGCTCGCCATCATTCCAGCCATAGCCACGGAGCAGTTGTCGCCCATTTTTCGGCTCTGCTGTGCCGGTCGATGCCAAATTCAAACTAACCATAGAACAGGATTAATGATGTCAGAGAAGTTCAAGATTCTCATTCTCGGCGCTTCGTATGGTTCGCTTCTTGCGACCAAACTCGCCATGGGAGGTCACGATGTGGCCCTGGTTTGCTTGCCGCAGGAAGCGAACCTCATCAACCAGGAAGGGACAGTTGTTCGTTTCCCGATCCGTGGCCGTGCTGGCTTGACTGAAATCAAGTCCATGGATCTGATCGGAACGATTTGCGCAGAGGATCCATCAGCGGTGGATCTTAAGAAGTTCGATCTTGCTGTTCTTGCGATGCAGGAGCCCCAGTATGCAGCCGAGGGACTCCGTCATCTAATGGATCAGATTGCGCGCATGCGGCTACCAACGATGTCGATCATGAATATGCCGCCGAAAACATTCCTTCGACGCATGCCTGGACTTAATGTTGACGCGCTCGATGAGTGTTTCGCAGCTTCCAAGGTGTGGGACGCGTTCGATCCTGAAATGCTGACGCTGTGTAGCCCGGACCCACAAGCATTCCGGCCGCCGGAGGAGGCCTTGAACGTGCTCCAAGTAACTCTTCCGACAAACTTTAAGGCCGCAGCTTTCGTTCGCTCGCAAGATACAGCGATGCTGCGTTCGATCCAGGCAGATATCGAATCCGCTCGCTCCTCAGCCGAGGACGGTGATCTTGAGATCCCTGTCAAGTTGAAGGTCCACGACTCGCTGTTCGTTCCGACCGCGAAGTGGGCGATGCTTTTGACTGGCAATTATCGTTGCGTCCAGTCCGACAATGCGCGTTCGATTCGGGATGCTGTTCATTCCGATTTTGAGGAATCTCGGGCGATTTACGCTTGGGTTCAGCAAGTTTGCGTCAAGCTTGGCGCGGCGCCGACTGATCTCGTGCCGTTCGAGAAGTATGCGGCGGCAGCGCAAGGTTTGTCCGCGCCGTCATCGGCAGCCCGTGCATTGTTCGCGGGCGCGCCAAATATTGAACGCGTCGACCTCCTTGTGCACAAAATTGCTGCACAGTTTGACATGCACAACGATGTCCTTGATGAAACCGTCAAGATCGTCAACCATCGGCTGGAATTGAATAGGGCAGCGAAATCAGCGCAGCTTAAGATTGCTTGATCGGAGCGATACTTCGAAGGGCAAGGTACTTGGGGCGTCTGCGGTACTGGCGATATTATGTGCAACCCGCACAGCCACGTCAAAGCCACTGGCGCCCCAGTTTTCACTGCTGGTTCAAATAGATGTTCGCTGGTTCTGGACGGCGATTTGTTACGAGAGCCCGTTGATCAGCAATAAATAAGTAGAGGCTGATAATTCCACCTTAGAATTATAACAAGGCTTATGCCACGCTCACGCTCTTGACGCGGAGTGACGTCTGTCACCACGCAGCTCAGCACGCCAGATTCCTTGTTCGACCATATCTGCCATCAGATCCGCCATTGCGCGTGCAACAGCTTCGCTTGCCTGCGCGTTTAACGTCCTTTGGGATACCACGACCGCTAACGTCCACGATGGTGTCGGATTGACGATCGGAATTGGAACCATGTCTCCACGTTCGATCTCATCGGTGAATGCGAAACGAGGCATCACCGCCACATAATTCGAATTACAAACGAGCTTGGCAATAGCTGGAAGGCTGTCGCAGTCATTCACATTCAAATTGATGTCGTGGCGTGCAGCAAGTCGTTCGATAACAACACGAAGGACATTGGGGCGGCCTGGTAGGGTGACGAGATCGTGCGCGAAAAGCCTCTTAAACGAAATCGATTTTCGCTTGGCCATGGGATGATCTGCCGCAACAAACATCATTAGTTGTTCGGTCATCATCTCTGTCCAAGCAACATGTTCGAACGCTTTATGATCGTAAAGCAAAGCGACGTCGAGACGGCCAACTTGGATCAGTTCGTCAAGATAACCCGACATCGCCTCGACGAGATGCAAGGTAACGTTGGGTAGACGTTGATTTATGGTCTCTAGCAGCGGCAACGAAAGACCGCGGCATGCCGATGTGGGTAATCCCACTGAAATGCGGCCAGATGGTGCCAAGGTTTGCGACCGTACATTCTCCTTGGCATGATCGACTTCCTCAAGAATGCGTCTTGAGTGCTCATAGAATTGCTGCCCTTGCGTCGTCATAGTGACGCCTCTGGCATGCCTAACGAGAAGCTGAACACCGAGCTCTTCTTCAAGTTGCTTGATCTGTTGACTAAGCGACGGCTGCGCTATTCGTAGAATCTCCGCGGCACGTGAGAAGTTTCCGTTTTCAGCGATCTGCACAAAATACTTGAGTTGTCGAAGATCCATAACGTCGATGCGCCCTTTAGCCGCGAGCTATCGTTGTGCTGACATGCCTGTTTTTATTTTGTGCATTTGCTGAATCCTATTGCCTATTAGTAAAAAAAGCGAAATAAGAACATATGCTTATCTAATAATTGTGCGCTGCAAATGATGATGCCTATAATCCTATATGATTTACCTATAGGTGTCATTGGAAATTGGTCTTTGCTCCCGCAAATTCTTTCTCGTTAGCTCGGCATCAAGAATGCATGTGACATTCGAGGAAGCGGGGAGTTGAAGCATGGCGTTGTCAGCTACGTTTAGCAGCGGAATTACTGCAGTCGCTTTAATTGGATTGTTCTCAAACGTTGCCTTGGCAGAGCAAATGCCGTGCATCGGTAACTCAGCGGCCACAACGGGGCCGGCCGCGTTCGGCGGTCAGTCAATCAAGATAGGCGCCGAAATCGCGATCGATGAGATCAATGCCAAGGGCGGCGTGCTCGGTAAGAAACTGAAGTTCGTTCAATACGACGATGCGGGCGCTCCGCCACGGGGCGTCGACAACACGCGCCGCATTGCGCTAGCCGATAAGTGCATCGCTATTCTCGGGGGGTATCACTCCACAGTTGCAGTGGCGCAGGCCGAGCCGGTGAATGAGATCGGCATTCCATATGTCGGCGTGATCGCAGCCAACACTAAGGCGATTGAGAACGGTCATAATCCAAATTTCATGTTCCGCGTGTCCGCGAAGGACAAATGGGTGGCGCGCTACCTTGTCGAGCAAGCGGTCAAGGCCTCTAAAACGGGGAAGGTTGCGTTCTTCTATGAAAATACCGGATGGGGCAACGGTGCGCTCCCTGATGTGAAGGATGCTATGGTGAAGGCGGGCAAGCAGCTCGTGGCCGCTGAAACATTCAACTGGGGTGACCAAGACATGTCGGCGCAGGTGATCCGCGCGCGTGATGCCGGCGCTGATGTCGTGCTGCTTTGGGCGTTGGACCGTGAAGGCAACCAAATCCTGCGCTCAATGGACAAAGTCGGCTGGAAGCCAACGATCATCGGCGCGTGGGGCATCGCCGGCAATCTCGGTGAACTTGCAGGCCCGCTCGCCAACGGTGTTGAGGCGGTTCAAACCTACACGTTCATGGGCGCAATGGATCCCAAGAAACAAGCTTTCTGGGACAAGGTGAAAGCCAAGTATGGTCTCAAAGATCCGAGCGAGATCAAAATGGCGTCAGGCGTCGCTAACTCATATGATGCCGTCCATATTATTGCACAAGCGATCGAAAAGGCTGGTTCCTACGACTGGGAGAAAGTTCGTCAGGCTCTCTACAATGTCAATTATGATGGTTTGGTTGCAGAGTATAAGCCTGCGTTCGACGCCAACGATCCAGAGCGCCAGGACGCCATCCTGCCGAAATACTACAAACTGACTGTTTGGGTCGACGGCAAGCTTCTGCCCATCGAGCAGACCTCCTACGGCAAGACCAACTGATCGTATGCAACAGCGTCGTGGGTTAGCACTAGCCCACGACGCTGCCAAGAAAGGCGCGGCGGTTCGGCCTTTGGCCAGCAACCGAAGGGTCCCACTTTGTCTTCGAGACCATCTATTGCCCCTTCAAAATCACACGTCCACTAATCGCAGTTGGGATCGAGCGTGACTACAACCGTTCAATATATTCTCTCTGGGCTTGCTATCGGCGGCATCTATGCACTGATTGCACTCGGATTTCATATTATGTGGTCCGCAGCAAAGGCTGTGAATTTTGCGCACGGCGATACGTTGATGCTCGGCGCAGTCCTCGCGGTGATGGGAGTCGATGTGGGGCTTCCGCTACCGCTCGCTTGTCTGTTGGGCGTCCTTGCTGGTGGTGTCTTCGGGCTGTTGCTTGAACGTTTTGCTGTCCGCCCATTTGCGGGGACGCCGACGTCGGTGGGCTGGATGCTGACGACGATTGCCGTCGGCGTGATGATCGAGGCGCTTGCGACAATTCAATTCGGAGGTTTCTCTCGCCCGCTTGCATCTCCTGGAGTGAATAACGCGGTGCGTATCTTTGGGGCTGGCGTCTATCCGCAGGAGCTCATTATTCCGGTTGTCGCGATTCTCGTCATGATCGGGCTGAAGCTTATGCAACGGCATACCCTGATCGGACGCGCTATGAAGGCCGTGGCGCACGACAAGCGTGCTGCTGCGTTGATGGGAATTAATGTCAACCGGATCGTTGCATTTTCGTTCGGCCTCGCGGCTCTGTTGGGAGCCGCCGCAGGTGTTCTCGTCGCCCCGGTGATACAGGTTTCTGCAAGCATGGGCGCAATTCTCGGACTGAAAGGATTCGCGGTCGCGATCATCGGTGGCATTACCAGCGCGCCTGGAGTTGTGATCGCTGGCTTAGCATTTGGCGTGATGGAGAAATTCGTCGAAGGTTATATCTCGACAGCGGCCCGTGAAATTGTGGGCTTTAGCGTGATGATCCTCGTCCTGCTTGCCTTTCCGCAAGGCTTGTTCGGTAAGCGCGAGGTTCTCAAGGTATGAAACACCTTAACACGCTCGGATTTTTGATTTTCGCCGTCATTCTCGTTGCTGTCCCAATGCAGGCCGGTAACGAATACGAGCTGCGGCTTTTCATGCTGTTCTTGATCTACGGCATAATTGCTGTTGGGCTGAACGTGCTTGTTGGCCTTACGGGTCTCGTGTCACTTGGGCAGGCAGGATTGTTTGCCCTTGGTTCCTACACCGGAGCTATCCTTGCGACGCGGCTCAATTTCGACATTGTGGCTTGTTCGATCGTTGCTGCCGTCGTTTCTGGCATGTTTGGCGCCCTGCTTGCCTATCCCTCGGTACGTGTCCGCGGCGTCTATCTTGCGGTGGTCACCATCGCGTTCGGTATCATCGTGGAGAATGTCGCGATTGAGTGGCAGTCGCTGACAGGTGGTACCACCGGTCTGACGTCGATTCCGCGGCCGAATATTTTTGGTTTCAAGCTTGCTGGCTTCGCGTTTTACGGCGTGCTGGCTGGAACGCTATTTGTCTTTACCATTCTTATCCACCATCTACGCTTGTCGCGATATGGACGCGCTATGCTTGCTGTTTCGCAGAGCGAGACTGCGTCCAGAGCGCTAGGCATAAACCCAACGGGTGTTCGCACTTTGGCATTTGTCGTTGCTTCCATAACTGCCGGCGTTGCCGGCACGTTCTACGCCTTTCTAAACTCGTATATCTCGCCAGACATCTTTACATTTTCTGATAGCGTTCGTTTCTTGCTGATGGTTATTCTTGGCGGTGCCGGAACGACATTCGGTGCTGTCGTTGGCGCTTACATCCTGACCTATCTCCCCGAGTATCTGCAGCAATTTGCGATCTGGCAGCGCTTTGCCTATGGCGCGCTGCTACTTCTCGTCATGTTTATTTTGCCACGCGGTATCTTAGGTACACTTGGTGAACTTCTGTCGCGAACTCGTCCGGCTCCCAAGGCGCCGGATGCATCTGAGGGAATATCAGCAGAGACGAGTCTTCATCATGAAGCGCGGGAGTTGCCTGCGGAGCTCGTGGCTCATGATTTAACTGTGCGGTTCGGCGGTCTGACCGCCTTGTCGCAAGCCTCTCTCCACGTCAGAGGCGGCGAGGTTCATGCACTTATCGGTCCGAACGGCGCGGGGAAGTCAACGTTTATCAATACGATATCGGGATTTTATCGGCCCAATGCGGGAAGATTTGAGCTTGATGGAATTGAACTGACAGGACGGTCATCCCGGCAGATTGCTCGGATTGGATTAGCCCGCACGTTCCAGAATACGGAGTTGTTCGGCGATCTGAGCGTGCTGGACAATGTTATGGTCGGCTACGATCAGCGTCTGTCCTACGGCCTTTCCGGTGCGCTTCTGCAGACACCGCGCATGCGGCGCGAGGAGCGGGAGTGCCGCAAGACGGCAATCGGTCTGCTGGATTTTGTAGGTTTGCTGCCCCAGGCCAATGATCCTGCCAAGTTTCTTCCTTTTGGACTGCAGCGGCGCCTCGAGATCGCGCGCGCATTAGCCGCGAAGCCACGTTTGCTTCTGCTCGACGAGCCGGCGGCGGGCCTCACCACTCAGGAAATCGATGATCTCGAGATCATGATCCGCAGGATAGCGAATCTCGGCATCTCCGTTCTGCTCATCGAACATCATGTTGAACTGATTATGGCGCTCGCTGACACAGTCACCGTTCTCGACTACGGGCAAGTCATCGCCAGCGACACACCTGCAGTTGTTCAGAACGACCCACGCGTGATCGAGGCGTATTTTGGAACCTCGCACTCCAATGTTGGCGACAACGAGGTGGTCGCATGAGTGAAACCCTTCTCGACATTCGCGATCTTGAGTTGCGCTATGGGGCTGCGACGGCAGTCCGAGGCATATCACTGAAAGTCAATCGCGGTCAGTTCGTCACGATGATAGGTAATAACGGCGCTGGCAAATCGTCGACGATGAAAGGCGCGACCGGCCTTGTCCGGCCATCAGGTGGACAGGTTTATTTTCGGGGTGAGGACACCACCAATCTTACAGCCGATCGCAAGGTCGCGCGCGGCCTTGTCATGGTCCCTGAGGGACGACTTCTGTTCCCAGATCAAACTGTCGAAGACAACCTGGTTCTTGGTGCTTATCTACATGGGGGACTCAAGCAACAAGAATCACGCGTATTGCTGGAAAAGGTGCTCGAACTCTTTCCTCGTCTCAAGGAACGCCTTCTGCAGCAGGCGGGGAGCATGTCCGGCGGCGAACAGCAGATGCTCGCTATTGCGCGCGGGTTAATGGCGCGTCCCGAGCTTCTTATCATAGACGAGCTTTCGCTCGGACTGGCGCCAAAGATCGTCGATCAATTGATGTCTGTACTGACAATGTTGAACAAGCAGGGTCTCACGATCCTACTGGTTGAACAGCTTGCATCATGTGCACTCGCGGCTGCGGACTACGGATTTGTTGTATCCAACGGGCGTATTGCCCGCGAGGGGTCCGCCGATGAACTCGCACATGATCCTGAGGTGATGGAAGCATTCCTCGGCAAGAAAAAATCTACCTCAACCTAACCCAAGGAGTACTTCATGGCTCAGCGTGTCGTTGATCTCAGTCTTGCAATCGAAGATAACATGCCAGCGCATAAACTATTTCAGCGGCCGGTCTTAGCCATACACATGAGCCATGAAAGCTCCAAGGCTGCCAACCTCGGTGTGCCCGGTGACGCGATGACGTTCCAGACGAATTTCATTGCGATGCTTGATCACGTTGGTACGCATGTCGACGCGTTTAGGCACGTAAACCCGAAGGGTAAACCTGTCGACGAGATGCCACTTGAAATGTTCATGGGCAAAGCCGTGTGCTTTGACCTGCAGCACATTCCCGATCTCGGGGATATCACGGTGGCCGATATGGAGGCAGCGGAAAAGAAGGCCGGGGTTAAGGTCGATGGCCATATCGTCCTTCTCTGCACTGGTTTCCATAAGCGCCACTATCCGGGCTTGGATTCGGTATGGAAGAACCCTCTTTTGACGGTAGAAGCAACCAGGTGGCTCTATGACCGAGGGTCGAAGATGCACGGTGTTGAAGGTCCTTCGACCGACAAGCCGTCTGATAATATTTTTGCGCAGCATCGTCTGTGCCGCGACCTCGGCGTCAGTCACTGGGAGTGGCTGGTTAATTTGGAAGAGCTTCTCGGCAAAGGCGAGTTTCAGTTCTTCGGCGTTCCGCTGAAGTTCAAGGGCGGTTCCGGCTCGCCTGTGCGTGCATTTGCTATCGTGAACTGATCCCACCCACGACGGTAGCAAATGATCTCCCGGGCAATCTCTGGACTGCCGGGCTTTTGTTGGAGAGGGATCATTATGTCGATTGAATTCGATCGAATGAGCGCCGTGGAGATGCGTCGGCGTATCGCGGCAAAGGAAATTTCTCCAGTTGAGGTAACGAAGCGAGCTCTCGCCAAGGCCGAGGCTACGCAATCGACGCTTAACGCATTCTACCTTTTGATGCCGGAGGAGGCTCTTGCTGCGGCAAAGGTTGCCGAGACGGCGGTGATGAAGGGTGATCCGTTAGGTGCAATTCACGGCATTCCCTTTTCGGCAAAAGACTTGATGGCGGTCAAAGGCGTTAATTACGCCTCCGGATCGCTGACGATGAAATCGAATATTGCTGCTGTCGATGCGCCGGCTGTCGAGCGAGCAAAGGCCGCCGGCGGGATATTGATTGGCAAGACCACCACCAGCGAATTCGGTTGCAAGCCAATCGGCGACAGTCCGCTAACCGGTATCACACGTCACCCCTGGGATCTCAAAAAGACGCCTGGCGGATCGAGCGCTGGCGCGGCAGCATCGGTTGCTGCAGGTATTACACCGTTTTCGCTCGGAACGGATGGCGGAGGGTCCGTGCGGATCCCGGCGGCATTCTGCGGATTGGTCGGGATCAAGGGTCAATTCGGCCGTGTTCCTGTATGGCCAACCTCTGCGACGCCCACGCTTGCACATGTTGGACCGCTTGCGCGAACGGTCGAGGACGCTGCTCTGCTGTTTTCGGTGATAGCCGGCTTTGATCGCCGCGATCCTTTTGGTGTCGCGGGTCCCGTGCCGGACGTGCTTAGCGCGGCGCCATTTCCTCCTGAAGGTTTACGGGTCGCTTATAGTCCGACGTTGGGGTACGCTCGCCCCAACGCTGACGTGCTTAAATTGACAGATCGCGCCGCGCGCACCTTTGAAGAGTTGGGCTGTCACGTCGAACTTGTCGAAAATGTATTCGAAGCGGATCCTGCTGATCTCTGGACCGCTGAATTCTATGCCGGCGTCGGCATCAAACTCAGATCATTTATGGAAAATCAGCGAGATTTGCTTGATCCGGCTGTGGCCGATGTGCTCCAACCGGCGCTCTCGCAAGACATGAGAGACTACTATACAAAGGTTTTTGCTCGTTACGCGCTGCGCGATACTCTTCGAACGTTCTTTCAACGTTATGATCTCTTGATCTCACCGGTACTCCCGGTGAGTTCGCTGGACGCGGGCAAAAATATCCCCGATCACTTGACCGACCGCAACCTTGTGTCGTGGGTATACTACACCTATCCATTCAATCTCACTGGTCAACCGGCTGTTTCAATCTGCGCAGGGATCACTCCTGAGGGCATGCCGGTGGGACTTCAAATTGTTGGCCGCTCCCATTGCGAAGACGATGTCGTTTGGGTCGCTGAGGCATTTGAACGAACGTTCGAGGAAAATTACAACGTTCGCGATTTCGCGCTTTGCGAATGAAGATCAAGAATCAGCTGGACACCTCCAAAAACCGCTGGGCAAATCAGCGATTGATTGATTCACTCGCCGATGTCGGACACGGGGCGCGGGCATGGTCGATCGGTTGCCAGGTTTCTTCGATCTTGACGATCGGCTCGCAGAACTGTCGGCCAAGGGCGACGATCTGGAGCGGGTGAAGGCACTTGTCGATTTCGAGATGATCCGCGCTGCGCTCGAAGCGGCCGTCCCGCGCGCGGATCGGTCGAAGGGTGGCAGGCCCGCGTTCGATCACGTCCTCATGTTCAAGGTCCTCATCCTTCAGGCGATGCACGCATTGTCGGACGAGCGCACGGAGTTTCTGATCAAGGACCGGCTATCGTTCATGCGCTTCCTCGGCCTGGACTGGCTGACAGTGTTCCCGACGCCAATACGACCTGGACCTTCCGCGAGGCGCTGAAGAAGGCGGGCGCCATCGATGCCCTGTTCCGGCGGTTCAACGCGGCGCTGCGCTCGGAAGGCTTCCTGGCGATGAGTGGTCAGATCGCCGACGCCACGATCGTGGCGGCGCCCAAGCAGCGCAATACGATCGAGGAGAAGGCCGCGATCAAGGAAGGCCGCATCCCCGACGACTGGAGGGACAAGCCGGCGAAGCTCGCGCAGAAGGACCGCGACGCGCGCTGGACGGTTAAATACACCAAGGCCACGCCGCGCGAGGACGGCAGCCTGCCGGCGGTCGACCTGGCGATCCCGGCGTTCGGCTACAAAAATCACGTCTCGATCGATCGCGGCTTCGGCCTGATCCGCAACTGGACAACCACGCACGCGGCCGCGCACGATGGGGCGCGTCTCGAAGACGTGCTGGACCGGACGAACACGGCCAGCGACGTCTGGGCGGACACGGCCTAGCGGTCGGCGAAGAACGAAGCCATGCTGGCGCCGCGTGGCTTCGTGTCGCGCATTTACCGCAAGAAGCCACCGGGTCGGCCGATGCCCGAGCGCATGCGCATCGCTAACGCACAGAAATCGAAAGTCCGCAGCGCCGTCGAGCATGTGTTCGCGCAGCAGAAGGGACCGATGGGCCTCGTCGTCCGAACGATCGGCGTCGCGCGCGCCCATGTGAAGATCGGCATGGCCAATCTGGCCTACAACATCCGCCGCTCGTCTGGTTGAGGACGGCGGGTTCAACTGATCGCTGCAACACATTCGGCGGACTTCTCAGCTGGGGTTTGATAGAGCAAGGTCTTTCGCGGACGTTCATTGAGTTGCCTTGCAATCGCGCTGAGCTTGGCGTGACTATGCAGGGACAGATCGATCCCACGCGGAAGATATTGGCGCAGTAATCGGTTGGTGTTTTCGTTGGAGCCGCGCTGCCAGGGAGACCGGAGGTCACAAAAATAGATCTCGACCTCGGTGGCTACTTTTAGACGCCGGTGATCGGAGAGCTCTTTGCCCCTGTCCCAGGTCAGCGACTAGTAGAGCTCTTTTGGCAATCTCCGTGATTGTTTGATCAGGGCAGAGACGACGCATTCGGTGTCTTTGTTCGCAACCTTGACCAGCATCACGTACCGTGAATGACGCTCTACAAGGGTTACGACATAGCTGTTCCTGGACCCACCGATCAGGTCGCCTCCCAATGGCCCGGCACTGCGCGATCTTCAACGGATGCCGGTCTTTCGCGGATAGACACAGCATTTTTAATCTGGCCAAGCCCGCTCCGTTTCATGCTGGCGTGCCTGGAGCGGCGGATGGTGCGTTTCGCTCTCAGGTGCTCAAGCAGCTCCTTCTTCAGCACCCCGCGCGTCTGAATGAACAGGCTCCGATAGATCGTCTCGTGTGACACCTGCTTTTGCGGTTCCCCCGGGATATGAGCGTTTGAGCCAACGAGCAATTTGCTCCGGTGACCATTACCGCCGCAGCCGGCTCGATACTGTCCGGCTCAGGAATGGACTGCAAGCCAGCTTGCAAAGCTTGGGACGCCGTCCCCGATCCCAGGCCGCCTGATCAGATCGTGCAGCCCGATAGCGATCAGCCCCGCCATTGCGATGGACTTCACGGCTGATGGTTGACGCAGACCGTCCTAAGTGATGCGCGATCGACCGCAAGGAGCGGCGCATACTAAGCCATTGAGATATCTCCTCTCGTTCAAAAAGGCTGAGCGCCCGTTTGGCACGGTGCCGATCCGGCGGACGGATGCCGCCGGTCGGCGAGATTACCGAAAAGACCGACGAGGACTCTCAGTCAAATCGGCGTCTGATCGATCTCATCGACTCACCGGCCTGCCATCGATCCCAGATCTCAGCCCGCTGAGCTGCCGAATAATAAATGCGACGTCGCTGCTTCATATCCACACTCCATCTTTGCTAGAAGATTAGGGTCCAGACCCATTAACGGTAGCGCGACCGGGGGATTCCAAAAGCCTCGTGAGTCTGATTCCGTTCTCTCATGGAGGACGGCCATGGCAGATTACTTCTGGTTTTCGGACGCGCAATGGACTCGGATCGAGCCGCTATTGCCGAAGGATGTGCGCGGTAAAAAGCGCGTGGATGATCGGCGGGTTCTGAGCGGGATCGTCCTTGCGCTCAAATGCGGTGGACGCTGGGCCGACTGCGCCGATGTTTACGGGCCGAAGAAGACGCTCTACAATCGCTTTGCGCGCTGGTCGGAGCGCGGCATCTGGGAAGACATTTTCAGTGCGCTGGCAGGGACCGGGGATACGCCGGACCGGATCTTCATCGACAGTTCCTGCATCAAGGTCCATCGCTGCGCGGGCGGCGGAAAAGGGGGGCCTTGGCTCATGGTATCGGCCGCACCAAAGGCGGACGCAACACCAAGCTCCACGCCATCTGCGACGAGAAAGGCCGCCCCTGCGTCCTGCTCCTGACACCGGGAACCGTGCATGATTGCAGGGTCGCGCAGAGTTGCATCGCAGCCTTGCCGCCGTCTAGCGAACTCGTCGCCGACAAGGGCTATGACAGCCAGGTTTTACGCGAATGGCTCGAAGCGCGCGGCACCGAGGCCGTCATCCCGCCGCGCAAGAACCGCAAAATCCAATACGACTACGACAAGACTATCTACAAGCAGCGCAACATCATCGAACGCATGTTTTGCCGCCTCAAGGATTGGCGACGCATCGCAACCCGCTTCGATCGCAATCTCAAAAACTTCATGGGCGCAATCGCACTCGCCGCCGCAGTTATCTGGTGGCTATAATGAGTCCGGACCCTAGTGCCGGCAATATCGGATGCATGATGCAAATTGGTTCGGGTACGCAGGTCCCAGTGGTTCATACTGCAGAACTGTTGGATTGGGCGACTGGCGGGCCGATGCCGGCTGCCTTGATTAAAACGAGCTATCATTGATCGATTTGCCGCGAACAACAATGGCAGGCCATGCGGTGGAAGTTCTGTTTAAACGTAAGCTCCAGGTCTCCGTGGATATGAGAAGACTCGTATTTGAGGGGTAATGATGCTATTTCTTGTTCAGTGTAACGTGGCGGGCATATTACCACCGTCGGCCAGAACGCTCGCGATTAGTTCTGTCGCAACGAGGCTTAGACCGAATTGCTTTAGTATGCTACGAAGGATTACCCTTTTGCGAACTGACTGATGTGCGCTTGATAGGTTGGCTCCCTGTGGCATGTGTCCGAGATTAGTGCGTGCAAATTTGACGCAAGACGCCCGTCGATATCGTTGGTGAGTGCTAGCTTGAGATAACGGAGAGCCTCGCGAGGCCGCTCCGCGATCTGTCTGGCGGTCGCTAACGCCTCGGACAGTACCGCCTCGGCCTCGATGACTTTCGTAATTGCTCCGATGGAGAGTGCTTCGTTTGCATCGAAGCGGCGGCCACTCAACATTAGTTCGGCCGCGCGTCCTTGGCCGATCAACTTCGGCAGACGCTGGATCGCGCCGAAGGCGGGTACAGCGCCGAGTGCGATTTCCGGCAAGCCGAAAACCGCTCCGGTGCTGGCGATGCGAATATCGCAGGCAAGCGCGAGTTCAAATCCACCACCCAACACATAGCCGTGCAGGGCAACGACCGAAGGGATCGGCGATCGTGCGAGCCGATCGAGCGTTGACCATGCTTTTTCGACGAAACGCCGCTTCTCCGCACCTGTGAGCCGCTTCACCGTGTCGAGGTCGGCGCCGGCGCAGAAGGCTTTCGCGCCTTCGCCAGAAATCACGATCGCGCCTTGCGTGCCGCTTTGCTCCACACGCGCGATCTCGGTGAGAAACGCGTCAAACGTCGCGTCATCAAGTGCGTTGAGAACCTTCGGGCGGTTGAGCTTGAGATGCGTGATGAAGCCGATATCGGCAACGGCGAGAGGCGAGGACATTCCGGTTGTTCCGCGTTTCTGAAGATAGGTGACACACGGACGGTATCGGTGGAACGCTGTTACGTGCGAACTACAAAAACTCAACCAACCTGGATTTTTTGTTGTTTGCTGCTATCGCCCGCGACTGAAAATCTGTTGCGGCCCGATCTCCGGCTCAGCACGGCCGTCGAGGTGCGGTGCTGGAGGAAGATGATGAAGCCTTTGGCAGGTTTGAAGGTTCTGGACTTGACTCGGTTCTTCGCTGGACCGTTCTGCACCATGCTTCTTGGTGATCACGGTGCCGATGTTGTGAAGATCGAATCGCCCGGCGGCGACCAGACCCGTCGTCAGGGCCCCCCCTTCAAGGGGGAGAACGGCATGACCTTCTTTGCCAGCAACCGCAACAAACGCTCGCTCGTTCTTGACGCCAAAACCGAAGAAGGCCGCGACCTTCTGTACCAGTTGGCTGCACGTGCAGACGTTATCGTCGAGAACTTCCGCCCGCCGGTCCTGAAGCGCCTCGGCATCGATTACGAGCAGGTCTCAGCCGCAAACCCCGGCGTGATCTACGCATCGCTCTCCGCACTCGGACCTGATGGCCCGCAGGGCGACCGCGGCGGGTTCGACATTACCGTTCAGGCCGAATTCGGCTTCATGAGCATCAGCGGCGAGAAGAATGGCAAGTCGATCAAGCAGGGTACCTCGGTGTTCGACCTCGTCACTGGTCTTTACGCCTACAGCGGCATCATCACGGCCCTGTTGCAGCGCAAGGAAACCGGTCGCGGCCAGCGTGTCGAGACAAGTCTGATGGAATCTCAGGTGAGCTTCCTTGTCGATGCGGCGATGGAGTATCTGATTGCCGGTAAGGTACGCGAGAAGTGGGGCTCTGAGCACTCGCAGATCGTGCCTTACAAGGTATTTTCAACCCGCGACGGCGAAGTGGTGATTGGTGCCGGCTACCAGACGGTGTACGAGCCATTCGTCCGGGGTATTGGACGCGAAGATCTCATCACCGACCCACGCTTCGCCACGCTTGCTGTGCGTGTCGAGAACCGCGACGAGATGTATCGCGTTCTCGATGCGGAGATCGCGAAATATACCAATGCCGAAATCATTGCGCTGCTCGACAAGGCAACCGTGCCGCATGCGCCGGTGAACAACGTAGCGGAGGTGTTTAGCCACCCGCAGCTGCTGCATCGCAAGATGCTGCTGTCGCTCGACCACCCGCAATACGGTTCAGTACCGACGATCGGCTCAGCGGTGAAATATTCCGGCTTCGATGTCGCGGATGGCTGGCGCGCGCCGCCGCTCCTCAACGAGGGCGCGGAAAGTGTGCTTGAGGACTGGCTCGGCAAGAGCGAGTCCCGCAAGGCCGCGCACGCTGCCAGATCCTGATGCAAGTTGCTATAGCCTGCCTCCGCGTGGCGGTAGGTTTTGACTTCACCAGACACCTCAATGGATATGAATCATGGATTTTGAAATCGCAGAAGAAGACAAGATGGCCGTCGAAAGCCTCAAGCGCTGCGTCGAAGCCGAAGTGCTGCCGCTTATCAAGGACAAGTGCGACAAGGCGTTTTCGCCTGAACTCGCGCATCAACTCATGACCATTCTCAATCCGTATGGTATCGGCGCAGGCTGGCTGCCCGAAGATGGCGGCGGCATGGGCCTGAGTTACCTGACAAGCGGAATGCTCTACGGTGAATTGGCGCGGCTCGCGCCGGACGTCGCGGGTCTTGCCTATGTCAGCGAGGGCGCTGCGATGAAGATCTATCGCTGTGGCACGGCAGAGCAGAAGGCGCGCTATCTGCCGAGCATGGCGGAGGGTCGCATCATCGGCTGCGGCGCAGTGACGGAACCTGGCACCGGCTCCAACGTCCGTCAGTTGCGGACCAGAGCGGTGCGCGACGGCGATGGTTGGCGGCTCAGCGGCGAGAAGATGTTCATCTCCAATGCAACGGTCGCCGACATTTCGACCGTGCTTGCCCGGACCGGTGAGAACGAGTTCGGAATCTTCATTCTCGATCGCTCCGTTCACAAATTCGGATCTGGAGAGCTTGAGAAGCTTGGCCTGAACGGCTGGTCGTTCGGCTCGATCACGCTGGACAATGTCTACATCGGCGACGAATTCCGTCTTGGTGATGGTGCGTCGGGGCTGTCGGAAGCGATGTCGGGCTTCGAGCGCGCTCGCGCCTGGGTGGCAGTCATCAGTTCTGGCATTGCGCGCGCCGCGCTCGACGACGCGATCCGCTATGCGACCGAGCGTGACCAGTTCGGTGTGCCGATCGCAGCGCATCAGCTCGTGCAGCAGTTGCTGGCCGATATGGCCTGCGAGACCGAGGCGATGCAGCTCCTTACCTACAAGGCGCTTGCGGCGCTCGATGCAGGCGGGCGCTGCGATCTGCCGACTTCGATGGCGAAGGTCTATGCGTCCGAGGCAGCGGTGCGGGTAGCGTCCCGCGCAATTCAGGTTCACGGCGCCTGTGGCGTGACGCGCGAATTTCCGGTTGAGCGCCACTTCCGCAACGCGCGGATGCTCACCATTCCCGATGGCACTACGCAGATTAATCAGCTCATCATCGGGCGTGAGCTTACCGAGATCCCCGCGTTCCTTGGCGCAGCAGGCCGCAAGACCAAGCCGCGGTCGGCTGCAGCATGAGCGAGCGCAAAGGGCCGCTCGCCGGCGTGAGGTTTATCGAGATGCCGGCCATCGGCCCCGGGCCGATGTGCGGCATGTTGCTCGCCGATCTCGGCGCCGACGTGCTGCGTATCGAGCGGCCGGAACGTGCCGACATCGGCATTGAGCGGCCGCTCGAGACTAACTTCATCATGCGCGGGCGCACCACCATCAAGCTCGATCTAAAGAAGCCTGAGGGTGTCACGCTCCTCCTTCGTCTCCTCCGTGAGGCGGATGGCCTGATTGAAGGATTCCGGCCTGGTGTGATGGAACGGCTGGGGCTCGGGCCCGAGCCCTGCCTTGCGGCTAATCCGCGATTGATCTACGGCCGCATCACTGGATGGGGGCAGAGCGGGCCACTTGCGAAGACAGCGGGGCACGACCTCAATTATATCGCCCTTACCGGCGCGCTCCATGCTATGGGCCGCAAGAGTGAAGCGCCACCCGTGCCGCTTAATCTGATCGGCGATTTCGGTGGCGGCGCGTTGTTCCTCGCGCTCGGCCTGCTTGCTGGCATTTTAGAGGCGCGGCAATCGGGTAAAGGGCAGGTAGTCGATGCCGCGATTGTCGATGGCGTTGCCGCAATGCTGACCTCGATCAACGGGCTCATGGCCTGTGGTGTGTCCTCGCAGGAGCGTGGCACAAATATTCTGGATTCCGGTGCTTACTTTTACGACACCTATCAGTGCGCCGATGGCGGCTATGTTGCGGTTGGTCCTATCGAGAAGCGGTTTTACGCGCTGTTTCTCGAAAAGCTCGGCCTTAGTGTGACCGAGATGCCAGCGCAGGACGATCAGGCGCGATGGCCGCAAGGACGCGAGCGCCTGCGGTCGATATTTCTTGCACGCCCGCGTGACGAATGGGCGGCGTTGTTTACCGGAACCGATGCGTGCGTGACGCCGGTACTGTCACTCCAGGAATCGTTTTCCGATCCGCACATGACGGCGCGCGGGTCCTATATCGATGTCGCAGGCTATCGTCAGGCTGCGCCAGCGCCGCGCTTTGACCGGACCGTGCCGGATCAGCCTACTCCGCCCGTGCCCGCGCGTGATGCGGACGCACTGTCAGGTTGGCTGACCGAGGCCGAGTGCCGCGCCCTGCGGAAAGCCGGGACGATCATCTATCCCTGAGGGCTGCAGCGCCACCGCCTTCACCGGCTCGGGCCTGGATTTCACTTCGCCGAACAGCCATTCGCGGAATAGCTGAAAGAGGGGATGCATTTCGGTCGAGGCCGGTCGGATCAGATAGAACGGGCAGGGCGCAGGCTTGCTGTCGGGAAAGGCGATGGTGAGGCTTCCTGCACTGAACTCGCGCTGCAGCAACTCCCCCAGCCCGATTGCGACGCCGCCGCCCGCAATCGCTGCTTCATACATCAGCTTCGAGCTTTCAAAACGTTGGCCGCGGAATGGATCAAGCCGCGTGTTGCCGTTCGCTTCCGCCCAGCGCCGCCAGTCGTTGGGCCGCGTTTCGGAATGAAGGAGGCTATGGCCCCATTCGTTGTCGTCGGATGCGAGCGTCGCAGTGGGCAGGTAATTCGGACTGCACACCGGAACCAGATTGGCCATGAACAGTTTCTCGCTGGTCCGCGTACCGTATTCGATGCGGTCGCTCAGGATCGCGGCATCGATTCCCGATTTCTCGAAATCTATATCGTGTGTGTGCGTCGTCACGAACTTGAGTTCGAGTCCGGTGGACTCACGCGCGAATTTCGACCAGCGCGGAATCAGCCAATCGATGATGAAAGTCGGATAGGCGCAGACAACGAGCGGGCGATGCGCGCGCTGTGCCGCGAGGTTCTGCGTCGCCAGGGCGATTTGATCGAAGACATTGCCGAGATGCACGAGATAATATTGCCCATCCTTGGTCAGATTGATCTGGCGATGCGAACGATGGAACAGCGCGCAGCCGAGGTGATCCTCAAGTGACTTGATGCTGCGGCTGACCGCAGCAGGTGTGACAAAGAGTTCCGCGGCAGCGTCGTTGAAACTGCCGGCGTGAGCGGCGATTACGAATGTCCGTAACGCATTTAAAGGCGGTAGCCGCGGGTCCACTTGATAGGCCCTCACGCAACAAAAACTCAATCGAACGATAAGTATTAGTCGTTTGTCAGTCAAGCGGCGCCCTGAAAGTATTCCTGAACGCTCAGTTAAATGGCGTCTCGTGTTCGGCGGTCCGACGTATCGGCTCTCATCACGCGGGGAACTTCAAGTGGCAAGGCGCGATGCAGAGTTCTCTCCAAGCTTGTCAGTCGCTTTACGCGATGCTGTTCTTTGCTTTACCTGCTCCGGTACCTTCACACGTGGTCCGCCGGCGTTCTCTCACATAGCTGATACACATTCGCAGAACCGGATTGGTTACGGCACAAGCATGCTTGCCATCGTGCGTGAGAAAATAGTTCGTTCTTGTATCGTGAATACCAGAACATTTCATCAATCATCTGGAGCAAGTGCATGAAGTTGCCGCTCGAAGGCGTCAGAGTCCTTGATCTTTCGCGTATCCTTGCGGGGCCGAGCTGCACGCAGATTCTGGGCGACCTTGGCGCCGACATTATTAAGATCGAGCGGCCGGGTGCGGGCGACGATACGCGAAGCTGGGGACCTCCGTTCCTGATGGATGAGAACGGCGAGCCGACCCGCGAGAGCGCCTATTTCCTCTCCACCAATCGCAATAAGCGTTCGGTGACCGTCGATATCACCACCGATGACGGCAAGGAGATCCTCTACGATCTGATTGCGAAGAGCGACGTGCTGGTCGAGAACTTCAAGGTCGGCGATCTCGACAAGCGCGGCTTCGGCTGGGAACAGATCCATGCGAAAGCACCGTCGCTGGTTTACTGTTCGATCACCGGATATGGGCAAACCGGCCCCTACGCGCCGCAGCCGGGATATGATTTCGTTATTCAGGGCATGGGCGGGTTGATGAGCATCACCGGCGAGCCGGGTGGCGAGCCGATGAAAGTTGCGGTGCCGATCGCCGACATCATGTCGGGCATGTATGCGACTGTTTCGATTCTTGCGGCGCTGCGCGAGCGGGAGAAGGAGGGTATCGGGCGACGGATCGATATTTCGCTGCTCGATTGCCAGGTAGCGTGGCTTTACAATCAGGTCTCGAACTTCCTGATCGGCGGTCTCGATCCGCAGCGCTTCGGCAACGCGCATCCGAACATCGTTCCCTACCAGACGTTCGCTACCGCGGATGGACACGTCAATCTCGGTGTCGGCAACGATACCCAGTTCTTCCGCCTCTGCAGCCTGATGGAGCGGCCCGATCTGCGGATCGACCCGCGCTTTGCCACCAACACGCTGCGTCTCGAGCATCGCAAGGAGCTCGTGGCGGAAATCTGTGCGGTTCTTGCTGGCCGTCCATCGGCATATTGGCTTAACCTGTGTCGGCAGGAGCAGGTGCCGTGCGGCCCGATCCACACAATCCCCGAGGTGTTTGAAGACCCGCAGGTCAAGGCACGGGGCGTTCTTGCCGAAGTGAAACATCAGGCCGTGGGAAATAAGCCTGTCCGGCTGCTGCGTTCGCCGATCCGGATGTCCGGCGTCGATCTCGGCATCCGCCGGGCGCCGCCGATGTTGGGCGAGCACACCAATGAAGTGCTCGGCAACGATCTTGGTTATTCCGATGCCAAGATCGCCGCCCTGCAGGACAAGGGGGTGGTGTGATGTCGCCCCGCCGCCATACGGTTGTTCGTCCTGCACGCGAGGTGGACGTGCTTCGCGAGGTGGACATCGTGGTGGCGGGCGGCGGTGCGGCCGGTGTTGCGGCCGCGGTATGTGCGGCAAGGGCAGGCGCGTCCGTCGTGCTGCTCGAGCGCAACAGCTTTCTTGGCGGCACCATGACGTCGACGTCGCTCGGAGGCATCTGCGGGCTCTATTCTTTGATCGATGGTGAGCCGGTGCAGATGGTACATGGCTTTGCCGGAGAGGTGCGGGACAGGCTCGATCGCGCGGGCGGCATTCGCGGTGCGTTGCCGTGGCTGCAAACAGCCTCGCTGCCTTACGACCTCTTCATTATGAAGTCGGTGCTTGACGAACTCGCGAAGACGTTGCGCCTCACCGTGCTCTATCAGGCGCGGCTCGTTGAGGCCGGTGTAGAGGACGGGCGCATCCGCCATGTGATTGTGCGCGGGCGGGGTGGGCTGTTTGCTATCTGCGCCAACGCGTTCGTTGATTGCACCGGCGACGGCGAGCTTGCGGCGCTGGCTAGTGTCGCAATCGAGTACGACCGGGCATCGCTGCAGTTTCCGACCGCCATGTTCCGAATGGGCGGCGTCGACACGAGCGTCGCGATGAAAGTGCCGCGCGATGAAATGCACCGATTGCTCGAACAGGCGGTGGCGGATGGCTACGATCTACCACGCACGGCGGGCGGGGTCTATTCGGTGCGCGAGGGCGTCGTTCACCTCAACATCACCAAGGTGAAGGTTGGTGGCCACACGCCAGATACGTTCGATCCGTTCGAGTTGAGCGAGGCCGAGCATGAAGGACGCCGCCAGGCGCGCCTCTATCTCGACGTGTTCCGCCGCTACGTTCCGGGCTATGCCAACGCCTACATTCTTGATACCGGTGCTGAGCTTGGCATCCGTGAAACCCGCCGCATCATCGGCCGGCACATCCTCACCTCTGATGATGTGCTGAAGGAACGGAAGTTCGACGATGCGATCGCTGTCAATTGCTGGCCGATCGAGGATCACGGCGGCACACGCGCGACTCGGTGGGTGTGGTTGAGTCCCGGCGGCTACAATCACATTCCCTATCGCGCGCTGCTGCCGACGGGGGTCGATAATCTTTTAGTCGCCGGGCGCTGCCTGTCGTCGACGCACGATGCGCAGGCCGCCATTCGAGTCACCGCGAACTGTTTCTCGACAGGACAGGCTGCTGGCCTCGCGGCCGTGATGGCCGGAAGCGGCGACATGGCCTCGATCGGTATCAAATCATTGCAAGCTGCATTGCAGGCAAATGGCGTCAAACTGACACCGATGCCAGGAACCATCCACGCGTAAGAAGAAAGACAATAATAATGACACGGGAGAACATTCGTCTGCGCAGCAACTTCAAGCCCGGTACCACGGCATGGGCGGTACGGCGTGCGCAGTGGAAGGCGCTCGGGCTCTCCGATGCGGACATGGAAAAACCGAAGATTGCTATCGTCAATACTTCCTCGGAATTGTCGATCTGTTTTAGCCATCTCGATGGCGTAAGTAACCGGCTCAAGGCCGCGATCCGCGATCACGGCGGCATTCCGTTTGAAATTCGTACCACCGCGCCGAGCGACTTCATTCACGGGGCAGCCAAGGGCGCACGCTACATCCTGCCGAGCCGCGATCTGATCGCGAGCGACATCGAAGTCTCCGTCGAAGGGCCGATGCTTGATGGCATGGTGTGTCTTGCGTCCTGCGACAAGACTACGCCGGGGCAGTTGATGGCGGCGGGACGGCTCGATATTCCGACGATATTCATTCTTGGCGGTTATCAGGGGCACGGCAGCTATAAGGGTGTCGAGATCGATATCGAGGACGTGTTCGAGAATGTCGGCAAGGTCGTGACTGGCGAATTGTCATTGCCTGACCTGAGCGGCATGGCGGACCAGGCCATCTCTGGTCCCGGCGTCTGCGCAGGGCTTGGCACGGCGAACTCGATGCACATTGTATGCGAGGCGCTCGGGCTTGCGATGCCGGGCAGCGCCCCGGTGCGCGCCAACAGCCCCGCGATGCTGCAACAGATCGACAAGGCCGCACGGCGGATCGTTGAGATGGTGGGTGATGGGTTGACGCCGCGCAAGATCATGACGGCGGATTCGTTTGCGAATGCAGTGGCGCTGGTGCTCGCGGTCAGCGGCTCGGCGAACTGCGTGCGGCATCTGCAGGCGATTGCGGACGAGGCGCGGGTCGACGTCGATCTCTACACGCTCATCGATACGCTCGGCCCGAAGGTTCCGCTACTCTGTGCCGTGCGACCGAACGGCAACGCGCGCGTGGAGGATCTTGAACGCTCCGGCGGCGCGCGCGCGGTGATGAAGCGGATCGAGAGCTTGATCCATCGCGACGCGCTGACGGTGACCGGGAAGAGCTGGGGCGACGAGCTTGCCGGCTATAAGGTTCCAGGCGGAATCATCCGGACGCTTGACGATCCGGTCTCGCGCACGCCTGCGCTGGTGACGCTGCGTGGCTCACTCGCGCCCGACGGCTCGCTTCTTAAACTCGGCGCCGCGGAAGGACACAAGCTGAGCTTCCGCGGCCCGGCCCGCACCTTCAATTCGCAGGAGGACGCGATATCGGGCCTCAACGGCACGATCAAGCCCGGCGATGTCGTCGTACTGCGCTATCTCGGGCCGCGCGGTGGCCCCGGCCTTGCGTCGGCTTCGTGGTTCGTGGCGGCGCTGAACGGTGCAGGGTTTGGCGAGACGGTCGCCGTGGTGACCGATGGCCAGCTTTCTGGGCTGAATCGCGGCATCGCCATCAACCAAGTGGCGCCGGAAGCTTTCGAGGGAGGGCCGCTCGCGCTCGTCGAAGATGGCGACATCATCGAGATCGATGTTGTCGCGCGCTCCATCTCGCTGCTGGTGGATGAAGCGGTTCTGACGAAAAGACAGGACAGGCTCGTGAGCCCGCCGCCGGCCCCCGATCGCGGCTGGCTGTCGATTTTCCAGAGGCTCGCCAAGCCGATCTATAAAGGAGCAACACTGACGCCGGACTGACCAACCGTCGTCGAATAAAAATATAAAAGGTCATTGGAGGAATGAATGAGAAAACTTCTGAAGTTATGCTTGGGGGCGGCTGTCATCGCGGCGCCGTCTATCCTGCCGTCTTACGCATGGAGTGCGTCGACTGACATTACGGTCGTGCTGGAAACCCAGCCCGATCAACTCGATCCTTGCCAGTCGTCGAAGTCTCAGGTCGGCAAGGTCATCAAGCAGAACGTGGTCGAAACCCTGACCGAGATCAATCCCGAGAACGGTCAGATCAAGCCGCGCCTTGCGACCGAATGGAAACAGGTTGACGACCTGACTTGGCGCTTCAAGCTGCGTCAGGGCGTCAAGTTCCACGACGGCACGCCGTTCAATGCCGCCGCCGTGAAGTATTCGCTGGAGCGGACCCTCGACAAGTCGATCGATTGTGAGATTCGCGTCAAGTATTTCGGCGGCATGACCCTCACGGCGACGCCGATCAGCGACGACGAGATCGAGTTCAAGACCAATACCCCGCAGCCGATCCTGCCGACCTTGATGGGAACGGTCGTCGCCATGTCGACCGCAACGCCGATGGGCAAGATTACCCGCGAGCCGATCGGCACGGGCCCCTACAAGCTTGCCCAGTGGGTGCCCGGCCAGCGGATCGTGCTTGAGCGCACCAACGATTATTGGGGCGACAAGCCGAAGGTGACGAAGGCGACCTATATCTGGCGCTCGGAATCGGCCGTGCGCGCAGCCATGGTTGCGTCCGGCGAGGCGGATATCTCGCCGAACATCGCGGTGCAGGACGCCACCGATCCTTCGATGGATTTCAGCTTCCTGAACTCGGAGACCTCGCGCCTGCGTATCGACGCGGCAATCCCGCCACTCAACGATGTGCGGGTCCGGCTTGCGCTCAACTACGCAACTGACCGCGAGGGCATGAAAGGCACCATCTTCAGCAAGCAGGTGATCGCCTCGGCCCAGCACGTCGTGCCCGGTATCAACGGCCATAACCCGGACCTCAAGCCGTATCCTTACGATCCGGCCAAGGCCAAGGCCCTCCTGAAGGAAGCCAAGGCTGCCGGCACGCCGATCGATCGCGAGATCGTGCTGGTTGGCCGCTACAACCTTTACCCCAACTCCGAGGAATCGGTGCAGGCACTGCAGGCGATGTACGAGGCGGTGGGTCTGAAGGTGAAGTTGAGGATGACGGAAGCAGCCGAATGGTACAAGCTTCTGTTTAAGCCGTTCGCGAAGGACCGCCAGCCGACCCTATTCCAGGAGCAGCATGACAACAATAACGGCGACGCGGTGTTCACCATCTATGTGAAGTACCACTCGCAGGGTGGTCAATCGACGATCAGCGATCCCGAACTCGACAAGCTGATCGACGAGGCCGGTAGGTCGACGGGTGAAAAGCGCACGAAGCTTTATCAGGAAGCTTTCAAGCGGATTCACGAAGTCGATGTTCCGGACGTCTCGCTGTTCCACATGGTTGGCTTCACCCGTGTGAACAAGAGGCTGGACTTCCGTCCGTCGATCGCCACCAATTCCGAGCTTCAGTTGAGCCTCGTCGGGTTCAAGTAAGTCCGGAGTTCGAGGGAGCGGGTGCGGCCGTCAAAGCCGCACCCGTCTGGAGGTTAAGGGGTCTTCATGACGGGTTATATTCTGCGCCGTGGCGGACAAAGCCTGCTTGCCTTTGTCTTTCTGCTCGTGCTGGTGTTCTTCTTGGCGCGTATGACGGGCGATCCGACCAACCTGTTCCTGCCGATGGATGCGCCGATGGATCAGCGCATCGCCTTCGCAGAACGCCATGGGTTTAACGCGCCCATGTATGTGCAGTTCGGCCGTTACATCTACGACGTCCTGCACTTCGATTTCGGCCAATCGATTTTCCAGGGCCGGCCGGCAATGGATGCCGCTCTCAATGCATTTCCGGTGACGTTGAAGCTCGCTCTCGTCACCATGTTTCTCGCCATGTTCTTCTCCATCCTGATCGGCTCGCTATCGGCGTTCCGGCCGGGCGGGATGTTCGATCGCATCGCCAGTATGGTCACGATCACGGGCGCAAGCGCACCTGACTTCTGGGTGGCGATCGTTGCGATCCTCGTCTTCTCGGTTTCGCTGGGATTGCTGCCGACCTCAGGCATGGGCTCGGTGTGGCACTGGATTTTGCCGGTCGGCGTTCTGTTGATCCGACCCCTCGGGCTGATGACGCAGGTGGTGCGCGCCTCGATGATCGGCGCGCTCGCTTCCTCCTACGTTAAGACGGCGCGGGCCAAGGGTGCCAGCAACCGCCGCATCATCTTTCTGCATGCGCTGCGTAACTCGCTGCTGACGGTCGTCACCGTTGCTGGCGATCAGGCAGCCGCACTCGTCAACGGCGCGGTCGTGGTCGAGACGGTGTTTGGCTGGCCGGGTATCGGCAACCTGATGATTAGCGCCATTAAGCAGCGCGACTTCGCCGTCGTGCAGGCCTGCATCCTGCTCACCGCCTTCGCGATCTTCGTGATGAACATCCTGATCGATTTTGCCTACACGCGAATCGATCCGCGTGTTCGGACAACCTGAGGTTAGCCATGAAAGCGCGAGGCATGTTCAAGCTTCTCCTTCAGGACAAGCTCGCTTTGGCCGCCGCCATCTACATGGTGTTCATCTGCCTGGTCGCGCTTGTCGGCCCCGAACTGCTCGGCAAGGCCGCGGTCTCCATCAACCTGCGCGCGCGTAACGCTCATCCGTTCCATATCGAATCTGGCTGGCTTTATGTGCTCGGCTCGGATTCGCTCGGGCGCAGTATCCTTGCGCGCATCATCGTTGCGTCGCGCAACACGATTGGCATCGCAGCCGGATCGTTGCTTGCCTCGATGCTGGTCGGCGGCTGCGTCGGGATAGTGGCGGGTTTGAGCCGGGGCGCGCTCGAGCAGATCATCATGCGCGCGATGGATATTATAATGAGTTTTCCATCGCTCCTGATGGCGCTGATCGTTCTCTACGTCCTCGGCCCTGATCCCATCAATATCATAATCGTGCTCGCGATCACTCGCTTGCCGGTCTATGTGCGTACCGCGCGCGCGGAGGCGCTTGAGATTCGCCAGCGGGCGTTCGTCTCGGCCGCGCGAGTGATGGGAGCAGGGCGCATGCACCTTGCAATCCGTCACATCGCTCCGCTCGTGCTGCCGACGCTTCTCGTGATTGGAGCTCTCGATTTCGCCTATCTGATGCTCGCTGAGTCTGCGCTCTCGTTCCTTGGCATGGGCGTGCAACCGCCGGCGATTACCTGGGGCCTAATGGTTGCGGAAGGTCGCAGCTACCTCAACGTGGCGTGGTGGCTCGCGTTCTGGCCGGGCCTTGCGATCATGATAACCGCGCTGTGCGCCAATCTTCTCGCAGGGTGGTTCCGCATTGCTAACGATCCGGCGCTGCGCGCGAGTCTCAAGACGAAGGCGGTTGTCAATGCGTGATGAATCGAAACCAGTGCTCGAGGTTGAGAATCTCACCATCGATTTCGCAACCGAGCATGGCTGGTTCAAAGCCGTGCGCGATATCAGCTTCTCGATCGGCCGCAATGAATCTGTGGCAGTGATCGGGGAAAGCGGTTCGGGCAAGAGCGTCACCGCCAGTGCCGTTCTTGGGCTACTCGATTGCCCGCCGGGCCGCATCACTAAAGGCAGCATCCGCTTCAACGGCGAAGACCTGCTGACGATGCCGATCGAGAAGCGGCGCAAGCTTTACGGCCGTCGCCTCGCCATGGTGTTTCAGGACCCGCTAATCCATCTCAACCCGGTCTACCCGATCGGCTGGCAGATTTCCGAAGTATGCCGCATTCATGGCATGTCGAAGGGCGATGCTGATGCGCGGACGCTCGAACTCCTCAAGCGTGTCGATATCCCTGACCCGCAGAGCCGGGTACTTCAATATCCGCACCAGTTTTCTGGCGGCCAGCGCCAGCGCATCATGATTGCGATGGCGATGGCATTTGCGCCAGACCTTCTGATTGCTGACGAGCCGACCACAGCGCTCGACGTCACCGTGCAGGCGCAGGTTCTCGAGCTGCTGCGCGATCTGCGAGCCGAGACCGGAATGTCACTGATGATGATCACTCATGACCTTGGAGTGGCGGCAGACATCGCCGACCGCGTGCTGGTGATGAAGAAGGGCGAGATCGTCGAGCGCGGTACTACTGCGGGAGTTTTTGCAGCGCCGCAGCATCCTTACACGCGGCAGCTCCTGACTGATCGGTCGGAGGAATATCGCTCGGTGAAGCCGGTCGCGGCCCAACTGCTGCTTAAAGTTAGTAATCTCGACATCAGCTATGGCCCGTTCCGCGCCGTCAGGAACGTCAATCTGAGTGTCGGCAAAGGCGAGATCGTCGGTGTCGTGGGCGAGTCCGGCTCCGGCAAGTCCTCGCTCGCAGGTGCGGTGCTCGGCTTGCGTGATATCACCAACGGCTCCGTCGAATTTTACGGCAAGGATATCCGCAAACTCGGTAAGGGTGAGCTGAAGGATTACAACCGCTCGGTACAGGCGGTGTTTCAGGACCCGTATAGTTCGCTCAATCCGCGCATGACTGTACTCGCGATCTTGTCCGAGCCGTGGGAGTTGCATCCCGGCGTCGTGCCGAAGACAAAGCGGGTCGAGCGGGCGGGCGAGCTTCTTGAGATGGTAGGGCTCGCGCGCTCCGATCTTATAAAATACCCCAACGAGTTCTCCGGCGGTCAGCGCCAACGCATCGCGATTGCACGGGCGCTCGCGCTCGAACCTGAGTTGATCGTGTGCGACGAGGCGGTCTCTGCGCTCGACATGACGATCCAGGCGCAGGTGATTGCGTTGCTTGCGCAATTGCGCACCAGGCTCAAGCTCTCCTATCTATTCATCGCCCACGATCTGACGCTGGTTCGGAAATTCGCCGATCGCGTGGTGGTGATGAAGAACGGCGAGGTGCTGGAGGAGGGCGACTCAGAGACTGTGTTCGCAAATCCCTCTCACCCCTACACGCGCCGGTTGGTGGATTCGAGCCCGGTGCCAGATCCTGCTTTGCAAAAGGAGCGGCGGG